>Ga0182030_10016687_pt1 | contig 14273 bp, 18 predicted proteins | sample 812S3MmetaG_FD_121299 | JGI IMG/M metagenome (GOLD analysis project Ga0182030, IMG submission 121299) | Permafrost microbial communities from Stordalen Mire, Sweden - 812S3M metaG (Illumina Assembly) | ecosystem: Environmental > Terrestrial > Soil > Wetlands > Permafrost | place: Sweden...
GAAGTAGGCTACCGCTTACAGAAAAGCGGGTTCCGCTATACTCCGAAAGGGAGAATGGAACAATTAAACGAACGACTTTGCAAGTCGCACACACCTGGTAGCCATCCGTTTGCAGGTAACCTTTGTATTCCTTCAAGATACCATCTGGCCCTTTGCTATCCCTGCCTTCCTGGTAATCAAAAAACACCATTTTTCCCGGACTGTTGTTATAGACCCAAAAATAACCCCGGTGTGTTTTACCTTTTTTATCATTATCCAGTACTTTGATTGGTGTTTCGTCCACATGCACATAACCACTTTGCAATACTTCATTCTTTAATGCCTCATACAGAGGCGTTATCAGGTTACAGGTGCCGCTCACCCAATCTGAAATGGTTGAATAAGCAATTTTCACTCTTGCTCTATCAAAGCGCTGCATCTGACGGTACATTGGAAGATGATCAACAAATTTGTCAATAACTATCTGTGCCAACAATCCGGGACCGGCTATGGCTTTTTCTAAAGGACGGATAGGCATGGGAGCTATGATGATCTCTGCATTAACAGTACCTGAAACCTGCGGAAGTAGATATTTGGGACGGACATATTTCTTTACAAATAACTCACTTGGGGTAAATTCCAACTCTTCGGTAACCTCTTCTCCTATCTTCTTACTGCCTTCAGGAACATTTGCCGGTTCCAGTATAGTTTCTTCCCTGCGTAGGTGTGCAGGTAATGGCGAGCGGCCTGGATGTTCAATCTTCTTGCTTGAAGTATCTGTTATTGTTTTGGTGTACGTTACTTCCTTCGTTTGAGTTTCCGGTGCAACTGTTTCCACTGCCAGATCCAGGGTAAGTTGAGCCGTTTGCAATGATTCAGGAATAAACCGCTCATGCTTGCTGCCATAGATAATTTTCTTAAGCTGGTAGAGTTCATGGCGAAGAGCAGATACCGTCAATTGTAAGGCTTCATTCTGCGCCTTTTGTTCTTCGTAAAGTGCCTTATAATCTAATACCACAGCGGCTTCCATACGATTACAAAGATACTTTTAGGTGTGCCCTGTTGCAAGTTTTTTTATTCACATTTTTACTCAGAATGTTGATAACGTGGACGGTATTTTATCTGTTTCAGACTGATACCATGAAGCATCAACATTAGTTGCTGGGCACTTACATTTATGGAACCGTCTTTATCCTGTTTGGGTATCTCGTAAGTGCCTTTCTCCAACCGTTTATAGTAAAGAGCAAAACCATCCCTCTCCCAAGTCAGCATCTTTATGTGTGTACGGCGAAAGTTTATAAAAACAAATACATCTCCGCTCAGGGTATTCTGCTTTAATTCATTTTGTACAATGCCACATAGACTATCAAAGCTCTTACGCATATCGGTAGCACTACGGTAAAGCCAGTACCGGCAGTTAGGTGATAGCTGCAACATACTTATGCTAATAAGGCTTTTAGGAAACTAACATCTACTGCTTGGTGGAATAATATCCTCTTGCCATCAGGGTAAATAATCTCAGCACAACTTTTATCTTCGATGACGGGCAACTGAACCTGGACAAAGGAAGGCTCAATATCTTTTGCAGGTGTATGGGACAACTTATAACGCTTGTACCAATAATGAAACTGGTGGTAAGGAATTGATTGGGCTTCACAATATGCCTTTTGGTTTTGCCCGCTCTCCTTCCAGTTCCTTATCATGGAGAACATCTTATGCCGCACTTTTGATTTATATGCCATTGCCGGAATTATTTAACCAGCAAAATTAGATGCTGGGTATCCGGTTAGCAATATGTGGTTGGTCGTGGGGATACTTCCAGATAGCTATTTATGCGAGGCATAATTTTTTTTAGGAAATGAAGCATCGTAAAAATATTCTCCTTAATAAAGTTAAAAAACTTTGGAAGAGAAATATAAAATCAAAACTTAAAAGAAAAGAAAAAAGAAAAAAACTAAAGGGAGTAAAACGTAAATACACAAAGGATAAAAATAGCTATTTAGAAAAAAATTGGGATAGCGAAAAAATTAGAGCCCCAAATAATTTTTCTTTTATCGAAAAAACAAATGATGTCGTATCATTTATAAACAAATTATCCGATTGTTTTGATAAACGAAAAAAAGTATTTATAGTTTTAAAAAATGTTGAAAATATAACTTATGATGCGTTAGTTGTGCTTTTATCAATAATGGTGAAATTTAAATCTAAAAAAATAGGCTTTAATGGTGACTTCCCTAAAAACAAAAAAGCGTTTGAAATACTTACTCAATCTGGATTTTTTGAATACTTGTATTTTAGTAATTTTAAATCAAAAGATACATACGACCTTCCATCTAAAAGCGGGATTCATACCCATGCTATGAAAAACGTAGATTCTATTTTGGGGGATAAAATAATTACGAATGCGAGTAAGACAATTTGGAATGAAAAAAGAAGATGCCAAGGCGTGCAAAAAACATTATTAGAATTAATGCAAAATACCAATAACCATGCAGATATAGATATGGAAGGCGTTAAACACTGGTGGCTATCCGCTTTTCATATTAAAGAAGAAAAAAAGGTTACATTTTCATTTGTAGATTTTGGAGTTGGTATTTTTAATAGTTTAGATAATAAACCACAAAGAAGTAAGTGGTATGGATGGGGACAAAAATTAGCCGCTGCATTTAGTTTTTCTAATAATGCGGAGCTGTTAAAATTGATAATGGATGGTAAGCTACATACCACCATAACTAATAAACCATATCGAGGTAAGGGTTTACCAGGACTAAAATTAACTATGGATAGAAACCAAATTTCAAATCTGCATATTATATCAAATAATGTGAAAGCTGATGTTAAAAATAATGCCTATACCCTTCTAAATAAGAATTTTAATGGTACTTTTGTATATTGGGAATTAACTGAAACCAACAAAAACTGTGATGGAGACGCTTAAAATTTCTAAAATATTTTCTTCTACTCCTGGCCCAAGATCAAGGAAAGAAGGATCATTTTCTGGACAACAATTTAGAGAAGAAATTCTTGCACCTGCAATTAAAAAAGCGATAGATAACAATGAGATATTGATTGTTAACATTGATGGCACTGCGGGATATGGGCCTTCCTTTATTGAAGAATCATTTGGAGGGTTAATAAGGGAGGATCACATCCCTTATCAAACTTTAATTGCTCATTTGCAAATAGTTTCAATAGAAGAGCCTTATTTAATTGATGACGCTAACAAAGATATGAAAGATGCGGAAAGCTATAGCGAGCAACTTGTTTAGATCAATAGTTGCCGTGCTCATATTTGCATTTGGTTTTATGATAGGGAAATACAAAAGTATTTCCCCTTATTATTTTAAAAAGGATTTAGATCTTATTGGAATAGCTACAATATTTTTTAATGTATGGTTGGCGTGGTATATTTCCAGAGTTATTGGTAAAAGGAATGATATTGACAAAAAAGACAAAGAAATAGTTTTAAGTAGATTAGATAAAATCATTTCCAATTATGAGCTTTTTATAACACAAGTTCACTCGAACAGTTTAAACTATATTGATGTTACATCGTTCATTAAACGCAATACATCCTCAATTGAACGACTTTGTAAAAATTTTTCCCTTTACCACACTTTTGATTATTCAAATGAAGGCAAAGAGATTTCTGCGGAAATGAAAAAGTTGTTATCATTAATGACATATACTTCACCCAACCCGATACCAATACCAAATTTTCAAGAGCCGGTAACGATTAGCCAAAATATTATCACTTATAGCGCCACCAGAATTGACGAGATTTTATTAAAAATTGATACAATAATTGATAATGTAATAAGACTTCAACTGCTAATTAATTCTAAGTAAAAATCGTTTCACAGAAATATTTTTCCTTTGAGTTCTAAATGTAGAAAAACGGTAATGTATATGTTTGAATTGTATGGAAAGTTATAGCGAAATTGCAGCTATTGAATGCGCCCATATTTGAATGCGCCCACAAAAGGGTTATTTGTCAATCTACAATCAAGATACTTTTTGCCATCAAATTCAAGAATAAACGGTTTGCTTAATTCTAATTCAGATAAATCGCCAATTAATTTCCCCTCGTAAACGGCATTCTTTCTTGGGCCATTTGGGTACTGAGGTGCAATAATGACCTCAGTAATTTTATCTGTAGCAACTCCATTTATGATTATTTCCATAAGACAAAATTTTATCAGTTAAAGGTAATAAAAAAGGCTGCAATCGCAGCCGTATATAATTCTATTCATTTTTTGAAATCAGGGAATTAGCTTCTTTGAACTAACACTAATTCAAGATTGCACCCGGATATATAAAAGGGAGTGCTCACCAGCTTTTTAGCAGGGGCGGGCTGCCTATATATTTCTGTCCTGTTATCCTCATTATTAATAATATTAGCCAGTACATCACAAAGGTTTTGGCTGTCCTCGTTCATTCTATACCAACCGTCAAAGTCATTAGTAATATTCAGTCGTACAAACCTGGATAACTTAGCGAAAGAAACAGCTTTGCGGATATATGCTTTCTCTAATTGCTCCGGGCAATTGACAGTTTTGCAGTAGGCATATAAGAAGCTACTTAAAGAGCCGGGAATAACGGCGATTACTTCTAATTTACAGTCGTGGTAATTGTTTTGCAGTTGCATAATGTTTACTGTTTTTAATGGTTACCTGATTAGAATATGATTGTTAAATAGTGGTTGTTTATGGCGTGGCGCAATGCGTGTTTTAAATACTCATTCCATAAGATCAATGTTTCGAGGTGTGTTAAGTAGATTATCATTTGTGCGTTATTTTAAGAGGTTAAAAGAATTTGACGGGTTTAACCCGGTCTATGCTAAAGCATATACCGGGCGGGAATTGGTTTTAATAGCTGTAGAACCGTACTTATTTTTGATTTCGTCTAAGGATTGCTTATGTCCTTTGTTGCTGCATTTATATTCCTCAGTGCGGAAATACCATGCAACTTTCTTTGAGGCAAAAAAGAATTGAGCGGTTTTTAATTCTTTCCTTACAGGGTATGTATTGCCCGTTACCCATATCCAGCAGCCTACTAACTCAATATTGATACCTTCTAAATTGATTATTGCGCTGATTGCCTCCCGGTACTTTTCGTTCTCAGTAATTATGCTGTCAATTTCAGCGTCTGTAAGGTTTTCACCTTTGGCAATCTTAGCAATAGCAAATGAATATTCACTATTGATAGCCTGCATTGTGGCAGTGTCGCCGCCCTTGTCCGGGTGGTGTATCTTTGCCAATGTTTTGTAAGTTGCTTTTACTTCGTCTATTGTTTCGCAGTCGTTAAAGAATTTCATACAGTTTTGTTTTTAGTTTTAAATGATACATCAAAGATAACACAGTTATACTGGTTATACAAGTGATGCAACAGAATTAACTAAAGAATAACAATGTTATACTGTATAATTTGTATATTCTGGTTATTCAACTTATCTTTGCCGAAAAATTACACTATGCAGGAAAACAGGAAATCCACACAAACGGGAATTAGAATACCCGACGACACACTGAGTAAAGCCAAATACATAGCATGGTTTGAACGGGAAACATTTACAGATAGACTTGTTGCCTTATTAGATGCAGACATTACCAAATGGGAAAAAAAGAATGGAGTAATAACCCCTGAATTGGCAGTTAAGGCAGTAAAGAAATAATTATAAACCTTATCGCTTTGCCCCGATAAAGAAAGCGGGCTGCCAGAGGCTTTTTATTAATACTTTGCTGCAATAAATTCCATGCGTTCTATAAAATCATTAATGCCATTGCGCATACTACCATTATTGAGATCGTAGTTTCTTTTCTTTTTAAAGGCTGCTGCAAAGTCATTTATAAACCCTTCATTAGCTGCATAAAAATCCTGCTTAGTCATACCCTGCCTGTAAGTTACTTTCTTTTTTGAGTGTGCTAAATGCAGTATTGCAGCTATGACATTCCGGGCAATATTTGGGGTGTATTGCAATTCCGTTTCATACTCAAAATGACTACCCATGAAAGCGCCCTTACTATCTTCAAATTTGTATTCCTGCATGAGACTAAAATAAACCGGGGTTGCGTTGCCTGTATATCGTTTTCAAAAATTGTGGGTATCTTTTTGGGAATATAGATTTGGCGGTATATTACGGAAATTATTTGCCTGTGAAAGAATAAGCTCAAAACAACTCTAACTGTACCCCACACTGTACCCCAAATAGAAAATTCCCCTGAAGAGTATTGATTCTACAGGGGAATTTCAGATTTCAGGTAGTTCGACTAGGATTCGAACCTAGACAAACAGAGTCAGAGTCTGTTGTGCTACCGTTACACAATCGAACTTTATTTTCAGAGTGCAAAGCAACCAAGTATTTTTCAAAAAGTCAAAAAAATCTCAACACCTATTTACCAACAAATAAACGTGCTAACATATCAACATATCAACCAATCTATTGCATTTATGTAAATATCCGTTCAAGGGCCCAAGCTTTCAGCCGCATCTCTTCCCATTCACGCTCCGCGTCACTATCGTAAGTGATCGCCCCGCCAGTCTGGTAAGACAAACGTCTTGCCTTAGCATCATAAAATAGGCTCCTGATCACTACATTAAAATCAAAATCTCCGTTGGGGGTAATATAGCCCACTGTGCCCGAAAATAAGCCCCGGCCAGAATATTCATATTTGTCTATCAATTGCATTACATTAAACTTCGGCGCCCCAGTCATGCTTCCCATAGGAAAGGAATAGCGAATAGCATCCCTAAACGGTACGTCAGCTCTTAAAGTACCGCTAACGGACGATATCATCTGATGCACCTGGGGAAACGAATAAATTCCAAAAAGCTCATCCACATGCACACTGCCTGTTTCACAACACCTAGCCAGGTCATTGCGCACCAGGTCGACGATCATTACGTTTTCCGCGCGCTCCTTTATATCGTTGCGCAGTGTTTCCTTTATTTGTTCATCTTTTGCTTCCTCTGCAGCCCTGCTTGCAGTTCCTTTTATGGGTTGCGATAACATATGATTTCCGGTTTTGCGCAGGTACCGCTCCGGGCTGGCACAAATCATATACTTGTTAGCCACCCGGTAATAAGCAGCAAATGGCGCAGGGGACAATTCATTAAGTGCACGAAATACGTGGAGCGGAACTATATCAGCTTGTTCACAAACACCTTTATTGCAAAAATTGATCTCATAGCAATCACCATTGGCAATATGCTCCCGCAGTGTCGCAATAGTAGCTAGATATTTATCTTTACTGATAACCTTATTGAATACCAATTTAGGTATCGGTCGTTCAGGAGATACAGGCTCAGCTTCGCAAATGGCTTTGTATACAAGCGCAGGATCGCCAAAAGTTTCAATCGTTAAGACCGTTTGCTCCCTGTTTACATAGCAGACCGTTTCGGGAATAAAAAAATGCAGTAACGGAAATCCATCCACTGCCACACGCGTTGTTAGCTTTGGTTCCAGCAGGTTTTTGTAATCATAGCTGATATGCCCAAACATCCAATCCTGTTTTTCATCGTGTAGTTGCTGCACTTGCTGCAGAAAGTCAACGCCGCCTTTTGCGGCAATAACCGACTCCCTGCTGCCAGTTGCCAACAGGCATTCGTAGCCATTATGTACTGATTTATAGTAGTTGTTATCCAAAAAAAGAAGGATGCTGAATGGATTGGCCCAATCCAGCATCCTTTGTTTTATTTGTTTCACCTCTGCTGTTGCCAGCGGATACGTGGCTATATGTCTTTGCAATTGCTGCGGAGATTAAAAATCATCATCATCATCGTCAAATCCACCGCCGCTGCCTTCAGTGAAGAACCCGAGATCTTTAAATTCCTCGTCCACATCGAAATCATCGTCCTTTGCAGATTTCTTTTTAGCAGCTTTTGTTTTTGATTTCGGGAGGTCGAATTCTTCGAATTCTTTTTCTATATCAAAGTCATCTTCATCACTCTTTTCATAATCGTCCTCTTCTTCCTCCAGGTCATCATCGTCATCGTCGTCATCACCCTTGCTTTTTTTAGATGCTGACTTCTTAGTTGCCGATTTCTTTTTTGGCACATCATCTATATCATCATCATCATCATCATCATCAGTGGCATTTTTCTTCTTCGCAGCAGATGGAGCAGATTTTTTCGCAACGGATTTTTTAGCAGGAGCGTCTAACTCTTCGTCAAAATCATCATCGTCATCAACACCTGTTTTCTTAGGTTTCGAAGACGCTTTTTTTGTTGCTGGTATTTTGCTTGTCGCAGCGCTCTTTTTGACTGGTGCTTTTTTATCTGTATTTGATTTCATAGGTACTATACTTGATGCCGTAAAATTTTAATAGTTTGGTGAAATTGCCAAATTTTTTTCAAAAAAAATAAACTTTTTTTTTTAAGAAATTTTCAATAATTGCTCCCTGCCTGTTCCATTAGAAATATAGGCGATTTTCGTTTCCAGGTAATCTTCTACAAAATGGCAATAGTCTTTAAACACCTGGGGTAGTTCGGCATAATTTGTACATGCGCTTACCGGCCTATCCCACCCGGCAAAAGACTCATATACCGGCACTATATCCGCATCACAAATGTCGTAGGGAAATTCTTTAGTTTCCCGGCCATCTGCAAAGTAGGCAACAGCTGCTTTGACCGGGTTGAAATTATCCAGCACATCGGCTTTTGTAACGATGAGTTTGGTAACTCCACTAAGCATTACCGCATACCTGAGCGCTACTAGATCTATCCATCCGCAACGGCGAGGTCTACCGGTGGTAGCGCCAAATTCGCTTCCGGCTGCTCGCAACGCTTCCCCTGTTTCGTCCTCTAGCTCTGTAGGAAAAGGGCCACCACCTACACGGGTGCAATAAGCCTTAGTAATGCCATACACTTCGCCTACACGGGAAGGAGCCACCCCCAATCCATTGCAAACCCCGGCAGCTATTGTGTTTGACGACGTCACAAACGGATAAGTGCCAAAGTCTATATCCAGCATACTGCCCTGCGCCCCCTCAGCCAGCACTCGTTTGCCGTCTTTAATGTGGTTATCGAGCCAGTATTCCGCATTCACAATCTGTAAATTACGTATTTGCTCTATTGCATCAAAAAAAGGCTGTTCCCACTGTTCCCAATCTACCACCTGGTCATATTGGCGGAGTAATTGCTTATGTTTTTCAGCCAGCTTATTATATTTCTCTTTGAAATTTTTGCTTAAAATATCTCCTACCCGCAATCCATTTCGGCCGGTTTTGTCCATATAAGCCGGTCCTATTCCTTTTAGCGTAGAGCCTATCTTGTCTGCCCCTTTTAATGTTTCGGAAGCTGCGTCTAATGCACGGTGAGTGGGCAGGATCAGGTGCGCTCTATGAGAAATATATAACCGTTCCAACAGACCTGGGCACAGAGGTGATATTTTTGCGATCTCTTGCTGCAACGTAACCGGATCTATCACTACCCCATTACCTATCAGATTAAGGCAATGATCCTGGAATACTCCGGAGGGTATCGTATGCAGCACTACTTTTTGCCCGTTCACGTACAGCGTATGCCCTGCATTAGGACCACCCTGGAACCGCGCTATAATATCGTACTTACCAGCAAGGTAATCAACTATTTTACCCTTGCCTTCATCTCCCCACTGCAAACCAAGCAAAACATCAACCATGAATTATTTTTTAAGAGCGCAAATTTAATGCGCAAAAGATGTAAAATTCAAATAAGATTCAAAAGTAAATAGTTGTAGGCTAAAACAGTATATTTTTATCAATTACAGCTATTTATTTTTACCAGCATCCTTTTCTTTATCAAAACCCTGCAGCGTAGACATTAATTGCTGCATAGTGCGCTGGTAGTTGTTGCTGGAACCATCGAGGAAAATAGTATTGCCCTTCCCGTATTCAGCGAAATGCTTTATGGCATCTGTCCACATAGAAAAAAGGATGTAGGAAGCGTCCAGGTTGGCTGTTTCCATTTCTTTTGCTGCAGAGGCTATGCCCTTTGCCACTTCTTCGCGGAAAAGGGCTACACCTTGCCCGCGCATTTGCGCCGCCTGCCTCTCTGCCTCCGCCGATATTTTTATGGCATTGCCTTCCGCTTCTGCTGCCTTTGTCTTTGTGATCAGTAATGCCTGCCCTTCATTTTCGGCTGCAGCCTTAAGATTATTGGATGCCACGACTTGTGCCATGGATTTTACAATGACTTCATCAAACGTTATGTCGTTTATCTGCAGGTCGAGCAAATGATACCCCCGCCCTTCCAGTTGTATGTCAAGCTGTTCTTTTACATGCAGTATTATTTCAGTGCGCAACTGCAATATTTCCGATTGCTTTTTGGTAGCCACAAATGCCCTCACGGCACCTTCTACCGATCTAATGAGCGCCTGCATGAAATTGCGGTCGTCCATAAACTTAAAAGCTACATTTTCAATACTGCTGCTGTCCTGGTTAATGACAGAGTATAGCAACATGGCGGAAAAATACACGTTGGCCTGGTCCTGGGTTATGGCCTGGAATTTAAGTTCCATAGATCTGTTCTGGTACGATATCCGCTTAAATATCTGCTCTATAAAAGGGATACGCATGTTCAGGCCAGGCCGCATAATGCGTTTGAACTTGCCAAACACAGTAATCACCGCTACATTGCCTTGCTGCACGGTTACAAAGCTCATCAATACTATAATAAAGGCAATGGCTATAACGACATATACAGGTATCATAAAAATTAAGTTTAAACCAGAATAGACAAAGATACCTGTTTGCATAAACTCTTTATTTTTATTATTTACTTTTGACAGAAGATTCAGCACTACCGATGGCAAAACTGGTATTGAATATGACCGCCGTACAGGACGATTTTTTTGCAGATACAGCCATGATTGGCATTGCTGCCGCTGTGCCCGGGTATCATCTGTGCTGGCTGCTCAACAGGCATTTCGACATCAATTTTGAACGTGACCCTGAACAAAGTATTTCGTCACAAAAAAAGGAAAACCAATACCATTTCCCCATATACCAGTGCGTATTCCCAAATAGCTATCACAAATACATGCTGTACAAGCTAAAAAATGGTGCGGAGTCTCTCCTGCCCGAAGCCAAACAATTAGATTACCTCTGGATGGTACAAACGGCGGTTCCCCAGCATGATGCAATAGTAATAGCCCGTGAGTTGAGAAATATTCCTGATGTGCAATTAGCGCAGATCCTCGCTGCAGACCAGTTGAAAAGCATTAATAATTTGCTGCTGTGAGGCAAGAGGTTTTATTCTAAAGTTTTGCAATAATCGTTTCTACTATTAATTTAGCATAAAACTCAGGTCTTATGAAAAAATTCATCTTATTCGCAATTATTACACTATGCTCTTTTATGAGTAACGCTCAGCTCACTACACTAGCGGACGGAGGCAGCGTTAAGGCCTTGGTAAGCGAGCGTGTTGGAATAACTGACGTAACCATTAATTATGGCCGTCCGGCGGTAAAAGGAAGAGAAGGAAAAATTTGGGGAGGATTGGTGTATAATGGTTTCCAGAACCTGGGGCCAGGATACGGAAGTGGTAATGACGCTCCATGGCGTGCAGGGGCCAACGAAAATACCACGATAGAATTTAGCACAGACGTGATGATAGAAGGGCATCAACTGCAATCTGGAAAGTACGGACTTTTTATTGCTTATGGCCCGGCATCCTGCACACTTATTTTTTCGTCCAATACTTCAAGTTGGGGCAGTTATTTTTACGATAAGAAGGAAGATGTGCTAAGAGTAAACGTGAAACCCGTAATCAGAACAGAAAGCCGGGAAAGGCTGTCGTATGAATTTAGCAATGAAACGGATAGCAGTGCAACGATCAGCCTGGTATGGGAGAAGCTGGCATTGCCATTTAACGTTTCTACTAAGCTGCAGCAATTGCAATTAGCTTCTTTTGACAAAGAACTTAGGGGAGAAAAAGGATTTGACCCTCATGCACTCCTCCAGGCTGCAGATTATATGCAGGAACATAATATTCGTCTAAACGAGGCACTTACCTATGCCGATAATGCGGCTATGTCTATGCCTACGTTTGGTGCACTGATGACCAAAGGGCAGATACTTGAAAAGCTGAACAGGCAGGCCCAGGCAGACAGCATTATGAAAGCAGCACTGGAAATAGGCTCCGCACAGGAAATCCACAATTATGCAAGATCCCTTCTAGGCGAAAAGAAAACACAAAAGGCTTTCGATGTGTTCCAGTATAACTACAAGCGCCACCCGAATACCTTTACCACCAATGTAGGCATGTCCCGCGGATATGCAGCTATTGGCAATAAAAAAGATGCTATTAAGTATGCAAATTTAGCATTGGCAACTGCGCCAGACCCAGCAAGCAAAAAATCTGTGGAAACCATGATTCGTGCATTGATGGAAGGGAGAGATATATAATCCCGGCTCTAAAGAAAGGTTGTATTTACCACGATTTTTCAAACCAATTTAACCTGCCTTTTCTCACTATTTGCCTGTGTCCGGTATCAATAAGATAACAATGGCAATAGATTTTTGTCTTGTCCGACATCATTAGGCTCCTTACCTTTGTAGCCTTGAAAATAACGATTTCTGTCAACGGTATATTCATCATCGTCTGCTTTTTTGATTTCAACCTAATCTTCACCACATAATCTTATACACTATGCAGTTTCACAAATACCACGGCACAGGAAATGATTTTATTTTGCTGGACAACCGCGAAGGGAACATAAAGCTTTTTACAGAGCAAATATCAGCCTTATGCCACCGCCACTTTGGCATAGGCGCGGATGGATTGATGCTGCTGGAAAATACGGAAGGCTTCGATTTCAGGATGGTGTATTATAATGCTGATGGCAAGGAGAGTACCATGTGTGGCAATGGCGGGCGATGTATGGCTGCCTTTGCGAAAAGCCAGGGCCTCATTGATAATACCGCCCGCTTTCTTGCTGTAGACGGAGAGCATACCGCCACAATTGGGAACAACGGCCTCATCAGCCTGCACATGAATGACGTACAGGAGATTAAAATTCACGAGGGCTATACCACTCTTAATACCGGATCTCCGCACTATATACTTTGGATCAAGGACGTGCTCAATGCTGAAGTTGTCAAACAAGGACGAAAAATACGCAACCAGCCCGAATACCAGCCTGACGGGATCAACGTCAATTTTGTACAGTTGCACGATGGCAAATTATCCGTGCGTACTTATGAAAGGGGTGTGGAGGATGAAACCATGAGCTGCGGCACAGGGGTTACGGCCGCCGCTATTGCCGCAACCGCAAAATTTATGGGTGAGTTTAGCACCGATGTGGAAACACCAGGCGGCAACCTGGAAGTAACTTTTACCAAGGCCGACCCAACGTCAGCAACCGATGTAGTACTTACCGGCCCGGCCGTTTTCGTATTTAAAGGAGAAATTGAAATATAATGGCGAAGTGCCTGAATAGCTCAATAGCTGAATGACAAACCTCATTGATTTTATCAAGACACAGGTCATTAATAATTGTTAATTAATTTCCCTTTATCGTTACATAATTCTCAATCGGCAAGCGCTTGGCTATGGAACGGGCCAGCGTCATTTCATCCGTGTACTCCAGCTCGCCACCAAAGGCTATACCTCGGGCAATAGTGGTGATCATTACCGGCAGGTCTTTTAGCTGACGGGCAATGTAGTAAACAGTAGTGTCCCCTTCAATAGTAGGGCTCAGTGCCATGATGAGCTCTGTCATATCATTGGCCTTTACCCGGTCATGGAGGGTAGAGATGTTTAATTGTTCCGGCCCAATGCCATCAAGCGGGGAAAGGATACCACCCAGCACATGGTAGAGCCCGCTGTATTGCTGCGTGCTCTCTATAGCTATTACATCACGAATAGTTTCTACTACACATACCTGGCTGCGATTACGGCCAGAGTTTACACAGATACCACAGACTTCACTATCAGAAACGTTATGGCATTCTTTACAAAACTTTATCCCATGGCGCATACGCGATACGGCGCCGGTAAATTCATCCACCTCGTTTTCGTCCATTCGCAGGAGCTGTAACACCATTCGCAGGGCTGTTTTTTTCCCTATGCCCGGCAACCTCGAAAATTCCTTTACGGCGTCCTCTATAAGCTTTGAAGAAAATATCATTATTAATTTGGAAAGGTCTTTAAGCAAATTTACGATTCGCTGTATGGTTTGCCAATTAAATACTCAATTACTATGCACTGGAAGTGCATAGGTTCATTTGTGCCGGAATAAATTCCTACTCCAGAATCATATTCTCAGCGTTCGGATTGCTATCGTCTCTATGGTGCTCTAAATATTGCTGCAC
>Ga0182030_10016690_pt1 | contig 14272 bp, 17 predicted proteins | sample 812S3MmetaG_FD_121299 | JGI IMG/M metagenome (GOLD analysis project Ga0182030, IMG submission 121299) | Permafrost microbial communities from Stordalen Mire, Sweden - 812S3M metaG (Illumina Assembly) | ecosystem: Environmental > Terrestrial > Soil > Wetlands > Permafrost | place: Sweden...
GAGCAGGTCGAGGAGATCGAGCGTCGCCTCGACAACGGCGACTTCTTCGAGTTTCTCACCGATTTACTCGACGAGTGGTCGGGCGACGACGCCGACGAGCTCATCGAGCTCATCGACACTCAGCTGGGCGACGTGGGCGTCGACATCAAGTTCGAGAAGCGCGCCGCCGCCGATGCCGAGGAAGAAGAGGGCGCGGCGACCGACTTCGAGAACGAGGACTTCGAGGAAGACGAAGACCTCGACGAGGACGACGACGAGGAAGAAGAAGAGGAAGAAGAGGAAGGCGAGAAGCCCTGAGGGGCCGGCGCGTCTTCGTTCTTTCTCTGGATGTAGTCGCGGCATTCCTTCGGGGCGCCGCTGTTCGTCGGTCGCTCGAGGCCCTGGCACGCGGACGTCGCGCAGGGGACGTAGCGGCTGTCCGGGAACTCGTGGACCAGCGTCGATAGCCGGTCGCACGCGGTCTTCGGATCGCCGTCCTCGCGCCAGATCGCGGCCTCGTGCCAGAGCCCGTCGGCGCGCTTGGTCGAGTGGGCGTAGTCCGCGTAGAGGCGGTGGAACGCGTCGCGGGCCTTCGCGTGATCGTGGAGGACGTCGCGATAGAGCTCCCCGAGGCGCAGCATCGACGGGACGTAGCGGGCGCGCTCGTAGCTGCCCATGAAGCTCGTCGTCTCGCGCTTCGCGACGAGGCGCTCCAGATCGTCCACCGCGGCCTGGGCGCGGCCGAGCTTCTCGTCGAGGAGGCTCGCATGCCAGAGCGCGTCGTCGAAGAAGGCTCCGTGCGGGTAGGGCCAGCGATCGGCGATGTAGAGATACGCGTCGCGCGCGGCCACGTCGTTGCCGCCGGCCTCCACGTGCTCGGCGGACAGGAACGCCACGAGGGGAGCGAGATCCGTCTTGTCGAGATCGCGCGTGAGCGTCGCGAGCTCCGCGTAGGCCGCCTGGGGTCCCTGCGTGTCGGCGTGCTCGACGAGCCGTCGAACCGCGACGTGCGCCACGCCGTGCGACGGGAAGCGGCGTGCCACGTCCTCGAGCTCGCGCCAGCCGCGGTCCGGATCGCCGTGCTCGATGCGTAGCAGGGTCGCCCGGTAGGCCGCCTCGGCCTGGTGCTCGCTCGCCGTGTCGCGCGCGATCGCGTCGAGGCGCGCGACCGCGTCGCCGAGGCGCGTGCGCGAGAGCACGTCGGCGGCCGACCAGTGGGCCTGGTCGCGATCGCGCGGTCGCGTCGCCGCCGCCGCCGCGTGGTCGTAGGCGTCGACGGCATCGGCGAGACGGCCCGCGCTCTCGGCGCGCTCGGCGGCGGCGTAGGCGCGATCGTAGGCGGCCCCGCGCGAAGGGGCGCCGCACGCGCTCGCCGCGCACGAGAAGGCGAGGAGGGGTGCGAGGGCCCGGCGTCTCATGGGAGGTTCGCGAGGGCGCGCCCGAGGATCTCCGCCGCCGCATCCATGTCCGTCCGCGACACGTCGAGGTGGGTGACGGCGCGCAGGCGCCTCGGTCCCGACGTGTTGATGAGCAGCCCCAGCTCCTTCGCCTTGCGCGACACGGCGTCCGCGGGCACGTCGAGATCGAGGTTCACGAGGTTCGTCTCCACGGTGGCGGGCTCCACGCGGAACCCGGGCGCGCGCGAGAGCGCCTCGGCGAGGGCGCGCGCGTTGACGTGATCCTCGGCGAGCCGGGTCCGGTGATGGGCGAGCGCGTGCAGCGCCGCGGCCGCGAGGATGCCCGATTGACGCATCCCCCCGCCCCACCGCTTGCGGAAGCGCCGCGCCTCCACGACGAGCGCCTTCGGCCCGCAGAACGCGCTCCCCACCGGCGCGCCGAGCCCCTTCGAGAAGCACACGCTCACCGTGTCGAACGGCGCGCACCACGTCGCCACGTCCACGCCGGTCGCGACGCTCGCGTTCCAGATGCGCGCGCCGTCGAGGTGCGTCGCCAGCCCGAGGGCCCGCGCCCGCTCGGCCACCGCGCGCGCTTGCTCCAGCGGCCACACGCGTCCTCCGGCGCGGTTGTGCGTGTTCTCGATGGACGCCAGCGACGTGCGCGGCGCCCAGTAGAGACGCGGATACATCGCCGCCTCGAGCTCGTCGGCCGTGAAGAACCCCCCGCGCCCCGCCATCGTGAACTGCACGCCGCTCAGCGCGGCCCCTGCCGCCGCCTCGTTGATCACCGGGTGCGCGCCCTCGCCCACGATGACATCGTCGCCGGGCCGGGTCTGCGTGGCGATCGCGAGCTGGTTGCCCATCGTGCCCGTGCTGACGAAGAGCGCGGCCTCCTTCCCTGTGATGCGCGCCACCTCCTCTTCGAGCGCGTTCACCGTGGGATCGTCGCCGAAGACGTCGTCGCCCACCTCGGCCTGCGCCATCGCCTCGCGCATCGCCGCCGTGGGGCGAGTGACCGTGTCGCTCCGCAGATCGATCATCGGGCCGACCTTACCGGCGTGGCTTGCCGGCGAGAAGCCCCGACCCAAGTGGTCGGAATCGCTGGCCAACCGGCGCCCACAGCCGAGGCTGCGTAAACCTCGTGGCTGCGAAATCAGTTGCGCATACCCCGGCTGCATGTCAGGTGGTTGAACCAGTAGAGGAGAGCATGCCCGACGACCCGACCCCCCCCTCCTCGAGCTTCGCGCACGACCTCCAGACGCTCGCGACCCTCGCCCCCGTCGCCCGCCAGAGCGTCGTCGACGCCGTGGCCGACCGCCTTCGCGGCGAGATCCTCTCCGGCCGCCTCCGCCCCGGCACGCGCCTTCCCTCCGAGCGCGAGCTGTCGCTGGCCCTCGGCGTGAACCGCCTGACACTGCGGGCCTCGCTGGCGCGCCTCGAGGCGCTCGGCCTCATCACGACGCGTCACGGAGCAGGCACCGTCGTCGCCTCGTGGCGCGAGCGCGCCGGCCTCGAGATGCTGGGGACGCTCGTGAAGGGCCTCAAGCTCAACGATCCCGCGTGGCACGAGCTCGTTCGCAGCTCGCTCGAGCTCCGGCGCATCCTCGCCGCCGAAGCCGTCGCCCTCGCCGCCGATCGCCACACCGCCGAGGACATCGACGCCATCGCCGCGTGCATCCAGGTGCTCCGCGAGCACGTCGACGATCCGCTCGCCTTCGCGCGGGCCGATCTCGCCTTCATGCGCGCGGTCTGCAAGGCGGCGCGCAACGTCGGGCTCGAGCTCTTTCTCAACACGTTCGCGCGCTGGCCCGATGAGTACCCGCACCTCGTGACCACGCTGTACGACGATCCCGAGGCCTCGCTGACCCTCTACGATCCGGTCATCGCGATGATCAAATCCCGCGACGGCGAGTCCGCGCGGACCATCGTCCGAAAGGCGCTCGAGGCGCTCGACGAGGGCTGGTCGCGCCGTCACCCGTCGCCTGCGCCGGTCGCGAGCGAGCCCGCGGCCGTCGAGATGAGCAAGAAGGGAAAGAGGCGATAGTATGAAACTGACACGAATCGAGGACGGCTGGGCCGAGGCCGCCATGGGCGCCATCTTTCCGGGCTCCGCCGAGAGCGGGCTCGGGGACATCCGCACGATGGACGTGCGCCGCTTTCTCCGGCAGCTGATGCGAAGCGTGCCCTTCCAGGCCGCGTTCGGCCTGCGCGCCGCGGTGTGGGTCGTGGCGCTCGCGCCGCTCTTCGTCCTCGGGCGCTTCGCGACCATCGTCGGGCTGACGGTCGCCGACCGCGAGCGCGTGGTGGCCAGCCTCGTCGTCAGCAAGTCGTACGTCGTGCGTTCGCTCGTCCTCATCCTCAAGACGATGGGCGCGCTGCTCTACGCGGGGGACGACGCCGTCCGCGCCCGCATGCTCGTCCCGTCGCCTCGCCAGGCCGGGCTCATCACGCTCCGCGCCAAGCGCGTCCAGGCTGCCTAGCTCTTCTCCGGGAGTCCTCGCCATGTCGCACGACCACGACCACGACCACGATCATCACGCGTTCCCGGACGAGGCGCTCCCCGAGGGGGCGGTCGTCGACGGCGCGGCGCTCGCGCGCGACGTCGAGGAGTCGTTCGACTACGTCGTCGTCGGCTCCGGCGCCGGCGGGGCGGTCGCGGCGCACACGCTGGCGAAGGCGGGCTTCTCCGTCGCGATGGTCGAAGAGGGGCCGTGGATCCGAACGCGTGACTTCGGCGAGAGCGTCTACGACGCGTTCCGCCACATGTACCGCGACGCGGGAACGCAGGTCTGCGAGGGCCGCTCGTACATCCCGGTCATCCAGGGGCGCTGCGTCGGCGGCAGCACGGTGATGAACTCCGCCATCGCGCACCGGACCCCGGAAGACGTGCTGGCCGAGTGGCACGACCGCTTCGGGCTCCGCGACCACATCACGAGCGACGCGCTGGCGCCGCACTTCGACGCGCTCGAGCACGACCTCAACGTGCACGCCGTGGCCGACGACGTGCTCGGCGAGAACAACCGCCTCTTTCTCGACGAGGCGAGCGCCGAGGGCCTGCCCGCCCGCAAGATGCACCGCTACGAGAGGGGCTGCCGCGGCTCCGGCCGCTGCGTCACCGGCTGCCCCAACGCCGCCAAGCAGGGGATGAACGTGAGCTACGTCCCCTGGGCGCTGACGCTCGGGGCGCGCATCTTCTGCTCGTGCCGCGTCGAGCGCGTCCTCGTGAAGGACGGCCGGGCGACCGGCGTCCTCGCCCACACGACGAGCGACCAGGGTGACGAGGAAGCGGCGGCCCGGCCGACGCGCACCGTCCGCCTCCACGCGCGCCGCGGCGTTCTCGTCGCCGCGAGCACCATCCAGACGCCGAACATCCTCCGCCGCAGCGGCATCCGCGCGCGCGCCCTCGGCGAGCACTTCCAGTGTCACCCGGGCTATGGCCTCGGCGGCGTCTTCGACGCGCCGGTGACGATGAGCTTCGGCGCGACGCAGGGCGCGGAGTGCACGCACCTGCGGAAGACCGAGCGCATCAAGCTCGAGACCATCTCGATGGCGCCCGAGCTCGCGGCCGTGCGCATCCCCGGCATCGGCCGCGAGCTGATGCGAAACTTCGGCGTCTTCTCGAACCTCGCCGTGTGGGCGGTCGTCGTCCGTGCCGAGGCGGAGGGGACGGTCCGGCCCGGGTGGGGCGGTCGCGACAAGGTGAAGCTGAGCCTCACGCAGCCCGACATCCAGCGGTTCCGCAAGGGCACGGCGATGCTGGCGCGGATGATGTTCGAAGCTGGCGCGCGCGAAGTGTGGCCAGGGATCTACGGCCTGCCGAGCGTCATCCGGTCCATCGACGAGGTGCGCCTCATCGACGAGGCGTCGCTCGACTCGCGCTTCTGGAGCTTCATCACGACGCACCTCTTCGGCGCCGCGCGCATGGGCGTCGATCCGCGGACGAGCGTCGTCGGGCCGGACTTCCAGACGCACGAGGCCAAGGGGCTCTACGTCGTCGATTCGAGCGTCTTCCCGACCAACCTCGGCGTGAACCCGCAGCACTCCATCATGGGCATGAGCCGCCTCGCGGCGACGCGCATCGCGGAGTCGGCCAAGGGGACCGTGACGGCAGGGAAGGGAATCGTCGCGGCTTGACTCAGCGGGCGCGTCGCGTATGTTCCCGCCCCGTTTCGCAGTCGCCCACTTAGCTCAGTGGTAGAGCAGCGCTTTCGTAAAGCGCAGGTCTGGGGTTCAAGTCCCCAAGTGGGCTCTCCGTTCTTCCCGTCGACGACCGGTACGCCGCGCGCGGAGGCTTGACGGGGCCGCAGGCAGCCGCACCTTGACGAGGTGATCGTCGAGTGTCCCTCCTGCACGCGCCTCAACCGCATTCCCGCCGCCCGCCTGGGGGACAAGGCCCGGTGCTCGGCGTGCAAGGCGCCGCTCCTTCCCCTCGCGAAGCCGGTGGCGGTGCGCAGCGCGGAGGACTTCGACGAGCTCGTCGGCGCGGCCAAGGTGCCGGTTCTCGTCGACTTCTGGGCTGCGTGGTGCGGGCCGTGCCGCACGGTCGCCCCGGAGCTCGAGACGATTGCCCGAGAGCAGGCCGGACGCGTCGTGGTCGCCAAGGTCGACACCGAGGCGCTGCCGGACGTCGCCGGCCGCTTCGGGATCCGCAGCATCCCGACGATGGTGGTGATCCGCGACGGGCGCGAGGCGAAGCGGATCTCGGGCGCCATGCCGGCCCGGGAGATCGTGGAGCGGCTGGCCCTCTGAGGAGCGCGCCGAGGGGAGTAGTCTCCAGCTGGGTCGCGCTTCCGGCGGAGATGGAGGGGACGGAGCCGTTCATCCCCCTGCCGGAGTGAGCGAGCCCGGCGCCGCGCGTCCTATTCACTGGAACGATGGCGGGCGAGTGACCAGACTGGGCCCATGACGACGACATCGAAGACCAGGCTCGGGACCGCCGGCCCCGAGGTGTTCCCGTTTGCTCTCGGCTGCATGGGCATGGGTGCCCGCAGCGCGTACGGCACCAGCGACGACGCGGAGGGGATCGCGACGATCCACGCGGCCCTCGAGCGCGGCGTCAACCTCATCGACACGGGCGACTTCTACTCGATGGGCAGAAACGAGCTCCTCGTCGGCAAGGCGCTCGCCGGCGGCCGTCGCGACAAGGCGCTCCTCAGCGTCAAGTTCGGCGGAATGCGCGGCCCCGACGGCGCCTTCCTCGGCTACGACGCCCGGCCTGCGGCTGTGAAGACCGCCCTCGCGTACAGCCTCTCGCGCCTCGGCGTCGACCACATCGACATCTACCGGCCCGCGCGGCTCGATGCGGCCGTCCCGATCGAGGACACCATCGGCGCGATCGCCGAGATGGTGAAGGCGGGGTACGTCCGTTACATCGCGCTCTCCGAGGTCGGCGTGGAGACCATCCGTCGCGCCGCGAAGGTGCATCCGATCTGCGACCTGCAGATCGAGTACTCGCCGCTCAGCCGCACCCCGGAGGCGAAGATCTTCCCCGTGCTGGCGGAGCTCGGGATCGCGATCACCGCGTACGGCGTGCTCTCGCGCGGGCTGCTCACGGGGAGCAAGACGAGCGGCGCGGGGGACTTCCGGGCGCACCTGCCGCGGTTCGCCGGGGAGAACGGCGAGAAGAACCAGGCGCTGGCGGCTGCGTTCGGACGGCTCGCCGCGGCCCGGGGCATCAAGCCGGCGCAGCTCGCCGTCGCGTGGGTACGCGCCAAGGGGGCCGCGCAGGGCGTCACCGTCATCCCGACGATGGGCGCGAGGACGCCCGCGCAGCTCGCCGACGGCCTGGCCGGCCTCGACGTGACGCTGACGGCCGCCGAGGTGGCCGCGGTCGAGGCGGCGGTGCCGGCGGGCGAGGTCGCGGGGACGCGGTACGCCGCGCCGCAGATGGCCGGGCTGGATAGCGAGAAGTGAGTCGATGACCGCGTCTCGCATCCTCATCACCGGCTCGAGCGAGGGCCTCGGCATGATGGCCGCGCAGCTCCTCGCGGAGCAGGGGCACGCGGTGACTCTCCACGCGCGAAACGACGCCCGCGCCGCGCAGGCGCGCGCTGTCTTGCCCGGCGCGGAGCACGTCGTCATCGGCGACCTGTCGACCATCGCCGGGACCCGTCGGGTCGCCGAGGAGGCCAACCGCCTCGGCGGCTACGACGCCGTCATCCACAACGCCGGGATCGGCTACCGCGAGCCGCGCGTCGAGACGGCCGACGGGCTCGAGCGCGTCTTCGCCGTCAACGTGCTCGCGCCGTACCTGCTGACGGCGCTCGTCACGCGACCGCGGCGACTCGTGTACCTCAGCTCCGGGATGCATCGCGGAGGCGAGGCCGACCTCGGCGATGCGCAGTGGAAGAAGCGTCGCTGGAACGGGAGTCAGGCCTACGCCGACAGCAAGCTATACGACGTGGTGCTCGCGTTCGCCGTCGCGCGCCACTGGCCCGGGGTGCTCTCGAACGCGCTCGAGCCGGGCTGGGTGCCGACGAAGATGGGCGGCCCGGGGGCGCCGGATGATCTGTCGCTCGGCGCCGTGACGCAGGCGTGGCTCGCGGTGAGTGACGAGCCGGCGGCCAAGGTCACGGGGAAGTACTTCTTTCATCAGCGGCAGCGGGACGTGAACCCCGTGGCGCGGGAGGTGCGGGTGCAGGAGGAGCTGCTCGCGTACTGCGCGTCGTTGACCGGGGTGACGTTGCCGGAGGGGTGACGCGGACCCGGACCCGGACGCGGTCGCGGTCGCGGTCGCCGCTTCATCCGCGGCCTCTTCGGAGAGAACCACTTGGGGCTCGCTCGGCTTTCCCAGTTTGGCGCCGTGCTCGGGCTGTTCAAGGACGATGCGCAGGAGCGCATCGCCGCTGCAGGAGCAGCGGTGCTTCGCATCCTTGAGCAGCCCTGCGCGCGGCGCCTGGCGGTGGTCGCCTTCGCGAATCGGCGCGGGGCAAACCAGGAGAGCGATGATGCTTCGGATTTACACGACGGTACTCGAGGTGCTGACGGAGCTGCGCGGCGTGGTGGCGAAGATCGAGGTGCATGACCGGGATCTCGGACGGCAGCTGCGGAGGGCGGCGACGAGCGTCGCGCTGAACATGCAGGAGGGGAGCGGGAGCAGCGGAGGGATACGGCGGGAGCGGTATCGCACTGCGCTGGGGTCGGCGCAGGAGACGGGGGCGTGTCTCGATGCGGCGGTGGCGCTGGGGTACGTGGAGGGCGTGGATGCGGGGCTGCTGGACAGGCTGGATCATGTGAGGGCGGTGCTGGCGAAGATGGCGTAGGCGGAAGGGAGCGGGGGCGGGCGCCTGAGGAGGCGCCCGTCCTTCGGGTCCGCGACCGCGACTGGGTCCGCGACCGCGACCGCGACCGCGACCGGGTCCGGGTCCGCGACTGCGTACTGCGCGTCGCTGACCGGGGTGATGTTGGCGGAGGGGTGAGGGGACGGTGCGGCGGGCCGGCTACGCTGCTCGACGTCTGGACGCCCGGGAGCCGCGCCTCTTCGCCCGGGCGGCGGGCTTCTTCAGCGCGTCCGCGGCCTCGACGAGCGCCTGCAAGGCGGCGCGAATGGCCTCCGAGCTGCCGAAGCGCGCGAATAGCTTTGCGTCCAGGATGGCGACGGCGAACGAGCGTCGAGCCTTCTCGGCGTACTTGCCGCGAGAGAGGCGCTTCGCGCGCGCAAAGTCGACCTCGGGAATCTCGCGCAGGTCGCGCTTCGAAGGCTCAATCTCGTTCGGCATAGACTCTCCGCTCGCCCGGAGTGGCTCGGCGCGCGCTCATGATCCGTATGATAGCGCCGCCCCTCCGCTCCGCGAACACCACGAGAAGGACGCGCCCGATACGGGACTCGCCGATGAGAATGAGTCGATCGGCATGCGCGCGCTCCCGATACGGCACCGCGAGCTCATCGAGGAACACGGTCATCGCTTCTTCGAACGAGACTCCGTGCTTGCGCAGATTCGAGCGCGCCTTGGTGTCGTCCCACTCGAACTCGCCCACTCGCACCGTGGTCACCGGCGCACCGTAACACCCGGTTGGGTGGTGGGCGTGGAGCCGGGATCGGTGGCGACACCGAGGGGTGAGGGACGGGGCAACGGGGCGGTGGTGAGACTCATGGCGTGACTGGCGCCCGCAGCTCGAGCAGGTCCCTGCCTCGGCTCGCGCCACGAGCACGTTGCTGTAACCGCAGGAGCGCAGGTCGCGTCGCCGAGGGTCCCGTAGAAATGCAGGGTCGAGCCATCACTCACCGGCAGCAAGATCTGCACGATGGCGTGCTCGCGCCTGGGGACGAGCCGACCGCCCATCTCGCCCTGCCAGCCCGCCTTGTGAATCTGGACGCCAGCGGCCCCGGGCAGGGTGTCGAGGTAGAACTCCAGCACCGTGCGCTGGCGGGGCGTGAGCGCGTCGATTACGGCGTTCGGCATGTTTCTGCCGCGGGCATCGTCGCGACGACGTACCAGATCCCGCCTCGCATCGCGACCCTGCGGGGCGGGACCCAGCACCTCCCTCCTATCCCGCCAGATCCTCCGGTCCGCGCGGCCCTATGTGCCGCTGCGCGATCTCGCGGACCGTCCGCTTCATCCAGTGGAGCGCGCAGCCGCGGATGCGCGGAAAGCAGAGCTGGCCCTCCATCAGCTCGAGATAGAACGTCTGCAGCACGTCCGCCGCGTCCTGCTCGTGCTCCCGTCCGAGCTCGGCGCGCGCCTCCTCGAGCAGCACGGGGCTGAACACGATGGCGATGGCGCCGACGGCGCGGCTGTCTCCGGTGGCGCCGTGGGCGACGAGCTGATCGAGCTCGTCGAGCAGCTCCTCGTCGCTGAGCGTGACGACGTACGCGATGGCTTCGTTGCGGTTGTCTCTGGTCATGATGGTTCTCCTTCTCGGGTTCGTGGGAGCCCGCGATCGCGCCCCCCTCACAAAGAAAAGGCCCCCCTCCCGGGCTCCCCGCGCCAAGACCAGGCGCAAGGAGACCCGAGAGAGGGGCCGCTACGGGTGACGTGTCTTTACTGCGTGAGGTGCGCCGTCAGGACTTCGGCGGCGCGGTCGGTGCGGTCGTCTCGGGCGGCGTGACCGTCGGTGCCGACAGGGGGGCTGCTGCCTGCGAGACCGGATTCACCGTGGGTGTCGTCGGCGCGGGCGTCGTCGCGGTCGCGGTCGGGGCCACCGGCTGTGCCGGCGTCGCGACCGTTCCCGTGATCTTGCTCTTTGCCTTCTTGCTGAGGGTGTTCCTTGCCACGCGCGTTGCCGCGCTCTTCTTGAGGGCCAGTGCCTTGGTCTCCGTCGTCGGCGTCACCACCTTGGGTGCCGCGAAGCCGAAGTCCGCGAGCAGCGGGCTCGTCTTACCGAATGCGTTGAACACGTACTGCTTCAGGCCCATCTCCACCGCATGGACCTGCGTGCTCACCGCGTCGAAGGTCGCGACGGCCGCGAGCCAGCTGGCTCGTGCCGCCGCAACCTGGTTGATCGCGGTGATCCTGCTCTGGATGAGCGCGATCAGCGTGACCGGCGTGTACGTCGAGCCTGCCAGAAGCATGCTCTTCGTGGTTTTCAGGTCCTTGTTGATGCCCGCGATGACCTGGGTGTCGAGGGCCTGCATCGTCGTCTTGTTCTGTTTGGACAAAATGGTTCTCCTTTGTTGGTTGTGAAGGTGCTGCGTGCGGGCGAGGCGGTAGCGGCGCCGGATTGCGTCGCGGTTCCGTTCACGTCCGCGGAGTCTTGGGCCTCAGCGGCGGCGGCGTTCGCGGTCGTTCTGCTCCTCGGCCAGGGTGGCCACGGCGCGGAGCAGCCACCCGAGGGCCGACTCGCTAGCCCGAGGGGCGTCGAGCTTCCCCTCGAGCAGCAGGACGAAGAGATCCTGCACGACATCCTCGGCGTCGCCGTCGTTGTCGAGGTGCTTGATGGCGGTGGCGAAGAGCTGCGGGCGGAACGTCCGGGCAAGCGCCCCGATGGCGTTGCGGTCGCCCTGGGCGGCCCGCCGGACGAGCGGGTCCATGAGATCGCGCGGCGGCTGGGGCTCGGGCGCGGCGAAGAGGGAACGAACGGCGGTGCTGCGAATGATGGTCTTCATGGGGGATCTCCTTTGGGTTTCTTCGGTCGGTGGGTGCTCCTCGACCGTGCCCTCGGCGCGCCGGAAGGGCGCCGAGAGCCTGGATGCGAGGGGCGGTGGGTCGGGACGCTCTCGACCGGGCCTCGTTGCCCCGCTTCGTCGTCCCTGACCTAGAGAGGTACGGGTTTCGGACTTTCCGGAAAACGGGATGTCGATTTTCGGATCTTTCGTCGTCCCAGGGGGCGGAGGGCCTCTGTCTGGCGCGGGGGACGCGACGACCGCACCGGGGGATCGCGATTCCCGGACGGGTGAACGCGATGACCCGAACGGTCCACCGCGCCGTCCGGGCGTGGTGGGCGCGATGACCCCGACGGTCCACCGCGCCGGCCGGCGTGGCGGGCGCGATGACCCGGACGGTCCACCGCGCTGGCCGGCGTGGCGGGCGCGATGACCCGAACGGTCCACCGCGCCGTCCGGCGTGGCGGGCGCGATGACCCGGACGGTCCACCGCGCCGTCCGGGCGTGGTGGGCGCGATGACCCGGACGGTAAACCGCGATGACCAGTCCGGGACGCGCGATGACCCGGACGGTAAACCGCGATGACCAGTCCGGGACGCTGCGATGACCTGGGCGGTATATCGCGATGGCCGTTCCGGGACGCGCGATGACCTGGACGGTGGACCCTCCTCTACCGTGCCTGCCGGGGCGCTCACCCGTGCGGTGGAACGCGGTCCACCGATCGGATCAGGGTGTCTTCGGCTTGGGGAGAGGCCGCTCACCCGGGCCGAGGGGCGGCTTGGAGTTGCCGGTGTGGTCGCGCTTGTGGCCGAGGATCTGCCCCCACGCCGCCTTCGCCCTCGGGCTCTCGTCGCCGGCGGGGTCGAGGAGCTTGGCGGCGTCGAGCTGGTCGTGGGCCTCGCCGTAGTAGCCCTTCGCGACGTTGACGTAGGCCGCCTCGCGGAGCTTCGCCGCCTTCTCCTGGGGAGTCTCCTCGCTCGTCGGTGGCACGAGCGGCGACTGCGTCGGCGCCGGCCCGGGGGAAAACCAGGCCTGGATCGTCTCGCGCTGCACGAAGCCGACGGTGATGATCACGCCGGCGGCTATCGCGAGCCCGATCCCCAGGACCGGACGCCGTCGCCGTGCGCTCGCCTCCGCGAGACTCACCACCTTCGCCGGGGCTGCCGCTGGCGGCGCGCCACCGCCGGCGCGTCCCTGGTGCTTCTCGAGCGCCCGCCTCGCGGCGGCCCGTCCGGGCTCCGGATCGATCCCCTCCTTCTTCATCTCGGCGAGCAGCTCGTCGTGCGGGAGCTTCGACAGCCGTTCGAGCTCCTGCTCGTCGGCGAGCTCGTCGAGGTAGTCCCGGAGGTCCACGGGCGGCGGCTTGGGCGCGGTCATGACGGCGCCTCCTCGTCCGAGCCACGCCGGGCGATGCGATTCATGTGGTGCACGACGCGCTCGCGCGCGTTGTCGAGGTCGTCGAGCGAGCACTCGAGGAGCTCCTTGAGCTTCTGCCTCCCGTGGATCCCGCTCTCCGCGGCGTCGAGGATCCCGAGCGGGATGCGGCCGTTGGCCTTCTTCGCGAAGTAGGCGCGAAGCTCGGTCTTGACCCTCCGCTTCTCCTGCTCGTCGTCGGCCTCTTCCTCGCGGCCCACCATGGCCTCCTCGGCGTGGGGTGTCTCGCTCGCGGCGTCCTCGGTCTCGCCCTCGACGAGTCGCGGTCGCCGCTTGGCGGTCTTCCACTTGTTTCGCACCTCGCCGTTCAGGACGCTCCCGAGGAACATCAGCACCGGCGGCGGGGCGCCCTTCCAGCCCGTGCCGGTGCGGTCACGCCGGAGCGCGGCCTCGAACGACGTCTGCGCGAGATCCTCGGCGTCCTGCTCGTGGCGCATCTTGCGGAGCGCGTACTTGTAGAGGGCGTCCTGGATGGAGGGGTCGGCGATCGCCGCTTCGAGCGGCGTCGGCGGCGGTCGCTTCCCCGGGGCGATCGCGGTGACGGACGGCCTCACGGGTGCTCGGCCTCGGGGCTCCGGATCCACGCGAGCCACTCCGGCGTCGCTTCGGCGGGCGTCTTGCCCATCACGGCGACGAAGGACTTCTCGCCGGTGGGATCGTCGAGGACGTTCTCGCGGAACGTCCGGTAGAAGGACCAGAGCTTGTGCCGGGCGTCGAGCCAGCGCATCGCTTCGCGGGAGACGGCGTATCCGATGTACGCCGTGGGACCGAAGAACGCGCTCGTGTCGTCCGTGAAGAGCGCGTCGAGGCGGATCCCGGAGGCGGCGGCGTGGTCGGGGGACGAGAGGAGAGTGCGTAGCGTCTGGAGGCGGAAGTGCGCCTTGCCGTGGATCTCGCCCGGCGGGTGCTGGAAATCGGGCAGCTCGAACAAGGAGGCGACGCCTTCTTGCAGATAGAGGGGGGCGAGGGGGAAATCGCCCTCCCATCCGAGCAAACTATGAGTGACCTCGTGGGCGACCGTGGTGACGCCCGCCGGGCCCGCGCAGACGAAGATGTCGCCGTTGCCGGGATCGTAATAGCCGAGGGTCTTCGGGTCCGCGGCAGGCGAGCGCTCCGTGAGGAAGGACGCGTAGTGCGTCGGGTTGGAGAAGACCCAGACGATGAAGGCGCGCTCCCCGCGGTGCGCGAAGGGGCCGTGGAAGAGGGCGGTCACCGTGTCGTGGACGACATCGGCCGCGGCGTCGAGCGGGGCGGACGGCTCGACGGCGACGAGGAGGAAGGTGCCGTCCTCGGTGCGGATGGGGAGATGGTGCGGGAGCTCGCGGTCGATGCGGGCGGACTGGGAGTCGAAGTCGAGCTGGCGCTCGGCGACGCCGCGCGGGGAGAGGGGAGGGGCGGAGCTGGGGGCCGGCGGGGGGGA
>Ga0182030_10016691_pt1 | contig 14271 bp, 14 predicted proteins | sample 812S3MmetaG_FD_121299 | JGI IMG/M metagenome (GOLD analysis project Ga0182030, IMG submission 121299) | Permafrost microbial communities from Stordalen Mire, Sweden - 812S3M metaG (Illumina Assembly) | ecosystem: Environmental > Terrestrial > Soil > Wetlands > Permafrost | place: Sweden...
ATGGAGCGCCGTCTGCCAGGATCCCGGTGGCCCATGACAATGCAAAGTAGCCCCCGAGACCGGTGTCGGCCGGTGTGCCGGCCACGCCGCCGGTTGCGGGCCACGACATGGGCTTCAAGTCCGCGATCAAAGTTCCGGTGCCGGTGGCGGGCACAATTTCAGAGAAATAATCCGTGCCGTTGGTCCCATGGTGGATCATGTAGAAATTGCTTGCCCCAAAGCCGAGGTCCGCCGACGCAAAGGTCAGGCCAGAATAGGAACTCGGGGTAAGCTTGGACGTGGGATCGGCGTAGGTATTCACCTGGGTCGGGCTTGTAAGCGTGCCATAGCTCGTTAAGTCTACGGCCGGGCCCCCTCCGAGCGGGATCGCCGCCCCGCTTAGGGCGAAGAAAGCTATCGATGCGGGCGAACCAGTCAGCGGGACCTGGCCGGCGGCATACTGCATTCCGGCAAGATTGTTTTGGATGCTGCCGGCCACGTTTCCAGGGGTCCCAATCAGCGGCGTGACAGTCACGACATCGTTCGCGGTGCCGCCGCCCGTGACCGCGGTGCCAATGGCGATGGAAGAAATCGTGTTGCTCTGCGCGAAGGCCTGGGGGCCAATAAGGGCGGCGAAAGTAGCGAGTGCTAATGTGGAATATTTCATTTGTATGTCCTTCGTTGGGCTGCCTTAAGCTGCCCGCGGTTAAAGGCTGATATGTAATTATACCCATCGATGCGGAGTTCGCTATGGGGTGTAATAAGTATACAATTTGCCACAGATGTGTGTCTGATCCCGGTTCGGCGGTGGCGTTTCCCCTTCCGGTTCCGGCAAAAGCTTTTCCCATCAAGCCGAGTTGCCCTGCGTCATATTGAGCGCGATCGGGAGCATGGATCCTAGGCCCTGGGCCCTATTGGATTGCGAAAAACTCGGGCATCAACTGCCTACTCGAAACTGCGACAGATTCGCCGTCTTGGGATCCGTCATCGAAACCGTCACCGATTCTCTCGGATTTTAACGGCCTTGGTGAAGAGCCGCGTTTTGAGGCCTGGTAGGGTTTCACCCCATCGCCAACGGACCCGTCCTCCGCCAATATAATGCCTCGTTTGCGAAGATGCGTTCAGACCTCGGGTCCCCGGCGCCGCGAGATGCCAGCGCCTCACTTGTTCCGGTAACCCATGACGATCCCCGATTCCCCGACAAATTCAGGTGACGAAAAAAGCCACGCCATGCCACGCCTGGGTTCGGCAAAGGGAAGCCTGAGGAATCCCTTGATCCGCTCAGGCCTCGTCCTCGGCATGGGATTCGGGGGCCTTGCGGATGGGATCATCCTTCATTCGATTCTGGGCTGGCATCATTTGATCTGCGTCAATGCGACCACATTCTGCCAACCCACATCCATTGAGCAGCTTCAGCTTGAAAACACCCAGGATGGGTATTTTGACCTGGCGCTCTGGCTAGTGACGCTGGCTGGGACAGCAATGATGTTTCGCGCCGGGCGGCAAGCCGGCCAGACTTGGAACGGGCGGGTGTTGCTGGGCTCAATGCTTGCGGGGTGCGGCCTGTTCAATTTCGTCGAGGGCCTGGTCAACCATCAGATTCTCGGAATCCACCATGTTCTTCCCGGCAGCCCGCATCAGGTCTTGTTCGATATGCTTTATTTGGCGAACGGAGCCCTGTTTTTCGTGGTTGGCGCAGGGCTCATTCGATCGCGGACCATGGGCATCAATTAGGCACCGCTCGGTCGCCTGCAGTCCGGTTGACGACGCGGTCTGATTTCAATCGCCCTGCGCCGGCAAATGGAGAAGTCTTCGTTTGGCCTAAAGAAATCGGCCTGGCCGACAACTCGAATCTAAACGCATCCCGCCTGGACGGCCGGCAGAACGGGAAGAGTCGGCCCCGACACGTGCCGGCCCTTCGTGTTATCTGACGATAAGATTGTCGATGACGTCCTTCACTCCGGCGACGGCCGAAGCGTCCTTCTCAGCCGCAGACTTTTGGTCGGATGTATCGACGAAGCCGCTCAACTGCACGACTCTCTTGACGGTCTGGACGCTGACCTCGGTCGACTTAACGGCGCCATCCCCCAAAAGGGCGTTCTTGACCTTGGTCGTGATGGTTGCGTCGTCCACGTACTGGCCGGTGCTGTCGCTCGTGGGCGTCGCCGCGCAGCCTCCTGTGAGGCCGCCAATGGAGAGTGCTCCCGTAAGCGCGACAAGGAGGGAGAATATCGACGGATGGATGGATGTTTTCATGGAATGAGTGGGTTTACTTGGCGAACACCTTCTTGATCTCGCCAATCTTCTTCTGAGCTTTGCCCTCGAAGTGATCGGAATCGCCTCTGGCTTCAAGCCGGGGGCTTCCGACAACCTTGCCGACGCCTTCCTCCAGCTTTCCCCCGAGACTCTTGATGGTGCCCTCGATCTCATCGTGGGTGCCGGATTTCACGTAGTCTGATGGTAGGTGTCGCATAGAAGCACAGCATAGAGCGAAGTTCGCGCGGCCCCAATGGGGTGTTACCCGCAATCACAATTTGCCCCCGCCGCTGACCGTGACCGATGTCCGTTCAATCCAATGGCCAATCCATTTCATTGGCCACATGTGCAAATGGCTGCCCCTTCCATCGCCGTCTGTCGACAGGTGGAAGGCTTGCCCCGTTCATTCCGATTCGTGCCTCTTTCGACCGCTGCCTTGGGAGGTTCCTTGGCTTGGCAAGCCGTCCCTTTGGGCCGCTCAGGGGCCTCTCCGTTCTAAAAGGCGCGGACCCATCGGGAAATGCCGGACCAGGGCGACGCAGCATTTGAGTTTGCGCCCAAGCCGCCCGGCTAGCCAAGCTGCTGGCGCCCGCGGAAGGGCAGCTTCATTGTGGGGACCCGAGAAACTACGCGCCTGCTCTGCGGTTCATCCACACCCCTTTGAATTCCAGATTCATACGGCCAGATTTTCGGCTGTTTTGCCCCAACGCCACGATCCGGTTCCGGGTCCAGGCGCCCAGGCGGATGGCGCCGGGTAGCGGGAGGGGATTCAATTGAGGCGGGCAAAGAGGCGCTTTGGTCTTTGGACAGGGGCTCTTCTGGCTGCGGCCTGCCCTCTGGCGGGTCCGCTGCATGCGCAGGGGGGCGAAGCAGCTGAGGCGCAACGGTGGGAGCGGGAGGCAAAGGCGGTCACCATCGTTCGGGATGATTGGGGGATCGCGCATGTCCGCGGGCAGACGGACGCGGACGCGGTGTTTGGGATGATCTACGCGCAGGCCGAGGACGACTTCAACCGGGTGGAGACGAACTACCTCAATGCCATGGGCCGGCTCGCCGAGGCGGAAGGCAAGGGCAAGGTCTACCAGGACCTGCGGATGAAGATGTTCGTCGATCCCGGGGTCCTGCGGACTGAGTACGCCGCGAGCCCCGAATGGCTGAAGCGGCTGATGAACGCCTTCGCCGACGGGCTGAACTGCTATCTGGCGAGGCACCCGGAGGTCGCACCGCGGGTCATTCATCATTTCGAGCCGTGGATGGCCCTCTCGTTCACGGAAGGGAGCATCGGGGGCGACATCGAACGGGTGGACTTGAAGAAGCTCGAGGCGTTCTATGGGAGCCGTCGCGCGGCCGAAGTCCCGCCCATTGGAGGGTCGCCGGGCGTGTCGGCGGCGGATGGGATCCTGGGCTCCGTGGCGGCGGCCTTCGAAGAGGGAGCTGGGCTGGAGCCGGGAGGGTCGAACGGAATTGCCATAGCGCCGGACAACACTGCGGGGCACCACGCGCTGCTTCTCATCAATCCGCACACCTCGTTCTTCTTCCGGTCGGAGCTGCAGATGGCCAGCCGGGAGGGCCTCGATGCCTACGGGGCGGTGACCTGGGGGCAGTTCTTCGTGTACCAGGGGTTCAATGAACGGGCGGGGTGGATGCATACGACGAGCGGCGTCGATGCGGTCGACGAGTACCTGGAGGCTGTGCACGGCAAGGACGGGCACTTCTACTACCGGTATGGTGATCGGGACAGGAGGGTGCTCGAGAGGCAGATAACGGTTCCGTACCGGACGGAACACGGCATGGCCGAGAGCGTGTTCACCGTGTATTTTACGCATCACGGGCCGGTGATTCGGGAGGATAACGGAAAGTGGGTGACGATCCGGCTCCTCCTCGAGCCCGTGAAGGCGCTGACCGAGGCATTCACTCGGACAAAGGCGCGGAACTACAAGGAGTTTCGGGAGACGATGGAGCTGAGGGCGAACTCCTCGAACAATACGGTCTTTGCCGACGCGGACGGGAACATCGCCTATTTCCACGGCAACTTCATCCCTCGGCGGGATGCGAAGTTCGACTTCACGAGGCCGGTCGATGGAAGCGACCCGGCAACCGAGTGGAGGGGGGCGCTGGCGGTCGATGACACGCCGCACTTGCTCAACCCGAGGAGCGGGTATCTCTTCAATGTGAACGATGCGCCGTGGACCGGCGCCGGGGACAGCAGCCTGCGCAAGGAGGACTACCCGGCCTACGTCGAGCGCGGCGGGGAGAACCCCCGGGGGTTGCACGCGATCCGCGTACTGCAGGGCAGGAGGGATTTTACGTTGGACTCGCTGGTGGCTGCGGCGTTCGACAGCTATCTTCCGTGGTTCGAGAAGCCGCTTCCGGCCCTGATCAGGGCCTGGGACAGGCTGCCCGAGGGCTCGCCGATGAAGGCCGGGCTGGCCGGGCAGGTTGGCGTTCTTCGCGGCTGGGACCTTCGGTGGGGCGTGCAGTCGGTCGCGACCTCGCTTGCGGTATTCTGGGGGCAGGAGATTCAGGCGTCGGTGGTTGGAGTGACGAGGGTTCCCAGTCTTGGGGCCGCGGAGTATATCGGGACAAAGGCGACGGATCAGGCGCTGCTTGGGGCGCTGTCGGCGGCCTCGACCAAGCTTGCCGCCGATTTCGGAAGCTGGAAGACCCCCTGGGGGGAGATCAACCGCTTTCAGCGTCTGACCGGGGGCGTCGTACAGGCTTTCAGTGACGCGGATCCAAGCATTCCGGTGGGATTCACCTCGGCGGCCTGGGGGTCGCTCGCGGCGTTTGACGCAAAGGCCTATCCGGCGACGAAAAGATGGTACGGCACTGGCGGCAACAGCTTTGTGGCTGTGGTGGAGTTCGGGGAGAGAGTTCGCGCCAGGGCGGTGACGGCCGGCGGTGAAAGCGGCCATCCGGAATCGCCGCACTTCAATGATGAGGCGGGGCGGTACAGCACCGGGAATCTGCGGGATGTCTACTTCTACCAGGACCAGCTGAAGGGGCACACGGAGCGGGAGTACCACCCGGGAGGCCCGTGAGATCTGCGGGCCGCGGACACACTGGCGAATGAAGAGGGGCTGAACGCTTCAAGAGCGAAAAATCGGCTGTTCACACGAGCCTGTCTCAGGAGGCAGGAGCTCTCCCGCGGAGACCCTGTTGCCCGTTTCCTGGCGCAGGCCGGGCCGGCCGAACCGGGCCTGCAAGAGGGTTCGACAAACGCCTTCAACCGCATAAAAATCAATGCATTGCGATGAAGCCTACCCCCTGGTTCTCGGGCGCCGCCCTGGTCCTTTCGCTATCCGCGTGGCTCTCCGCACCGATGTTTGCCGACGAGATCAAACCGCCGGGATCCGAACTTCCGGAATCCTCGCGGGGGATTTACTTCGCGAAGAAGCACTATGTGGCCGAGCCGCTGCCGTCGTTCTCCGCCACTCGCGACAGGCTGCCCGCGCCGATCCTGGACGGCAGGCCGGATCTGGTGGCGATGTACTGGAAGTGCTGGGAGCTCGCATTCAGAAACATGATGCGACCGCCTCCAGGCTCGCCGCTCGTCTCAAACTGGCTCGACGCCTCGTTCAAGGAAAACGTCTTCCAGTGGGACAGCATCTTCATCGTGATGTTCGCCCGCTACGGGCACGATGTGTTTCCCGCCATCCAGACATTGGACAACTTCTACTGCAGGCAGCGGCCAAGCGGCTTCATCGCGCGCGAGATAAGGAGGATCGACGGCACGGAGGTCTTCTGGGAGGGCCCGGCGAACATGGTGAATCCGCCTCTTTTCAGCTGGGCGGAGGTTGAGTCGTTCCGGCTGACGGGCGACAAGACGCGCTTCGCGGAGGTCCTGCCGGTCCTTGAGAAATACGTCGACTGGCTCAACCGCGACGGCGACCCGGCCACCGCGGGCGGCTCCAACTGGCAGAATTTCGGCAGGCGGGCCGCCGGATCGGCGCATCATCTCTACTGGAACACGCCGCTCGGCTCCGGCATGGACAACACCCCTCGCAACGGCAACGGCTGGGTCGATATGTCGTGCCAGATGGTGATCCAGTACGACAACCTGGCGGTGATCTGCGATGAGCTGGGCCTGCAGGCGAAGGCCGCTGCGTTTCGGGAGGAGGCGCGTGCGATAGCCGGGCGCATCAACCGGTGGTGCTGGAACGAGGCCGACGGCTTCTATTACGACGTCGATAATGATGGACGGCAGTTCCGCGTGAAAACCTCGGGCGGCTTCTGGCCGCTCCTCGCCGGCGTCGCCGGCCCCGCGCAGGCGGCGCGCCTTGTCGGCCATCTCCGCGACGAAAGGGAGTTCTGGCGGCCCTTCGTGTTTCCCACCCTCTCCGCGGACGACAGGAACTACGCGGGCGACGGCGGCTACTGGCTGGGCGCCGTCTGGGCTCCGACAAATTTCGCGATCATCAAGGGGCTGGAGCGGGCGGGACAGGAGGATTTTGCCACGGAGGCCACGGACCGTTATCTCACCGCGATGGCCGACGTGTTCCGAACAACCGGCACCGTGTGGGAGAACTACGCGCCCGAGCTGCCGTACCGGCATGGAGAGCCGGCAAAGGCCGACTTCGTGGGCTGGACCGGCGACGGCCCGATAGCCCTGCTCATCGAGAACATTATCGGCTTCCGCTGTGACGGGGTGCGCCACCAGCTGGTGTGGCGGCTCACCCGGACCGACCGGAACGGGATCGAGCGCCTTCGCGTTGGGCCGGCGACGGTCTCCGCAGTGTGCGCCGCCCGGGCCTCGGCGGCGGCGCCGGCCGAACTCACCGTGACCACTGACTCGCCGCTCGAGATGGTCGTGCGGAGCGGCGGCAGGGAGAGGACATTTCAGCTGGGGGCAGGCAGGCACACGCTCACCGTGAACTGAGTGGCGGGCGCGGCTCCGGGGGTGTCAGCTCGGCCGTCGCGGGGGGGACAGGGGCGGCAGCCTCGGGACTAGGGCGCCACCCATTCCCCGGAGGAGCCCAGGGCCTTCTCCCCTTGAACGGAGCCGCGCGCGTCGAAGACCTTGAAACGGACGTCCGTGTAGAGCCCGGGCCCGGAGTAACGGCCCTCCGAGCGCCAGGTCAGCCTGCGCTGGGCGTCGTCCCAGGAGAACGTCGTGAGGCGGACCGCCCCGCCGGCGTATCCCAGCGTCTCCCCGTCGTCCTCGAAAAGCGTGAATGTGGCGTTTGCGCCGGCGTAGACCTGGAGCTCGAGCGGGCCGCCCGGGACGGCCGAGGTGGTCTGCAGCACGGGTCCCAGCGGCACGATGCTGCCGGCACGCACAAAGACCGGGATCTCATGAAGGGAGGCCGTCTCGATGATTCCGCGGCCGCCCTCCAGCCTCTGCGCCGTCTCGAATCGGTACCACGTTCCCGCGGGCAGGTAGACCTCGCGCTCGTCTCCCGGCTGCAGGACCGGGGCCGCCATCAGCCCGTCTCCCATCATCCATTGGTCGGAGAGATCGGCGGCGTTGGCGTCACCCGGAAACTCCATGGCCATGGGCCGCATCAACGGCAGGCCTGTGCGGCTCTGTTCGTGCGCCAGGGAGTAATACAGCGGCAGCAGGCGGTACCGCAGGTCGAGCGCCTGGCGGATGATCGCCTCCGCCTCCGGCCCGTACAGCCACGGGAAACGCGGGGTCACCTTGGAGATCGAGTGCCACCGCAAGGTTGAATGGGTCCGCATCACCGGAAAGAACACGCCTGCCTGCATCCATCGCACCAAGAGCTCCGGACTGTCGTCGCCGGTGAAGCCCCCGATGTCGCACGCCCCGTAGGGCATTCCCGCCAGGCTCCAGTTGAGCAGGCTGGCGGGCGTCGCGGCAAGAGAGGCCCACGTGGAGCTGATGTCCCCCGTCCAAGCCGCAGCGCCCAGGCGCTGCAGCCCGGGCTGGAATGCGCGGTTGATGCTCCAGAAGCGGCACCCGGGATGGACCCGCTCGCTCGCGACCCGCTCCGCCTCGTTCCAATAATAGTAGTTCACCAGTGTCGCCTCACCCTCGTCGTTCCACCAGCCGTCGACGCCCAGCGCCAGCAGGGGCGCAATACGGTCCGCGTACCATTGCCTGAGAAGGGGGTTGCCAAAGTCCATGTCGCGGGCGTCGTAGAGCGACGCCTTCTTCTGGTTGGGAACCTCGAGCGACCAGCGGCTATCGCGGATGAATTTGAGCGTCTGATCGTCACCCAGGCGCGGCTTACGTATGCCGACAAAGCGGACGCCCTGCTCCTTCATCGCAGCGATCTGCCCCGCCGGATCGGGAAAAAGCCGCGGATTCCACCCGAAATCAGTGAAATTGGGAAGGCCTTGCGGTGGCACCTCGTAGTCGGGTTCCGGCGTGTACCATTCGAAGTCGAAGATGAATGCGTCGAGAGGCAGCTGCCGGCTGCGAAATTCGTGGAGCGTCTGTTCTATGTAGCTCCGGTCCTCCCAGCCCCAGCGGCTCTGGAGGTAGCCGAATGCCCAGCGCGGCGGAACGGGCGCGCGTCCCGAGAGCTCGCCATAGGCGACCGCGGCCGCCTTGAGATCGGGCGCGGGCATGAGGTAGAGGTCGGCCGCGGTTCCGGGAATGGCCCAGTCCGCCGCCGCGTTTTCCGGCTCGCTCGTCCATTGCGCGGGGGCGGCGCCCTGCTGGCTGACCACGAGGACGGCGTAGCCGTCCGAAGACCAAAAGTATGGGATGACAGCGATCCCGTTCTTCACCGAGGTGCGCCCCTGCTGATGGACGATCGAGGCGACATCGTTGCCCGAACCGTAATAGCGAGGCGGGTTCGAGCCGGACCATTTCATCGCCGTCAGGATTCTCGGTCCTCCATTTTCAGCGGGAAGGGCGGCGCTCGAGGCAATCCCCTCGACAAGAGTCCTGCCGTCGGGAGACAGCAGCTTCCACCGGCCCGTGCCTGCCGAGGCGAGCAGGGCCCCCTGCGCGGTGCGGACACCCACCCACCCTGCTTGGTCGACTTTTTCAGAGGGTGCGGAATTGCCCTCCGCGAGCGCCAGGCTCGGCAGGACGCCGGCTTGACCCCCTGCGGAAAGGCTCAGCCTAAAAATTCCAGGGGCGCACGCGGCCTCTCCAATGGAGACCTGGCCAAGCGCATTGAACGGCGCGCCTGCGAAGGCGACGAGAATGACGGCTGCGAAAACGGAACCAGTTCGTTGTTTTATGGGATTCATGGGAGGCAGGGGTAGCGCCGCCGCTCCTCAGGCAGGTCACCCGAGGGTTTTGACGCCGAATGAAGCAGCAGCCCCCAATAATGCCTTGTCCTGGGACGCAAGGGCAACCCCATTGCGGACCGCCAGTTCAAGATACGCGGCATCGTAGGCCGAAAGATTTTTCTCGCGCGCGAGTGATGCCACGCGCTCGACGACATCGGCCGCCGGCTCAGCATCCACCTCGACATCAAGCTCACGGAAAATCTTGATGATCTCCATTCCCGCGGCCGCCGTCAGGCGTTTGCGCCGCTCCGCGACGACGATTCCGTTGACCACCTCGAGCCACCAATGTCCGGGCACAAGAATCCTCTCAGCCTCTTCCAACGCGGCGCGCACCGCTCTTGCCCCGGCAGTCACCCGTTCGTCGCGCAGGACAAAGGCAAGCGCCGCCGAGCCATCAAGAACCAAGCACCTCATAGTTTCCTTCCAGCCACAATGAGATCCTTCGCCGATTCAGGCCCGGGCCTGACCGAAGCGGCAAGCTCGTCGAGCCGCCGGAGCGCATCGGCACGCGTACGGCCGCCGTGCGCTCGGACCGGGGAAAGCTTGGCGACCACCCGGTCGTGCTTTGTGATCAATACCTCCTGCCCCTCCTCAACACGATCCAGCAGCCTGCCCAAATTTGTCTTCGCCTCGTAGGCGCCCACGGTGACCTTTTTCACACTGGTCTAAGACTGGTCTTTTTATCGTCTGGCTGCGAAGCTCTCATTTCTCGAGGAGTCCGACGCGCAAAACAGGTCGACTTCCTCCCGGTCTGCTATGAGGCCGGCCGGGTTTGCGCGCCGACAGAGTTCAATCCTCGTCCTCGACCTGCCGGTCGGTGTCCTCGCGGCAGTCGCTGATCACCCGAAGCCAGATTTCCCGGAGGTCGAACAGCCTGACGCGAATCTCCTCACGGCACTTGCGGACGGCGGGGTGCCCGGAGGCCGCATCCGAGCCGATCTGGGCGAAGCAGCCGTTGAGGCCGGAGAGAGCCCTTTTGAAAAGGCATATCGCCATCGTGTAATCCCCGAAATCGAGGGCGTGGATCGCCATGATGGCCTGCTCCTCGCACCGGTGGAGCGACGACAGGAACGCGACCGCAAGGGGCTGCGGAACCTTCTTCGGCTCCGAAGCGGTCGATTCCCACGAGCGGCGCAGGCTCAGAAAGAGGGCCTTTGTCGCGATGAAGACCGGGTTTTTCTGGAGCGTGTAGATCTCGTCCGTGAAAAGGACCTTGTCCGGGCTCTCGCGGTCCGCGACCTCCTCCGCGTCGCTCCTCTCCCAGCCCATCCGGTCCGCGACCTCATCGATGCGGTCGGGTCCCGGCTTGAGGGCCTCGTAGAAGCCCAGATAGCGGTGGATGGCACCCTCCTGCTCGCGCAGGTAGACCTCCCAATCAAATTCATTCCAGGCCAATTCGCCGCCCTCGTCCCACTCGTTTTCCGAGAGGCTGTTAGGATCGAAATCGCTCATCAGTTCCTGGAAGGGTTTCGCAGAAAAACCGCGTAGGCAAATGAATTCCTGCGGCGCGCGGCGCGACCGCGACCCGCGTCAGTTTGCTTGTTGAAGGTCCCGGCGCGCCGGCCGTAGCGTTGGCGTCTGATGCCGGATACCCACCACGAGACCGCATACTTCACGGGACACGTGCAGGGCGTCGGCTTCCGCTACACCGCCCTCCAGGTGGCCAGGGAGTTCGAGGTGGCCGGAATCGTGGCGAACCTGCCCGACGGCAGGGTTCTTCTCGAGGCCGAGGGGGCGCCTGAGGAGGTCGATGCCTTCATCCGGGCCGTCCACGAGCGGATGCACGGACACGTGCGCAAGGTGGACCGCTTCACGGACAAGCGGACGCGCCAGTTCGGGGGATTCTCAATCCAGTGACCCTCGCGCCCGACCCCGCGCCCCCCGCCCGCTGGCGGGTCTGGCTGAGCGCAGCGAGGCCCCGGACCCTTCCGGCCGCGGTCGCACCCGTGGTCGTCGGCTCGGCGCTGGCCGGCCGCGACCACCGTTTTGACCCGGCGGCCGCCGGCCTCTGCCTCCTGTTCGCGCTCCTCGTCCAGGTCGGGACTAATTTTGCGAACGATTACTATGACTTCGTGCACGGCGCGGACACGGCCGCGCGCGTTGGGCCGAGGCGCGCCGTGGCGTCGGGCCTGGTCCGGCCGTCGGACATGAGGCGGGCGACGGCGGCCGTGTTCGCGGCGGCGTTCGCGGCCGGACTCGGGCTGCTCCACTGGGGCGGCCCCTGGATGCTGGCGATCGGCATCGCCAGCATCCTCTGCGGCATCGCCTACACGGGAGGGCCGTGGCCGCTCGGCTACCTCGGGCTCGGGGATCTCTTCGTCTTCGTCTTCTTCGGGCTCGTCGCGGTCGGTGCGACGTATTTCGTGCAGGCCGGGCGTATCACCCACCAGGCGGTCCTTGCGGGGGTCCCGGTCGGGCTCCTGGCGGCGAACATCCTTCTCGTCAACAACTACAGGGACGCCGAGACAGACGCGGCCACGGGCAAGCGCACGCTTGTCGTGCGCTTTGGGCGAAGGTGCGCGCGCGCGCAGTTCGCCGCGTCGCTCCTCATCGCTTTCGCCGTGCCCGTCCTGTTCGCAGCGACCGGATACGGGCCGTGGTGCCTCCTGCCCCTGCTGCTGGCGCCGCTCGCCTTGTCTCACGTGCGCCGCCTCGCGGCGGCCACCTCCCCTTCGGAGCACGTGGCCCTCCTTGGCGCCGCGGGAAGATTCATTGCCGCGTACGCCGCCCTTTTCGCGGCAGGCATCCTTCTCTAGCCGCCGGCCGGGCCGCGGTCAGATCTGCGCGGCGAGCTTGGTCTTAAGGGCGGCCTTCGGCAGAAGGCCCACGATTTGCTCTATCACCCGCCCGCCTTTGAAGAGGAGCATGGTCGGGATCGCCCGGATGCCGAACTCGGCGGCGATCGCCTCGTTCTCGTCGATGTTCACCTTCGCGATGGAGATCTTCCCGTCGAACTCGGTCGCAAGCTCGTCAAGCACCGGGGCGATGGCCTTGCAGGGCCCGCACCACGGCGCCCAGAAGTCGACGAGCAGGGGCGTGGCCGATGAGGATATCGCGGCCTTGAAGGTGTCTGTGGTGAGATGGGTGATCTTGTCGGACATGGGAGCGGAAGAATAGATGAAGGTGCGGGCCAATTGCAAATCAGGCGGCTACCGGGGCGAGGATTTCTTTATGATGTCCGCAAGCTCGACCGGGCGGACATCGTCCAGTTGCTTTCCCCGCTGCTTGAGCTCCTCGAAGGTCTTGACCACGGTCTCCGTCATCCGCTCGTGGGTCTCGGCCGACCCCCCCAGGATGGCAAACCGCTCCCCGGTCGTGATGCGCCGGTGACCGTCGTCGTTGTCGAGGCCGAGGCCGAGAAGGCCGCGAGGCCCGGGTTTCGTCTTCTTCTTTGGCACAGCTAAACCGTGGCCGCAGGCGCCGGAGTTTCAAGTGGGTTTTCATCCGCGGCCTCGCAGAGGATGTCCGTGAAAGCCTCGTTCTGGCTCAGGCGCATCCTTCGAAGCCGGGTCAGCTCCAGAACGGCGAGAAACGTGGCGATCAGCCGCCTGAGGGACACGCCGGCCTCGAAGAGATCCGAGAAGACGAAGCTCCTCTCGCTGCGCATCCGCTCCAGGAGCCACTCCATCTGGTCGGCGACGGTGACCACCTCGTCGTGGATCTCCCCGACGACGAGCTTCTCCGCCAGCCGGCGAAGCACCTGGTTGAAGGTGTTCCAAAGCTCGATCCGGTTGACGCCCTTGAGGGGGCGTTCGAGGGAGTCGACGGGGCGTTCCGACATCTGGCGCTCCATGAGGTCGCGCCGAAGGCGCGCCATCTCGGAAAGGCGCCCCGAGGCATCCTTGAACTTCTTGTACTGGAGGAGCTGGTGGACGAGCTCCCACCTGGGATCAAAGGCGTCGCCGTCCTCGGCGTCTGGATCGACCGCGTGGAGACCCTTCGGAAGCAGCATCCGGCTCTTGATCTCCATCAGCGAGGCCGCCATCACGAAGAACTCCCCGGCCACCTCCAGGTCGAACTGCTCCATGGAACGCAGGGCCGCAACGTACTGCTTCGTCACCGACTCGATCGGGATGTCGTAGATGTCTATCTCGTTTTTCTGGATCAGGAAAAGCAGCAGGTCGAGGGGCCCCTCAAAGACCTGCAGCTTGATGCGGTGATCGGCGTCGGGAAGCACGGGTCGCAGTGTTGGAATGGGCCGGGCGCGGATGCGACCTTTTTTTCCCGGCAGCGGGAGCGCCGTCCACAGTGGCCGCGGATCGCGCGTAAATCGCCACGGCGCATCCATTAGTGCGCCGGCCCGGAGCGGCGCTCGCCGGGCTACTGGGCTCCCATTGCGCCGGTTATATTAGCCCGCGCGTCCCCATGCGCCGTTGACAGTCCCCTGCGCGTGGCTATGTCGTAGAACTCTTTCTGTCTCCGCAGTGCGCCGGCATCGAGAGAGGAAAACCACACAACATTATGGCCGCCAAAACCAGGAAAGCCGCGAAGGCCAGGGCCTCCGCCAGGAAAAGCAAATCCGCCGCAAAGGCGCCGAAGTTCGTCTACCTGTTCGGGGGAGGCAGGGCAGACGGCAATGGCTCGATGAAGCCGCTGCTGGGCGGAAAGGGCGCTAACCTGGCCGAGATGAGCAGGATAGGCCTCCCCGTGCCCGCGGGCTTCACCATCACGACGGAGGTCTGCACGTACTACTACGCCCACAAGCGGAGCTATCCTGCCGCGCTGCGCGCGCAGGTGGCGAACGGCGTGGCAAGGATCGAGAAGCTGATGGGCTGCAAGTTCGGCGACGCCGCGGGTTTCCCCCTCCTCGTGTCGGTCCGCTCCGGC
>Ga0182030_10016692_pt1 | contig 14270 bp, 13 predicted proteins | sample 812S3MmetaG_FD_121299 | JGI IMG/M metagenome (GOLD analysis project Ga0182030, IMG submission 121299) | Permafrost microbial communities from Stordalen Mire, Sweden - 812S3M metaG (Illumina Assembly) | ecosystem: Environmental > Terrestrial > Soil > Wetlands > Permafrost | place: Sweden...
GTATTCATGGCGGCGAAACTGCTGCCAACGGCCATGATGATGGCCACCACCAGTCCGGTATATTCGATGGGGGCGGCAGAGCCGGTCTGCTGGTCGTAGTATTCCTTTTCGAACATAGCCTTTACTCCCAGCCGCTGGTCGTCGTTGAGGCTCGCCACCAGCGCCTGGGCACTTACCGCGTCGGTGGCACTTACCAGACAGGAACTTACCGTATCCACGCGCTGTAAGTCGGAACTTACCTGGAACAGGTCGCCCCAGACTTCGCTGCTTTGCGCTCCGCCCGAAGCGTCGAACACGCCGACGATCTCCCAATCGCCGCGTCCGAAATGGACCTTCTTCCCGATTTGCGCCTCGGGAGAGCGATCGGCCACCGACTTACCCACCACCACCTCCCGCTGACCCTGCTGGAACCAGCGGCCGCGTACGAGGTGTACGTTGCGCCGCATCTCGATACCCGCCTGCCCGAGCCCGCGCACCGTGAGGTTGGTTCCACTGGCGTCGGAAGGGCTATCGAGAATCATCACCGTGACCACTTCCATGGATGCCAGGGGCTGGCCGTCGTGCCCCGTGGCAATGCCGGCCTTGAATTTCAGGTTCTGAAACTGACTACGTGTAAAGAGGCTCACCAACTCGGAATCCGACCCCTTGCGCAACACCAGCACATGCAGTGGATCGCCGGACACCGAGAGCGTGCTGCGCAGTCCGTTGACCAGCGCCAGGATGGCCAGCAGCACCGCCACCGTGAGCGCGATGCCCAGGGCCGTCATGATGGTGGTAGTCTTGCGCACTACCAGATTCCGAAGATTGTAGGCGAATGGTATGGACATAGCGTTAATCCGTGCTCCGCAGAGCCTCTACGATGCTGGTGCGCGAGGCATTCAGCGCCGGTACCAGCGAACTTATCAAGCCGATCGCGCCGGCGGTCGCGATACACGCCAGCGCTACCGGCAGTTCGATAGCCTGAATTGGCGGCAGATAGGCGCCGAACGGGCTCTTGACCACCACCCGCATCAGCAGCGTCGAGATGAGATATCCGATGGCGCCGCCGGCAATCGAAATGGCGCAGGCTTCTCCCAGAATCATGCCCAGGATGCTGGAGGGCGTGAAGCCCAGCGTCTTGAGGATGCCGACTTCGCGCACCCGTTCCCGTACCGACATAGCCATGGTGTTAGCCGAAACCAACAAGATAGTAAACATCACCGCCGCGGAGATGCCGATCAGGAACATCTTGATGTTACCCAACAATGCCAGGAAGGCCACCGCGAACGCCTGGGCGGACTCCGTCTTAGTCTGCGCCGTGGAGTTGGCGAACAGGGCGTCGATGGCTTTGGCGATGCGCGCGGAGTTAGCCGGGTTGTCGATCAGGATGTAGTACATGATTACGTTGCCGCGCCGCCCCTCGTTCAGCGTTTGTTCCAGGTATTCGTTGTTGAAATACATGATCTGGCTGGAGCGCGGGCTGTCGAAGATGCCCCGCACGGTGAACTCGTAGTTACCCGGGAAGACAGTGCCGGAAATATTGATCCTGTCGCCCACCTGGAAATGGAATATGTTGGCTAAGTCGCGGCCCACCACGCAGGCGGTGCGTTCCCGCTCGAAAGCCTTCCGCTGATCCTCGGGGATGCTATATTCCCCGAATATTCGGAACAGCTTTTCGGGCTCGACGGCGAAGCGGGCGAAGTTATTCTTGGGATCGCGATCGTCCTTATAGACGCCGCCGAACCAGTTAGCCACCGAGATGCTCTCGACTCCCGGTACGTGTTCGATCTGGGCCTGATAGCCGCGCGGAATGAAGACCGTGAAAGAGACGCGGTTGCGGGTGACCAGCCGCAGCGCCTGGGCGGGCGTGGGATTGCTCAGGTAGAAGGCGTGAAACATGGCGATCATGACGCCCAGCAGGCACATGGAGATTCCGATGCTGGCGACGGTCAGGATGGTCCGGCGCCTGTTGCGCCAGCAGTTTTTGAGGACCAGTGGAAGATACCGTAACATTGCGGCTCCCTTTACAACGGTTCTACGTTACCAGGGGGAAGGGCGCGAAACCCCGGATTGGCGACGAACCGGCGGTTTGGCGGATAAGCGGCGGGATTGCCGCGACAGGTGGCGATTTCCATGTCCCCAGATTAGGACTGCGCGGTGCGGAATTCGCCGATTAATCGGCGAACGCCGGGAGGCTACCGGCGAATGGGGGAAGACGTTTCAGGCGCCGAGCCCTTCGGCTAGCTAGCCTGAAGACAAGGGCGGTACGCTTCGCTCTGTCCATCTTCGCCATGTTCTCGAGCCGCCATCGCGCGGCGGGCGGTGCTTCCGCGCCGGGAAGGTCCAGCAATGGCCATTCGGGCTCGCCCCGCTTGATGGACATCGGAAAACGCCGATGAGCCGCGGGCATGTTTCCAACGATTGTTCCGATCAGCGCCTCGCAGGTTTTCAGCAGTTCGTCCAGCGTGACGGTTTTATTCGCCATGCCCTCGAAGCCTCTACCGAATTCCTCCGCGGTGTCGAGACGGGCCGGGGCAAGTACATTCGACACGGGCCGGTCGTGGCTTAGGAGGTAGACGATGAAGGTCTTGCGCAACTCATCGCCGAGGCCTTCGCTCTCCAGCAAGTCCCGCGTGTCGAACAGGCCGCGCGGATGCTGGCGGTCCCGCGGTGCCACGATCTTACCGGCATAGAGGTCGGGAAGCTGACCATCTGGATTTCAGCGAACCCGAACCTGTCTTCCACTGGGGGTGAGCCGCCAGCATGACCGGCGAGCTGCGGATTCCGGATTCGATATTGCCGGCGATCCGCCGCATGGCTGCGTTAATTTCCAGGAGCGATGCACGCCGATCCGCCACCGGCACATAAGTCAGCTCGATATCCACCGTAACCGCTATCGTCCCCAATTCGCGGCGTCGGAGCACAGTGCTATTCTCTGCCTGTATCGGTCGCCGCACCCCTCCCCGTCGGGCGTGTGACATCACCCGTCCAGCAATTGACACCAACGCCCTGCGGTCTTAAGATGATTACGTGAATTCAACAATTGCCGCACCGGTTGACTGGGTAGAGGCTGTTGGAAAACTGCGGTTTCCATCGAAGACGGACCATCGCGTTCAAAAATTAATGGACCGACACAATGAATGGCTTTTGCAGGAAGCCGAAAGGGAGGAACTGGAGGCGTTGGTTGAATTGAGCGAGCAACTGTCTCTCGTCCGCGGCGGGGCATTGCAGATTCTAGGCAAGCAGCCGTCGTGAGCGTCTCGGAAGCCCTGTCGCGTACAGTTCGGGCCCGCGCTGGCGGACGATGCCAGTATTGCCTCATGCACGAGAGCCTCCAGGGAGCCACCTTTCACATCGAACACATCATCCCACAGTGCAAGGGCGGGGTCTCCGATTTGGAGAATCTTGCGCTGGCGTGCCCCGGATGCAACCTGCATAAAGCCGGCAGGATTACGGAGATCGAACGGGGTGCCATAGCGACCCTTGCCGACTTGTCGGTCGTAATCTTGCTGGCGGTCTCCGGGTGGCGGGCGCCAGCCTCTGGCCGATGCCACCATAGACCGTTATACGGGCAAGTTGAATATGGCGTTCTCAGGTCGGCGGGCGTATCAGTCGTCACCCTTGCTGGTCCGCAGCAGAGCATACTTCGACGGCGCCGTCGAGCCATCTGAAGGGACGTCACTGCAGCGGGTGAGCTTATTTCGACCCGGGCTGCTTGGGTTGATAGCGAATCTTCTTTGCCTGAATCTGCGGCAGGACGTCGTCGTGCTTTTGCCCTTTAGATGATATCTTTTAGATGAATCTGGCCGTCCTCGTACTGCACGTGAAGGCGCCACCCAGAGATTTTGTCGATATCGGCCCGGTATACAGGTTCTTTGTAGCCAACCACGCGATGAAGACGTGTCTTCGGGAATTTCCGTGTGCGGTGACACTCATGATCTTCCAGTTCTGCCAGTGCTTCAAGAAACCCGATCTTCAGCTCCGCCGGAAGCGTCTTCTCAGCCTGGTAGATCACCCCCCAGGCGTCCAGGAGAGCGCTGGTGCGAGCCACTATAAAGACCTGCCGTTCCTTTGGATCTGGCTGCGATATAGGTCACTGGCAACGGACCGATACGCTCGATCCAGTTCTTCGTGGTGGACCGCCCGAAAGAGAGTTACTAGTGTTCGCGCGAAGACGGGATCCTCGTCAACCGCCGCGATGAGCCGTATGTCTCGTCCGACCCACAAGGAATACAGGGATGAGGAGAAGCCACCCTTTAGCTGAATCGCCTGTGGGCGCCTCGCTCGCGCGAAAAAGCCGCCTCGGTTATTCCGGAGCAGGTCATAGCTGCGACGGAGCGCTATGGCGACGCGTGCACGATCCTCAGAATTCAATCGATTCAGGTCGTTGCGGAACTCCGGCGTCGTCTGTTCAGTAATCGCCATCGGTTCCGCGGCTGTAGCCATACCATCTCTCCACACTCAGCATATCGCAATGGCGCGTCGAACATGACCGGCATCTCACACAACAGGAGATCGGCGGGCGCAAGCCGACTTGGGGATAATGTCAGACTGGGTTTGCTTCGCCGCACTATTGCCTTGATATCTACGGACACTACGGAAAGATCACCTCGAATCACGGCCTTCGTGGAAGTCTCATTCAGCCTCGCAATCACCCCCGAAAAAACAACCGCGCCGCCGGGCGTGAACCCAGCGGCGCGAGAGAATCGAACAGAACTTACTTAATCCCCGAACGACCCGACTTCTTCCCGTTCCTCCACCGCCTTCGGCGCCGGCTTGATGCTAGCCAAAGGAGCAGCGGGCTTGATCTCGCCCAGCGACACCAGGTCTGCCCGGGGTTCTTCCTTGAGCACGTGTTGGCGATACAGTTTCATCATCCGCTCGTTCTCTTCCTGCGCCTTGATCTTGGAGGCGCGCGCGCGGATCTTCTCTTCGGTGGAGTTCTTGGCGATGCCCAGGCGATCCAGATCGTGCTGGATTTCGTTGGTCACGATCGATTCGCGCAGTACCAGCGAGTGCTCCTTACTATTCAGTTGCACCGACTTACCGCCGGCGAAGATCTCATGCCGCCCGTTCTCCTCGTACCACTTGGTGAGCGTGGCCGTCATGTGCATCTTTTCGATAATGTTGCGCCAGCCCACGCCCGTATTGTACGCGCAGAAGGAGATCTCGCCTTCCTGCGTGGCGTAGGGAATGATGCACTGCTCGGTGCGGCGGAAATCGTAATTAAACAGATCCTGGAACCACATTCCGGCGATAAACAGGAAGTTCCAGCGATCCCGGCGGCGCTTTTCGATATCGTCCATGGTGCGGTCTTTGCCGACCTTGCCATAGTTCTTGCCGGTGGCGCCGAACGTCTTGTCCAGCTTCTTAAAGAGGTCGCTCAGCTTGAAGTGCGTGGGAGCCTCGAAAGGATCGTAATTGCGCGCGGTGGCCAGCGCCATCCCGACGATCGAGAGCCACTTGCCGCGGGCGGCGTCGTTTACGCGAGCCACATCGCGGGCCAACTGGTCGGCATTCCAGAACGCCGTCACCGGCTTGGCTTCCTTGGTTTCCTTGTCCACCATCACGGCCATTCCAACGCCGCAGTTCGGGTGGCAGCCGCAGCTCAATTGCCCCCAATCGGCCTGCGGTCCATGCACCAGGTCGCTCCAGTCGGAGAAGGTCGACATGAAGGAAATTGGGAACCAGTCGCGCGCCGGTTCGCCGAGGCCGGTCTGATTCTTCACGTCGTGCGCCAGGTGAGACAGGGTGTAGCGCTGGGCGGCGCGGCGCTCGTCGGTGACCGCCTCATCGCGGCCCGTGAAGCTCACCGGCTGGTAGGAAAGGAACGGAATCTTCTTGGGATTGTCGAGCGCGAACTGCACGATGCGCCCCACCTGCTCGTTATTAATCCCATTAATAATGGTGATGACCGGGATAATGTCGACGCCGTTGGCGTACAGATTCTCGATGGCGCGCAGTTTCACGTCGAAGAGGTTGCCCACCTTGCGATGCGAGTTAGCGGCGTTGCCGATGCCATCGAACTGCAGGTAAGCGTAGCGCAGTCCGGCGTCCGCGGCCTGCTTGCAGAAATCCGGATTCTTGGCGAACTCGATGCCGTTGGTGGCCGCCTGCACGGAGGTGTATCCCACTTCGCGCGCGTAGCGCACCGCGTCCAGAAAGTACGGCGAGATGGTCGGCTCGCCGCCCGAGAACTGCACCGACATCTGGCGCTTGGGCTTGATGGTGACGGCGTTGTCCAGCAGCGTTTTGATATCTTCCCAGCTTAGTTCGTGCACGAAACCGACCTGGTTGGCATCCATGAAACACGGGTCGCACATCATGTTGCAGCGGTTGGTGAGGTCCACCGTGAGCACCGAGCCGCGGCCGTGCGTGACGGTGCTGGAGCCGTGCTTGTGGAGCGTCGAATCGTTGTGCGCGCGGATGTCGCGGCCGGGGAATACATCTTCCAGGTGCTTGAAAAAAGCCGTGTCGATGGCCATCACGTCTTCGAAGTGGCCGTGGATGGGGCAGTCCTTCACCATCAGGATCTTGCCGTCGCGTTCGATCACCTGCGCTTTGATTTCGCCCGGCTTGTCGGTGTAGAGCACTTCGACGGGCGTCTTGCCGTCCAGAATCTGCTGGCGGATTTCCGGCACGCAGCGGGGGCAGAGCGAATCGGTGGTGCGCGGCCAGCCCAGCGGAGGCTTGGTCTTCTGCCACGATTTCAGGAGGGGCTTTTCCGACCATTTGGGCGTGAAGCCCGGGTTCTGGCCGATCTGATTGAGCTTATCGAAGACGAACCAACCCGCCCCGGCGGCGTATGTCAAAGCTTTCTCTGCGTATTTGATAGGTTTGTGCATCGTTTACCCTTCCTGAGTAATATCCAAGCGCGCGATTTTCCGCTTTTCCAAAGTATAGGGAATCGCCGACCGCGAAGGTACCAAATGGCATTAAAGCGTTGAAATTATTGGTTGTACGGTATCAAGTGGGGTTGAACGGGGCTATTTCGGGGACAGGCTACATAACCTCGAAATACACGGTCGAATTTCGAGGTTATGTAGCCTGTCCCCGAAATAGCCGGCCGGCATCAATCTTGCCCCGGGACGGCCGCAGGCGCACAGGCTTTCGCCGGTACCCTCCGCCAGGTGCAGCCCGTTCTGCGCTTCGCATTCCCAAGCCACTACGCCGCCGCTGCGCTTCACCAGTACGGCATACACCGGAACCTGGAAAAGGCGCCAAAGTTCGTCGCGCTGGCCGTCGCTCAGGAACTCGCCCATGCTGGTCAGCACATACACCGCACGGCGCGCCTCGACACCTCGCGCCGCCGCGCGCACCAGTTCGCCGAACGTACCCGCCAACGCCGTCGATCGCCCTCGTGCTTCCGCCGCCGGCACTGCCGCCAGATCGGGAAAGAATGGATGGCGAATCTTCGATCGGGAGAGAAAAAATGTCATATTTCGCACATCACCGCGAAACCAGTAGTGCCGCGAAAGCTGCCACAGTCTCAGAATTCTGTCAAAATCCGCTGTAGATTGCCGCCCAGAATCTGCCGCGCGTCGGCGCTGCCGATCCCCAACTCCAGCAGGGCCCGAGTCTGATTCTCGAAGACTTCGTGATTCCAGCCTCGTGGGAAAAAGGAGGAATCCGATCCGAATAGCAGCCGGCTGGCGCCCACCACGCCGAGCGCCCGGCGGAACACCGTCGGCAGGTCGAGCCCTTCGTAGCGCATCCACGAATTGCTGCTGGAGGTGTCCAGATAGACGTTGGGACAGAGGTCCGCCAGCATCAGCGCCTCGCGAAAGTATCCCGCGCCGAAGTGCGGCACAATGAAACGGACACTCGGGTGACGGAGGGCCACCGAGTGCAGGTCCAGCGGATTGGAGTACCGCATGTCGTAAGGGGAGGGAAGTCCCAGCTTCTTGCGCACCCCCACGGAGAGCACCCCACAATGCACGAATACGGCGCAGCGGTGGGCCGCCGCCTGCTCCAGCAGCAGTTCCACCCGCCGGTCCTGAATGGAATACAGGTGCATCGCCGGGAACAGGCAAATGGCGTGCAAGCCCTTGGTCACGGTGGCATGTTCCACCCACGGATTCATCATCGCGAAGGCGTAAAAGCGGCCGGGATACGCCGCCGCCGCGGCCATGGTGGATGCTTCGTCCTCCGGAATACTGGCGATCAAAGCCGCCCGTTCCACTCCGTGACTGTCCAGTTCGCCGGCCCACGACCGGGCCAGTTCCGTAGGATCGGCCGGCGGCGCTTCCCACCGCAGCTTGGCAGCCACTTCGCCCGCCGGGATCCCGCAGTGCTCCCCCAGCGCGGCAAAGAAACGCCGCGAAAAGAAGTGCACGTGCGCGTCCGAAACGGTGCAATCACCCCAGGGTGTCTGCATCGGGCTTATTCCAGTGAGTGATTCCCGCCGCCAACGCCAGTTGCGTCAGGCCGGCGACGTTGTTCACTCCCAGCTTCTTCATCATGGTTTTACGATAGCTGCGTATGGTCTGCAGCCCTAGATCGAGCAATACCGCGATATCCTTGCTGGTTTTGCCTTCCGCTACCAGGCGCAGCACCTGCAATTCACGCGGCGAGAGCGATTCCAGCGGACTGCGTTCGTGGGTATCCAGGTCGCCGCGCTGGATCCGCTGCAGCAGCCGGTCGGAAACCTGCGAGCTGAGGTACGATCCGCCGCGCGCCACCGTGCGCAGGGCATCCACCAACTCCGCCGACGATGCCTTTTTCAACACGAACGCCCGCGCGCCCGACCGGATGGCGCTCACCACCGAGTTTTCGTCGTCGTACATCGAGAGGATCACCACTTTCACCCCGGGGCAGTGGCGCAGTAGTTCGGTGGTGGCTTCAATGCCGTTCATGCCGGGCAGTCCGATATCCATCAGGACCAGGTCCGGTTCGGATTTCTTGCAGAGTTGCACCGCATCGGAGCCGTTATCGGCTTCGCCCACCACGCGGAATTCCGCACCCCGTTCCAGGATAGTCTTTACTCCATCGCGAACCAGCTTGTGGTCATCGACAAGAACAATGTCGAACGGCATAGTGATTCCTTATGTTGTTTCCGGCACCGCGGCCCGTACGGTCGTGCCCGTCTTCTTGTTGCTGGTAATCGAAAGATCCAACCCCGCCTGCGCGGCGTAGTGCTCCATGCTCAACAGCCCCAGTCCTCTGGCTCCGCCCAGGATGTCTGCCGGGTCGAAGCCCTTCCCGTTGTCGCGAACTTCCATGGAAGCGCCTGTACGTGTGGACTTTACCGCGATTTCAATGGCGGAGCAACTGGCATGTTGCACGGCGTTCTCCACGGCCTCCTGGGTGATGTGGTAGAAGGCCGAGGCACGTATCGGATCCATCTTCAAACTGGGATCCACATTGATGCGCAATCCACCGCTGAAACGCTCGCGGATGTGGATTGCCAGACGGTCCAGCGCCGACCGGAGGCCGGCCCGCTCCACCGCCGAAGGGTTCAGGTGGTAGCTGTACTCGCGCACCTGCTCCATCATGGTTTCCAGCACCTTCTGGATTTCGGTGATGCGCATGCAGGTTTCCGGCGAGATGCTTTCCACATCCATCCGTGCCAGATCGAGTTGCAGCCCCAGGGCGGTGAGGTTCTGCCCTACCACATCATGGAGGAATTTGGAGAGCGTATTGCGTTCGAACTCCTGGGCCTTCATGGCTCCCAGAACGGTATTGCGCAATTCCTGCTCGGCGGTTTTCCACGGCGTCATCTCGTGCGCCATGGCGCCGGCGTACCGCGTCCCGTCTTTCGCCCGAACCGGGAAAACGGAGATGTACCACGTGGTGTCGCCCCTGCGTTCCCGCAGGTACAGGATCTCGCCGGCCAGCGCCTTGACGAAGCGGCCGGCCCATGTCCTGGCCAGTTCCGCGTCCAGCACATCCAGCGCGCAACGGCCCGTCAATTTCTCGGCCGGCTTACCGAGAATCGGGACGGACGAGCCATAGACGCGGTGGAATACCAGGTCCTCGCGCACCATCCAGAGACACGCCGGGCTTTGTTCCAGAAATGTCTCGGATAGGCATCCGCACTCTTCCATGTAGTCCGGCTAGCTTTTGCGAGCAACTACCTTGCGGGCCGCCGCCGCGATGTCGCGAGCCACCAGCCCGTACTTGTCCAGCAGTTCATCGGGCTGGCCGGATTCGGCGTAGGTATCCTGGATGCCCACGAACTCCATGGGACAGGGCCGCGTCTGGGCCACCACCTGGGCTACCCGGACCCCCAAACCAGTGTCCACCAGGTGTTCCTCGGCCACCACGATGGCCCTGGTTTCAGCAGCGGCCCGCGCGATCGCCTCGCGGTCAATCGGCTTGGCGGTATGCATATCGATCACCCGCGCGGAAATGCCCTCGGCTTCCAGGGTATCGGCGGCCAGCAGGGACTGGGCCACCAGCAGGCCGCTGGCGATGATGGTCACGTCCGTCCCATCGGCCACCTGGATGGCCTTGCCGATTTCGAACTTCTGATCGGCGCCGTACACGATGGCCGCTTTGGGACGCCCGGTGCGAATGAAAACCGGGCCCACGTATGCGGCGGCGGCCTTCACCAGCGCTTTAGTGGCGGCCTCATCGGCCGGTGCGATTACCACGAACCCGGCCAGCGAACAGGCCAGGCCGATTTCCTCGATGCTCATCTGCGAGGGGCCGTCTTCTCCAATGGAAATGCCGCTGTGCGTCCCCACTACCTTCAAATTGACGTGCGGGTAAGCTGCACAGGTGCGCAGTTGCTCGAAGCCTTTGTTCATGGCGAAGGCCGAGAAACTGGACACAAAGGGGATCTTACCGGCCATCGCCAGTCCAGCGCCCACGGCGCACATGTTGGCCTCGGCGATGCCCAGCGAGATAAAGCGATCCGGGAACTCCTTGGCAAAATAGGTAGTCATGGTCGAATGGGAAAGGTCGGCATCGCAGACTACCACGTCTTTGTTTTCGCGGCCCAGTTCCACTATCGCCCGCCCGAACGCTTCGCGCGTGGCCGGTCCCAGCTTGATTTCGAATTTCGTTTTCGCGGGCATATTATTGCAGCTCCTGCAAGGCTAATTTGACTTCGTCCGGGGTGGGTGCGGTCCCATGGAACTTGGGGTTGTTCTCCATGAAAGAGACGCCTTTCCCCTTGATGGTGTGAGCCACCAGGCAAGTGGGCTTTCCCTTGGTCGCCTCGGCTTCCGCCAGCGCCTTTTGGATCGCCGGGATGTCGTGGCCGTCGAGCTCGATGGTGTGCCATCCGAAAGCGCGCCACTTGTCGGCCAGCGGATCCACGGCCATGATGTCTTTCACGAAGCCATCGAGCTGGATGCGATTGTTGTCCACGATGGCCACCACGTTGTCGAGCTTGTGGAAGGCGCCGGCCATGGCCGCTTCCCAGATCTGTCCTTCCTGGATCTCGCCATCGCCCAGCATCACGTAGGTGCGGGACTTGCGGCCGTCCAGGCGCGCCGCGATTCCCATGCCGAGCGCCAGCGAAAGCCCTTCGCCCAGCGAGCCGGTGGAAGCTTCGATGGCCGGAATATAGCGCACATCCGGATGGCCCTGGTACACCGAACCCAATTTGCGCAGGGTGTTCAGTTGGTCCACCGGTGTCTGAAGGTAGCCGGCTTCGGCCATCACGGCATACAGCACCGGCGCGGCGTGTCCTTTGGAAAGAATAAACCGGTCGCGATCCAGCAGGGTGGGGTTCTTAGGGTCAATGTGCATGTGGTCGAAATACAGCTCTACCAGGATCTCGACCGCCGAGAGCGAGCCTCCCGGATGGCCCGACTTGGCGGCGCCGATCATCACCACGATTTCCCGCCGGATCTTCCGGGCGATAGATTGCAGTTCGTCTATGGATTTTGGCATACGACGCTTTACATTCTAGCATCCGACGTTCACCAGTACTTCCATATCCCAGAGCTAACTCCGGCAGCTAACAAAACGCCATATTGTCCTTTACCGTAGTGGCCCTTATCCTGAAACCGGCGAAAGTTCAATCAGGTGAAGTACCCCGGGGGCAAATATGCCGCTTGACAGCAAGATTAGTGTTTGGGAAACCCGCAGCGATCTCCCCGCCGTGTTGGTGGTTCCTGCCGCGCTTCGGCAACTGGCGGAGTGCGGAGATGGCGAACTGGTGGAAGAGTTGATCGCCGTTTTCCAAACCGACACCGCCCAACGATTGGAGCTGATGCGCCGCGCCGTCGACGCCGCGGACTACTCCACGGTTCGCCTGGAAGCCCACACCATCAAAGGGAGTGCCTTGCAGGTGGGAGCCAACCGTCTGGCCGACCATTGCCGCCAGGTGGAAATGGAAGCCCGGAAAGCCCGGCCGGACAGTCTCGTCCCGCTGTTTCGCGTGGTGCTGCGGAGTTTTGAGGAGGTTCGCGGCGTAATTGCCGCGCGCGGCTGATGCCCCGCCATGGCGAATGAGACCATACTCGTTGTCGACGATGCTCCCGTTAGTCTCAAACTGACCGACATTCTTCTGCGTAAAGAAGGTTACAAAGTCCACGCCACCAGTGACGCCGAGCAGGCGCTGGCCATGTTGCGCTCGCTTCACCCCGACCTGATGCTGGTGGATATCCAGTTGCCCGGCATGAATGGCCTGGACCTCACCCGCCGCATCAAGCAGGATTCCCGCACCCGCGACATCGTGGTGGTGGCGCTTACCGCCTGCGCCATGAAGGGTGACGACGACCGCGCATTCAAAGCCGGGTGCGATGGGTACATCACCAAACCGATCGAGACCCTCACCCTGGCGAAGAAGGTTCGCGAATATCTGGAAAAGCGCACGGCCCCACCGCCGCCCGTGGAGGAAGCGGTGGTGGCGGTGGACCAGTCGATGGGATTCCCCGGCGGAATCACTCTCTCCCCCACCGAGCTCGAGAGCGTGCGCCGCCGTTTCCTGGAAGAAGGCGTGCAGCAGTGCCGCCAGTTGCTGGAAGGTCTCGAACGCCCGCTCGACGTGCCCCAATCCATTCGCATGACCCATGCCTGGGCCGAAGCCGCCCATGCGTTGGACTATCCGGTGCTGGCGATTCTGGCGGGCGAAGCCGAAAAACTGTTCCGGGCACGGACGCCCGATCCATTGCTGTTGTGCGATGCGCTTTCCAACCTGATGGTAGGTTTTGTGGAGCCGCCGGAAGCTGCTATCGGCCCCGTGCCTCCGGCGGTTGAGGCCGCCCTCAAAGGCAAGAGCATCGCCTTGGTAGGCCTGGGGGATGAAGATGCGGAACGGCTCTGCGGGGCATTGGAGCGCGCCAGCGCCCGGCCGCGGCGATTCGAAGCCGGACTCAGGCCGGCCGCGGATACTCTTAGCGCCTGCAGCCTGGTGGTGGTACACGTGAATCCCGCGACTCTCGGTACGCACTGGCTCCATCCGCTTACCGTCACGGAGATGAGCCAGCCTCTGGTTCTGATCGGAATCCGCGAGCATCTTCTGGATCTCGATGCCACAGTGCTGCCGCGAGCCAGCGATCTGCTCATCGACGGCTGGCAACCGGAGGAGGCTCTCATTCGTCTGAGCCACGCGCTGACCCGCGCGGTCCTGGTGAAGGCGCCCGCCGTCCCCGCCACGCAGAGGAGCAAACAGAACCATGCCGTGCCCATGCCTCGGGAAGTCACCCTCGAGTCCGAGGTGCTGATTGCCGATGACGACACGACTGTTCGTATGGTGGTGCGCGGCATCATCCAGGGCGCCGGCATCAAATGCCGGATGGCGTGTGACGGCAACGAGGCCCTGCGCGTGGTCCGGGACTGCCTTCCCCCGGCCCTGATCCTGGACGTCAACATGCCTGGTATGGACGGTTACGAGGTGTTGGCCGCCATCCGCAACGAAGCTCTTCCCGTGAGAGTGATCCTGCTGACGGCCCGCCAGCAGGAGGCCGATATCACTCGTGGATTTACTTTGGGCGCCGACGATTATGTAGTGAAACCCTTTAATCCAGCCGAACTGCTAGCGCGGGTAAAGCGGTACCTGTAGTCATGGGGCTAGAAGCGGTTTATCCGCCTGACCCAGGCTCCGAACTCCCGATGTCGCTCCACGATTCCGGGTGGCTTGGGAAAATGCGCTACCCTGTTTCGTAGCTCGGTGGGGCAGGCGGTGCTCGCCTGCCGTCCATCCTCAGAACTCCTGATGTCGTGGAATTTGGGATGAGCCCGTTTTCGTGGCGCAGGCACTCCTGCCTGCAGGGTCGAGACTCATCTCGACCCTCTTCGCGAGCGGCATCCACCGTCCCGGAGCGCCGAGATGAGTCTCGGCGCCGCAGACACGAGTGTCTGCGCCACATCATGGCTCAGGTCAATTTCCCCAA
>Ga0182030_10016693_pt1 | contig 14270 bp, 12 predicted proteins | sample 812S3MmetaG_FD_121299 | JGI IMG/M metagenome (GOLD analysis project Ga0182030, IMG submission 121299) | Permafrost microbial communities from Stordalen Mire, Sweden - 812S3M metaG (Illumina Assembly) | ecosystem: Environmental > Terrestrial > Soil > Wetlands > Permafrost | place: Sweden...
GGACTTCGGCCAAATGCAGGGTGCCGATCCTGGAGCCGGCGCGGGAGAGCGCTCCTTGAATCTGCATGAGGCAACTGGGGTCGAGCGACACCACGGTGTGGGCGCCGGTGCCCAGGATGGCATCGATCTTGGTGCGCGCCATGGCGCCGGAAAGCTCCGCGAATTTGACCGCGAACGTACCGCCGAAACCGCAGCACTCTTCGGCCGGAGCCATCTCGCGCAACTCCAGTCCCCTGACGTGAGCCAGCAGGCGGCGCGGCGCGGACTTGATGCCCAGTTCGCGCAGCCCGTGGCAGCCATCGTGAAAGGTGACCACATCGTCCAGGCGCGCGCCCACATCCTCCACGCCCGCCACGTCGGTCAGGAAGGTCGCGAACTCGTAGACCTTCTTCTCCATGGCATGCACCAGGGCCAGTGTCTCGGGTTCCTTTTGGAAGAGGTCCGCGAAGTGATGGGTGACCATGGCGGTGCAACTTCCGGATGGCACGACGATGGTCTCGCTGGCCTCGAATGTCCGCAGAAAATGGCGCGCCACGGTGCGCGCTTCGGCGCGATAGCCGCTATTATATGCGGGCTGCCCGCAACATGTCTGCCGCTCGGGAAAGTCCACCCGATAGCCCAGCCGCTCCAGCACGTCGGCCATCGCCATCCCCACCTTGGGGAAAAGCTGATCGACCATGCAGGTGACGAACAGCGAAACCTGGTTGCCCATTAGACTCAAATTGTATCAGGATGATGCTATTCCAGCTTGAATCGCACGTCCGCCAGCATTCCCGGCTTGATGGCCGGCAGCGTGTTCTCGAACTCCACGATCGCCTGGTTGTCCTTGATCTCGCGCACCACTCCCGGCATGGCGGCGTTTTGCAGGTCGAGCACCAGCACCAGCGCCGGCTGCCCCGGCACGATGCGCTGGAGCATCTCCGGCTTCAGTTCCAGGGCGACCTCGAGGGCGTACAGGTCGGCAGCGATCTCAAACAACTCGTCGCTGGTGCCGGCGCTCGCGCCCACCTCGCCGTTGCGGCTGACTACGTATCCATCGACGGGTGAATGCACTTCGGCGGCGGACAAATTGTCGCGCGCCTCTTCCAGCAGGCGCATCTTATCGGCGACAATCTTTTTGGCCGCGGCGACTTCGTCCATGCCGCTCTGCACGCGCTCGCGCCCGGTACGCACGGTGGTTTCGACGATCTCGTAGTCCTTGCGCGCTGCGTCGTATTCCTGGAGCGCTTTTTCGTAGACCAGGCGCGGAGTGGCGCCTTCGCGAAACAGCGTCTGCTGGCGCTCTTTGGCGCGTTCGGCGCGTTCCATGGCCATGCGCGAGCGCTGCGCGTCGGCTTCCGCGCGCGAGAGTTCGAGCTGGGAGGCGAGCACGGCGGCTTCCGCCCCGTTCACCTGCTCCTGCGCCCGCTCGATCGCCGCCTGCGCCGTTTCACGGGCCGATTCGAGCCCCTGCGCGCCGATTCGCGCCAGCACCTGTCCCTGGTAGACTTCCTGCCCCGGTTCCACCAGGAATGCCTCGATGAAGCCCGAAACGGCGGAGGTAACGCCGGTGATGTGCTGGGGACGGATCTTCCCTTGCAGGGTCACTTCGTTCCGCGCCACGGCGATCGCCGCCGCCGTGGAGGCTGGCCGAGGAGGCGGCGCCGGATGCCGCCGTCCGCGCCACACCACTACGCCCACCGCCAGCGCAAAGAGGACAACACCTACGGAGACCGGGATCCATTTGCCACGCATTTGGCTCAAACGCCAGTGTAGCCGAAAGAAAGAATTAGCCACAGATGAACACAGATGAACACGGATAAAACGGCTTTTGGGCTGGGCGCCATCGGCCACGCGGAGATCCCTGTCTCGCTTCCGGCAGCGGGACGGACCCAGAGTGTACCCCTCCCGCGCGGGCGTGCGCACCAGGTGCCGGCCGGAGTCGGGTAGATGGCCAGTTTTTGCTTATCCGTGTTCATCTGTGTTCATCTGTGGCCAACGGTTTCTTGTTCAGACGGAAACCATGGAGCGGCTCGGCGTCAGCAGCTTGTTTTGGCGCGCGTACTCTTCCAATTCCGGCTGGAACTTGGGGTCGGCGACGGCAATCAGCGCCTCGGCGCGCTGGCGGATGGTTCTGCCGTGCAGGTATGCCACCCCGTGCTCGGTAATTACGTAGTGCACATCGCCGCGCGAGGTCACCACGCCCGCTCCCGGACGCAGCGTGGGCACGATGCGCGACACCGCGCCGTCCTTCGCCGTGGAAGGCAGCGCGATAATGGGCAGCCCGCCCTTGGCGCGCGCCGCGCCGCGCAGAAAGTCCACCTGGCCGCCAATCCCGCTGTACGGCGCGGACCCCATGGAATCGGAACACACCTGCCCGGTGAGATCGACCTCGATGGCCGAATTGATGGCCACCATCCGCTCGTTCTGCGCGATCAGGAAGGGATCGTTGCAATATGCGGTGCGGTGGAATTCGAAGGTGGGGTTGTTATCGATGAAATCGAAGAGCAGTTTGCTGCCCAGCACGAATCCGGCGATCACTTTGTGCGGGTGCACGGTCTTGCGGTCGCCGGTGATGACGCCCGCCTGGATCAGATCCACCACGCTGTCGGGCACCATCTCCGAGTGAATGCCCAGGTCCTTGCGATCGCGCAAGAGGCCGAGCACCGCCTCGGGAATGCCGCCAATCCCGGTCTGAATGGTCGCCCCGTCGGGAATCAGCGCCGCCACGCGCCGCCCGATGGCGCGCTGCAAATCGGTCACCGGCAAACCCGGACATTCGCTCAGGGGGTGCGAGGTTTCCACGAACGCGTCCACCCGGCTGACATGGAGAAACGTGTCGCCCAGGGTGCGCGGGCATTGGTCGTTGATCTCCACGATCACGTGGCGCGCGCACTGCGCGGCCGTCAAGGAAACGTCGATGCTGGGCCCCAGACTCATATAGCCGTAGGGGTCCGGCGGGGTGCACTGCAACAGGCAGACGTCGATCTCGATGGCTTTGGTGGTGAACAGCGCTTCGATTTCGCTGAGGAAGACGGGCGTATAGTCCGCACGCCCCTCCTGCACCGCCTTGCGCACATTGCCGCCGATGAACAGGGCATTATGGCGGAAGTGGCCTTGGTATTGGGGAAGGATGTAGTCGGCGATGCCGGCGGTCTTCATGTGGAGCACCTCCACATCCTCCAATTCGGGACCGCGCCGCGTCAGCGCCTTGACCAGTTCGGGCGGCTCGGCGCAGCCGTTGTGTATGTAAACCCGCTGTCCGCTGCGCAACTCCGCCAACGCCACATCGGCGGGCATAATGCGCGACCGGTAATCCCCCGTCATGGCCGCCTCCCGCGCAGCGTATAGACGCCGCGCGCCAATTCCGGACACTTCCCGATGGCGGATTCCACTCCGTGTTTAGCGATAGTCAGCACGTAGGGCAGCATCGCCTGGGCGACGGCCACGGAGGCCGAGCGCCCCAGGTCCGCGGTGAAGTTGGGGACGCAGAAGTGGGTCACTCCCTTGTAGGCGAAGGTGGGTTCGGCGATGGTAGTGGGCCGGCTGGTTTCGATGCATCCGCCCTGGTCGATGGCCACATCGATTACCGCCGACCCCTTCTTCATCTGCTCCACCATGGCGCGCGTCACCACGTGGGGCGTCCGCTTGCCGGCCACCAGAATGGCGCCGATCACGACGTCCGCCGCGGCCACCGCTTCGGCGATGGCATCCTCGTCGGCCAGGCAGGTTTCCACGGCGGGCACGTGCTCCATCATGTGGCGCAGCTTGCCCGGGTCGCGGTCGAAGGCCAGCACGCGGGCGTTCGACCAGGCGGCGGTGCGCGCGGCCGCAAACCCCACGGCGCCCGCGCCCAACACCACCATGCGAGCCGGCGGTACGCCGGGCGTGCCGCCCAGCAACATCCCGCGTCCGCCGGAACTGGAGCGCAGCAGGTGCGCCGCGATGGGCACCGTCATCTGCCCGGCGATCTCGCTGATCGCGGCCAGCACCGGCAGCCGCCCATCCTCCTGCTGGATCACCTCGCAGCCGATGGCCGTGAGGCTTCGTTCGGCCAGCGTATCCACCAGGCCCTTGTCGGCCACCGCCATGTGGTAGAACGCCATCAGGACCACTCCCGGCGCGCACCAGTTGAGCTCCGCGCCGGTGGGCCGTCCGATTTTGGCCAGCAGTTCGGCGCGTCCGATGGCTTCCTCCGGCGAATAGGCGATCTGCGCCCCGGCGCGCTGGTATTCCGTATCGGTATACATGGCGCCATCGCCCGCGCCCGTCTCCACCCACACCGCGTGCCCTGCGCTCGACAGGCGCCGCACCACCGCGGGCGTCAGCGCGACCCGGCGGTCGAAGGCTCCGCGCTCGCGAATGATGCCGATGTTCATTTGACCGCCGCCAGGGGAGAGTAGATGTCCACGAGTTGGGCGCGGATAGCGTGCAGCCGTCCCGACATGACTTTCAGAATGGCGCGCATGAACCAGAAGCCGAAGGCGTAGTCCTCTTCGCAGGCATGGCGGAGGCGCTCGCCATCGAAGGCCAGGGCGTGGACTTCTTCGAGAGCGCGCGCCTGAAACTGCTTGCCGTCGGGCTCGCCGGTGACCGAGGACCAGCCGAGCACTTCGCCGGCATAGAGTGTGGCGACGCGCACGGGGCGGCCCGGCGAGATCACCTCGAGCGCCACGTTGCCGCTGACCAGCAGGTAGAAAAAGCTGGAATGATCGCCCTCGTGGAAGATCAATTCCCCCTCGCGAAAATGTACTTCGGCAGCCATGGCACTCAAGTGTGCGATGTGGTCGGGCCAGAAGCCCTCGGTAAAGGGGTGAGATTGAAGGATGGCGGTGACGGCGTCGTTGCTCATTGAGCACCTCTTACGCGTGGTGGCGTAGAATTGCCCCACAGATATATATTCGGATCTTTTGTGCTGGAATGCAACAGGCGAGGAGGCCGACTGCCGCTCCCGACCCAGAGGGTACCCCGCTCGCGGGTCCCATCGGATGCCTCACATCTCTTTACGGTCCACGTGGTCGAGGTGGGCGTCGGGTGTCAGGGGCGAATTGCGGACCGAGAAATCTTCCACATGGAGCAGCACGAACGCCGGCACGCCGGCAGCCTTCCGCGCCTTGACGTGCTGAAAGTCCACCGCCCGCACGGTATCCAGGACGAAGGCCGGCCGGCCGTCTTCCTGGAGGAATCCCACTTCCACGTTGTTCAATTCGACTCCGTTGACGTGCCGGAGGAAGAAGCCGTAAGCGGGCATCATGCCGAACATGGAGGGTTCGGGATATTCCTTTTCCCTTTCCGGCGTCTCGTAGGGTTGGCGCGGCGGCACGCCGCCGGTGGCGCGGAAAAAGAACGTATTCACCAGGTCGGCCGGTTGCCGGGCCACCTGATCCAAGGTCACACCGCCGCGGTAGAAGATGCGGATATCGCTCAGCTTCACGTCTTCGATGTCGTGGCCCGGAATGCCGCTGAGAATGGAGCCGTAGCGCGGATCGGCATCGTAGGCCGCGACGTTAGAGATGTTCACGCGGCGGATGGAACCCACCGGAGTTCCCTCGGGCGCGCGCATCCGGCTGCCGAGGCGCAGGAAGATGGGGGCATTGGAAACTTCCCGCATGGTGATGTTGGAGATGACGATGTCTTCGATGTGGGCGCCGTCCACGGATTCGAGCGCGAGGCCGCGGGAGCGGTCGAAGACCACGTTAGAGATAGCGATGTTGCGGAAATCGCCTTCCGATTCGGTGCCGATCTTGATGCGCCCGGTGGGGCCGTCGCGGTCGGGCGCCTGTTTGAGCGTGCGCTGGTAAGTGCCGTCCACGAGCGAGCCGACGTCGTAACCGCTGACCAGGCTGTTGGTGATGGTGACATTCTCGGTGGGGCGCGCGGACCCCAGGGCGTGCGTGCCCTTGAGGACGATGGCGTCGTCGTTGGGCGCATTGACGCTGCTATTGGAAATGCGCACATTGCGGCAGGAATCCAGGTCGATGCCGTCGCGGTTGGTGTCGATGGTGAGATTGTCGATGGTGAGATTATCGACGCCGGTGGCGAGGATGCCGAAGTGGCCGCCCGTAAGGATGGAAAAATCGCGCAGCGTGACCTTGCGGCAGAGTTTGAGGGCGATGGCTTTGTCGCCGCCTCCGCCGCGTTCCCCGCGTGTCAAGGCCTTGCCGTGGATCATGCCGGCGCCCACGATCGACACGTTTTCCAGTCCTTCGCCCCAGATCAGGCTGTTGTGGAAATGGCTGTGGCCGAAATCCTGAAACTTGTCCCACTGGTTGGGTTCGGCGGCATCGTAAGCGGCCGGGTCGGCCGACGCTTCGAGGGTGGCGCCAGGTTCGAATTGCAGGGTGAGATTGCTGCGCAGGCGAATGGAACCGGTCAGGTAGGCGCCAGCCCGCAAATACACCGTGCCGCCGCCCGCCGCCGCGGCGGCATCGATGGCTTTGTTTATGGCGTCGCGGTCGGGAGTCTTGCCATCGCCCTTGGCGCCAAAGGTCTTGACGTCGAAGACGGCGGCGCTGAGTGGTCCCGGGAACAACGGCGCCGCGATGGCGAGTACGGCCCAGCAGGATGCACGGCGTTTGCTCATTCAATCTCCCTATCCGATGACATGATACATCCGTGCTGGAGAAGAAATTCCCCCAGGAATGGGGACGGCCCAGGGCACCCCGACTAAAAGGCTACGCTACGACGGCGGCCAGCAATCCTTTGTGCTTCAGCCCGGAGATGGCCAATCCGTAGCGCCCGCGTATGCCGGTTTTTTCGAAGATGTGTTTGAGATGGATTTTCACCGTTCCAGTGCGAATTCCCAGCGACTCGCCAATCTCCTTATTCTTGTACCCGCGTTCCACCAGATCCACCACCTGAAGCTCGCGCGGGGTGAGCGCGGAACGTCCGATGCGGAGAGGCAGGCGCGGATCGCGCATGACTTCGTTCTCCATCCAGGTTCCTCCCGCCGCCACGGCCCGGATGCAACCGGCCAGATCCACCAGCGGGGAAGTTTTGCGGACCACCCCCGACGCACCGGCCTGCAGGAAACGCAGCGCCTCGCTCTCGCTCATCAGCGTGCCCCACACGATCACCGCGGTGGTTTTTTCGCCGGTGTTCAGCAGGCGCAGCCAATCCATCACGGTGGGGGCTCCGAACCCTTTATCCACGATCAGAATCGAGGGCTGGAGTGCGCGCACCATGGTAACGGCGTCTTCCACTTTGGTTTCCACCGCGACCACGCGCGGCCCATCGATCGCTTCCATGAGGTTTCGCAAGCCCTCCATGGCGACCGGTTCGGGATCACAAACCGCTAGAGTATCCACAGCTCACACTAAAGATCGACTGCAACGTCTGAATAGTGTAGTGCCGGAAAGGGAAATTCGTCTCAAGAACTTGGGGGCGCTAAACGGTCACGGCGCCGAGGGAAAACTCCGCCAGGTCGATCCAGCAGTTGGCGAGCGTATTCTGCACGAAGGCGGTGCGTTGCGCGCGGAAGGTGCGCGGCCCGGTGTAACCCGCCCAGAGTTCCTGCGCGCGCTGGTGGACGGCGGCCACCTGGGCGGGCGGGATCTCCTGTGCCAGGGTAATGTGGGGATGGTAGGCGAAGGGCTCGTCGAAGGTGAGGGCCTGCGAATTCATGGCGGCGTGGATGCGGAACATCTCCTGCTCACCCTCGCCCAACTCGAGGTAGATGACGTTGGTCACCGGGAAGATACGAATACGGCCCAGCACGATGTCAAAGGGCGCCCAGTTGCCCGCGCACTCCCGCACCTGCTCGCCGGCGGCTTGCCAATCGACGGCCAGGGGACGCGGCGGCAGCACGCTGATGTGGGCGTGCGGATTGCACCCTGGTACCAGTTCCCGGCGCAGGTCATCGAGGAAACGGCCCAACGGATCGGGTATATAGATTACCAGGGCAAATACGTTCAGTCTCTGCTCGGCGGGAATCCGGGACAGCATCCCGTTCGGATCAAAAGCCATGCTCTCTCCATGGTAACCGTTTTGTAGTTATTGTCACGCGGCCCCGTACCAGGTACCGGCCACCTGTTACGCTTGATGGTAATGCCGAGTACCAGCGACGCCAACCCGCTTCTTGAAATAGAATTCCGTATTCCGTTCGACCGCATCCGCGCGGAGCACGTGCAACCAGCCGCCACGGAGCTATTGCGCGAAGCCCGCACGCGCCTGGCCGCGCTCGCCGCCGCCGATGGCGAACGCACTTTCGACAACACGCTGCACGCGCTGGACGCGATGACGGAACCGCTGGACTGGGCCATGGGCGTGGTGCGCCACCTGGAAAGCGTGGCCACGTATGCGGAGTTGCGCGCCGCTTTCAACGCCGCGCAACCCGAGGTGAGCGCCTTCTACACCGGCATCCCGCTGGACGCCGGCGTGTGGCGCAATATCAAAGCCTACGCCGTGGGGCCGGAGGCCGCGCAACTCACGGGCGCGCGGCGCCGCTTCCTGCACAAAACCATCGAGACGTTCCGCCGCCATGGCGCCGATCTCGACCCGGCGGGCAAGAAACGGCTGGAGGAGATCGACGTCGAACTGATGCGGATCACCACCAAGTTCGCCGAGAACGTGCTCGATTCCACCAACGCCTTCGAACTGGCGATAGCGAGCGAAGCCGAGCTTGCCGGGCTGCCGCCCACAGCCATCGCCAGCGCGCGCGAAAGCGCCCGGCGCAAGGGCCTGGAAGGCTGGCGCTTCACGCTGCAAGCGCCGGACTACTTCGCGGTGATGACGTACATGGACGCGAGCGCCATCCGCCGCCAGGTGTACGAGGCATTCGCGGTGCGCGGCGCAACCGGGGATCGCGACAACCGTCCGATCGTCGTGCGCATCCTGGAACTGCGGCGGGAGAAGGCGGCGCTGCTGGGCTTCGCCAACTTCGCCGACCTGGTGTTGGAGGACCGCATGGCGCACACGGGCGAGCGCGCCCTGGCCTTCCTGGAAGACCTGAAGACCAAGACGGTGCGCCGCTTCGGGGAAGAAAACCAGGAGCTGTGGAAATTCCGCCGCTCGCTGGAGGGCCCGGGCGCGCCCCAGTTGGCCCCGTGGGACGTGGCCTACTACGCCGAGAAGCAGCGCCACGCGCTCTACGATTTCGACGAGGAGGCGCTGCGCCCCTACTTCCCCATGGAGCGCGTGGTGGGCGGACTGTTCGAACTCGCCGGGCGGCTCTACGGGATCCGCGTGGAAGAGGAATCCGGCGTCCCGGCCTGGGACGCCGATGTGCACTATTACAATGTCCGCGACGAGGGCGGCGTCTTTCTGGGCAGCTTCTACGCCGACTGGCACCCGCGCGAAAACAAGCGCGGGGGCGCGTGGATGGACGCGCTGATCACCGGCGGTCCGGCCGCCGCCGGCTTCCGCCCGCACCTGGGATTGATCTGCGGCAACCTGACGCCGCCGGTGGGAGGCAAGCCGGCGCTGTTGACGCACCGCGAAGTGGAGACCATCTTCCACGAGTTCGGCCACCTGTTGCACCACCTGCTGAGCCGGGTGGAGATCCGCTCGCTGGCGGGCACCAGCGTGGCCTGGGATTTCGTGGAACTGCCCAGCCAGATCATGGAGAACTGGTGTTGGGAGCGCGAGGCGCTGGATCTGTTCGCGCGGCATTACGAAACGGGCGCCGCGGTGCCGGACGAACTGTTCGAGAAGATGACGCGGGCGCGCACGTTCCAGGCCGCCAGCAAGCAGATGCGGCAGGTGGGACTCGGCTTCATCGACCTGTTGCTGCATGTGGGCTACGATGCGGCGCGCGATGGCGACCCGGTGGCCTACTCACGCCGCATTTTGCAGGAATTCAGCCCGGCGCCGCTGCCCGCCGATCACGCCATGATCGCCGCCTTCACGCACCTGTTCGCGGAGCCGGTGGGTTACGGCGCCGGATATTACTCGTATAAGTGGGCGGAGGTGTTGGAGGCCGACGCGTTCACGCGCTTCCGGGATGGCGGCATCTTCAGCCGCGAGGTGGGCGCCAGGTTCCGCGTCGAAATTCTGTCGCGGGGCGACACCGAAGACCCGGCCGAACTCTATCGCCGCTTCATGGGCCGCGACCCGGACCCGAGGGCGCTATTGGTGCGCTCGGGGCTGGCGTAGGGGGACGCGCACCGCTGCCGGTCCGGCATTGGCATTGGCGTTAAGACAAGGTGGACCAGTTCCTGGCGGGTTTCGTAACGGCTATCCGCTTTTTGAACGGTATGGCGTGTTTCGCGGGTGATGCCCTCAGCTTCCCAGAGGAACGGCTTGGGGGCTGGCCGTGTTCAGCGTGTTCAGCAGAGGTCCCTACCGGGACACGGTCAACTCCATCCCATAGGGCGGAACAATCTTCGTCCTCTCCACGTTCTTGGGCGGTGCAGCAAGCAACACCACCGACTTACCACGTAAAGCGTCCAACACTGTGAGTACCTTCTGAAACGGCACCCGAGAGTCGGCCTTTACATACACGGTCCCCGCACTCAGCTTACTTAGCGCACTGGGCTCGGTGGGTTCGGTGCCGGCAAACACTTTTCCGTCCGCCGTGATGGCAACTACGGTTGCCTGTTGTGCGTCGGCTGCCCGCATCTCCACTGCATGATCGGCAACGGGCATCTGAACCGAAACACCTTTCCGCAGTGCGGGCTGCGTAGATTCCTGAGCGCCCACTGCACAGATCAGGATTGATCCAACTACACAGACTTCAATCAGCGATTTCATTGCGTAGACTCCTTTCTGATCTCTTATTGTCTATAGTCGATGCTGCCTCGACTTTATAACAGTCTCAAGTGGGTCTTCGCCCGCGCTTTCAGTCCGGAAGGTCGGCAAACCGGGAGGAATCCACATGAGCGAGAAACGCCGATTCGCCAAATTGCGTCCACCGCGGTCCGCCGGATCGGCGGAACTGCACACAAACGGGGCGCTCCGGGCCACGAGCAAAAGAGCGTGGCGGCGATTAGACGAGGGCTATCACATCCTTGGAATGCTCAGACTTGAGGTAGGCATTGGGATCGTGGTAGAGAGCTCCCTCGGGAAGCCACTCCATCAGCGGTCCGAGATCCTGACGCACGATGTTTCTGTAAAACTGGGGAAGCACGCTGCTCTCTTGCTCGAAATACGGCGGAAATTGGGGGTCGGTGTCCAGGCGATGTCGAATCTCCCGGTGGTACCTGACCCTTCCGAAGCCCTCGGTCGAAACCGCGCGCACCAGGTTCAGCCAACGCGCGGTCACGCCTTGCGTAGCCTGGAAGCGGCGGAAGATGGCGCGCTTGGAGAAGGAATACCGGCTGAGAGAGATGATGTGGTCGTAGAGGGTCCGCCAGGAGTAGTTTGCCGGCTTGACGTTCATGGCGCCGTTATTGTTTAAGAAGTGGAATGGGAAGGGAAGCACGCGGTTCGATCGCTGGTAATCGAGATTGAGCGGCGCGGCGCGGCCGAATGCGGAGAGCAGCGAATAGGCCGGAAAGGCCCCCGGGGTCATCTCCAGGAATCGCTTGGTGAGCTCAAAGGGATCGCTGCCTTCGTCGGTATCGAGCCCCAGCACGAAGTTGGTCTGGATGTAGGGTATGTACCGCAGGATCAGGTTGACGTGTTCGGACACCTGGCGAACTTTGGCCATGCCGAGCAGCGCGCCGGTCTTCGATTTGTCGCCCAGGGCGAACCAGGATTCAATGCCGGGCAGGACGCCTTTGAAGGAATTGCGTTTGAGGCGTTTGAGGTGTGGTTCGGAAAGCAGGGAGAGACTGCTTTCGGCGACGAAATCGATGCTGCCGGGAGGAACAGCGTCCTCGATCATGTCCAGGTAATCGTCGAAGCGAACGCCAAAATTGGGATCGTGCCAGGCCACCAGCGGCCGTTTGAATTTGGTCAGAAGAAAGCGGAGATCCTCGCGGAGTACCTGGAAGTCCATGGGCTGATAGGGCACCGTGGAATCGATACAAAAGGCGCAAGTGTACGGACACCCCATGCTGCCGAGCATGGGTACCATCTTCAGGAGGGGCGCTTTGCGGAGTGTCAGGTCGATATACGGCCAACGCTCGCGCACCCCCGGGAGGGTTCTGGGCTGCTTGGATGCCGCGAGTTGGACGCCCGCGGGCCGGTGCTGCGAGCAATCCCGCAAGACGTCACGCAGCGTACTCTTATCTGTGAAGCCCAGCACATAGTCGAAGTACTTCGCCGCGTCTTCCGGGTAACAGCGGGCGTGCGGCCCCCCGATGACGGTGATCGCCCCCCGGCTACGGAAGAGATTGCTGAGGGCGTAGGCTGTGTGGGCGGCTTCAGTGAACGCGCCGATGAAGACGACGTCGACGTTGTGGGGCAACTCGGCGATCAGATCTTCGAAGCCGGTGTAACAAACGAAGGTAACCTCATGTCCCTCCTCCTGGCACCAGACCCCAATGACCTGGGGCATGATACTGGCAAGGCTGGCGTTCATTATGCGTGCGTATAAAGCCCGGGTAGGACCCCTGGAAACGATGTCGATAATGCCGATCCGCAGCCTTTTCATGAACCCTCCACGGCAGCGCGCAACCCTTCCGCCTGGTGCCTCGCGACGGGTGACTCCAGTCGTGGCGGGCATCTACCCCTGTGGCGCCGTCGGGTGAAACTCCCCCTTGCCGTTGGCTGCCGTCGCCTTCCGGCCGAGTGATCTGAGCTCGTTCCAGTATACTCCTCGAAACACTTCCCTTTGCCGGATTTCCCTAGTAATCTGTTGTTGGGGCAAGACGATGACACAGACAAGCACGGCCACAGTGGAGTGGAATCCGGAAAAGAAGCATTGGCAGGTGGTGATCCAGGCGGGCGCGGAGGCGATCCGGCGGCAGTGCGCGAAGACACCATCGGACGCCGGCGACGCGGAACTGCGAGCCCTGGCGATCCAGACCGCCAGCGACGAGGGCTACACGCTGGACGAGGCGCACGTTTCCATCGTGCGCTGAAGCGAGCGCGGTTTGCGCCGGCGCGCGTAATGCCGTTATCCTCTGGTCTTGATGCAGCGATTCAAAACTCTAGCCGTGCACGCCGGACAGGCGCCCGACCCGGCGTTCGGCGCGGTCATGACGCCGATCTACCAGACCTCCACGTTCGCCTTCCAGGGTGTCGGCCGTCCCGGTCCTTACGACTATTCGCGCAGCGGCAACCCGACGCGCAAAGCGCTGGAAACCTGCCTCGCGGCGCTGGAGAACGGAAGCGCCGGATTCGTCTTCGGCACCGGCATGGCGGCGGAGACCACCCTGCTGATGTTGTTCAAGCCGGGCGACCACCTGATTATCCATAACGATCTGTACGGCGGCACCTACCGGTTGCTGGCAGTGCTGGCGGAGCGCGGCATGGAGGTCGAATACGTGGATCTGCGCGACGAAGGGGCGGTGCGCGCGGCCATCAGGCCCGCCACGCGCGCTATCTGGATCGAGTCGCCCACCAACCCGTGCATGAACCTGGTGGACCTTGCCGCCACTGCCGCCATGGCGCGCGCGGCCGGCATCCTGACGATCTGCGACAACACGTTCCTGTCGCCCTACTTCCAGCGGCCGCTGGAACTGGGCGTCGATATCGTGCTGCACTCCACCACCAAGTACATCAACGGGCATTCGGATGTGGTGGGCGGGGCCATCGTGGTCCGCGACCCGGCGCTGGCCGAGCGCATCGGCTATCTGCAGAACGCGCTGGGCACGTGCGAGGCGCCCTTCGATTGCTTCCTGGTGCTGCGCGGCATCAAGACGCTGGCGCTGCGCATGGAGGCGCACCACGACAACGCGCTGGCTATTGCGCGCTGGCTGGAAGGCCACGCCGCCATCGCGCGGGTGCACCACCCTGGGCTGCCCTCGCACCCACAGCACGCGCTGGCGCGACGCCAGATGACGGGGTGCGGCGGCACTTTCTCGTTCCGCGTGCGCGGCGGCGAAGCGGAGGCATTCCGGCTGCTCGGAGGGGTGCGCGTGTTCACGCTAGCGGAATCGCTGGGCGGGGTGGAATCGCTGATCGAGCACCCCGCCACCATGACGCACGCTTCCGTGCCCGCCGCCATCCGCGAGCGGATGGGCATTACGCCGGACTTGATCCGTATCTCGGTAGGCATCGAAGACGCGGCGGACCTGATCGCGGATCTCGATCGGGCGATGGGCGGCGCGACGGTCTGAGATGGCGGGGCGGCCGCCGCGATGGCAGGCCAACCGGGGGCCCGATCAAGAGTTGGCAGGCGAAAGCTAGGGACTTGCAAAATTCCGGATCCAGAGCCCCTGGTTGGTGGTGTCGGTACAAAACAAAATTGAGAGGAAATGTATTCGGCGGGGCGGCGAGGCAATAGAATATTTGTGATGAGCAAA
>Ga0182030_10016694_pt1 | contig 14269 bp, 9 predicted proteins | sample 812S3MmetaG_FD_121299 | JGI IMG/M metagenome (GOLD analysis project Ga0182030, IMG submission 121299) | Permafrost microbial communities from Stordalen Mire, Sweden - 812S3M metaG (Illumina Assembly) | ecosystem: Environmental > Terrestrial > Soil > Wetlands > Permafrost | place: Sweden...
AGTGCGTACTGATATACCCATAGGGCCTTATTCTGTCTACGACAGTGATGCACCCCACGCCGATCCTGCCATCTTCGAACTTGGGGTACCAATTCTTGGAATATGTTATGGATTGCAAGAAATTGCTTATTCTCTCGACAAAATGGGTGTTGTCGGAGGCACCGAGAGAGAATATGGTCACGCAGATGTTCGAGCAGAGAGACACAATGGACACGTCGACAAACTGTTCAAGGATCTGGAAGATGATCTGAGAGTTTGGATGTCTCATGGCGATAAGCTTGCAGCTCAACCTGTTGGCTTCCACGTTATTGCGAAAACCAAAAATGCCCCCTTTGCGGGAATTGCACACGAAACCAAGCCAATCTATGGAATCCAATTCCACCCTGAAGTCACACATACACCTCGAGGGAAAAAGTTGCTGGAAAACTTTGCGGTTGGAATTTGTGGTGCAAGACAGGACTGGACAATGGCAAAGTTTGTGGACAAAGAGCTGGCTAGAGTCCGGGCTCTAGTAGGGGACAAGGGTCAGGTTCTTGGGGCTGTTAGTGGAGGAGTCGATTCTACTGTTGCAGCAAAACTCATGCACGAGGCCATTGGAGACAGATTCCATGCAGTGCTTGTCGACAATGGATGTATGCGTCTCAACGAGTGTGAACAAGTCAAGAAGACTCTCACCGAGCACCTAGGTATCAACTTGACTGTGGTCGACGCATCTGATCTCTTCTTGGATGGACTCAAAGGCATCACTGATAACCCAGAGGCAAAACGAAAGTTCATAGGCAGTACCTTCATCGACGTTTTTGAAGCCGAGGTAGAAAAGATTGAAAAGGCAACTGCCAACTCCCCAAGAGCGGGCAAAATCGAATGGTTCTTGCAAGGAACCCTCTACCCAGACGTTATCGAAAGCATCTCCTTCAAAGGCCCCTCCGCCACTATCAAAACCCACCACAACGTTGGCGGCCTTCCGCAGAGAATGGTGGACGGCCAAGGTCTCAAACTTATTGTTCGTCTTGTTTCCTAGCAAAATTCCTATTTTTTCTACGGGAGCTCCGGAAGTGGGAGCTGTTTGAGAGCATGCAAACGGATCACGCCCGTTTGTCCTATTGTCTCAGCTGCCAGCTCCGGAGCTCTCACCAAAGAAAACGACTTTTTGATATGCTAATTCTATGGCAGGAACCCCTGCGTGAGCTCTTCAAGGACGAAGTTCGAGAGCTTGGAAGAAATCTAGGAATACCTCATGATCTCGTGATGCGCCATCCCTTCCCCGGACCTGGCATCGCCATTCGAGTATTGGGCGAAGTTACACGGGAGCAAGTAGCGATTGCTAGAAAAGCAGATTACATCTTCATCGAGGAGATCAAAGCTGCTGGGCTCTATGACCAGATTAGTCAAGCATTTGCTGCTTTGCTACCTGTCAAAGCTGTTGGTGTGATGGGAGATAAGAGAGTTCATCAACAGGTGATTTCGCTACGAGCTGTGCAGACGACGGATTTCATGACGGCCAACATTTTCCGATTTGATTGGGATTTCTTGGAGAGGGTTTCCACGAGGATTGTGAATGAGGTTGATGGCGTTTGTCGTGTGGAGTATGACTTGACTTCTAAACCGCCGGGAACCATTGAGATGGAGTGAGCGAAGAAAACTTTCACGCATGGCATTCAAGCTGCCCAAAGTTTTCACATTGGATACCCTGCTTGCTTTCTGGCGTTGTGTTTGGAAAAATAGATAATAGAAGTGGCGATCACTCGGTTGCTCCTCATAGGCTCATACTGCATCTCAAACTAGGACCTCATCTGTGTTTGAAGTTTTATCTGCATTCCTCGCATTTGTTATCTATATAACCTGTTTCCAGGAGTCGGTCGCGTTCGATTATCCTACTCAAGCTAGAAGCTTGTGCTCCAAAAAAGCCCCTATAAACATAATCTTCCTATCATAAACGTTCGCCATCTTTTAAAAATGCCTTCACAAAGCCATCTGCTCTCCAACCAACCACTCGATACAAGAATTTGGGTATATAGAAAAGAAAAAGGATTTATTGCCGTTGAAGCAGCAAGCAGAACGCACGCTTTCGTAATAGGATTAGGAGCGCAGCTCTAACGACTAATAAGCCGGAGGCGCAGTATTCAGCGAGGCATGATGCAACGCGATGCAACGCGGAACATGGTTTAGAACATAAAGGCATAAGTTAGGGGTAAGAAACGAAGTAGGGCGATGTCTCGGGCACTGAGTGTGCAGGGAACGTGGGTTAGATCAGCGGTTGAGATGCACGTAGGATCGCTGGTGTAGCAGTCAAAGAAAAGCCCGAGTCCAGAACGCCAATGCCGAAGAATGAACACCATCATGATACCGTAGACTGATCAAAGTCTTAAAGATCACGGATTTGGTCCTTGTTGACCAGGCACACTGGACCCTGTCTCGGTCGACCCATCACCCTCAATGGTCTTTCTCCAGTGATCTGGGAGACACACACATACTAGTGGGAATGCCTTGATCTCTCCACTGGCTGCGGGTGATTCATCTCTCCGGCCTGAGGTATTTGAGACGCCACTGTCACGTTGTGCATTTCGCTTAGCATCCCATTCATCTGCTCGCTCGTCGATCATTACTCCTGTTGCCCACCCATCGTCCCAGATACCCACAACTTTGAGCATGTCACCTCGTTCTAAGGCGAACTCGTCTCCAGCCCGAGGTTGATATGCCCACAGTGTAGCAACTTTGTCGCCCGGATGGATTTCATCCTGCGAATAGTAATCTTTGAAAAATGGCAACTGCTCTGATTGTTGACTTGCCATACCTTGAGGAGATGACAAGTCGCCACCGCTGCCGGAATGTGGAGACTGTGGATCCTCACCGCCGAGAACTGAGTTGCTTGATAGCGAGCCATTGCGACGGCCCGTTGGCGGAGGCCGTAGGACACCAGGTTGGGTATTTGAGATTGGGCTGTCTCCGTACTCATCCGACGAAGACTGGTCATGATGTCGCCTCCTTCCCGCCGCATATCCAGCAGCCGCTCCAGCCGCTGCTCCACCAGCACCAATTGCGCCCAATCCACCTCGAGGTGGTGAATCCCCTGAATGACCTTCCAAAGCTGACATCCGTGCAATCCGCCCACCCGGCAAAACTTCGTATCCCTCAGGAGTTGTAGTAGTTCCTACTGGGTTATATGCCATTCCGCTCTGTCCTCTTCTGGCGGGCGATGGTTGATTAAAGACACTTCCATTCTGGCTTCCCTTGCGGCGACGCAAGCAAAGAACTAGCAAAACGATTAAACCTATTAGGAGGGCAACGCCAACGACAGAGCCGACAACAATACCGGCAATCGCGCCTCCAGATAGCCCTTTTGATTTCAACGCGACACCGGTCGCAGTAGGTGACGAAGATGAGGAAGTTTGGGAGGAAGTTGGAGACGACGTTGGCGAGCTTGTTGAAAATGTCATGAATGCAGTGATTGTCGGCAGTACTACCCCAGCACATCTTTGTTCTGCTCTAGAATTATAGCAGCATGTGTCTGTGCTATTCTGACCTCCTGCCCCACAATACTGGCACAGGCCGATGGTACTGTTTCCAAATCCACAATTGTCAGGTTCGTTTGAAGAGCCTTCTATACAAGTCCCAGTTAATGAGTTTGCGGGCAATGCGCAATTGGTAAAATCGGCTCTGATTTGTGAGTCGGCATTGCTTCCAGGGTTTGAACACAAGGCACTGTCGGCGATGATCATCGCCTCACTCTCAGCTTGTTGAGCCTATGAATGTCAGCATTGATTATCAATTGGGTTGGGCCTGGGGCATACGCAGGTATCCGCACAGACTGGACGCGAGTCTGCTGATGACAGACCGCATGTTGTCCTTGAGTTTTGAATTATTGAATTACATATTACGGTCGTCGTGAAGCGTGCATAGAGATTGGTCGTATTCGTGAGATTTATATTTCCACAGCCGAGGAGGTTCTGGTACCTGCATAATGCGTTAGCAGAGGCGTGCAGGCCTGTTGACGAGTGGAGAAAATACTTCTCTTGCACATAGCTTGTAGCAACATATGCGCTCAATTGCTCGTCGAAGGTTGTGGTGCTTGAAACAAACTGCAGGAATGGACTGCGTATTGCGTTAGCAGAGAATGCGCATTCTATCATGGAGCAACCTACAAAAACCCGACTAAAGTACTGTCTGTTGATATCGAGGATGACTGAAACGCGGGACATTGTGTCGAGTTAGATAGTGATATACAGTTCTGTGCCATTGCAGCTGGTGCAGCAGCAATAATTGAAAGCAGAATTGACCGAGTGTTCATTCCTGTGGTGCCTTGTCCCCGTTTGCTAGATCCATCTCGACGTCCAGCCGTCAACACCATTCTTCGAGGTCGAGAGGGCTCCCGCGAACCGCTCATCTCAATGACGCTGCCATTGTCCAAGAGCGATGATATTCTTCTGCTGTTGGGGTCCTGTTCCAGAAATTCCTCCTTCATATTTCCTTTCAATAGTTCCTCCGTCAATTACATCTACGCGCCCCTGGTACGGTCCTCGCGCTATCGATCGTCTGCAAGATTGGCGACGGTGTAAATAAAAATTTCCCGCCTCTTGAATAACCAAAAAAAGAAAAAGAAGAAGTCCCGAGTCACAAGAACCTGTGAAGGCCTCGAGATACGAAGTGAAGAGGCAAAACGAGTGACTGGGACGAGTGGAGAAGGAGTGTCGTGAGAAGAAGAAGAGGGACGAGAGAGGAAAAGCCAACGGGAGCAGGGCAGGGCAGGTTGAGATTTGGTGTTGCTAGGGGAGGACTGAAAGGGAGAGCGGCCGGTGCGGTTTAGTTTGCGTTGGCAGGGATGAGCTCGACAACGCAAAATTAGGTGAAGTAAGGTTCGGTAATAATGCAGCAGTTCTCCCGAAGGCTTTTGGAACATAAAAAGATTTGTTTTTAGAGGAAGATTATTGTATGTGTTCTTGGTCACGTTGTTCGAAAAGGGCGATAGATCAATCTTTATCAAAGCAATGGGGGGGGGAGAGAGAGAGAGAGAGAGAGAGAGACAGAGAGAAAGAGAGGCTTTTCTCAATGTTGACGAGGCGGGGGGAGAGAGAGCATCGCATGCGCATGCGCATGCGCATACGCATCTAGATAGCTACCTCTACGCCATGCTTTATTTAGCCTACAGCTAAATGGTTTGCTTTGCTCAGCACCAAGCAACATGCGAGACCCAGACTTTTTTTTTTTCACTCTTTTTCGGCCTCTTCTAGCTTCCCTTCCCAGGTCTAGCTGTGGTCAGAGAGTTATGGCTTACCACAGAGGTCGATGACTGGCGGTGGGACAAATCTGTCGGAGCGTTTCTGATCTTTCTCATTGGTTTCAAGCGAGCCGGTAGCCCTGTTCATCCTCGCTTGCCCCTTCACCCCTTTGCGACGCTCTCCCGTCTTTAGCCTAGCATCATATATGGGAAATGAAGGTGAAGTGAGCTGCAGGAAACCGCTCCATACCAAATATAAATCTGGTCAAGCTTCATGTTCTGTCGCATATGCTATCCAAGATATGCCATCCAAAACGGTAACAACGCGTCAGTTGATCCAATGGCATCTGCCGCAAGTAAACATCCATCCAGGGTATTTTGATTTCGCATACTAGTACCAGGACTAGTATCTCCCTTCGAGCTTTTAAGTGTGGCTCTGCGCGCATTGATGTTTCTTGCCGGACCCGAGTACCAAACTTTGAGAAATGAGGTTGAGGGACCATGACGGAGATAGCCTCAAGATCACGGCCAAGGGGGAGGGAGAAATGCAAAGGGAAAGCAAAAGGAGGGAAATCAAGAAGAGACGCGGGAAGGCATCTGCTCGCCATGTACTAGTATTTCGTCGAATGCCAGGAGCGGGAGGCGTCGTTGTTCATCGGCTTCATTAAATAAATGCATCTGAAATTCCTTCCTAGTCGTCTCCTTGAACTTTCTTCCTTTCTACATTCAACCCAGCTTCTTCTACCCTTGCTGCTGCCCCTCATGAAAATGGGTTCTACCAGGAATCAGATATGTTCCCTGTAGGATTCCCATCATGCCCCGCACTTTCATGCGTGGCTGGTAACGTTTTATGCATCTATAAGATCTGTTTAGAAACCGCATGTTCTTCAGGACCTTATAATAGGCACATTTATAAAAAGAACGTTTATGCCTTTATGCACTGATGCATGAACCAAGGTATCTGGATGCCATTGTCATCGCTGACACAGCAGCACCTCCTCTAACTGCAGCTGAACGTGCAGGTAGGCAGGCAGAGTGCTCATCCTCGTCGACCTGAGAGTAATCCCGTCAGACATACGCACCATTGTCACCTCTTCATCAACACCTGCACACTTATTGGAAGGATGCTTTTGACCTCGATTCGTCGATGCCGTTTGTGTCGTGCCAGCGGGCAGGGCAGGGTTCTTCGGAAATGAGTGACAACGGGATGCAGGGTAAAATACCCGGTCCGTTTGATCGCCCGAACGCAAGCTTTCCTGCATCCGGTCATCTGTCATCGCATTTAGTTTCAAAATCTGGTAGTCAAGAAACAAATCACCAACTGTGTTTCCTTTCCAAAATTCCATGGAGGCTATCGGACCGAGTGCAAGTGAAATGAGATATCAATGTGTGGAGGAAAAAAAATTGCGTTCAGTTTGGTTCTCAACCTCGCTTCAAAGTGAATCAAGAAATTCAAACTGTTTTGCTTTCTTGATTTTCAGCCTTCCAAGCATAATATATGTGAGTGTTTTGATATTAGTAAAACTGTTTCTCTTACGCTTGCTCAGCACGGGATGCAGGGCATCTTGGTGACTACATGTTCATAACGAAACCCACCCGCTGAAGCTATGGCAGAGGAGTACCATGCTCTAGAGATTCAAGATTGTCTACCTGCATAGATAATATGAGTGTGTTCTATGCGTCTCTATTTCAGCTCTCACGCCTGAGTCAATTTTCAGATTTTCTAGGAAAATGCTTCTCTTCGATTGAAGGCCGTGGGGCAACTAGAAGACGAGCAGTGAAAGCGACGGTTTCTCAGTTTGGGTCCAAAGGAGCTCTCTCATCCCAAATAGGACCATCTTGTTGATCGAGTTCATCAGCATCTAGAGGTTTGGATCGAAGAGACGGCGGTGTGTTTTCTTTCAGCGGGATGTATATCGATCATTAGGACAGGTGCAATACTCTCTAGGGGGAGACACGGACGACGCCCCAATGATCAGAGCCAAATAAAAGGAGGTACTTTTCAAGAAGGTTGATTTATGATTCTCGAGATCATGCACGTTAGAGTGTCCGTAGAGCAAGCATCTGAAAAACGATTTCGTTGAGTATGACGTATTTCACTAAATCATAGCGTAGCTGTTATCCCACACTCAACAGCTACAAAACAGCTTCAGGCATCATAGAACATTTCCTTTACACGAACAAAAATTGCATACTTCGAATCCGTCTCGAACACAAACGAATTTTCTCAAAATGAGTGGACAATCCAACGTTGGCAACAGCCAAGTCTATGAGTCCGGCGACCAGAAGACTGTACCCCAGTCTGAGATTGATCAAGAAAAGAAGGACAATCGATTCCACGAGGGCAAGAAGAACAGCCACAAAGCAAATGATTCTAGCAAGTCCACCTCCTCTCCTCCTACCACGTAAAGTACTGACTGTCGACTTTGCAGAGGACGAGAGATCCATTGCGAACAAATTGGCACGTGAGGAAAAGGTCAGTGAAGAGAGGGATAGATTGCAAAGCAATTTCTCAGACACTGAAGGATCAATAAAGTCAATGACCTTGCCAGCCTTGCTGACATTTGGGTAGCGTGAAAAGGAAGGAGACGAGGATACGGAAGAGGTGAAGCAACTGAAGCAGGACCCAACACTACCAGTATGTTTGGCCCCATCCAACTCGTTTTCACGTCCTATCCAGTCGAACACCACTGCACTATGCGCTCATGACCGCTGGACTTCAATTTGTATTTGAAGGCTAATTGTCGCCCTCTTAGGCCAAGATGCATGGGAATAAGCCCAGCAAAGGTGCTCAGATCGATGCTGAGATTCAGGCTGAGGAGGAAGAAGAGCTAAAAAGGAAAGGGAAGGTTTGATAATCGAGGTTTCAGAACGTCGAGATGGTTGGTGGGCAACACCTAGACATAGAGACAAGGCTACTAGGAGGATACTCGATATGACGCTATGAACAAAAGAATCAGAGAATCTAGAATCATACAACGTTCATCTTTCAAATTGCATCTTTGCGAATTCCGTCGAGTAATGAAATCAGTTCTGTTTCTCAAACTACAATCAGACTAAATGTACAGCGACTTTCTAGGTTGAGATATTCGTCAAGCTGCAGTGCCTACCTTACGGCAGCGGGAGCTAGTGATTGACTTCCGCCTCGTTTACCATTCCATTTGATCAACACCAGCCTGCTCCAAGATAACCTCGCCATATTTTCTCTCATTTTGAAATAGGTGCTGCAGCTTGAGGACATTCTCCGTTGTCCCAAGTTGTTTCATAGCTCCGTCGATGACTCGATGACACCCAACTCACTGCGACCATGGGACAAGGCTTCTCCCTCACGGCGCTCTCTGCAGGGTCGGCCGGGATCGATGTGCCAGAGCTCGCAGACCTGGTCTATGAAAAGTCTATGGGCACTGCGCGTTTCATGAAAAGCATTCGCGCCAGACACCAAGATGGGGTCGTGCTAGTTAAGGTCATAGTCAAACCGTATGCAATGCGGTTAGAGAAGTACAAGCGCAAGATCATCCGTACGTACAGGAAGAAGAATTCCAGAATGGACTTTTAGCTAACCCGCCTATGTTGCCTAGGAGAGCGTAAAGTGCTGGCAGATGTGCCAAATGCACTTGCCTATCAGCGAATCGTGGAGACCGAGACGAGTGGGTTTCTTGTTCGACAATACCTCTATAGCTCGTTGTACGATCGCATGAGCACCCGCCCGTTCTTGGAGGATATCGAGAAGAAATGGCTTGCTTTTCAACTTCTATGTGGAATCAGGGATTGCCACGCTCGAGATATTTTCCACGGGGACATCAAGACGGAGAATACATTAGTCACTTCATGGAACTGGCTATACTTGTCAGATTTCTCGTCTTCATTCAAACCTACAACGCTGCCCGAGGATAATCCTGCCGACTTCTCCTACTTCTTCGATACAGCGGGACGGCGTACTTGCTACCTGGCACCAGAGCGATTTCTAGCTGCAGGTGAGGTTCCAGACCCCAAGGCACAGGTGACGTGGGCTATGGACGTTTTCAGTGCAGGATGTGTGATCGCTGAGCTTTTTCTGGAATCTCCGATATTTACATTGAGTCAACTCTACAAATACCGGACGGGAGAATATGATCCAGTCATAACTCACCTCAATCGAATAGCGGACAAAGATATTCGAGAAATGGTCGTGCACATGATACAAGTAGATCCAGAATCTCGTTATTCGGCAGAAGAATATCTAGACTTCTGGAGAAAGAAAGTATTTCCAGATTACTTCTACAGTTTTCTTCATCAGTACATGGGACTGATCACAGATCCATCTTCCGGGAGATCGCCAATATCTGGTGCTACAACCAACCTTGGCGAGGCAGACGAACGAATCGATCGTATTTATTATGATTTTGACAAGATTTCGTATTTTCTAGGTTATGAAAATGAGAAACGTGTTTTGACAAAATCGAAATATACAGGATCTGGATTAGAATTATTCCCCGTACATCTCAACATCCCCAATAATGCGCATCCAGCTTCAACTATTGGTAGAAGGCCCACGGATGATGGAACCCTGATATTCCTGGCTCTGGTCGTATCTTCGCTCCGGAATACAGCTCGTTCCACCGCCAGAGTTCGAGCATGCGACATACTTTTGGCATTTTCCGAGCGGCTGACCGATGAAGCAAAGCTCGACAGAGTTCTGCCATACTTGGTATCTATGCTCAATGACAAGTCGGACATCGTAAGGTTAGCAGCCATACGTACCGTGACTCAATTAATGGCACTTGTTACTGTCGTGTCTCCTGTGAACGCCCACGTCTTCCCAGAATATATCTTACCTCGGATGCAAATATTTCTGCCTGGATCTACATCAAAACCGGGCTCTTTGGTTCGAGCAACTTATGCGGCGTGTCTCGGCAGTCTAGCGACATCCGCATCGCGTTTCCTTGACATGGTCGCAACTCTCAGGGCAGATGGATCTTTACCTACTGCGGATCCAGAAGCAGAAGAGGGTGCGGATGCGAATGCTGCATTCCAAGGGCTTTTTGACAATGCTAGAGCAGAGCTTATTGAGATATTTGAGGGTCATACCAAAGCCTTGATCACAGATAACGATTCCGCCGTTAAACGTGCTTTCCTCGGTTCAGTCCCAGAACTATGCATGTTCTTTGGCACTGCTGAGTCGAACGATATTATATTAAGTCATCTAAATACGTATCTGAATGATCGTAATTGGATGCTCAAGTGCGCTTTCTTTGAAACCATTGTCGGAGTTGCGACTTTTCTAGGAGGTACCAGCCTTGAAGAGTTCATCCTACCGTTAATGGTCCAAGCATTGACCGATTCCGAGGAATTCGTTGTACAGAGAGTTCTGCATTCATTGGCCAGTATGGCAAAATTGGGTCTTTTTCAACGATCAAAGACCTGGGAGCTTGTGGATGTCGTTGGGCGCTTTACAATGCATCCCAACATTTGGATTCGCGAATCCGCAGCAATGTTTCTCTCAGCTGCAACAATATTTCTGTCACGAGCGGATAATCAGTGTATTGTTCTCCCTCTGATCAGACCTTACCTGAAGGCTTCGCTGGAGGATTTTTCTGAACTTGTTTTGTTGGATAACTTGAAGAAGCCTTTATCAAGGGCAATTCTTGACCTTTCAATAACATGGGCAACGAAAGTAGATAGGGGTATCTTCTGGAAACCCGTGTATCAACTAAGAACTTTCTCATTTGACTCAAATAGCTTGATACCAACGATATCCGCCAAAGACCTTGGGCACCAGGCACTGCAAAGAGTGCCGAAAAATGATGAGGATGAGCAATGGTTGGTCAAACTAAGAAACATGGGTCTTCGGCCTGACGACGATTTCAAGCTACTTTGTTTGAGAGAGTACATTTGGCGTCTCGCTCCGTTCAAAGCGAGAGAATCAGATCAACATCACCCGTCGTATTTGAGTAATGTTATTAACCTCCGAAGCATCAATATTACACCCCAAACAGTCATGTTCGACGATCAACAGACTGTGGACGAGACACTTCGGCGTGGCAAGACAAACGCAGAGGGAAGTGATAGGGTGCCGCACTCTATTACCGACGCGTTACTTGATGCTTCGATGACGATTGACAGCTCTATTTCAAAGAGACGTCGCTCCGCTTTCAATACTCACAGGGCCCGACTTACTGGCCAAGGTGGAGCACTTTCTGCAACGCCAAATGGGGTAGATACTCGCTCTCCCGTAATACCATCGTCTGCCTTGTCTTCATCTCCTCAAGAACCGGGACCTTTTGACACGCACACAGAGATGGGCGAGGCCGTCTCTGGAGGGTCATTAAATGGGATTGGCCGAGCCAACGGAGATGACGGAGGGTCTCTTCCCGATACGGGATCTAGCGTTGAGTCTAGAGAGATCAATCGGGGAATCCGCCACAGAGTCAGTGCCATCAACCTGATGAATCGAAAAGACTCTACAAAGTCATTCGCAGAAACAGGCATGACTCCCACAAGTGCATTCGGTAAGGTTGAAGGTCCTTTTTCACGGAACTTGGGTGAGCCGTCGGGCCTCGCCTTGGCAAAGGAACAAAAAGATAATCTTCAAGAACAAATTCGATTCAGGGCTGCTCATACTTATTCAGGCAACGACCCGAGCATTTTGAGGATGTTGGATTCAATGTACATGGAAAATTATCCCAACGACATCGCCGATTTTGGTCCCATGATCGCGCCTTCCAGTCGCCGCAAGGCTATTGGAAAGAGCAGCAATCAAGCCGGCGATCGACCGTGGAAGCCCGAGGGGGTCCTTGTTGCAACATTTGCCGAGCACGTTGGTCCAGTCAAGCACATAGCAGTGGCTTCGGATCATGTATTTTTCCTCACTGGCGGAGACGATGGGTCTGTAAAAGTCTGGGATACAGGAAGACTTGAACGGAATATTACGCATCGATCTCGGCAAACGCATAAACATTCAAATGATTCTAAAGTCACCGCCCTGTGTTTCGTTGAGCAGACTCACTCTTTTGTAAGTTGTGCGAGTGACGGCAGTATTAACGTGGTCAGAGTAGAGTGCATTCAAAGTGGTGGAACTGTAAGATATGGGAAGTTGCGAGTTTTGAGAGAGTATCAACTTCCAAAGGGTGAAGTCGCTGCATGCGCGGATCACTTCAAGGCCGACTCAAACTCTATCCTAATACTGGCCACAAACCGATCTCGAATACTCGCCATCGACTTGAGGCAGATGAATATGCTATATACTTTGGAGAATCCGGTGCGTCACGGAACCCCAACTTGCTTTGTGGTGGATAAGAAACGGAATTGGCTACTCCTGGGGACTTCTCATGGCGTGCTAGACCTATGGGATCTCCGTTTCAAAGTTCGTTCGAAAGCTTGGGGTGTACCTGGAGCTGCTTCGATATATCGGATGTGCATTCACCCCACTAAAGGCCGAGGTAGATGGGTCTGCGTTGCAGCCGGCAGTGGACAAGGCGAAGTTACTGTTTGGGACGTCGAGAAAAATCAATGCAGGGAGGTCTATCGAGCTGGAGGTAGCAGAGATGGCCCTAAGGGCTATGAGCCTTGGCCTGTTGACGAGGACCGGCCGGAAGGCATGCTTGGTCGATTCGCTACAACACTAGAGCCCACAGGTTCCAGCAATGCTGACCGTGGCGTTCGAGCCATGATAGCTGGGACCGATGCTTATGATGATGGACGAGAGTCTAAATATGGCTTTATAATCACCGGTGGTTCTGACAAAAAGATTCGATTTTGGGATGTTGCTCGTGTGGAAAATTCCATGGTCGTCAGTGGGCTCGATACAGAAGAATTGAAGCCGACATTCACCTCTGCGCACCCAACCGCATCCTTGACACTCAACACTGAGCGTATTCCACGTCCTGGTCCGACTGCCCCAAATGCTGGTTCTGGGTCAAAGAAATCGAATACCAGCAAAGCTTCCAGTGGACGGCCGCCAAGATCAACTGTGATCTCGCTTCAACAGCAGCAGCTACTACAGTCTCATTTAGATTCTATTCTTGATATTGCGTTATTGGAATCACCTTATGGCATGATGGTGTCAGTGGATAGGTCAGGAGTTGTATTCGTTTTTCAATAGAAGGCATGGGCATTGCATGGCGTCCGGGGGCTCATCTGTTAGAGTTAAGGAGGAACTTGAAATGTGACATATTATCAGGTCAGCTAGTGTAAATATGAAGAAGGAAACGGCGAAATAAGCTATATCTTACGATTTACTACCTCTTTGACTGAGATTTAATTTTTAAGTCAATATATACCTAGGTACTCTGCAGCGAATCATGTGCCTCATAGCCTGATTAGGGGGCTAGCGCGAGGTCGCTAAATAATTTGATCTTCCGAGGGGAATTACCTCGAATATTCAGCCTCGCCAACATCAAAGGATTCGAGACCGCAGGGCAAGCAAGGTGCAAATACTCATGTCTGACAGATCATCTACTCAATTACGATAGCGCTAATCGAAAGTTAAATCGCCAAAATGAGGCTCACTGCAGATCTCATCCAATCCTCCCTCTCCTACCTCAACCCGCTCAAAGAGCGAGAACTAGATCTCAGAGGTGCGTACTACTGAAAAGAACATGATGCTACACTTTGAGGCGAGCTGCGTTGATATCGAACCTTTGGAAATACAGGACACAAAATCCCCGCCATTGAAAACCTTGGTGTTGCAGGCGTAAGTTCTCAGCCTGCTTCCTACCATTGAATCGCGCTGACTCGGACGTTTGAATAGCCACATGATGCGATCGATTTCACCGACAATGATATACAGGTATTAGGGAACTTCCCGTTGTCTCCAAGACTGCATACACTGCTCCTGGCGCGCAACAGAGTTTCCGGCATCCAACCGTCTCTCGCGAATACGGTGCCGAACCTGACGACGTTGGTCCTTACCTCGAATAATTTTGCAGAGCTGGCAGATCTGGATGTATTGGGGACGTTTCCGCACCTCACACATCTGACCTTATTGGAGAATCCGGTGATAAGAAAGGAGGTACCGTTCCCCCCTCCTAGTTATGGTGCTGCCTACAAATGAATGCTTTAGCTGACGCAACAACT
>Ga0182030_10016695_pt1 | contig 14269 bp, 8 predicted proteins | sample 812S3MmetaG_FD_121299 | JGI IMG/M metagenome (GOLD analysis project Ga0182030, IMG submission 121299) | Permafrost microbial communities from Stordalen Mire, Sweden - 812S3M metaG (Illumina Assembly) | ecosystem: Environmental > Terrestrial > Soil > Wetlands > Permafrost | place: Sweden...
ACGGCTTCGAACGTGCAACGGGTGGTGAAAGCGCTATTGGAGAAGGACATCATTGATCGTGACAATGGCTCGTTCCTCATCACCGACCGCTTCTTCCGTTTGTGGATTCCCGCAGTGCAGACGGTTTGAGTCCTGTGTCGGGACTTAGGTGAACGAGGGCTGAGGATAAGTCGGAGCGTTGCGTAAGGCGATCTTTCCATTTGTCATAGTTGTATGCCATACTGGTGATATTGATCTTGCCACAAGGTGGTGTTTGGTCATGCTGCCCACTTCAGCCCTTGGCTTGCGTAGTTGAGCATCAAGTCGAAGACCCTGTCGCACTTCTGAGTGAACAGTGGCCTTTCGTAGCTGCTCGGCAAGAACCGGTCCAATACGTCCTGCACCGCGTCTTTGACCCGCTCTTTGCTCTGGGTGTCTTTGTACCAGTCCTGAATCAGAACCGGCGGGGCTTCTTCACACAGGCGATGAAGCAATGACTTTGCGGCCAACTTCACCTTTTGCGTTTCCCCCTTCGTCATCTTTTCCTTCTTCAAGAGATCAAACAGCTCCAGCTCATCTTCTGTCAGCCCCTCACGGATGTGCCGCTCGTTTTCTTCCTTCAAATCCTTTGTAAACTGGACAAGTTCCGCGAAATAGTTGTCTGAGGATGAACTGCCTGCATTGTAAGCGTCTATAATCGCCTGCAATCGCTCGGCGAAATCGGCACGCGTGGCGTTCTGTTTCATCATCTGCTCCAGCTTGTGCTGGATGAAAGCTCGCAAGTCGGCAATCTCGATGTTCTTGTACTTGGCCTTCTGGAAATCCTCCCTTAGCTTCTCGAAGTTGAGCTTACTGAGATCCCACGTCTTACCGGACTGCGTGATGCGGTAGCCCGGCTTGCCGTGTTTGAAGTTAGCGGGCTCGGCCACAACCAAACTTTCATCCAGCAGTTGGCCGACGCGCGTACCGACGGCGTCGAGGTCTATTTGATCAATGATGCTGTCCACGACGCCGCGCAGATATTGAAATACAGCCACCGTGCGCACTACCGGCTCCCCAAGGATCTCCGGTTTGCATGCCTGGTAAAGGGCGGTGATAGTGTTTTCGTAGACCGCGAAGCCCTTACGCCATTCATCTCGGCTCAACAACTTGTCTGCGTATTCCTCGAACTTGCCGACCTCCTTGAACACATCATTCCCCTTCAATAGGTTCGACAAATCGACGTGCCGCTCTTCGCAAAACGCCAGCCCCTGCGCAACCGCGCCATCCAGCAGTTTGAACAACTCCTCCTTATCCCTGACGGGTGGTTCTTCCTGTCCTTCCTGCCCTTGCGCGTAATCCTTCAACGCCTTCCTCATATTGCGGAAGACATTGTAGTAATCAATGAGTTCGCCGTTTTTCTTCTCGACCCCGTTGATTCTCCACGGAGTCACACGATTGGCCCGCGCGATGGCCTGCATGAGTGTGTGATCCTTCATCGGCTTATCAAGATACATCGTTGACAGGGTCGGCACGTCGAATCCGGTCAGCCACATCGCGCACACGAACACCAACTGTAGCGGGTGAGCAGGGTCTTTGTAGTTGTACTCAACATCGTGGCCGTTCTCGTCGATGTGATTCATGCGATCACGGTGTGGTTTGATGTCCAGCTTCTGGGCCTTGAACTTCTTCTCCTCCTCAGCCTCCTCGCTGACGATCACAGCCATCTCGACCAAACGCATATAATCGACCTGCTGCTTCAGCCGCTCTTTCTCGATGTCATTCTTTGACTTCTTGATCTCGCCCAGCAGTTCCTTGATTGTTTCTTTCCAATGCCGCTGCACCTTATCGTACATCTTCACAGCAGTGAATTTGTCTAGCGACACTACCATGCCCTTGCCCAAGTAGCCGCGTCGGGGGAAGTGGCCAACTATGTCTTGCGCGACGACTTCGAGCCGGTCATCCCGTTTGATGACTTCGATCTCTGCAGCGAACTTATTCTCCAACTTTGCTCGCTGCGCTTCGTCCAGATTCTCGTCCTCCAGAATCTCGTAGAACTCGTCGCTCAGTTCTTCGTTCTGAATGGTCATTTGCGGCACGTGCTTGCTGTAAAACAGCGGCACGGTGGACTCGTCGTCCGCCGATTGTTGGAAATTGTATTCCGAAACGTAATCGCCAAACCACTTGTTGGTCTTGCGGTCGCGTCCCAATAATGGCGTGCCGGTGAACGCCAGATACTGCGCATTTGGCAAGCCGGCGCGCATGTTTTCCGCGAGCGACTCGTATTGTGTCCGGTGCGCCTCGTCTACCATCACAACGATGTCCGAGCGCTCCGACAGCACCGGGTAGGTTTTGCCCTTGTCCCACCGGAACTTGTGGATCAGCGTGAACACCAACCGCTTGTTTTGTCCGAGAAACTTCCGCATCTCCACGCTGTCTTTCGGCTGGGCGGCCTCGGCTTTGGTCACCGTGCCAGTATCAAGGAAGTTCCGGTAAATCTGCCCATCCAAGTCCTCCCGATCGGTGACTACCACAAACGTGAAATTCCCGGTCTGTTTGCGGAAGATTTTCCGCACATAGTAAATCATCGAGAAACTTTTGCCTGACCCTTGCGTGTGCCAAAATACGCCCAACTTGCCTTTCAGTTCCCCGCGCTTGAGAAAGTTATGGTACGCCTTGTTCACGCCGATGAACTGGTGGTTCTGCGCAATAATCTTCTGACTTTCCTTGTAGTAGAGAATGAAGTTCTCTACGTAATCCAGCAGCTTGCGCGGTGGGAACAAACTCTCGATCACCAACTCCAGGCTGATGCCCTTCTCGGCAATCTGCTTCCGGTCGACCTTCTCTGTCGTGTCTTCCACACGCAGCCAGTTGAAGAAATACTCCCAGTCGGACGCGAAGCTACCAACTTTCGTCTCGATGCCGTTCGAGAGCACACAGAACGCGTTCGCCAGAAACAGCTGTGGAATCTCGGCCCGGTAATTCGTGATGTTCTCGTTGTAGGCGTTCTTCAGCTTGACGTTCGAGTTCTTCAACTCGATGAATACAAGTGGTATCCCGTTCACGTACAACAAAACATCGGGACGACGAAACCGCACCTCGCCCTTCACCCAGAGCTGCGAGACAGCCAGATACCGGTTCTTGACCGGTTCATTGAAGGCAATCAGCCGGACGTTTTCCTTCTGCCGTCGCCCTTTGGGGTCATCGTACTCCACCGGGATACCGTCGCGCAGCAAGCCATAAATCTCCCGGTTCGCGGCGACGAGCGACATGGCCTGCCGGCGATCCGCCAATTGTTCCAGCGCGCCATCTATTACCGTTGCCGGTATCTTCGGATTCAACGCAACGGCGCGCTCCTTGACCCTGTCGAGCAGCAACACGTCGCGCTTGTTGGCGCGGCCCGAACCGTCGTTCAAGTCTTCCGGGTCTTCGGTGTAGCATTCGAGCACGTCGAAGCCATGCTGAAGTTGAAGCCGCTGCAGCAGCGCCTGCTCGATCTGGTCTTCGGAGATGAAGTTAGGCATGCAAGTAAAATCGAAATTACTGACTGAAGCCGCCGTCGCAAAACCAATCGCTAAGCGCGACGGTCTCGTACATAACAGTCTCCCATGAGTTCAGGTGAATAGCCCGACAACTCCCTGCCATTTCCTGTAAGTGTTGTCTGACACCCGCCATCGTAGCTCGAGAGTAAAGAACCGCCAAGTAACCTTTCATGTTTTCCAGCTGGCTTGCAGAATGGCTTGCATAGAGGGTTGCCAGCTCGAACTTTTGAAAATGAAAACGAATACGACCTGCTAATAGTGGGGGCGTAGTTTCCGGTGGTGCGGCGAAAAAGTGCAAAGCGCGTATGTTGGGAACGAGGGCCGCACGTAACCACTGAATGCCATCCACGTCGTCGAAGTAGGGATGTAAAGTTTGCTGCCCTGCCCCCGTAGGAGTGAATCCCAGTTTTACTTTGTTGCATTGTGGACAAGCTGGCACGAGGTTCGCGGGTGTAACGGCCAAAGCGGGATGTTGCATCTTGGGAAGATAGTGATCAAGGGTCGAAACATCCCGTTGCCCACAAAGCGGACATCGACCTTGGGGAGACGTTGTCTTTAACTTGTCATACGTTGGCCTACCGGGAGCTCCTTTTTTCGCCATTCTGTAGTCATAGACCTTCGACATTTCTTCAGCAGTAATTTGTGCGCCAACATGCGTTTGGGCTATAATTGTGTGAAACGTTGCTGTAACACCTGCAGCGCGGTAGTTGGTCGAGGCGCTGACTATGTCGGGTTCGATAGCAGTAAGCCGGGCCTTAAACGCTTGGTCAGCAACGCGACTAATGCAGGTCAGAAAAACATGCGACGGATCATCAGTTGGAAGCGGTAATTTTCGCATGCGTCATCCCTGCGGGCCAGCATTACGAGCTGCCACTAATGCCCGAACAATCGCGCGAGCCTCAGCTCCTAGTTCATTGCCGAACGCGCTAAGGATTGCTTCGTAAATACCTCCCCGCTCCACCTCTTCAACCAGCATTTTATGAAAACCTGTAACTGTGACCTCTAGGCCAAAAACTTCTCGAGTTAGTGCTCCTACGTTCTCACCAAAGGTTTCGATCTCAGGTCTCTCAATTACCACCACCTCTCCAGCTCGTCGCATTTTCCATACGCAATTCTTAGGCACTTCTTGAACGACTACCGGAGAATGCGTGGCTATGATTGCTACACCGTTACGGTCGATCAAGAGATCGGACAATGACCGTACAAAGGCGGAAAGCAGCGGAGGATGAAGATGCGCTTCGGGTTCATCAATAAGCACCAGTGTGCGTTCCTCAACGGTCTCGACCAGCCGTGTTATTGTGAGTAGTACGATTTTATGCCCTGAACTTAACTTTCGAAACCGCCGCTCGAATTCATCACTTACCCCTTCGCTCGCTAACGCTGAAATGTCCGCCTCTTTGAAGATAGGATCAGCCTCCAATTTTTCCAAGGCGTTACGCCAGCGGCTCGCTCTTGCGCCTATGAGACAAAGTTGGACGCTTTTTCCGAACTCACGCGTAAGCATGTCGGTGCTCTTCGGAGTTCCGATGCCGGGACCGGTGTCAGTGGTACGTCTCAGTCCGACGTAGGAATACTGTAATTTCAAGGACTTCCCCCTCCGATCTGGCAATAATTCAAATTCATCAAAGGCGCTGAAACTCACGGACACAACGTTAGCAAATGGTACTGAACCGCCCGGATCCTCTGAGGAAAAGTGTCCAAACTGACGTATGGGGGTATCCTCAGCGAGCAGCGAACGTGTCATAAGGTTTAGCATATGAGTTTTGCCGGCACCATTTCGACCCGTGAGGACATGGACGTTGGTGGGAGGGGACGATTCGGGTAACACGTCAAAAGTAAAAATAATGGAAGGGGGACCTGAAGGGCGTTTGGGCGGGGTATACGCGAAGTGATAACTCGAAAGTCTGACGCCCCCATGCAATAAGCGACGGAACTGACCTTGAACGCTCTTTTCGGTAACTGACCTCAGAAGGGACATCTGAGTAACACGTTCGTTGCGAGCCCGCTCCCAAAGCTCTGGACTTGCTGCAATATCATGTAAAGCGGACAAGACATTGTCACGCATTTCGAGGCTGAGCTTGGCTAAAGTCTCATAATAACTGTCGTCCTGACCCAACGAGAAGAACGATGCATCGAGGCTATTGAAGGTGGTGGCCGGTAGAGCCGGCCTACGCTGGCCCTTGGGCATCTCGAATTGGCCAATCTTTACTTCACCAACATTATGGCGCTCGCCTGCTTCGTCAAAAAGCACCAACTTAAACAGTGTTGAAAACTCAAACCAATCGTCCCAATTATCTGTAACCAGGAAACCTTGAGAGCGCCCAGACGAGGGGACGAACCCCCCTACTGACAGTACGGAAAATGTGAGTGGTTCAGGCATGGACTATAGAGGGTTGTTCGGTATTCATTTCCTCCGCCATGCTCGGCGGGAATTGGATGTCGAGATTCTCGACGGAGAGTTTGCCGGAGATGAGCCGTGGGAGAAGCTTGTCCCGCGTCTCAATCAGGTTCCAGTTTGCTCTCAGATGATTCTCAATCGCGTTAAACAAGGGCGACTCAAGGCGCGCAAACTCAGCAACAACTGGCTCGGGCGGTGTCAAAATCTCGATTCGCTTGAATATGCCCTTCCTCAACTCGGCGAATGTTGCACCCCCAGCCAGTATTTCAAAATGCGGTTTTGCCAACTTTATCCAGTGATACAGATACGGTAACGGATACCGCTCGTTCGGGATGCAGGTAATGAACCCTTGGTTGGTGCAAGCGGGGGTGAGATTGATGCCAACTGCACCGATGGTTGCCCGGCTCGTCAACATCACCGAATATGCCGGAAACAGTTTTGCAGAACTGTCGTCGTATCCCTCCTCGGTACATTGTTCACCGGACCTTTCCAGAAAGATTCCATCTGCGCCGGTGATGTCTGAGGGTGTAAACCAATTCACATCTCCACCATTCCAGTATCGGCCAACTTCCTTTGATGGAGTGCCGCCACCAGTGAACTTGAAAGCGTCCTCCAATTTCACCAACTCCCACTTTTGTGGCAGGCCCTTTGCAATCCTTACCTTTTCATGACCGGGGAAGCGGAGGCGGATGAACCATTCACGATAAATTTCCTCGGCCATTCTTTCTAGTACCGCTATGCAGCGTTTGTTACTTTCAATCAGTTCGTCATACACCGAGAGAATCGCCGCGATCTTTTGCTGAATTGGTAGATCTGGTACGCTCAGAACTGTGTGATTCTTGAACGCGGTGTATTGAAACCTAGAAACGCCGGTGTGCTGGATGTTGTAGACCGCCATGTATCCATGCCGGTGAAGGGTCTGCAAGAGGTAGTAGATAAACCGTGGCGAATAATTCTCGGTGTCCAAACGCAAGTGGCGGCTGAAGCTGGCGCATAATACCGGCAGGTCCCCGTGTTGTCGGAAGAACGACTCCTTTATCAGCGCGCTCCGTCCGGTCGATTGGGTTGACGTGCCGCCTGCCGTTTCAAGAAGGATGTCACCTGGCTGAAGTCGTTTTTTCTCGGCGAGATGATTTTTGATCCATCGCTTTGGAAATTCTGCGGCAGGATCATCGAGATTAGCGAAGTCCGTACCCCGGATAACAATCGCTTCGCGCAGGCCTACAGCTTCTTCGCCCTTGCCCCATTCCCCGTCCTTGCTATCGACAAGGAGTTTCGCAAATGGGGTCTCTTTCCAGTCGCTCATGCTTCGCCGGTAAGTGTCTTGATGTTTGCCGAGACGTTTCCCTCGAGCTTCGAGCCGGTGCCGTTCAATGCTTCAAGCTCGTCATTAAGATTTAGTACGTCGGAAACGAACTCCTCCTGGGTCTTCCCGTCTTCCTCAATCACTACCCCGACGTGTCGGCCCGGATTCAACGAATACTCCTGTTCCTTCACTTCCACCGGGCTGGCAAGCTTGCAAAGGCCGGTAACGTCCTCGTACTCCGCCTTGGGGAAACGTTCCTGCAACCAGTGGATGTGCTGGTAAAAAACTTCGGCGTTCTTCACTTCCGTGTGCAATGCTTCCAACGCTGTCTTCAGCGCTTTCGTCTTGCGCTCAGGCGCGATGCGTTTGCCCTTGGCCTGCGCTTGCTCCACCTGCTGCTTTTCGTGTTGGCGCACGGTCTTGTCCAACTGCTTCAACCCTTCGTGCAGCGCGGCAAAGAACGGATCGAAAGCTTCGCGCAACTGGTGCTGGGCGCTGTTCTTCCGGTCCACCGCCTTTTCACCGGCGTGCTTTTCCCGGTATTGTTCGTAGCGGGGCTGGAGTTTGTTGAGACCGTCCCATTGTTTCACGAGTCCGGCTACGGCCTGCTTGCCGTCGTCGTCGTCCAGTACTTCAAGCAGTTGCGATGAGATGGGGTCAACGCGGGTCTTGCTCTCGACGAGTCGTTGCATGCCCACTGCGAAGTAGCGGTCAATAAGCTGCACGAACTTCTCTCGTCGGCCTTTGTGGAGTTGGCTGATGATGGCGATGTTTTGGACTTGCTCGTCGGAGAATTCGCGGTGGGCGCGGTCAATCGGGGTGAAGATGTTGCGTGCATCGATGAAGAGGATGCGGTCGTCGGTCTTGGCTTTGTCGAAGAACCAGAGCGTGGCCGGAAGCGTGACGGTGTAGAACATGTTCGAGGGCAGCGTCATCATGGCGTAAATGAGGTTCTTCTCGATCAACGTCCGGCGGATGTCGGCTTCCGAGTGTCGGGCATCGGAGGCGGAGTTTGCCATCACGAGCGCGGCGCGGCCCTTCGGCTTGAGCGAGGTGGCAAAGAGATTGATCCAAAGGTAATTCGCGTTGGGAACAGTTTCCTTGCCCTGCTCCTTTTTCTTTGCCTTGGTCTTTTTCCTGGGAATACCGTAGGTGTTGAAACGTCTATCTTTCTCAATACTGCTAAGGCTCACGTCATCCACGTTGAACGGCGGATTGGCCAGCACGTAATCGAATGCCCCGAAACTTCCGAACGGGTCCTCGTAATAGGTGTTGGCTTGCTTCACTTCACCCCGCAGCCCGTTCACCGCGAGGTTCATCTTGGCAAGATTCACGGTCTCCAGCGTCTTCTCCTGCCCCGAAACATATACATCGCTGTAGGTTGCCTTCAGCTCCTTGCGATGTTCCACGATAAACTGCCCCGACTGCACAAACATCCCGCCCGAGCCGCAGGCTGGATCGAACACCTTTCCACCGTGCGGCTCGATCATATCCACCATCAAACGAACAACCGAGCGCGGCGTAAAGAACTCGCCACCCTTTGACCCTTCACTTCGCGCGAACTCGGCGAGGAAATACTCATAAATCTGGCCAAACAAATCTCCCGTGGCGTCGGCTGGTATGTTGGCGAAATTCCGCAGTAGTTGTTTCGGAATCGTCTTGTCCGTCCGCGTCAACGGCGCGTACTGGTCTTTCGGTAAAGCCCCGGCGAGTTCCGTCTTGTACTCCTCGATGGCCTTCATCGCCTCTTTGAGCGCTTTGGCGATGTCCTTTTCATCTGGCAGATTTAACAGATGGTCATACCGGGCATGGTCCGGGAGATAGAACCCGCATTTGGCAATGGCAATTTCTGATATTGGCTTTTCGTTCCGCTTGCCCTTCAGACGCTGGTATTCCTCAAGAATCTCCGCCTCATGTCGCCGATAATTGTTGTCTGCAAACTTTAGGAAAATCAGTCCGAGCACGGGCGTGGAGTATTCGCTGGACTTGAGATCGGAATTGGCGCGCAGGTTGTCCGCCGCACTCCACAAATCCTTTTCCAATTGCTTGAGTTGTTCCCTAGTCATTCAGAATCGTCTTCGTGGTTGCAGGCCGTGGGGATTTGCTCACTCCGCCCGCTGCCTGATCATGTCGCGGTTCTCGGCAGCGCTATCCCCAACCTGGCTGCCAATGCCAAGCAGTTTAGCAGGGTCGATTCGATCTCAGCAAGTACGCGATTATATGGGCAAGACCTGAGGCGATACCACACCTGAAGTCGTGCCCCCACCGGTCAGTCAAATTGCTGCACAAGTGTTGCGTATTGAAGTGACAGCATTGACTGTGTTATACAGTCAAAAGGTTCTGTGCAACTGTGAGCAGCGAACTGACGCTTTCTTGTGGCATCGACAGACCGACGCCATCTTTTGGCCGTGCCCGATCCACCGTGTGCACTAGATCCGTAACCATATGTACGTAAAGCAAGTCAGCATCACGAACTACCGGAATTTTGGAGCTCAACCGTTCACGCTGCCTCTTAGACCCTTCACACTTCTGGTTGGCGAGAACAACATCGGCAAGACGAATCTGCTTAGTGCGATAGCCCTACTGTTTAGCCAAGAGATTGCAATAGCCCAGCGCCGCGTTCTTGACCTGGATGACATCAATTACGCCACCGTTATGGCTTTCAAAAAGAATGTCGTCGATGGAGATGTTGATGCCGGGCAACTTGTGTTTCCGGAGGTCACCGTCACCGCTGTTCTCGCTGATTTCGACGTGGACCAAGAAGCCGTTGTAGGCGATTGGTTCACAGACTCGGGGCTGGAAACCGCCGAAGTCACCTATCGGTTCGCACCACGTACTTCCTTCGATCGAATCAAATGGGTTTCAGAGCAACGCGACATGCTTCAAAGGATTGCGACGCAGTCACTAGGTGACATCGTCGAGCAGTCGACGGACAACATCATCGCCATGCCATTGGATTTATGGAAACACGTGGATTTTCCCATAGGTGAATATCGCCATGCGATATATGGCGGCGGCGATCCTAGCAATGAATGTGAAGCCAATCATATTGCGATGATTCGGGCGGAAATCCTTGACGCCTTGCGCGATGCCGGCAAGGAGTTAATGGCCGGTGGGGAGCAACGCCTGCTATATCGGGTACTTCGGAGTGGAGCTGACTCGAAATATGCCGACCTTAAAGAGAGACTAGATGAATTGGAGAAGTGCGTGCGAAGCAACCCCAACCTACGGGGGCTCAAGGGGGCCGTCGAGAGCCTTCTCAACCGAGTCTCGTTGCAGAGCACCCCACAAGACAACGCGATCGATTTTCAGTTCTCCTCTCCAGACGCAACAGAACTGCTCAAAAAGGTCGGCATGGTCTACGGCGATGCACCTATCAATGTTGCTCGGAATGGACTTGGACGAAACAACTTACTCTATCTTTCACTTGTTTTGTCACAATTGGCCAAAGCGAGTTCCCCCACCGATGACGCCTATGCCTGCTTCCAATTCGTTGGGGTGGAGGAGCCGGAAGCCCATCTTCATCCACACCTGCAGGATCACCTTGCCCGAAACATCGAGCTTATTCGTCATGAACACGACAAGTCGATGCAACTTTTGTTAACATCACATTCAACCCACATTGCAGCCAAGCTCCATCTCAAGAATACGGCGGTCCTTTTTCAAGAAGCTCCTCATGGCCCGCTCAAGAGCCATTACATTTTGGATGGTATCGACGAATCTCAGGACACCGACGCGATTCGATTTCTCAGCCTTTACCTCGACGCTACAAAGTCACGGATGTTTTTCGCTCGGCGTTTGATTCTCGTGGAAGGCATCGCCGAAGCGGTCATTGTACCTCGCCTATTTGAAATCCACGCAGCGGGCAAGCGAACACTTGAGGGTGTCGGGGCTACGGTTGTAAATGTCGGGGGTGTTGCCTTTCGCCATTTCCTCAAGATTATTAGAAACGGTTACTTTCGTCGGTGCGTCGTTTTGACAGACAGCGACACCAACACGCGCAGGACCAATCGGGCATTCGACCTTAAAGCAGAATTTGATTCGCCTGACCTAATCGAGATCCAAATCACAACGGAGGCGACGTTTGAGAAGGACTTGATTGCGTGTAACCGATCCGGTGTCGGCAAGCAGATTCTATTGAAGGCACTTACAGACACGAAGCCGATCAGCGGCGAAAGACTGGCGCAGACACGAGCCTCGGCTGACTTGGACGTAGCCGAGTTCTTCGCCGAAATCGAAGATTACAAAGCCGAATTTGCTTTCAATCTAGCACGTGCGCTCGAAACGCCCGATTGCGGGTTTGCTGTCCCAGCTTACATTGTCTCTGCGTTCCAATTCTTGGACTGAGTATGACACTGACCTGTGTGAATAAGACGGAGCTAGTAATCGCGGGACCAGGGGCAGGAAAGACACATGACATGGTCGGACGGATTGTTGAAGCACTTCCTTCGCTTGCGCCGACTCGGTACATGGCCGCAATAACTTTTACCAACGCCGCAGCAAACAATATCCGCGACCGCGTTCACCGCGTTCGCAGACCAGGACCGAACGTCTTTATAGGCACGATACACAGCTTTGCCAACCGATTTATACTCGCTCCCTTCGCTCGGCCATTTGAGCGTCTGCCCAACGACCGCATTTTCGCGGCTGTGGAGATCGATGTATCCAAAAGCGGTACTGGGAAGAAGCCCTTGCTCCCAGCAGGACGAAATGCAGTACGCAAGGCGATCACTGAGAAACTGCTGCGTAAGGGCGTCGTCCCCTACAGCGAGATGATTGCGTTGTGCTGTGAACTGTTCGAGAACACACGTGTCGTAAACATGGTGTGCAATCGCCTCCAGTTCCTGTTTGTCGATGAGTTTCAAGATGTCGACACACGACAGTTCGAGCTTTTCGAGAGATTGCGGAAGGCCAAACGTACACAGATTTACGCCGTTGGAGATCCAGAGCAGTTCATCTATAGCTTCACCTATGGCCAGCGGGGTGTGAAGGTCCCCTCGTTCGCAAGGATCCCCTTTTCCCGTCTCTCTAAAGTAGCAAAGCCCGGTCTCATTGATGTTAACAGGCGCTCGTGTCAAGAGATCGTAAAGTTCACGAATCACTTTCGTGTGGAGCCGAAACAGCAGTCCGGTGTTGGGGCACGAGGCGAACCACGAGTGCTTTTTCTCCCCGAGACTGATTTGGCTAGCATTATCAAACGATTTCGACAATGCGGTCTGCATATTCCGCAACGGCGGGGTGAAATGAAACGGTTGCACCTAGCCTACAAGAACGTCATGTTCGATGAAGTCCGCCAACAGTTTGGGATTCGTCATATATCAAATAGTGCCCGCCAGAATAAGACACTACTGCAGGATGCGCTTGAATTCCTCGCGATGTGCCGCGGAACGTCTCAGAGAAGAGCCTGTGAGGAACTGAAAATCAGTGAACATGAGTGGCGGAAGTGGGGCCTCAGCTTGCTTCGCAACCTGGGTGACAATCAATTACTGGATATTGACCAAACGGTGGAACAGTGGCTTCCCAAACTCGGTGTCACGGTCGGTCTCCAAGAGCGCGAGAAAGCTGTTATGGAAATGTGTGCTCAGCTCAAGGCAGCAATCGCCTTGGGTCGCACGGCCCAAGGTGAAGATTGGTCTTCTTCGATCCATCGCGCGAAGGGACTTGAAGCCAGCACAGTCCTCGTAGTCGCCTCATCACTGAACGAACTAAACAAATGGTGCACAACAGACCGCAACTCGCGGAATGCAGATAAAGTAGACACATGCCGAATAGGTTTTGTTGGGTTCACCCGGGCGATGGAACTCTTGTGTATAGGAAGTTGTGAAAGGCTTACCCCACAAACACGGACGCGCCTAGAGTGTTTAGGCGTGAGTGTCTTATCGACCGAGAATCCGCGTCCGTCCGAACAAATGGAGTTCATCCCGGTGTCGCGGGAAGTCAACACTCTGCCATTCATAACCTCCGCGGAGTGACGGCATTCTGTCGCGGCCAAGATCGCCCCCAACATTCCCGGCGCATTCCCTTCAAGGCGCTTGACTCAGCGAATGATGAGACAATTGCGGGTTTCGTCCACCGCGAGCACGCCGCAGGCTACTCTGGCGTCCAGTAAACATTCCGCCACGGCATCACCGATGAATTTTTCCACGGCGTCACGCATCGGGCGCGCTCCCAGCTTGGGATGGAAGCCGCGACGGACAAGGAATGGCAGAACGGCATCGTCCGGTTTGAGTTCGTGGCCTTTAACTTTCAGGAACTCTAACTCCTGAGTCAGCAGAAGCTGCGCAATCTCCAACTGGTGGTCGTAACTGAGTCGGTTGAAGACCAGCTTCTCCGTGATACGCGCATACAATTCAGGACGCATCTGTTGTTGTGCACGCGTCAGGACGTGGCGCTCCATCGTGGCCGGCGTTGAGTATTGCAGGTTCATCAAGTCGGCGCTGCCAATGTTAGATGTAAACACGACATAGAACCCACTCAATTCGAGCGTCTCACCGCTGGCCAGCGTCACGCGTGCTGCGTCCAGGATTTGCAGGAAGACATCCAGCACGCGGGAATGTGCCTTTTCGATCTCGTCAAACAGCAGCGTGCCGACTCGCGACTTGTCATAGACCATCCCCAACGTCCCGCGCTCACCGAGCTTCCCACCTAGCAGCAGCCCCAAGCTCTCCTGTGTTTGATACTCTGACATGTCGAAGCGGAACACGTGTTCATTGCTCATTAGAAAACCGGTGAAAGCCAGTGTGACTTCAGTCTTACCCACGCCGGTCGGGCCAAGGAACAGAAAACTCCCTCGCGGGCGGCCCCGTTTGGTCAACCCAAGTTCACCCCGTTGAAGGAGCGAAACAATGCGTGTCAACACGTGATCTTGGCCACGAATCCGCTGTCGCAGGTGCAATTCCAGTTCGTGCAGCTTTTCATTGGATTTTGCCGGAGAGATGGTCGTTTTCATCAACTCATATCTTGCAGACTACCCCATCAAAAGTTGTTCCCAAACGGGAACAACTACCGCAGCTAATCGCAGTATAACCCAGGCACATGAAAACAATATTCGTTACAGCAACACTG
>Ga0182030_10016697_pt1 | contig 14268 bp, 13 predicted proteins | sample 812S3MmetaG_FD_121299 | JGI IMG/M metagenome (GOLD analysis project Ga0182030, IMG submission 121299) | Permafrost microbial communities from Stordalen Mire, Sweden - 812S3M metaG (Illumina Assembly) | ecosystem: Environmental > Terrestrial > Soil > Wetlands > Permafrost | place: Sweden...
CATGCTTTAGCTTGTCCAAATCATAATAGGCGAGCGCAGCTCGCCAACTCGGGCTAGCTTCCGCCCGTGGAGGGATCGCGGTGAAAGCCCGCGAGATTCGTCGCGTACCGAAAACGGCGGCCTGAAAGGCTGCCTGCAGGCAGGATTGCCTGCCACACGAAAAAGGCAAGCCGAAACGCAGTATACCGAATCGACGTACACTATTAACTTGATCGTCACCCTCACTATCAACCCGGCGATCGACCGGATATTCAGTGTCGACCGCCTGGCATTCGAAGACCGCTCCTACATCAACTCCGTTGGTGAATCGGCCGGCGGCCGGGGGATCAATGCGTCGCGCGTGATCCATTCGTTCGGTGGCGATACCCGCGCCGTGCTGATCACCGGCGGCGATTCCGGCAAGCGGCTGGAAGCACACCTTGCGGAGAGCGGATTCCTCACCACCCTGGTGCCGATCCAGAACGACATCCGCACCAACCTCACCATCACCGACCGGCATGGCCTCACCGTAAACCTGAATGAGACCGGCCCGGAGCTGTCGAAGGCCGAAGTGGCGCGGGTAGAACAGGCGGTGCGCGATTCGCTGGACGATGCGTCGTGGCTGCTGATGTGCGGCAGCCTGCCGCCGGGCGTGCCGTCGTCTTTCTACGGGAAGATGATCGCCATGGCCCGCAAGAAGAAGGTGAAGACCCTGCTGCATGCCGATCGCGAGGCATTGCGTGAAGGCATCGAACAGCAGCCCACCATCGTGACGCCCAATCAGCAGGAGGCCGAGCGCCTATTGGGGCGCACGCTCCTCACACGCAGCCACCACCTGGAGGCGGCCACGCAGATTCGCTCGATGGGAGCGGAGTCGGTGGTGCTCTCGCTGGGCAGCCGCGGCGCCATCGGAGCGTTTGCCGATGGATTGATCGAAGCCCTGCCGCCCCGCGTGGACGCCGTCTGCCCTATCGGGGCCGGCGATGCCTTGAGCGCCGCCTATACCTGGCGGTCCACACACAAGAAGAACCATGCGGACGCGTTGCGCTGGGGAGTGGCTGCCGGCACGGCTTCCGCGCGTCTCCCCGGAATGAATTTCGCCTCGCTGGCGCAGGTGGAAGAAGTTTACCGCCACGTAGAGATTCGCCGCGTGGATTAGGATGCAGTCCGCCGCGCCTGACAGGCACAGGTTTCTTCACTCCGCTGGAATTGTTTCGGGCGCGGTCCTGCTCAGCCGCATCACCGGGATGGTGCGCGAAGTGGTGATGGCGCGATTATTCGGCGCCGGCGCCGTGAACGACGCCTTCCAACTCGCCTTTCGCATTCCCAGCCTGACGCGCAACCTGTTTGCCGAGGGGGCGCTGTCATCGGCGCTCGTCCCGGTGTTCGCGCGGTCGCAGGCCGGGGAAGGCAAGCGCGAGGCGGCCGAACTCTCGAGCCTGGTGGCTACCGCGGTGTTCCTGGTGGTCGGACCGCTGTGCCTGCTGGGAATGCTCTTCAGCCCGCAGTTGGTGGGTTTGCTGGCGCCGGGCTTCGAACGCGTGCCGGGTAAATTCGAGCTCACCGTACTGCTCACGCGGATCATGTTCCCGTTCCTGCTGCTGGTAACGCTGGCGGCGCAGGCGATGGCGGCGCTCAATGCCAGCGGGAGCTTTGGCGTGCCGGCCCTGGCATCGTCGCTCTTCAATGTCGGCTCGGTGGCTTGCGGACTGGCGATGGGCTACACGGTGGGGCGCGGCATGGGCAACGGGATGATCGTTTCCATGGCCTGCGGAGTGCTCGCCGGCGGCGCGTTGCAATTGCTTTGGCAGGTGCCGTCGATGTGGCGCGCGGGATTCGGCTTCCGCCCGCGCATCGACTGGCGCCACCCCGGGCTTCGCCAGATCGTGCGCATGATGGGGCCGGCCATTCTGGGAAACGCCGCGCTGCAGATCAACATCGTAGTAAACTCCAACCTCGCGTCTGGCATCCAGGACGCCTCCGGCCACGTGATCGACGGGCCGGTGAGCTGGCTCGGATATGCCTTCCGCTTCATGCAACTGCCGGTGGGGCTCTTCGGCGTGGCGATCGCGTCGGCCACCCTGCCGTCGATTTCGCGCAGCGCCGGCCTGCGCCAGATGGATGAGTTCGCCGCCACGCTGGCACGCTCGTTGGGCACGATTCTGCTGCTCACCATACCGTCGTCAGTGGGGCTGGCGGTGATGGGCGAGAGCATGATCGCGACCATCTACCAGGGAGGCCGCTTCACGGCTTACGACACGCACCAGACTGCGCTGGCGCTCACCTGCTTCAGCGCCGGGCTGGCGGGGTACTCGTCGCTCAAGACGCTGTCGAATGCGTTCTACGCGCTGGACGACGCACGCACCCCGATGCTGGTGAGCCTGGCATCCATCGCGGTCAACTTCGCCGCTTCGTACGGAATGGTGAAGTGGGCCGGTATCGGACATGCGGGGCTGGCGCTCTCCACGGCAGCCGTCGCGGTATTCGGCGCGGTGACTTTACTGCTGGTATTGCAGCGCCGGCTGGGCGGCATCGGACTGCGGAGACTCGCCGGAAGCGCTGGAAAAATCGCGGTTTCGGCGGCTTCGATGGGGGTGGTTTGCAAGCTGTCGAGTGCCCTGGTTCACACCGCGATGGGCGGCCGGAACCACGTCCCGCTAGCGGATGTGGCGATTTCTATTCCTTTGGGGGTAGCGGTTTTCTATGCCGCCGCCAGGACTTTCCGCATCGAGGAACTGGAGGCGGTGGAAGCTGCGTGTTACACTGCGTTTAGGAATAATGCTCCCAGACCTGAAGCTGGTGATCCGCCTGCAAGAAGTCGATAATCGGCTGGCGGATCTCAACCGCGAGATCTCCGCGCTCCCCAAACACATCGCTGAAATTGAGAAGAAGTTGGTTGCGCATGAACGCAAGCTGGAGGCTGACCGCGCCGCTTTGGCCGGCAACCAGAAGGAGCGCAAGAAATGCGACTCCGACATTCAGACCCAGCAACAAAAGATCTCCAAACTGAAAGACCAAACGCTAGAGGCCAAAACCAACGACCAATATCGTGCCTTTCAGAATGAGATTGAGTTCTGCCAGAAAGAGATCAGCCGCTGCGAGGATCGCATTCTGGAACTGATGACTGAGTCCGAGCCGCTGGATCGTAACGTGAAAGCCGCCGAGGCGGCGCTCAAGACCGAGAAGGCGCAGGTAGAAGCTGAAAAGCAGCGGGCTCGCGAGCGCACAGACGTGGACCAGAAGGCCAAGGCGGAGCTGCTGAAAGAGCGGGGCGAGATTGTGCCCGGCATCGCCCCAGCCGTCTACAACCGCTACACGCGAATCGGCAAGATGCGGCGCGGAATCGGTGTTGCGGAGGTCACAGAGGGCCGCTGCAGCGTTTGCAATATGACCATTCGCCTGCAATTCTTCCAGGATCTCAAGAGAGGCGAGGAAGTCATGTCCTGCGAAAGCTGCGGGCGCATTCTGTACTACAACCCACCGCAAGCTGTCGTGGACGACGCGGCGGGAGTGTAAAAAGCGGCTTTTAGCTGTTGGCCCTTGGCTTCGGACCCTATACGCTCCCATGCTGTTTGCTATCCCGCGGGCCTCAACAGGCAGCTTTCAACTCTCTCGTTGAAAGCTTCTTCCCATGACGTCGCGAGGCGACCGCTACAATAAGCAGTGGCAATGCTGCTGCAATCCATCAAGCTGAAGAATCTGCTGTCGTTCCGTGACGCGGAACTGGAACTGCTCGGGCTCAACGTCTTAATCGGGCCAAATGCGTCGGGGAAATCCAATCTGATCGCGGCTATCGGACTACTGAAGGCGGCGCCGGAGAACTTGGAAGCAGCGGTTCAACGAGGTGGCGGATTACGTCAGTGGATACATAAGGCGTCGCAGCCTGGAGGCGATGCGCAAATAGAAGCGCGAATAGATCTCGGCCGCGCCGACGGGGCTCTGGCGTACTCGTTGGCGTTTACCGAAGACGATCTGAGTCTGTATCTGGTTGAAGACCTGAAATCCTGCAGAACGGGGGAACAGTTCTTCATCCGAACTGGAGAGCAAGCAGAAATCTATCGCTCTCGGGATAAATCGCACGAGGCGACAGAAATGGCGGGCGGCAGATCGGTTTTCGCCGCTTTTCGCGACCCGTTGGACCGGACACCGATCACACGGATGGGACAAGCCCTCGGCGCGATCGAGATCTTTCGGGAATTCAATACCGGTCCAAGCTCAACAGCCAGGAACGGGGTTGCGGTCGGGAGCCAGAAATTCTTGTTCGATGGCGGCGGCAATCTTGCCCTGGTGCTGCAAGAACTCGATTTTCGGGTGACGCTGGCCCGGTTGAACGAATACCTGACGCGCTTCTGGCAGGACGCGGAGGCCGTCCGCATTCGCATCGATGGCGGGATCGTACAAACGTACGTGAAGGAACGCGGAATTGAGGAACCGATTCCTGCGATCCGTTTGTCTGACGGCACATTGAAATTTCTGTGCCTAATGGCGATCCTTTTGCACCCTGCACCTCCCGCGCTTATCTGCATGGAAGAGCCCGAGTTGGGGTTACACCCGGATGCCCTGACGATCGTCGCCGACGCGCTGAGGGAGGCTGCGGGGAAATCTCAATTGATCGTCACGACCCACTCGGAGGCCCTGGTGAATGCCCTTTCCGACGAGCCTGAAAGCGTGGTTGTTTGCGAAAGGGGTGTCGACGGCGGAACGGAGTTTCAACGCCTCAATGCGAGCGCGCTGGCCGAATGGATGGCAGAATACCGCCTCGGCGAGTTGTGGCGCAAAGGTGAGATCGGCGGTAACCGTTGGTGACCGAAATTCGAATCTATTTCGAAGGCGCCAGCGAACTGCGAGAAGGGCTGCGAACCTTCTTCTCCGAGATCAAAACAGCCGACGGCCGCAATCCCAAATTGATTTCAGGCGGGGGGCGAAACCAGGCCATCGCCGACTTCCGCAAATCCTTCAAGAGTCACCCAGGGGCGCTCAGCGTTCTCCTGATCGACAGCGAAGGTCCCGATACGGGCCGGCTGTTTGAGACCATATGTCAGCCCCAACAGATATCGGAAAGTGCGAGGGACGAAGTTTTCTGGATGGTGGAGTGTATGGAGTCCTGGTTCCTGGCCGATATCGATGCGCTGAGCCGGTACTATCGGAGGGACTTGGCGGATGCCCTACGCGGCAACCCCAATGTGGAAGAGATTCCTAAGAGGGACGTTATGGCGAGGCTGAAAGCCGCGACCGACGGGCGCTATCACAAGACCAAAGATGCTCCGCACCTTTTGAAGGGAATCCGCCCGCAAAGGGTCAGACAGGCGGCGCCCAATTGCCGCCGCCTGTTTGACCGATTTCTCTTGGATTCTTAGCGATCGCCCCAGCTATACCCCAACCACATCATTCCTTGGAGTACTATGTTGCTGGAATATTGTTGGTTCAGATTCGGGACGTAGTGGATATCGAACTCCGGGCGGAGAAAGATGTGGTCCGTAACAAAAACGTCCACGCCCACGCCGGCATGAACATTGAAATGGTTGGTGCTCTGGGCATATTGCGACAGGTTCTGGTTGCCGAGAACCGAGCTGGAGGAGGCGTGGTCATAGAACTTGAGATTGGCTCCGCCGACCCCACCCATCAACTTTATTTGGAATTTCTTAGTGCTGACCGGTTGAAAGATTCCGTTGACATCGTACAGTGTCATGCGGGACTGGATGGTGAAGCTGTTGTATCCGTTCGCAGCAGCCACTGAGGTTAGATTCGGTATGTAAGTTTGTTTGCCCGGTTCAATACCGACCTCTGCCCCAACACCAAACTTTTTCTTAAGCATCAGATCTCCACCGAAACCCAAGGTGAAGCCGCTGAGCGAAGAAGTCGATACGCAAGGTCCGTTCGGGTCGCTCGCACCGGTGCAGGTATTCAAGCCTTGATTGACCTGGGTGGAATTGGCCGAGTCGTGGATAGCGCCAAATCCAACGTTCAAATCGAATTGGCTCTGCGCGCTAGCCAGGGGAACGCAACAGGCCAGCGCGAAAAGTAGCGGAAGGTACGGGGAAATGCGTTTCACGTCAGAATCTCCTCTATAGTGTTGCAGAATTGCACACATTGCTTACTATCTTAATCCGAAGATGCCACCCAAACTGTTAGTTTACACGGGTTTGTCAGTGCAACGCCGGTTCAAATCTAACGACGCGGCGCGTACCGCACCGGTTTCATAGCGATTTCCCTAGCGCTTCTGGCATTTCGGACAAAAATGCGAGGATCTTTGCGTCACCACCAGTCTGCGGATGACTGTACCGCAACTCACACAAGCTTCCCCTGTGCGTTGGTACACGCGGTGGCTGAACTGGAAAAAGCCCTTCCGGCCCTGTGCGTCCACATAGTCGGAGATCGACGAGCCGCCCGCGTCGATGGCCTCGCGCAGCACCGCCTGGATCGCCTCGTACAGTTTCCGCGGGCGCTCGCCGCGCAGGCGGGACGCAATCGCCAGCGGATGGATGCCGGCACGGAACAGCGCCTCGTCCGCATAGATATTTCCCACGCCGCGCAGGAAGCGCTGGTTCAGCAGCAGGGGCTTCACGCGCGTCTTATGCCGTTTCAGAGCCGCGGTGAATTCGTCGAGCGAAATTTCCAGCGGTTCGGGGCCCAGCCGGGCGACGCGCGCGGGGAACTCGTCGCTTAATTGAAAGCTGCCAAACTGCCGGCTGTCGTCGAATAGCAGGACGCCCTCGTCAAGCGTCAGGACAGCGTGAGTGTGCTTGCCAATCGGGCCGCCCAGAAGCAGGCGCCCCGTCATGCCGAGGTGAATCAGCAGGTAGCCTCCGCCCTCCAGGGGGGCAACGATGAATTTGCCGTAGCGCTTGACTCCCGCGATCCGCTTGCCAGCTAGTCCGGCCGCCATCCGGTCAGGATCGCCGCCTCGCAGGATACGCAGGGAGCGAAATTCGGCAGACACGATGCGCCGGCCGACAAGATGCGCGATGGAGCGTGCCACCGTCTCGACTTCAGGAAGCTCGGGCATAGTGTTTTATTGAAGCGGCGTCGCGGCTTTGAAACGGCCTCGCGTCTTTATTGAACCTAGAAACGGCAGTTGACTGCAAGAGTCGTCGGCAACCCGAAGACGCGCTTGGGTCTTCAACTGCGGCGCGGTTCACCAAATGGGTGATCACCGGCGATCTTGCAAACACTTGCGCCTGGAGAGCCAAGCCGATCCGGTAGCGTCTCAACCGCCGTTCTTAGGTTGAAGCAGCCTCGCGTCTTTATTGAAGCGGCCTCGCGGCCTTGTTGGGACACGGTCCGCAGCCTATGCCGAGCGCTCAATCGCGTTCGGGGCGGCATGCGGGTGCGGACGGCCGATCCCCGTATAATCTAACCCGGCTGCCCGGGCCGCGTCTGGGGAGAAGAGATTACGGCCGTCCACCAGAATGGGGCGTGCCATGGCCCGCGCCAGAGTAGACAAGTCGAGATCGCGGAATTCCTGCCATTCGGTCACCAGCACGAGCGCATCGGCGTCCGCCGCTACCTCGAGCGCCGACTCGCAGAAGCGAATTCGCAGATCGGGCCGCTGCTCGCGGCAGGCGGCCATGGCGATGGGATCGTAGGCCTTCACGCGCGCGCCCATTTGCAGCAACCGCTCGGCGATGTGCAGGGCGGGAGCGTCGCGCAGGTCGTCGGTATCGGGCTTGAACGCCAGTCCCAGCAAGCCGACGGTGCGGCCCTTGAGGATGAAAAGCTTCTCCTGCAGCTTCTGAATCACCAATTGACGCTGGGCGGTGTTGACTTCGATGGCGGCGCGCAGCAGGCGGCTGTCATAGCCATACTCGCGGGCCGTGTGCAACAGCGCGAGCACGTCCTTGCCGAAACAACTTCCACCCCAGCCGACGCCCGGGGAGAGGAACTTGGCCCCGATGCGGGAGTCCAGCCCGATGCCCGTCATCACTTCCGGGGCCTCGGCGCCCACATGTTCGCAAATATTGGCGATCTCGTTGGCGAACCCGATTTTCATGGCCAGGAAGGCATTGGCGGCGTACTTGATCATTTCCGCGCTAGTGAGCGTGGTGGCCACCATGCAGACGCGACTGAGGGCAGCCGGACGCGGCACGCCCGCAGGCGGATCGAAACTCTGTTCCACCAACGGCCGGTAGAGCTCCTGCATCACGGCGAGAGTTTCCTTGTCGGCCGCGCCGGTGACGATGCGGTCGGGGTAAAGCGAGTCGGCGATGGCCGAGCCCTCGCGCAGGAATTCCGGATTGCTGGCCACCCCGAAGCGAATGCTGGCGCGCTCGTTCGGCCTCGCTTCGTGGATGCCCTCGCGCACCAGGGCCTCCACCAGGTTGCCGCTGCCTACCGGAACGGTGGACTTATTCACCACCACGCGGAAACGCGTGGCGTCCATGGCGGCCCCGATACTGCGCGCCGCGGCTTCGAGATACTGCAGGTTGGCCTCGCCGGTGGGAAGAGACGGAGTGCCTACGGCGATGAAGATGACATCGCTGGCTGCCGCCGCGGCGGAAAGGTCGGTATCGAAATCGATGCCTCCGCGCGCCGCCGCCAGTTGCAGAAGCTCCGCCAGATGCGGCTCGTAAATCGTCGGTTCGCCAAGCCGTAGCCGGGCTATCTTGTTCTCGTCGGTGTCAATACAGGTGACGCGGTGGCCCAGGTAGGCCAGACAGGCACCCGTCACCGCACCGACATATCCAGTTCCAATTACCGTAACTCGCATGGTCTTGATGAGCCCCAACCTTCAGTTGAGTATAACAAGCGTCACAATACAGCTTTGTCGGATTCGCTACAATCAAGGGTACTAAGTGGGTGGGTAGGGCTATTGCCCTGAACAGGCGTGCACGAATGCAGACGATTCTTGTAATCGACGACGACGAAAGCCTGCGCGACACCATCGGCGTGATGCTCGAACAGGAGGGCTTCCGCGCGGTACTGGTGGGCGACGGACGCAGCGGCTTCGACAAGGCCGTCACCCTCAAGCCCGATCTGGTACTGGTGGATCTACGCCTTCCCGGAATGAGCGGCACGGAGATCTGCAAGCAGTTGCGCGCCGCTTCGGTGAAGACGCCGATCATCGTTCTCAGCGCCATGAACGACGAGTTCGACAAGGTGCTGCTGCTCGAGATCGGCGCCGACGACTATGTGGTCAAGCCGTTCGGCACGCGCGAACTGATGGCGCGAATCCGTGCCGTCCTGCGCCGCTCTTCGCCGGATGCGCGCAAGGTGGTGCGCTTCTCCGACACCGAGGTCGATTTCGAGCGCCGGGTGGTCACACGCAAGGGCGAGGATCTCAAATTGACCCCAGCGGAGTACAATCTGCTCTGCTATTTTCTGCAAAATCCGGACCGGGCCCTCACCCGTGACATGATTTTGAACTCGGTCTGGGGCTACGAATTCTTCCCCAACACGCGGACGGTAGACGCACACGTCGTCAAACTGCGCCAGAAGCTCGAACCCGATGCCAACTCTCCACGCCACTTTCTGACGGTCCACGGGGTGGGGTATCGCTTCCTGCCGTAACGGATCCGAAAGATTTTACGGTAGTTTTACGTGGAGCTCACCTCCGGGATTCGCCCGATAAGCGACAATAACGAAATGCTTTCCGAGGGTGAGATGCCGTCAGACGGGCGGCCGGTCCTGGTAGTGGAGGACTCCGAGAACAGCGCTGCGATGCTGGAAATCGCGCTCTCGGGTATCCCCGAAGTGACCGTTCTCCTGGCGCCTTCGGCACTGGAGGCGTGGCGCATTTTGAACGGCGACGGTCCGTCCATCCGCGCGATTGTGACCGATTTGAATATGCCTCGCATGGACGGGTTCGAACTGATCCGGCGCGTCCGTGCGGATGGGCGTCTGGCGGGCACGCCGATCATGGTGATCAGCGCCGATACCGACCCTTCGACGCCCCGGCGGATCGCGCAACTCGGGGTGAGCGCATTTTTCGCCAAGCCTTTCTCACCCGCCGAGGTGCGGCGGAAACTGGAGCAGATTCTCAATGGTACGACCGAGTTGTAGGACATGCTTCAGCTTGTCCGGGCGAGCACAGCTCGCCCGCGTCGGGAAGAGTCTCCGAACTCCTGAAGTCGTGGAATTTGAGGCGAGCCTGTTTTCGTGGCGCAGGCACTCGTGCCTGCGCTACGCCGGCAGGGAAGTCACGGGTCAGATCTGCGGCCGGGGGGCCCGGACTATACAACCTGTGACTGAAGAACGGGCGAGCTTCGCTCGCCGGGACAAGCTAAAGCATGTCCTACCTATTGCCGCGGCCATCTTCCTCGCCTTCGCGGCCCCCGGAATTCTCCGCGCGCAGGCGCAGCCGGACACCGTTGCCATTCTCGAACGGCTCGACCGCCTGGAAAAGGAGAATCGCGCGATGGCGGAAGAGATTCAAGCTCTCCGTGCGCAATTGACCGCCGCGCACGCCGCTCCGGACACGACGTCCGCCCCGGCCGAGACCCTCGAAGAGAAAGTCGACGTCCAGGGACAGCGCATTGAGGAACAGGCGCAGACCAAAGTAGAATCGTCGCAACGATTCCCCATCAGGCTCACCGGCATGGCGCTGGTAAACGCCTTCGTGAACTCCAGGCAGAATGGCGGCAGCGACTATCCCACGGCCGCATCCGCCACCCCCGGCACCGACCGCGGTGGCGCGACCGTACGGCAGAGTATCATCGGGCTGGAGTACAACGGTCCGCAGACTTTCCTGGGCGGCACGGTGCACGGCGCCCTCTTCCTGGACCTCTACCAGGGCGCCGCGCCGCTTCAGGAATGGGTCCGCCTGCGCACCGCCACTATCCAGATGGATTGGAAGACCCGCAGCATGAAGTTGGGTGTCGACAAACCGATTTTCAGTCCGCGCGATCCCGATTCGCTGGCGCAAGTGGGCGTCTCACCGCTCACCGGTACGGGAAATCTGTGGCTGTGGATGCCGCAGATTCGCCTGGAACAGGATTTATCGCTGGGGGCATCGAGCGGCGTCAATGCGCAAATCGGCGCGGTGGAAACGCATGAGACCAACCCGTATGTGGCGTCCGGAGCCACCGTCAAGATTGAGGCGGTGAGACCCGGCCTGGAAGGACGCGTGATGGCGTGGCACAAGCTGGACGACACCCGCCGCCTGGAAATCGCGGCCGGTTTCCACGCCAGCACCACCCACGCGGGCGGTATGTCCATCCCGTCCAACCTGGTGTCGCTTGACTGGTTTTTCAACCCGTGGCAGCGCGTGGAATTCAGCGGAGCGTTCTTCTCCGGGCAGAATCTTTCCAACCTGGGGACCGGCACCGTCAACCAGGGCTACTACATTTACGACAATTCCGCCGAAGCCATCGGCACCATGGGGGGATGGGGCCAGGTGACGATTCACGCCGCCCGCCGCCTGGATTTCCACCTGTTCACGGGACAGCAGCAGTATGAGATGGCGGAGCGCGTGGGCAGTGTGACCAGAAATTTGCTTTTCGGCGGAAACCTGTATTTCCGCGTGGCGCCGAACGTTCTATTCGGACCGGAGATCTCCCAGACGCGGACGTTTTATCTGGGCCAGGGACTGCGCATGAACAATCACTATGATATGGCGCTGGCGTATTTGTTCTAAAGGGAAGACAGAATACAGAAGACAGAATACAGAAGACAGAATGCAGAAGTCAGAATGAAAACCCCATCGCGCGTCCGAGTCCCTATTTTCGTGCGACACGCTCCCGCTCTTCCAGGCGAGCGCAGTTCGCCCGCGCCGACAAGAGTGTCGTCGCCGGCAGGCAGGAGTGCCTGCGCCACGCCGGGAGGGAAGTCACAAGACGCGGCCAGCGTGCACCGCAGACGGTTTTATTCTGACTTCTGTATTCTGACTTCTGTCTTCCTTCTGAGTTTGCTTTTGCCCCACCCCTCATGCGCCGCCGAACTGCGCGGGCAGGTGGAACTCACCAATTCGAAAGATCCCGCGGTGCGCCGCGATCGCGACTATGCAGGCGTGATCATCTGGCTCGCACCGGTGGGCCGTCCGGCACCGCTGCCCACCCCGAAACATGCGGAAATGAAGCAGCAGGACAAGACTTTCAAGCCGCACGTAGTGGCCGTCCCGGTGGGTGGAACAGTGGATTTCCCTAATCTCGACCCGTTCTTTCACAACGCTTTTTCCAACTTCGCCGGCCAGCCCTTCGACTTGCCTCTGTACCCGCCGGGAACCACCCGCAGCGTGACCTTCCGCCGCCCGGGCATCGTTCGCGTCTTCTGCAATATCCATTCCCTGATGAGCGCCGTGATCGCCGTAGTGGACACGCCCTGGTATGTGGTGACTCCCACCAGCGGCCAGTTCCGCATCGACGACATTCCACCCGGCGAATATCAATTGCACATCTTCCACGAGCACGCCTTGCCCGAGAATCTCCAGTTTCTGGAGCGCGCGATCGCAGTCCCCGACGGCGGTCTCACCTTGCCATTGATCTCCATTTCCGAAACCGGATATATTCCGGCGCCGCATCCCGATAAGCACGGCAAAGCATACCCGCCGCAAAACGGATATGGAACCGGAGGCCACTAGTGCGCTTGCGATTCTCCCGCCTGTCTCTGCTGACGAAAATTCTGCTTTCCACCACCGTGGCCATCACCATTCTGTTCGCCATTACGGGACAGATCGTGCTCCACAACATCACCCGCACCATGTCGGACAGCCTGCGGCAGGAGGTGCAGGCCAGCTTCAGCGCGTACACTTCGTTGTGGAAGGCCAAGGCCGACCTGCTCTCTTCCGTCTGCCGAATCATGAGCGACATGTCGGACGTGCGCGCCGCCGTGGGCACCGGCGACCGCGCCACCATCCAGGACAGCCTGGGCGAGTTGTGGCGCAAAATCTCCGATGAGAACGCCTTCTTCCTGGTCACCGACCCCGAGGGAAAAACCATCGCCTCGCTAGGAGGAAAGACCGAGCTCACGCTTCCCATCGAAGTTGTACAGGCCGCCACCAGCCGCTTCCCCGAGCAGGCGGATGGATTCTTGGCGCAGAACGGCGGGCTGTATCACATCTCCGTCACGCCGGTCTATGTGCAGTCGAGCCGTCAGGACAAGGCCTTGATCACCGTGCTGGTGGCCGGTTTTCAGGTGGACGCCCTGGTCGCGCAACAGTTGAAAAAAGACACCGGCAGCGAGTTTCTCTTTCTCCCTACAGGCAGCGGGCCGGCCGTTTCGACATTGGGCCCGGGCGCCACCGCGGCAGTGAATCGCTCCATCGCCTCCGCGCGAAGCGGCGATCTGGTGAGCAGTGGCGCCTCCGAGTATGCCTGGTTTTGCACGCCGCTCAACGACATCCGCGGCAAGCCGGTGGGCGAACTGCGCATTCTGCGGCGGTTCGATGAGGCAAAAGACCAAATCGCCAGCCTCTATACGCGCATTATCCTCCTCTGGCTGCTGGCGATTGCGGTCGGATTCTGGCTGACGTATTTGCTGGCGCGGCGCATCGTGGAGCCGGTGCTACAGCTCGACCGGGCGGCCGCCGAGGTGGCGCGCCAGAACTATGCCATCGAAGTGCCAGTCAGGAGCGAGGACGAACTGGGCCGCCTGGCGCACACCTTCAACAACATGTGCGCCTCCATCCGGCAGGCCCGCGAAGACCTCATCCGCCAGGAGCGAATTTCCACTATCGGACGCCTCTCGGGATCGATCGTGCACGACTTGCGCAATCCGCTGGCGGCGATTTACGGCGGCGCCGAAATGCTGGTGGATGTCGACCTGCCGCCGTCGCATGTGAAGCGGCTGGCGGGAAATATCTACCGGGCATCGCGGCGTATTCAGGAACTGCTGCAGGATCTGCTCAACGTGTCGCGCGGGAAGAGCGGTGCGCTGGAAGTTTGCCGTTTGCGCGAAGTGGCGTCGGCCGCTTGGGATTCCCTGGCCACCATGGCGGGCGCGCAGAACGTCACCGCCGAGATCGCTATCCCCGCGGAGATCGAAGCACCGATGGAACGCAGCCGAATGGAGCGGGCCTTCGTGAATCTCATCGCCAATGCACTGGAGGCGATGCCGGACGGCGGCGCGCTGCGCATCTCCGCGGAGTTGGAGGATGGTACTGCAGTAGTTCACGTGGAAGATAACGGTCCCGGCATTCCACCGGAGATTCGATCGCAGCTTTTTCAGCCGTTCGTCAGCGCGGGAAAGCGCAATGGCTTGGGCCTCGGACTGGCGCTGTCGCGGCAAACCGTGTTGGAACACGGCGGCGATATGTGGGTGGAATCGGCGGCCGGCCGCGGAGCGCGCTTCAGTTTCCGCCTGCCCGCGGCGGCAAGGGTTCAGGCGCAGGGGCAGCCAGTGTAGCGCTTGCGGCCG
>Ga0182030_10016699_pt1 | contig 14266 bp, 13 predicted proteins | sample 812S3MmetaG_FD_121299 | JGI IMG/M metagenome (GOLD analysis project Ga0182030, IMG submission 121299) | Permafrost microbial communities from Stordalen Mire, Sweden - 812S3M metaG (Illumina Assembly) | ecosystem: Environmental > Terrestrial > Soil > Wetlands > Permafrost | place: Sweden...
CGCCGGGGCAGCAGGGGCAGCCGCCGGGGCAGCAGGCGCAGCTGCCGGGGCAGGCGCTGGCGTGGCTGGCGTAGCCTCAGGGGTCTGCGCACTGGTCATCAACGCAATTGTCATGGCGACGCCGGCCATTGATTGCAGTAAGCGTGTCGAGTTCATATTCATTAGCAAAGTTCCTCCGAAAGATGTTTGTTGTAAGACATCAATGAATTCAGCCCATGTGGATACAGAGTGATGCATCCTGTCCTCTGCGGACTGTTAATAGTTACGCAAAGATTCCATAAAGATGACGTGAAGATTGAAAAACTATTTTATTCGTTAATCCATATGTATTCCTTATATGATAATGAGTAAGAAGCCATGCCCAAAAGTGGTCGCCGCCAATTCGGAGCTATCCCATATACACCATGCTCCGTGAAAGTTCCATTCTTGGCCTGCTAAAATTTTACAATCCTCCAGGTGTCGAGAGGCTGGTAGCTGTTGCCTGATTCATGGAATCCCGTCCGCACTGCATTCAGCGCTTACCGCTCCCGCGGTTCTGGGCAGCGCGTGCTGCTTTTTACGCTGGAGTGCGCTTTGGGAATCCTCAGCGTCCTGTTGCTCGCAGCCTTCGCGCACTGGTCTCTCTGGCTCGATCCAGTCGCCGTGCTGCTCTACCTTTTGATCGTCATTCCCACCTCCCTGTTGAGTGGCTTTTGGCAGGCAGTCATCGTTTCCCTCTTTGCGGTCGTGGTGCATGGCTTCTTCAACTCGCCTCACCCGCTGCTCAATCTTGCCGCAGCACCTGCTGACTCCGTCACGTTGATTGCATTTGTGCTGGTGGCGCTGGTCGTCAGTCGTCTCTCCTCGCGCATCACTGATCACGCCAAAGAGGCTGAGTCCTGGGGCGGACAGATGCACGACCTTTACGAGTTCACTCGCCGCACACTGCAAATGAATCTGCACATGGAACCCGGTCCGCAATTGGCCGAGCTGGTTCACGAGATTTTTCAGTTGGAAGCGGTAGTGGTCTTTGACGCCGACCTGCATGAGATTTATCAGGCAGGCATCTGGCATGAGGATCCGCAGGAACTGGCGCAGAATGTCTATTACTTTGAAACATCGAGCGACGATCCTGATACCGGCTTGGGCCGTCGCGTGGTGCGCCTGGGAACAGTGCCGGTTGGAAGTCTGGTCGTGCGGGGAGAAACCAGTCCGCTCACCAACAACGCCATTGCTTCATTGATTGCCATCACCTTCGACCGCTATCGCGCTTTCGCCAACGAAAGCCGCATTGAGACCGAACGCCGCACTGAGCAACTACGCGCCACAGTGCTCGATAGTCTGGCCCACGAGTACAAGACGCCTCTTACGGCCATCCGCGCAGCCAGCACCGGATTGGGCGAAATGGGCCACCTCTCGCCAGCACAGGCCGATCTGGTGACGCTGATAGACGAGCAGACCGGCCTGCTGAACGAATTGACTACGCGCCTGTTGACAACCGCGCGACTCGACGCTGGCGAAGTAACCGTCCATGCAAAATCAGTGGGCGTTGGATCGCTCATTGAAGAAGTCGTCGCAAGCCTCAGAGAGCGTCTGGCCAGCATGAAGGTGACCATTGATCTGCCGGATGACAATCTCGCCGTCTGTTGCGACCGCCAGTTAATGGTGATGCTGCTAACCCAGTACATTGACAATGCCTGCAAATACTCGATCTTCGGCACCACCATCACCATTCGAGTGGTTCATGCAAATAACGAAGCTATCTTTTCAGTCCACAGCTACGGTCCAGTGATTCCCATGGCCGACCGGGAACGCATCTTCGACCGCTACTATCGTACTTCAACCAACGCGAATCGCGCCGCAGGCACTGGCATCGGCCTCTCTGTTGCCAAGCGCGTGGCGTCCATTCACGGTGGTTATGTTTGGGTAACAAGCGATGAGGCGCAGGGAACCACATTCTTTGCGGCAATCCCGGCCTCGGCGCGGAAGGAGTGTATTTGATGAATCCGCCTCTCATTCGCATACTCGTGGTTGACGACGAACCAGCAATTCGCAGAGCCTTGCGGCCACCGTTGCTTGAACTTGGATTTCAGGTGGCTGAGGCCTCGCGCGGCGAAGAGGCGTTGCAGGCACTGCGCGCATCTGTCCATGACGTTGTGCTTCTTGACATCAATATGCCCGGTATCGGCGGCATTGAAACCCTGCGCCGCATTCGCGCCTTCGCGCCACGCCTGCCGATTCTGATGCTCACCGTGCGCGACGGGGAAGAAGAAAAAGTGCAGGCGCTCGAACTGGGCGCGGACGATTACGTCACCAAGCCCTTCAGCACTCGCGAGCTGATCGCGCGCATACGCACTGCGGTTCGTCGCGTCCGCACTCCTGCTCGCGCTGAGGATGCGCCCATTGAAATTGGCGAGATTCGCATCGAGCCAGTCAAACACACCGTCACCAAACGCGGTCAGCCCGTGCATCTCACGCGCAAGGAATTCGATATTCTGCACTGTCTGATGAGCCGCGCCGGTCGCGTGGTCACCTACGCGCGTCTGCTCACCGCCGTATGGGGTGCCGATTGCCGCGAAGAAGTCGAGTATCTGCGCACATTCGTCCGTCAGTTGCGCAAGAAGATTGAAGACGATCCATCGAACCCTCTTTATCTGCTTACCGATGTATATGTCGGCTACCGATTTGCCGACGCGCAAATCTTTCAGGATGATTCGGCAATTGTACCGGAGTTGCCGGAGAGCGATTCAATCATTGTGCCTGATGAATCCGCATAATCACTATTGCCGAGTTTGAGTCCTTGATGAACCAGGTTCAGCAAGATGCACTGAGGCGTTCGCAGCAGGCTCAGTGCGCCGATAATCGCATCTGTGGACTCAGTGAGCAATCTTCCGTTGTTGCAGGACTATCAGGCGTATCTGCGCGTCGAGAAGGGGCTGCGTCCGCTCACTTGTGAGGCCTATGACGGCGACCTGAAGACCTTTGCCGAGTTCATTGAAGGCCGTCACGGCGTGCTGTTGACCGCGACGCAGCAAGATGTATCGGCATTTCTTGAGCACCTGCGCGCACATGGCATTGACTCGCGCTCGTCTGCGCGCAAACTGAGTTGCCTGCGTGGCTTTTATAAATGGCTGTTGCTTGATCGTCGCATCCATCACGATCCCACAGTGAACATCGAATCGCCCAAGGCCTGGAAGGTTTTGCCCAAGTCGCTTGCCGAGCCTGAAGTGATGGAGATGCTGGAGCGTGCGCAACGATCCGCGGCGCATCCTCAGGCACGAGCAACCGAGCTGCGCGATCGCGCGATTCTTGAACTGCTCTATGCGGGCGGCCTGCGCGTCTCTGAAATTACAGCACTCTCCACCGGTGATCTATCGCTCGATCAAGGCCGCGTGCAGGTGCGCGGCAAAGGCGACAAGGAGCGCATTGTGCCGCTGGGTCGCACTGCTATTGAAGCGATTGAAACCTACTTGCGTGAAGGCCGGCCCCATCTGGCGCGCATCAGTTCCGCACGCAAAACCAGCATCGTTCGATCCGAATCATCGCGTCACGACGCAGTGCGTTTGTTCCTCTCGCTGCGTGGAATGCCACTCACCCGCCAGTGGGTCTGGCATCTTGTCAAAATCGCCAACAGCGCCGCCAGTCCTCACCGCTTGCGTCACAGTTGCGCCACGCACATGGTCGAGCACGGTGCCGACTTGCGCAGCGTGCAACTGCTGCTCGGCCACGCCGACATTTCCACCACCCAGGTTTATACGCATCTCGCACTTGGCCACTTGAAGGCCGTGCATCGCAAGCATCATCCACGCGCCAATCGTCAGGACAAAGAACCAGAGACAGTCGCAACCCCGCGTCGCGGTCTGCATCTTGTCGTGCCCCCCAACTCGCTTGAGGAGATAGTATGAGCACGCTCGCTGCGCTGGCAAGCGAATATCTACGCGTGCTCGCCAACGAACGTGGAGCTTCAGCGCACACGCTGCGTGCTTATGACCGCGAACTGCGCGGCTTTACCACTTATATCGCCAACGCATACGGCAAGGATCAGCGCCCGGAGAGCATCGAGCACACGCACATTCGCGCCTATCTTGGAACGCTCTATGATCGCGGGCTTTCCAAGGCATCAGCAGCGCGAGCCCTTGCTTCCATTCGCAGTTGGTTCAAGTGGCTGGCACGTACCGGACTCGTCGAACAGAATGCAGCTTCTCTGGTTGCCACGCCGCGTTTGCCCAGGCATCTGCCGCGCGTGCCGTCCATTGAACAGATGAATCGCGTCGTCGATTCCGTCGGCGAAGACGCGGCCAGTTGGCCCGCGCGCGATGCCGCCATTCTTGAGTTGTTGTATGGATGCGGCATTCGCAATGCCGAGTTGACCGGCCTCAACCTCGACGATATTCATTGGGCCAATGAAGCGATTCTTGTGCGTGGCAAGGGGCAAAAGCAGCGTTATGTTCCGTTAGGCGATGCAGCCGCGCAATCGTTGCGAACCTATCTCTCGGAACGAGCCGCATTGTTGGCCGCTTCCGATGAAGCCAAGAGATTCGCCACTCCCGCGCTCTTCGTCAATATGAAGTTGCGCGGACTCGACAAGCTCGGTGGGCAGGCACGGTTGACCACTCGCAGCGTAGGCCGCATCGTCAAGCGCATCGCCATTCTGCGCGGACTCTCCGCCGATGTGCATCCGCACACATTGCGTCACGCCTTTGGCACGCATCTGCTCGAAGAAGGTGCCGACCTGCGTGCCATTCAAGAGTTACTCGGACACGAGCGCCTCTCCACCACGCAGCGTTATACGCAACTCACCACAGCGCAGTTGGAAGTGGTCTATGACAGAACCCATCCCAGAGCGTTGTAACTGACGCAACATTGCCTTAATTGAAAAAATCCTTCATCTTGTCCATCAACCCCGGAGATGCAGGCTTGTTCTCAATCGCCAGCGACTCTTCCAACTTGGCAATCAGTTCGCGTTGTGCGCGTGAGAGCTTTTTGGGAATCTGGACCAACACCTTCACCACAATGTCGCCCTGACCTTTTTCGTTCAGATGAGGCACGCCCTTGCCGCGGATGCGCAACTCCTTGCCGCTCTGCGTTCCCTCAGGAATCTTCAGCGTCACGTTGCCGTTGATCGCAGGAATCTCAATCTCTGTGCCCAACGCGGCTTGCGGAAAGCTGATCGGAATCACGCAGTGCAGATCGTATCCATCGCGCTCAAAAAAGTCATGCGCTTTGATCGAGAGCACAATGTACAGATCGCCTCTCGGTCCGCCAAATCGTCCTGCATCGCCCTCGCCGCTATAGCGAATGCGCGTTCCATCTTCGACTCCCGGCGGAATCTTTACATTCAGTTTGAACTCGGAGACAACGCGCGTTTCGCCGCGACAGCTTTGGCAAGGATCGGTGATGACAGAACCGGTTCCGCCGCAAGCGACGCACGTGCGAGCCACCGAAAAGAAGCCCTGCTGATAGCGCACCTGTCCGCGTCCCTGGCACTGCGTGCATGTGCTTGGACTACGCCCTGATGCGCTGCCCGTTCCCTGGCAACTGGCGCACGTCTCGCGGCGGCGAATCTTCACTTCCGACTCGGTATAGTTGATCGCGCTTACAAAATCAATTGTCAGATCGAAGCGCAAATCATCGCCGCGCTGCTGACGGCTCGCACGCTGACGACCACTGCCGCCCACGTTGAACATCTCGCCAAACAAGTCGCCAAAAATATCGCTGATGTCCACGCTGCCAGAAAAAGGGCTGCCGCCAAACCCAGAGCCTTGCCCGCCCAATCCCGCGTGTCCATAGCGGTCATACGCCGCGCGCTTGTCGACGTCGCTTAACACCTGATAAGCCTCGCTGGCTTGTTTGAACTTCTCTTCCGCCGCGTGGTCGCCCGGATTGCGATCAGGATGATGCTTCAGCGCCTGCTTGCGATAGGCGCTCTTCAACTCGGCTTCGCTCACATCGCGCGATACGCCAAGAACTTCGTAGTAATCTGCTTTGCTCACTGTCCCGCTCATTCGTTTGTCTGTTTCGGATTGGAAACCACGCGCACCAGCGCAGGACGCAGCAGCCTCTCGCGCAACTTGTAGCCGCGGCGAATCTCTTCAGCCACATATTGGTCGGGCATATCGTCCCGCTCCACCGAACCCATCGCCTCATGCTGGCGCGGATCAAACTCCACGCCCACCGTGGGAACCGCTACCACTTGCAACTGGCGCAGAATATCGTCCATCTGCTTCACAATCAGCTCAACGCCCGAGCGCAGTTGCTCGGCTGTTCCAGCGGAGTTCAGCGCCAGCGTAAAGTTATCCACCACCGGCAAGAACTGCTCCACCACCGCGCCCGTCGCGTAGTCGCGAAACTCGATCTTCTCCCGCTCGGCGCGTTTGCGTGCGTTCTCAAACTCAGCCTGCAACCGCGCCAGCCGATCCACCAACTGGTCGCGCTCGGCCTTCAGTTGGTCATACTCCGCACGAGCCACCGGTTCCTGTTCGCCGGACTCGGTAATCGGAGCCTCCACCGCGCCTTCTTCTGACGCCGCAGCGGCAACTGCGGCCTCCGCCTCTTCTGACAAAGTCAACTCTGTTTCCTGTTCTGGCATGGTTCCACGCAATCTCCGAAAAAAACTTCTCGCTTGTTTCAATGATAAATTCCACGGCTCGCGCCGACGTCTCTGTACGCTGTACGTATCGGGGAAAAATGCAATCGGATCAGTCCGCCGGAACTTCCAATATCCGTTCGGAAAGACCCGCAATATATCGCACCGTCTGAATCATCTCCTGATATTGGATGCGCGTCGGTGCGATTACCGCTACCGTGCCCAGATTGCCGCCGCCCAGCCTTGCCGGAGCGCCAATCAGCACCAGATCCTGCATCGCGGGCGAGGTCGAATCCAGTCCCACCACCACGCGTACCTCTTGCCGACGCCCATCCACATAAGCCGTCAACAACTCCACCAGCCGCTGCTTGGCCTCCAACGCCAACAGCATCTGCCGCAGCCGTTCGCGGTCCACCTCGGCAGCAATCAGGTTCGACATCCCATCCACAAAAATCGCCGGCCCACCCTCGCCGCCGGCCAGCGCACCCTTGCGACAAAGCTCTTCAATTGACGACAGCATCTGGCTGTAAGCCTCGCGCTCGGCATCCACGCGCCGCGCAATCTCTGCGCGAATCCGCTCAATCGGCCAGCCGCGAAAATTCTCGTTCAAGTACCGCGCCGCCGTCTCCAATTCAATATGCGTCAGTTCGCGATCCAGAGCCAGCACCCGATCCTGCACCGCACCCGCCTGCGTCACCAGTACCGCCAGCACACGACCCACTGAAAGCCGCGAAAAATGTATATGTTCCAGCACCTGTCCAGTCGTCGAGCTAGCCAGCGCCACGCCCAATCCGCTCGAAATCAGCGCCAGCACGTGCGATGTACGTTCCAGATACTCGTTGCTGCTGGCCACGCCGCTGAAACTCTCCTCGATCTGCCCACGTCGCGCTTCACTCAGCAACGATGGTCCTGCTTGCTGACTCCCTTGCGGTGCTGAACTCAAACTCGCACCCATGCGCCCGCCCTGCAATCCCGGCTGCATGATCTGTTCCACGTAGTAACGGAAGGCCGCCGCCGTCGGCACGCGACCCGCCGACGCATGGGCCTGCTCCAGCAATCCGCTCTCGCCCAGCGAGGCCATCACGTTGCGCAACGTGGCCGAACTCAGCCCGTCCTTATTGGCAAAATTGCGCGCAACCGCCTGCGAGGCCACCGGTTCCCCCGTAGCGATATACAGCTCGATGATCGCCGTAAGCACCAGCCGCTCCCGCGGACTGACGCGCGCCTCGCTCATCTTCCCCGCTCTCCGTCACCATGCAGCAGAAAGTCCATCTTCGCCCCTGCAAAATCTCGGCAAAAACTGACTAACCACTCATTCATCTATAACTTATATCGAAAAATGAATGAACTCGCCCTGTTTAATCTTAAGGATCAGTCATAGCTGCTGTCAATTCCGGCTGAGGCGGCCAAGGATTAACAAGCAAACGATAGACAGCAAGCAGTAACTGAGTGGCGAACAAAGCCTCGAAATAGCACAGGAGAGACTTTGACCGGAAACTGTGGTGCCGAGTCATCACGGCACCACAGTTCGGCTGCCTTGCTGTTTGCTTCTTTTACGCTACGGCGAGTTCAGTATCGTGCGATATGCGCACGGAACCCTTGCGGGGACCACGCTTGCGTGCGCTCATGATCTTGATGCGCTCAAGCAGTTCATGCGCGGAACAGCTCTTCTTGGCCAGCAGGGCATCGGCTGCGTGCATCTCGCCACCCATGCGCTGCGGATCGCCGAGCAGGATCATGGGAACGTGCGAGGCAATCTGCTTGAGCCTGCTGACTAGCTGGCCCCCATCCATCTGGGGCATGGCATAGTCCGCCAATACCAGATCGACAGCAATATCAGAAAAAATACTGATCGCCTCTTGTCCGTTGGAGGCTGAAACTACTCTGTAACCGTTGGTTGCAAGCATGAACTTGAGGACGGAAAGCTCTTGTTCGTTGTCGTCTACGCAAAGAATAATTTTCTTGGGCCGCATGATCTGAATGTCACTCCTTGGTGCGATGTTTTTTTGCCGCGAGGGAACACTCCACCCCACCCGCCGAGGAAGCAGGTTGTTACGGTGCTGAATTCCAAGGCGGTTGATCTAAGATGTAGCTGCCACTTTGAGAGGGATCATGCAGGTGGTCTGCGGGCGCATTGCGCGTGCATTCCCCAAGGGGGCACAGCGGTTACGCCAAACAGATTACGGCACTCGATCGAACAGAAAGCCAGCCTACGCTCTTGATCGGATTATGGTTGATGCCTGGGTCAAAGCCGACGGTGGGAGTCGGCCAAATTCCTTCAATGAAAGCCAAGAGTACGGTGCGAGGAAGCGCAAGGGAAGAGAGAAATAAAGGCGAAAGAAACGCTAAAATTTTGTCATAAAGACGTATAAAGCGGCTAGATTTAACACTCATCAACACTTGCAACGATAAGAACCTGTTGAAAGCATGTGCATCACGGCAGGAAAAGCGATCCCTTTGCCACAAAAACAGTGCTACCGGCAACACGGACATCGGTGACCCTGGGCAAATTGGAGGATGAAGGGTCAAATTGAGGCAGCGCAGATTCAACCAATAATTGTGCAGAAAGAAAGAGATCGCTGGGTCGAGCAATCTCGACTCCCTGGCGGAGATGAATCTGCTTGCCGGAAGCCACCACGCCGCGAGCCACGAGATAGCAGATGGCACAGCCAGCCGCTGAGCCTGTGGCCGGATCTTCACCGCCGTTGAATTGCATGCGGGCGCAGAAGCCGGGAGCTTGACGACCGGTGGGGGCCAGGACAAAAAACCAACGTGCACCACGCTCACACAGCCACGATGTGGCCTGCTGCTGGTTGACGTTGAGCTGCGCAAGAGACTGAGGCGAGCGCAGCACCACGATGGCAAATGCAGTGCCTGTGGAGACGATCTGCGGCGGCAACGTGGGGTCAAGATCGTCGAGCGCAAGGCCGATGAGATGGGCAACCTCGGAGGGGTCCAACTCCGCGCCAAACTCGGGGTCGCGCTGGGTCATCTCGCCGAAGAGACCGTCGGCGGCAAAGTGCACCGGCACCTTGCCCACGTTGAGCGCCAGAGTAACTGTGCCTGCGACAACGGTATCTGGCGCGTTGAGGCGCAGCACGCTTGCGGTTCCCAAGCTGGGATGACCGGCAAACGGCAGTTCTTCTTTGGTGGTGAAGATGCGGACGCGCACGCCCTCGGCCTGCTCGAGTGCCGCTGGCCTGCGCTGGACAAATGTAGTCTCAGAAAGATTGAACTCGCGGGCAATGGACTGCATCTGCTGGGTGGATAATTCAACCGAGTTGATGACGACGGCCAGCGGGTTACCGGCGAGTGCCATATCGGTAAAAACATCCACAATAAAGTATTCAAGCTCCTGCATCTCTTGACAGTCCTCCAAAATTAACACTAGTCTACGAATACTCGGATGCTTGAGCAGGGTCAATGTGCAGGCAGTCGGCAAAGGAATCTATGTCGCATATTTTCACCTCCGCTGTTTACCTGCGATTCATGCAGGACTACGCCAGTCGGGTGAGTTTTCTGGGCTAGATTCCGAATCTGGAATTTCCCGATAACCCATCCGCCGCAAGGCGCGGTGGGTTTTTGCTTTTTGGGCGCCATGCTTGGGCTTTGTACTTACACCAAGCACGCGCCTTGTACTTAAATTGCCTTGAGGAGAGAACGTAGATGAGCCACGGAAGAGAACCACACTGTCCTGGAATTTTTGAAACAGCCCCAGATTTTGAAGCCAAGTCCACTGACGGACCAATCCACCTGAGTGACTATGCCGCAAAAGGCAGGTACGTGTTGCTGTTCTCGTATTCAGCGGACTTCAACCCGGTTTGCTCAACTGAGATCATCGCGCTGGCCAAAGCATGGAAGCGCTTTGAAGATATGGAAGTGCAACTGATCGGCATCTCGATCGACTCGATCTATTCGCACATTGCATGGCTGCGAGACCTGGAAAAGAGCGCCGAGATCGAGATCAAATTTCCGATCATCGCCGATCCCGAGCAGAAGATCGCGGGGCTCTACGGTCTTTTGCATCCTGAGTCGTCGAACACCTCGACGGTTCACGCAGTCTTCGCGATTGATCCCAACCACTCGATACGCGCGATTCAGTATTATCCGCAGCAGCTGGGGCGCAACATCGAAGACCTGATTCGTCTGTTCCAGGGATTGCAAGCGATCGACTCAAAACACATCAGCGTGCCCGCGGACTGGGTTCCGGGCAATGACGTGATTGTGACCGCGCCAACCACGCTGGCCGATGCAGCCAAGCGCGCAAACGGCGGCGCTGAAGGTGCGGGCCTGAAGGTGGAGACCTGGTATCTGAGCAAGAAAGAGATCGACATCAAAGAACTGGAGGCGTCCAAGCCGAAACTGATTGAGGTTTCGTCGATTGTGGATACGGCCAGCCCGCCAAAGGAGTTCAACAACTACGAGATGGAAACAGCTAACTTTCCGATCAACTTCTCGTTGTGACTCGTGCGCGGGTTACTGCCCCCCGCGCAGTGTCACAAAGAAGTGATTGAAGGTTCACAAGAAAAACAAAGGGCCGGACCTCTGGTTGGAGGTTGCGGCCCTTCTCATTGCGGATTTGACCGCCGCGCATTGGTCCGACCCAACGCGCAGTTGAGAGTGGCGGACGCGATGAGACAAAGAATTCTTTACAGTTCGATAAGTGGCCGCGGCAGGCGAGCCTGGGAGCGATCAAGGAAGAGCCTCATGCGCAGAGCCTCGGCGCGCTGCATGGCAACCAAACGCATCTGGCGGCGAATGTGGTCGCCGTCAACCAGCAGACCCACTTGTGCCTCGTCCTGCGCTGCATCCCGCTCCAGACGGGTAATCCGCTCTTCAACAGAACGGCGAAACCGGGGGCTGATCTCAAAACTCTCATTGGCGGCAAGGTTGGTGATCATGGCATTCTCCTCGATTAGAAAGTGCAGGCCGAAAAATAATTGGATGAGTGGCCTAAAGTTTTTCTCATCTGCGCCGATATTAGAGAAGTCTAAGCATATGCGCTAGATTACGGAGTATCGGGACTTAAGTAATTACCTGTCCAGAAATAGGACAGTTCAGTCTAAATACCCTTCGTTTTCCACAGATTATGCGCAAGTTCGCAGACATTGCGAACCAAACAAGCTACTAAAAACTTCATGCGGTATCCGTTTGTTCCTATGCATAGCAGGCTGAATAGTGTGAGTTCGCGTCATGGCGCAATGGCGTAATAGCCTTTGCGGACTTGCACTTTTAGGCCGTCGCCGTGGCACTCGATGGCTATCTTACGGAAGGTTCCATCTAACTTGGTGTTGCTGGGCGTATAAGTGGCGACATATTGCGTGCGTAACTCATCTTCAATCTGCTGAAAGGCGGCCTCCAACTTGTTGCCATTGTTGCCCACGTCGATCAGTCGCCCGCCGGTCTCTTCAGTCATCTTTTTCATCGCTGAGAAACCGCTGTAACCATAGCCGCCATAGAATCCGCGATCGGCAATGAGGATGACATAAAGGATGACGTTGGATTTCTGCGCAGCGGCAATGGCTTCGTTGATCTTGACGCGGCTGCCTTCATCCTCGCCGTCGGTGAGCAGGATCATGGCCTTGCGGCCCGATTCCTGATTCATTTTTTCGTTGGCGGCAAGATAGACCGCATCGTAGAGCACGGTTCCTTTGGGTGCGCCGATGGTGGGGATGGTGCCGCCGCCTGCTCCGGGAATTCCGGCTGCTCCGTTGCCGCCGGCGGTGTTGATTTCTGCCTTGCTCATGGCGCGTGCAAGCTGATGGGAGTTGTTGGTGTAGTCCTGCAGAAGGTCAACGTTCACGTCGAAGGAGAGCAGGAATGCCTCGTCTTTTTGCTTGAGCACACGCTGCAAAAACTGGCTGCCTGTATCCTGCTCAAGCGGCAAGACGCGCTGCTGGCTGCCGGATGTGTCGAGCAAAATGCCCAGGGTGAGCGGCTGATGGGTCTCGGCAACAAAGCTCTTGAGTGTCTGCGGCTGCTTCTCTTCAAGAACGGTGCAATCGTCCTTGTTGAGGTGGGGAACCAGGTTGCCGCTTTTGTCTTTTACGGTAAAAAAGAGGTCGACCAGATTGACGTTGAGCTTGAGCGTGGCTACCGGCTGCTCGTCTTGCGGCTGAGCGGGCGCGGTGCTGACCGGGGGTGCGTCAGGCGAAGGGGCAAGTTGGCCCCAGGCCAGCCGGAGAGAACCCGGCAAGGCGAGTAGCAAAACGGCAATTCCCAGTCTGATACGCATCCTGATCCTATAGACGGAGTTACTCCCAAAACAGCATACGCGAAGTCGTTGCTGTCTGATTTGAAACAGTCGGGGCGCTGGCGCGTCTGATACTCTGACGAATGCAGCACTGTGTCGGTTATCAGGGGTCAGTTCTCAGTGGTCGCAGTTTGGTTTGGCCATTGGAATGGCAGGATTTGCGAGCGATCATGGATCGTTTTTTTGCTGACTACTGAAAACGGAAGACTGAACACTGGAGAGTACCTGTGAAGATAGGATTAACGGCAATTACATTGGTTGCGCTGGTAGGCTTGAGCACGAATTTTGATTCGGTGGCTCGCGCACAGCAGCAACAAAACGCAGTACCGGATGCACCAGCGCCCCAGGCACCGACTCCCTTCTCTGATGTAAGCGGGCCGATTACCCCAGGCAAGGGGACGGGGGACGCGTCCACGGGGACAGGCTCGACAGATTCGACAACTCCGCCCGCTCCGCAGCAGGCCGCGCCCAGCAGTTTGCCGCCGTCGAATACGGCCAAGGACAAGGACGAGGTGGAGGGTGCTCCGCCAGAGATGCCCGCTGCCGGAGAGGGCGTTGCGGCGACGACCACCGTCATCCATCTGAATGTCAATTTTGTCGAAGTTCCAGTGTCGGTGAAGGACAACAAGGGCAATCTGGTGGCGGGTCTTACGTATCGCGACTTCAAGGTCTTTGAAAACGACCAGCGCGAGCCGCTGCGGCTGTTTACCACCGATGCTTTTCCGCTTTCGATTGCCTTTGTGATTGACCAGAGCCTGACCACGGATGTGATGGCCAAGGTGAACGACTCGCTGGGTGCGATTCAAGGTGCGCTGACACCTTTTGACGAAGTTGCGGTCTTCTCTTACAATCACGGCGCGCAGGAGCGGACTGGATTTACCGGCGCACAGAGCGCCCGTTTGCCGGCTGTGCTGGCTTTGACCAAAGCCACAGGCACCGAAGAGCTGGTTCCGGTGAACAGTGGTCCGCTGGCTGGGTGCAATGTTCGTCAGAACGGCAATTGCGTCGATCCGACGCTGCAACCGGGCGGCTCTGCCGGTGGCACGGCGTTCATGACGATTCCCAAGGAGATTCACACGCTGAACGATGCGATTCTGCAGGCGGCCAAGGAGCTTTCATCGCGTCCCAAGGGCAGGCGCCGCATTGTTTATGTGATCTCAGACGGCAAGGAGTACGGCAGCAAGGCCACGTTCAAGGAAGTGGTGCGCTACCTGGAGACGAACAAGATTGCCGTCTATGGCACGGGCGTGGGCGACTCCGCACGTTGGGGCGAAGGTTTTGTCAGCCGCCTGCACCTGCCGTTTACGATGTATGACAACCTGCTGGCCAGCTATACATTGGCCACCGGCGGCACACTGGACACCGAGCGCGGGGTGAACGGCATCGAGAAGAGCTATGCCAAGATCGCCGAAGAGGCGAGGACGCAGTACACGCTGGGCTACCTGAGC
>Ga0182030_10016700_pt1 | contig 14264 bp, 3 predicted proteins | sample 812S3MmetaG_FD_121299 | JGI IMG/M metagenome (GOLD analysis project Ga0182030, IMG submission 121299) | Permafrost microbial communities from Stordalen Mire, Sweden - 812S3M metaG (Illumina Assembly) | ecosystem: Environmental > Terrestrial > Soil > Wetlands > Permafrost | place: Sweden...
ACATTTGCCGGGAGGGGGACCGGTCGCGCCCTACGCCAAGGTGTCAGTCAACCGTTCGACGTTGGCGCGCGCCGGCTCCATGACGGGCGCCGGTCGATTCCCGAAACCTAAACCTGCGGCTGAGGGTTGCGCAGGATTTCGCTCATTCGCTCGGCAATCTGCTGCGCGCCGGTCGCCTGAAACATCGTGTAGTGGTCGCCGGCCACCATCACCAGCTCAACGCTGTCGGCGAATTCGCCCCAACCTGCCAGAGGGTCGAACAGCCAACCCGTCGGCTCCTCATGGCTGCGGAACAGCGTCAAGCGGCCGGGATACCGGCGGGGTTCGTATTTGGCGGTGATCGACTGCAGGTATTGCAGGAGCCACTTGTCGTAATCTTCCCGGCTTTGTTCCTTCCTCGCCGCGAGGTCATCGATGTCCTCGCGGCGTTGGTGGATGCGGTTCCACCGCGTACGCAGCGACTTGATGCCGTTGCGCTTGTTCAGAAAGTCGCGGATCACCAGGCGCTTCTGTTCGACCAGCCGCCAGTCGGCGCGCACGAGCTGCCACCGCAGAGAATAATCGGCGATGAGACGCCGTAATGGCGGCTGGCGCTGGATGTAGCGCGGCACCCACGAGTCCATCAGGTAGAGGCTGGTCACCGGTTTCTTGGCCTCCGCCAACTGCCGGGCGATCTCGAACGCCAGTGCCCCGGCGACGCACCAGCCCATGAGATTGTACGGACCCTGGGGTTGCACGCGATGGATCAGCTGGACGTAGCCGGCGGCGACTTCCTCGAGCGTGGCCGGCATCTCGGTCGTCTTCACCGATGGATCGAACAGCTGCAGGGAAATGACGGGCTGGTCCTGGCCCAGGCGTTTCGCCAGGGGATAATACGTGCCCGTGTTGTTGATCGCGATGAGCGGTGGCCGCGAGCCATTGGGCTGCAGCTTGACCATTTGACGGAAGTCGAATTCGCGGCAGTCCTTTTGCTCGATGAGCCGGGCGAGCGCGCGGATCGTCGGGGCGCGGAACAGGGCGTTCAGGGTTACGCGCCGGCCGAACGTGGCCTCCAGGCGCGCGAGCATGCGGGCCGCCAGCAGCGAGTGGGTGCCGAGCTCGAAAAAATTCGCCTCCGGGTCGATGTGGTCCAGGTTGAGCATCGAGCACCAGAGCGCCGCGATGCCGGCCTCGACTCCGGCGAGCGGCGCTCCCGGCGCCGCGCCTGCAGCGGCCGGCCGCCGCGGCTGCAACGCCCGCCAGTTCAGGGTGCCGTCCCGCTCGAGAGGCAGGGCGCCGTTGACGACGATCGCGACCGGCACGATGTCATGCGGCAGCACGCGCGAGAGCTCAAGCTGGATTTCCGACTCCAGCGCGCGATGGTCGCCGGTGTCGTTCGCGGCAGTCACGCAAGCGACCAGCCGCCCCTCGTGCGAATGCTCCCCGCGCGCCACGATGGCTTCGCGGATCGTGCCAGGGGCTCGCAGCAGGGCTTCCAAGCGCGGCGGGTCGACGAGATGCCCCGCGACCTGAAAGGCCCTATCCGCGCGGCCCAGCCGCTCGATGCCGCCGGTTGCCCGCAACCGCGCCAGGTCGCCGGTCGCCGCGAAGGGCTCGCGCCCGTCGCGCGAGAGGGCCAGCAATCCGGTGGCACCGGTGTCGGCCGTACGTCCTGTCGAATCGTGGACGCTGAGCGCGGCACCGCCGAGGGGTGCGCCGACCAAGGTGACATCGAGCGCGGTTTTGACCGGATTGAGGGCAGACCAGCGACCGCGTGTGGGATGTGCGTACAACGTCCACAACTCGGCGCCTTGCAGAAGCAGATGTTGGGCGGCGGCCGCAGGCAGCGGATCGCCGCTGCTCAGCGCCTTGAATGCGGCGGGTGGGGCCCAACCCCCGCGCTGCAGCTGCAGATACGTGTCCGATCCGGCGTGCAGTGCGGTTGCCTCGACCCGCTTCAGCAGCTGCGCCAGGGAATTCGCCGGCAACTTCGAGTCTTGCGTGGAAGCGAGCGCAACGCATGCGCCGGACACCAGGGGCAGCAAGAGCTCCGCGATGGCTGAGTCCGATCCCAGAGGGCCGGCGGCCACGAGCACGTCCTGCGCCCGCAGGTCGATCCGGGCGGCAATCTCGGCCAGTCGGTTGCCCAGGTCCAATTGGCTGATGGCGGTGCCGGATCCAAACCCCGGATGAAAAATCGCCTCCGTCTGGCCTGCGACTCCGGGAAGGGCGGCCAGTTTTCGGGGCGCGGAGCGCTCGCGAGCCAACGCCTCCACGTCGAACGACGGGGTTTCGCCGCCCTGCAGTTGCGTGCGCGTCTCCTTGTTCACGACCAGCGCGGAGGCCGTGGCCGCGTCGAGCGTGGCGCGCAGGAATTCGACGCCGTCGGCCGGATCCAACGGGATGCAGCTCGCGCCGATCCGCATCAGCGCGATGCTGAGCGCGACCAGATCGGGGGCCCGCGGCAGGCACACCGCCACGCGCGATCCCATGCCAATGCCGCGCGTGCGCAGCGCGCCGGCGATGACGTCTGCCCGCGCACTGAGTTCCCGGTAGGTCAGCGTTTCGCCGCCACCGATGAGCGCCCTGGCGGAGGGCGCCCGTGCCGCCTCGGCGCCGAACATCTCGATCGCCGTGCGCTCCGTGCCGCGCGGCCCGGATTCTGCGTGCAGCCCGCGAAGCAGCGCAGCCGGCGCACTCGCGGGTTCCAGCCGCAGGTTGTCCAGCCGCAAACCGGGATCGGCGACGACGGTCTCCAGGGCGTTTTGGAAATACTGGAGAAACCGCAGGGCCGTTTCGTGCTCGAATTGATCCGTGTTGTATTGCAGGGAGAAACGCCAGCCATCGGGCCGCTCGACCATGAAGAAATTCAGATCATAGATGGCGCCCACCGGCAGCGACGGCAGGTCGATGAGCGCAAAGTCAGGGTAGGTCGAGTTCTTGATGAAGGTCTTTTGAAAGATGAAATTGACCGAGATGGGTGCGGCGTTGGTTTTGCCGTACTCGCCCTTCACCATGTCGAGCAGATGTTCGATCGGGATGTTTCGGTGTTCGAGGGCCTGCTCGGTGGTGCCGCGCACCGTCTCCAGTATGTCGAGGAAGCGCGGATTGCCGGCAAGGTCGTTGCGCAATACGAGCGAGTTCACGAACTGCCCGATCATGATCTCGGTTTCCACCTGGTCGCGGTCGGAAACCTGCGTGCCCACCACGATGTCGGTCTCCTTCGTGTACCGTGCGAGCATGGCGCAAAGCGTTCCCAGGGCGCCCGCGAACAACGTGGCGCCGTGGTCGACGCACAACGCCTGCGCCTTGTCGGTGAGCGCGCGCGGCAGCACGCGGGAGACAATCGTGCCGTTGGTGGTCGGCATGCTGGGACGCGGCATGTCCGGAATCACCCGGAACGGCTTGATCCCGGCGAGCTGCTTCGTCCAATACTGCGTCTCCGCCGCGTTGCCGCGGACGCGCAGCCATTCGAGCTGCCACAAGGAAAAATCTGCGTATTGAATGGGCAGAGGCTCGAGCGGCACCGGCGCGCGGTTGCGCAGCGCTGTGTAGATGACCCCCATCTCGCGGGCCATGACGCCGATCGACCACCCGTCGGAAACGATCTGGTGCGTCGTGACCAGGATGATGGACTGGGCCGGGGAGAAACGCAGCAGCGTGACGCGGATCAACGGACCGGTGTTGACGTCGAAGGGCGCGCGCGCCTCGATCAAGCCGATGCGATCGCCTTCGATCGGACGCTGATCCGGGGGGAGCGCCGACAAGTCGATCTCCGCCAGCCGGAACGGACATTTGGGCAGGAGGTGCTGGACCGGCGCTCCGTCCACTTCGAGGAACACGGTCCGCAATATTTCATGCCGATCGATGATCTCGAGCCAGGCCCGTTCGAGAATGTCCGTGGCGACCCGGCCATCGAGCTGCCAACGCACCGCCACGTTGTAGGACGCGTTGCCGGGGTCCAATCGGTCCAGCAGCCAGAAACGTTCCTGCGCGACCGAGCACGGAAAATCGGTGCGGTCGGGCGCGTTGGCCGCCTCGGCGTTCGCAGGCCCCGCGTATGAGACGGCGCCGGCGGCGGGCGGCGGGTCCGGTTTGACGATTTGATCCGCGGGCTTCGACATTAGCGTGCGGTGACCGGGGTGGACCCGGTTTTTCGATGGCGTTGGAACTGTCCGAGAGTCGGCAGCGCAGCGCTTGCGGATGTCTGCGCATCCTTCGGTTGGTTATCCGCCAGCTTCGCCAGCAATGCCACCGTGCGGTGTTGCAGCAGTTGTTTGGCCGTGATCCGGATGCCGGCACGATTTGCCCGCGCCGTGATCTGAAAAATCTGAATCGAATCCGCCCCCAGTTTCAACAGGTTCGCGGTGGTTCCGACGCGATCCATGTGCAAAACCTCCCCGAATATTTTCGATAGAGCCGCTTCCGTCGCCGTGGCTGGAGCGACATATTCCTCCAACGAGCTCTGCGAAAAGTCGGGCGCCGGCAGGGCCGCACGCTCCAGTTTACCATTTGGTGACAGGGGCAAGGACGCCAAACGCACCCACGCAGACGGAATCATGTACTCCGGCAACTCCTCTGCGAGAAGATCCCGTAAGCAGTCCGGCGTCCGGTCGGTACCCGCGGCTTCGACATAATAAGCCACGAGGCGTGGGCTGCCGGGTGTGTCCTCGCGCAGAATCACCGTTGCGTCAGCCACTTGCGCCTTGTTTATCAACACCGTCTCGATTTCGCCGAGTTCGATGCGGAAGCCACGTAACTTAATCTGGTGGTCGATCCGGCCGAGCACCTGCAGCCGCCCGTCCGGCAGCCACTTCGCCATGTCGCCGGTGCGATACATCCGGCCAGGTGCGAACGGATTGGCGAGAAACTTCTCCGCGGTGAGTTCGTCGCGCCGGTAGTAGCCCCGCGCGACGCCGTCCCCCGCAATGTGCAGCTGACCCGGCACGCCCCAGGGAACAGGTTGGTCCTGTTTGTCCAGGACGTAGAACTGGGTATTGTGGACGGGGGTGCCCACGGTGATCGGTCCGTCGCCCGCGGCGATGCGCGCACACGAGGACCAGATCGTGGTTTCCGTCGGGCCGTACATGTTCCACAAGTCGCCCTCACCCTCGAGCAGCCGGTCCGCCAGGTCGCGCGGTAGCGCTTCACCTCCGCACAGCATCTTGAACCCCGGCGGCGCGCGGAACCCCGCCTCGAGCAACAAGCGCCAAGTGGCCGGAGTTGCCTGCATGACCGTGGCGGAGCTGCGCTCGAGCTCCTGGCGCAGCTTGTCGCCGTCCATGAGCGTGTCGCGTTCCGCGATGATGACCTGCGCGCCGCGCACGAGCGGCAGGAACAGCTCCAGGCCGGCGATATCGAACGCGATGGTGGTGACCGCGTAAAGCACGTCGCGGGATTCGAGCCCCGGCGTTACGGCCATCGACTGGAGGAGATTCAGGAGGGCGCCATGGGTGATTTCGACCCCCTTGGGCTTGCCCGTGGATCCGGAGGTGAAGATGACGTAGGCCAGGTCCGCCGCCCGGCAGCGTGCCGAGACGCCGGCCTGGGCGGCGGCGATCAGTGCGGCGTCCCTGCGCACGTCGATGACCGGCACCCCGTCCATCAGGCTTGTCTCCTCGGATCCGTCCGAAATCAAAGCGGATACCCTGGCCTCGCCCAATATATGGCGCAACCGCACGGGCGGATGCGTCGGATCGAGCGGCACGTAGGCGCAGCCGGCCTTGTGCACGGCGAGCAGCGCCACCAGCATGTCGAGGGAGCGGTCGACGGACACGCCGACGAGAGCGCCGGGAGCGGGCGTCGCTCCCAGGCGGGCGCTCAACACCGCGGCGAGTTGACCGGCCTTCGCGTCCAATTCGCGGTAGGTCAGCGACTGGCCGCCGTATCGCGCGGCCACCGCCTCGGGGGTTGCCGCGGCGCGGGCCTCGATGATCTGATGCAGTCCCGTGTCGGGGATGGTGGCGGTCTCACCGTTGAACTCGACCAACACCCGCTGCCGCTCGGGCGCGGGCAGCAACCAGGCGCGGACCAGCGGCTGGCCCGCATCGGCAACGAACGCTTCGAGGAGTGCCTGATAACAATCCAGCCAGTGATCGATCGTCGCCGCATCGAACAGATCCGAGTTGTAGTCGCATTCCATGCGCAGCCCGTCGGGTGATTCGATCACGTTCAGGAACAGATCGAAATTCACCCGCGTTTTCGCATTGGGCTCGACGTCGATGGCGAGATCCTGCAGGCGGATTTTGTCGGCCAGCCGCTCGAGGTTGAATTGCACTTCGGCCAGCGGCAGACGCCCGGCTTCCCGCGGCAGGGCGAGTTTGCGCACCAGAGTCCCGAAGGTGTAACTCTGATGCTCGTAGGCCTCCAGCACCTCTTTCGCCGTGGTCGTGAGATACCCGCCCACGGTCGTGGTCGTGTTCCACGCGCCGCGCAGCGGCAGGAAATTCACGCAATGTCCGACCAACACGCGATCCTCGATCAGCGACTGGCCGGCCGTCGGCACGCCGACGACGACCTCGGTCTGATCGGCCAGCCGCCCCATGAGCGTCTGAAAGCTGGCGAGCAGCGTGACGAACAAGGTGCTGCGCTGGCGCGCGCCGGCCTTCTTCACCGCCTGGTGCAGCGTGGCGTCGATGCGTCTGACCCGGCTCGAACCGCCGAAACTCTTGACCATCGGCCGCGGCCGGTCGGTGGGCAGCTCCAGCGACTGCGGCCGGGTACGGAACCGCTCCAACCAGAAGGCCTCGGTGGTCTCTATTTCCTTGGGATCGCGGCGCGCCTGCAGCCGCGCGTATTCGCTGAACGGCATCACCGGCGGCAGCGCGGGCTCGTTCCCGCGGGTGAGTGCGGCATAGATGTCCGTCAGCTCGCTCACCACGACGTTGATCGACCAGCCGTCACAGACGATGTGGTGGGCGGTGAGCAGCAGCGCATGTGAGTCGGCCGAGAGCCGCACCAGATGCGCCCGGACCGGCGAGCCGCCGACCAGGTTGAACGGCGTGGAGGCGTCGGCGTCGACCAGGGCCGCGTAGGCCTTGTCGGCCTCGGGCGCCGGCAGTGCCGACAGGTCGGTGAAGGGGTAGTCGAAAGGGCCGGCATCCATCACCTGCATTTCCTCGCCGGTCGCGCTGAAACGGATGCGCAGCGCGTCGTGGCGGGCGACTATCCGGTTCATCGCCTCCTGGAGCACAGCGGCGTTCAGGTGTCCGCGCAGCCGCAACGTCACCGATTCGTTGAAGGCGCAGGAGGCATCGTCGCCAAGCTGTGCCGCCAGCCAGATCTCGACCTGGCTTTCCGTGAGGGGCGCCGGACCCGCGGGCGCATGCGCTGTTTCAGCCGAAACGGGCGCCGCCGCAGGCACGGCGACCGCGGACCCGGCGCGGGTGCCGAGAATTCCCACGGCGTTCAGTTCGTCGAGGCTCGACTCGAAGGCCTCGTAGATGCGCTCGAAATCGGCAGCCGAATGGGCCGTTGTCAGGAAGCACGGGAAGCCGTCCTGGATGTGGATGCCGCGTTCGCGGAGGTGATAGAAGAACAGCGTCGCGAGCGGATGCTCGTTGTGGAAGTTGAAGTAGAACCAGCTCGAGTACGTCTCGATCACGGTAGAAACGCCGCGGCTCTTGAACAGCTCGTTCAACCGCGCCACCAGCGCCGCGGTCTTCGCCGTCAGCCGCTCCTGCAGTTGTGGTCCGCTGTCCTTGATGTGGTTGAGCACGGCCCAGGCCGCGGCGAGGAGCAGCGGATGACGCACGAAGGTGCCGGCAAAAAAGGTGACCCCGGTTTCCGGGAACGAGTCGTCGCCATAATTCCAGTTGCCGCCGTCGAGCGCGTCCATGTACTTCGCGGTGCCGGCGAGCGCGCCGACGGGCAGCCCTCCGCCCACGATTTTCCCGTAGGTGGCGAGATCGGGACGGATGCCCGCCACGGCGCACATGCCGCCGGGATGCACGCGGAAGCCGGTGACGACCTCATCCATGACGAACGCGGTATCGGCCGCTGCCGTGATGGCTCGCACTTCGCGCAGAAATTCGAGCGGACGCAGGTTGGGGTGCCGGCTTTGCACGGGCTCCGCCACCACCGCGGCGAGCGTATGGGCATTGTCGCGGATCCATTGCAGCGTTTCGGCCGTGCCGTACTCTAGGACGATCATGTTGGCAACTGATGCCCCTGGAATACCCGGCGCCACCGGCATGGAGCGGGGCGGCGACCCCGGACGCTGCACGCCCTTGACGAGCACCTCGTCGAACTGGCCGTGATAGTCGCCGTTGAAGATGACGATCTTTTCCCGGCCGGTGACGGTGCGGGCCACGCGCATGGCCGCCATCACCGCCTCCGATCCGGTGTTGCAGAACGCCATGCGCTCGTTGCCCGTGAGTTCGCAGAACAGTCTCGCCACCTTGCCCGTGAGTACCGCCTGGGGCCCGATGGCAAACCCGAGGTCGAGCTGCGCGCGCACCGCCTCGACGACGAAAGACGGCGCGTGCCCGAAGACGGTCTGACCGTAGCCGTTCACCAGATCGATGTACTCGTTGCCGTCGACGTCGATGAGCGTCGAGCCCTGGGATTTCTCGATGACGAGGGGATATACCATCTCCTTCCAGTCGGTCCTGAAGCCCGCCGCGACGCGCGGATCCGCGGAGACCGCACGATGGGCGGCAGTCTCGCGCTTCGAACCCGGCGTCTTCGCGACGGTACGTGCGATCAAGGCATCGATGTGACGCCGCTGCTCGAGGCTCATGCCCTCGGCGGACTTCTGCACGGTCTTGAACACATCGAAACGGGAGGGCGGTTGCGCGCCGCTGGCCGCATCGGCCGATGAAGCGGGCGCGGGCATCACGGGCGCAGGCACAGGCGTCGCACTCATGGGCGCGGGCATCGTGCCGGGCGTCGCGGCGGTCGCGCCGCCCGGGGCCAGCCCGAGGCCCTGCAGAACGTCGAACTGCCGGCTGATGAGCTGTGTCATTGCCTGCAGCTGGTCGCGGAACAGAGCCTCCACGCCCGCGCCGGTCGCTGCACCCGCCCCTGGGGCAGGCACGGCAAGGGTAGCGCTGGCGACGGACGCCGGGCGCGCCGGCGCCGCGGCCTTCGGCGGCGCGGCGGTGGGCGTCACCTTGTCGAGCAGGAATTGCGCGAGTGCCGGAATGGTCGCGTAGTCGCCGAGCAGCTGGCGGAACGTGATCTTCACGCCCAACTGCGCCTGGACCTTCTGCGCGACCTGCGTTAGGAACAGCGAGTCGTAGCCCATTTCGAGGAAGGTGGTGCCGGCGTCTGCCGCCGGAGCGTCGCCGGACAGGTCTTCGAAGATCGCCGCGATCCGCGTGCGCAATTCCTGGATACGGTCGTCAAGTGAACTCTCGGTCATCGCACTGTCGTCCTGGGTCAGAAGGGGGCGCTCATCCATCGTCGCGGGTGTCGGGAGGGGCGCCGCCGCCGCGCGCGGTTGGTCGATCCAATATCGGGTTCGTTCGAATGGGTACGTGGGCAGCGGCACGCGGGTGGGCCGGCCCCCGTGCAGCGCCGTCCAGTCGGGCGCGGCGCCGGCAATCCAAACGCGGCCCAGGGCGTCCAGCAGGACGTCCCGATCGCCGCGCGCCCGCTCGCTCGATTGCATCGAGGTGACCACGGGAATGGGGCGCCCGCGCAAAGTTTGCAGTGCGAGAGTCGACAGGGCGCTGCCGGACCCGACTTCGATGAGCATGGCGCCGCCGCCCGTGCAGACCGTCTCGATCCCAGCGGCGAAGCGAACCGATTCGCGGGCATGCGTCGCCCAGTACTGCGGCGAGACAGCCTCGTCCTCGCGTATCCAGGTGCCGGACACGCAGGAGACGTAGGGAATCGTTGGCGGCGCGAACGTCACCCGGTCAAGTTCGCGGCGCAACGGCTCAACGACGGGCTCGACCATCGGCGAATGAAAGGCGTGGGACGTGTGCAGCCGGCGGCTCACGATGTTGCGCCCGGCCAGGGTATTTTCGAACGCGTCCACCGCCGCGTACTCGCCGGAGACCACGCAGAGGCTGGGTCCGTTCACGGCGGCGATCGCGAGCGTTTCCGGCAGCAGGGGACGCAGGTCGGTCTCGGCGACCCTCACGGCCAGCATCGCACCCCCGGGCAGCGACTGCATGAGACGGCCGCGGGCCGCGACGATCGACAACGCATCCTCCAGGGAGAAGACCCCCGCGATCACCGCGGCGACGAATTCACCGACGCTATGGCCGATCATTGCATCCGGGATGATCCCCCAGCTCATCCACAATTTGGCGAGCGCGTATTCGACGCTAAAAATGGCGGGTTGCGCGGCGACCGTCGCCATCAGGCGTTCCGCGGCCCCCGCCTCGTCGCTTTTCGGATAGAGAAGCTCGCGCAGATCGCCCGCCATCGACGGCCGCAGGATATCCGAGCATCGATCGATCTGGCGGCGGAACTCGGCTTCGCCCTCGTACAGGTCGTGCCCCATCCGGGGATATTGCGAGCCCTGGCCGGGGAACATGAACACGACGCGCGGGCGCTTGTCCGTGCGCACGCCGGTCTGTGCGGCGGTGTGCCCCTGCGCAAGCTTGGCCACCGCCTCCCGGGTGTCCGAGGCGGTCACGGCAAACCGGTGGTCGAAGCCGCGGCGCCCGGTCTGCAGCGAATAGGCCACATCCGCCAACGCCAGGCTGCCATGATCGCGCAGATGCTCGGCCAGGTTGCGGCGTGCCGCATCGAGCGCGGCAGCGCTGCGAGCCGACAACACGAGCAGCTGCGAACGTTCATCCGCGTTCGTCTCGGCGGCCGGAGGCTCCTCCAGCACGACGTGCACGTTGGTGCCGCCGACGCCGAAAGCGCTCACGCCGGCTCGGCGCGGCGTTGCCGCTGCCGGCCACTCGGTGAGCCTGTCGGCGACGTAGAACGGTGTCCGGGCGAAATCGATCTGCGGATTCGGGCGGCGATAGTGCAGGGTCGGCGGCAGCAGGCGGTGTTTCAATGCCAGGGCCGTTTTGATGAGACCCGTGACACCGGCCGCGGCGTCCAGATGTCCCACGTTGCTCTTCGCCGATCCGATCGCGCAGAACTGACGGTCCGCCGTCGTCTCGCGAAACGCCTCGGTCAGCCCCGCGACCTCGATGGGATCCCCGAGGGGAGTGGCGGTGCCGTGACATTCGACGTACGAGATCGACCGCGCGTCGACACCCGCTGCGGCCAGCGCCATCTTGATCACCGAGGCCTGACCGTCGACGGAGGGGGCCGTGAATCCGACCTTGGACGCACCATCGTTGTTCACGGCGCTGCCGCGGATGACCGCGTAGACGTGGTCGCCGTCGCGTTGCGCATCTTCGAGCCGCTTCAACAGGACGACGCCCACCCCGCTGCCGAAAATGGTGCCGCTGGCGTCCGCGTCGAAGGGACGGCAGGTGCCGTCCACCGACACCATGCCGCCCTCCAAGTGCTGGTAGCCGCGCTTCTGCGGAAACGTGATGGACACTCCGCCCGCGAGCGCCATGTCGGATTCGTACAGCATCAGGCTCTGACAGGCCTTCGCCACTGCGAGCAACGAGGTCGAGCACGCGGAATGCAGTGTGAGGCTGGGGCCCGTCAAATTCAGCTTGTACGACACCCGGCTCGAGATGAAATCGGCATTCGATCCCAACAGCATCGGGTAGCAGCCAACTTGGTAGTTGCTGGTGTAATCCTCGATGGTGGCCCGGTCCACGAGCACGTTGTTGAGAAAATACGTGCTCGGACTCGCACCGGCGAAAACGCCGATGGCGCCCGGATAGGTCGCCGGATCGTGGCCGGCATCCTCGAGCGCCTCCCAGGCGCATTCCAAAAACAACCGGTGCTGAGGATCGGTCAGCTCGGTTTCACGCGAATGCATGCCGAAGAACGCCGCATCAAACAAATCCACGTCGTCGACGATCGGGCGCGCCTTGACGAAATCGCCGGAGTCCCTGATCTCGGTGCTGAAGCTGTCCTCCAGTTCGGCATCCGAGAAATGGGTCACCGACTCCACGCCGGCGCACAAATTGCGCCAGAACTCCGCCACGCTGCGGGCGCCCGGAAAGCGGCCGGCCATGCCGACGATCGCGATCGCCCCGGCCAGAGCATCCTGCGTGTCCACTTCGAACGATTCACTCATGCGCGACGCTTCCGTGCGGCGGGGTGCACCCGCCGCTACGCCTGACCATAGGCCGATCGGCGGCTGGGCTTCAAGGAACCACCGCGCGATATTGGCGCACTGCGGCAACGCTCTGCTGCAGCGCGACCGCCAGCCATCGATCGAACAAAAGATGAACGGCCATGCATTGTCGCCCTCCTGCTGGAATGAGGTAAATACTGAAGTGAACCGGCGTGCGGCGCCGCGACCCAATGCCCAATTCCGCTTGAATTATGGCCGTTCCCGCCTCGCATTGCGTTGCGCCAGGAGGGCATTTCGCTGGCGTTGGGCACGCAGGCGCTCGGCGCCGTCAAGCTTTGGCTCGTGGCGCTCCGGCTTCAGGCGGGAGGCGAGAGCGGAGATCGTGGGGCAGGCAAACAGGTCCGTTATGGGTAGGTGGCGCCCGAGGCGCTGCTGCAAGTGCTCGTGGATGGTCGCGAGGTGCACGGAATTGCCGCCGACATCGAAAAAATTATCGTCGAGACCGACGCTCCCGAGCTGCAGCACCTCGCGCCACACCGCTGCGATCGTCCCTTCGACGTCTGAGCCGGTCGCGGCCTGCGGCGCGCTCCCGGCGGCGGCCGGTGGCGCAGGCTTTGGTAGCGCGGTGGCGTCCAGCTTACCGTTCACCGTCAACGGGAAAGACTCGATCCACGTGAATGCCGACGGCACCATGTACTCCGGTAGCCGTTCCCGTAACATTTGGCGAACATCGGCGATGTTGACCTGCGTATCGAGCGATTTTATGAGATAGGCAAAAAGCGCGGGTTCTCCGCCGGTGCCGTTCCCGACCACTACCAGGCTGTCGCGGACGCCGGGGTGGGCATTGAGGAGGGCGGAGATCTCGCCGAGTTCGATGCGAAATCCCCGGATCTTAACCTGCTGGTCGATGCGGCCGAGGTATTCGAGCTCGCCGTTGCTGAGATGGCGTGCCAGATCCCCGCTCCGATACAGGCGTGCCGCGGTTCCCGGTTTGAAGGGATCGGGCACGAATTTTTGCGCGGTGAGTTCCGGACGGTTCCAGTATCCGCGGCCCACGCCCGCACCGCCGACGTATATCTCCCCGGCCGTGCCCGCCGGAACGGGGTTTGCGTGCTCATCGAGAAGATGGACTTGGAGATCGGGGATCGGCACCCCGATCACGCTGGGCGACGCCGTGTCGTCCGCCCGTATGGGCCGGTAAGTGACGTGCACCGTGGTTTCCGTGATGCCGTACATGTTGACCAGGCGGGGATACCGGTCGCCATGGCGCTCGAACCAGGGCGTGAGGATGCTGAAATTCAGGGCTTCGCCGCCGAAGATCACCCATTCGAGGCTGAGCGCGGGCGCGGCCGGTCCGAGGGACTCCTCGATCCGGATCAGCTGCCGGAAGGCGGAAGGCGTCTGGTTCAGCACCGTTACCCGCTCGTCTGCCAACAGGCGGTAAAAGCTCTCGGGCGTGCGGCTGACCGCAAAGGGCACCACAACCAGGCGGCCGCCGTGGAAGAGGGGCCCCCACAGTTCCCACACGGAGAAGTCGAAGGCGCAGGAGTGAAACAAGGTCCACACATCGCGTTCGGAAAACTCGAACCACGGCTGGGTGGCGCTGAAGAGCCGCAGCACGTTGCCGTGGGAGATCAGTGTGCCCTTCGGCCGGCCGGTCGAGCCCGAGGTGTAGATCACATACGCGAGGTCGTCGGGTTGCACCTCTTCGCTGGGATTCGACGCGGCCTCCGCGGCAATGGCCGCCGCGTCTGCATCCAGTGAGACGATCGCCGTGTCTGCGATCGCAAGGTCGCCGGCGAGGCTCTTTTCCGTCACCATGACGGGCGCGCGCGCGTCCTCGAGCATGAAGGCCAGACGCTCCCGGGGATATTGCGGATCGACTGGCACATAGGCGCCGCCGGCCTTCAAGATGCCGAGGACTGCGACGACCAGTTCGACGGTGCGGTCGAGATAGAGGCCGACGAACGCGCCTGGAGTCACACCGCGGCGGCGCAAATGATGCGCCAGGCGGTTCGAGCGTTCGTTCAGTTCGCGGTAGCTCAGGCGGACGCTGCCGCAGACGACGGCGATGCGGTCCGGAGTTCGTGCCGCCTGAGACTCGAACGCGCTGTGGATGGAGCGAGTCGCCCCCGGCGAGATCACCGCGATGGCCGCCACACCGGAT
>Ga0182030_10016702_pt1 | contig 14263 bp, 8 predicted proteins | sample 812S3MmetaG_FD_121299 | JGI IMG/M metagenome (GOLD analysis project Ga0182030, IMG submission 121299) | Permafrost microbial communities from Stordalen Mire, Sweden - 812S3M metaG (Illumina Assembly) | ecosystem: Environmental > Terrestrial > Soil > Wetlands > Permafrost | place: Sweden...
GCCGTATCCGCAGGCAGGGAGTAACCATGAATATAACGCCAGTAATACTCACTTATAACGAAGAGCCCAATATACAGGCGACACTTGCGTCGCTTTCGTGGGCAGCGCGCGTCGTCGTCGTGGATTCCGGATCTTCGGACCGTACCGCCGAGATCGCCGGGGCGTTTGGCAATGTGGAATGGTTTGTCAGACGGTTTGACTCGCACAAGGCTCAATGGTCATATGCTGTTCATCAGACATCGATTGACAACGGCTACATTCTGGCGCTGGACGCAGATATGCGCCCGGGGCCGGGCTTTCAGGAAGAATTGGCGCACTTCACGGATCAGTCCGATCAAGCCGCGATTGTGCCGTTCGAATATAGAATTCATGCCCGGCCGCTGCCCGGGTCCATATATCCGCCACAGGTCCGCGTCTTCAGAAGGGAAGATATTCGAATCGAACAACGGGGTCACACGCAAGTGTTCAGCGTCGCCGGCTCTCTGTATCGCTTCCGCTCCAAGCTGATTCACGAAGACCGCAAGCCTTTCAGCAGGTGGCTGGCCAACCAGTTAAAATACGCGTCTCTCGAGGCGGAGCGCATCAGGAACGCGCCGACCATAGCTCTTATTGACCGTCTGCGTTGGGCCGGAGTAAGCCCTGCAATTTGGGGCGGGTACGCGTATCTTCGCGCTGGCGGTCCCTTTAAAGGGCCTTCATCGCGCGCATACGCTCAAGAGCGGATGGTCTTTGAAGCGCTGCTGGCCCGGCTACTCGCTGACCCCGAAACGGCTCGGTACCCTCTATGAAGATCCTCGGATTGAATGCCTTCCACGGTGATGCCTCCGCGGCACTGCTCGCCGACGGAGATCTCATCGCCGCCGTTGAAGAGGAGCGCTTCAATCGACTCAAACACTGGGCCGGCTTTCCAGTGCAAGCCGCCCGCTATTGCCTCTCCAGAATCGATCCGGCGTCGCTCGGTCATGTCGCCATCTCTCGGGATCCGCGCGCCCATCTCTGGCGAAAACTCGCTCGCATCGCGGCTCGCCCCGGCGATTGGCGTCGCTTGGCTTCCCGCGCGCACAACACCATCAGAGTCGCTGGTCTCGCCGCCGAGCTGAGTTCCTCCGGCATTGGCCACCCTGACCGGGTCCGGATCCACCATGTCGAACATCACCGCGCCCATCTTGCCAGCGCTTTCTTTCCTTCTCCATTCGACGACGCAGCCATAGTTTCCATCGACGGCTTCGGCGATTTCAGCAGCCTGATGTGGGGCGTCGGCCGCGCCAATCATTTTGAAGTCCGCGGCGGTGTGCATTTCCCGCATTCCCTCGGGCTCTTTTACACCGCCTTTACGCAATTCCTTGGATTCCCCAAGTTTGGTGACGAGTACAAGATGATGGGTCTCGCCGCGTTCGGTGAACCCCGCTTTGTTCCTCAGGTCCGACAGGTCATCGCTACTTCCGGCGATCAAGTGCGGCTTAACCTCGACTACTTCATCCATCACACTACTGGCGTCGAAATGTCCTGGGACGATTGCGAACCAACCGTCGGACGAGTTTACTCACCTCGCATGCTCGCGTCTTTCGGGCCGGCTCGCGCTCCACGAGATGAGTTGCGGCAGCGGCACTGTGACATTGCCGCATCCGTGCAGGCAGTCCTCGAAGAGAATTACTTCGCCGTCCTCAATTTCGTGCAGCGTAAGACCGGACTCAAAAAGCTCTGCCTCGCCGGCGGCGTCGCCCTGAATTGTGTCGCCAACGGCATGATCTTTGAAAGGACCGATTTTCGCGACGTCTATGTGCAGCCTGCTGCCCACGATGCCGGCACTTCCATCGGCGCGGTCCTCTATGTCCAACATGAAATCCTGAAGCAGCCCCGGTCGTTCGTCATGCGCCACGTCTACTATGGAACCGAATACGTCGATTCGGAGATCGCCAAAGACCTCCGATCCGCCGTCGCCACCTTTCACACACACGCTCAGGACGAGCTTGTCAGCCGCACCGCGGCCCAGATCGCCGACGGCAAAATCATCGGCTGGTTCCAGGGCCGTAGTGAATTTGGACCGCGTGCATTGGGCAATCGCAGCATCCTCGGCGACCCGCGCCGTCCAGACATGAAGGCCATCCTCAACAGCCGCATCAAGTGTCGCGAGCCGTTTCGTCCCTTCTGTCCTTCCATCCTGGCCGAATCCGCTGGCGAGTATTTTGAAACCTCTTACGCCTCACCCTTCATGGTCATGGCGTACAAAGTCAAACCTGAAATGCGTCAGAGAATACCCGCCGTGGTGCACAATGACGGCACCGGCCGTCTGCAAACCGTCGAGAAGGATGTCAATCCTCTCTACTGGAAGCTACTCCGCGCCTTTGGCGATCTCACGGGAGTCCCCATCCTTCTCAATACGTCATTCAACGAGAACGAGCCGATCGTCAACACCCCCGCCCAGGCAATCGACTGTTTCCTCCGCACGCGCATGGACGTTCTCGTCATCGGCAGTCACTTCCTTCTAAAAGCGGAAAATGCTCATCTTCGCGGGACTTTCCCCGCCGTGCGCGCCGGCAATCAAATGCCGGAAACCGGCGCTTTGTACGCAGCATAGATCTGCCATGCGCATCCTACTCCTCAACCAAACCTTTTACCCAGACGTAGTCTCCACCGCCCAACATGCAGCCGACTTAGCCTCCGACTTAGCCGACGCCGGGCACGAAGTTACTGTCGTAGCCTCCCGCCGCGCCTACGATTCGCCTTCTCATCTCTTTTCCGCCAGGGAGTCCTTACACAATCTCAACATTTTTCGCGTCCCCTCTACCGCACTGGGAAAGTCCGCGCTCTGGCGGCGTGCGATCGATTTCACCTCATTCTTGCTGGCCCTTATCGTTCGACTTGCATTTTTGCCACCCTTCGACGTCGTGGTGGCTATGACTAGCCCCCCACTGATAGCCGTGGTCGCGGCTCTCTTCGTTCGTGTCAAAGGCGGAGCACTGATCTCATGGATTATGGATTTGAACCCCGACGAAGCCATTGCCGCGGGAGCCTTGGGGCGGAATTCAATCCTCGCCTCCAGTCTCTCGCGCCTCCTGCGATTCAGTCTTTCGACCTCGTCCGGCGTTGTGGTCCTCGACCGGTTCATGCGCGACCGCGTCGAAGCCAAGGGCGTCCCCGCATCTCACATCGCGCTTTTGCCGCCCTGGGCCCATTCTTCGGCCGTCCATTACAACCCACATGGCCGCGACCGGTTTCGAGCCTTACACGGTCTCACAGGCAAGTTCGTAGTGATGTACTCCGGCAACCATAGCCCCTGTCACCCGCTCGATACCATCCTCCGGGCCGCCCACGCCATGCGCGCCGAACCGGATCTCGCGTTTGTTTTCGTCGGTGGGGGCAGCGAATTCCGCAAGGTCGTCGATTTCGCCGCACTCCACTCTCTCAACAACGTGCTTTGCCTGCCCTACCAGCCCCTGCAAACTCTCGCCGACTCGCTCTCCGCGGCCGATCTGCACCTTGTCGTTATGGGCGATCCCTTCGTCGGAGTCGTCCATCCCTGCAAGATCTATAACATCCTCGCGATCGGCAGCCCTTGCCTTTACATTGGCCCGTTTCCAAGCCACATCACTGAGATCGCCGCATCCCTTCCGCCCAGCACAATATCTTGCGCCAGCCACGGCGATGTCAGTTCCGTAATGGATCACATCCGTCGCGCTGCCATTCTTGGTCCTCGCCGCTGTCCCGCCAACGCCGATTTGGCACAGCAGTTCACCTCATCATCCGTGGTTACCCGAATGATTTCGGTCATCGAAGACGCCGGCCAGCTAGCCGGCCAGCGGCTCCCTGCTGCCGCAGTCTTGTCGTGATGTCTCTCGCAATCCTGGCCGCTTCCGCGTTCCTGCTTACGCTTCTTATCACCCCGGCTTGCCGCATTGTATCGAGGCGCCTCGGATGGGTCGACCATCCCGATCCCCGCAAACTCCACCGCGCCCCGATTCCTCGTACCGGAGGGATCGCCATCTTTCTCGCTTACGCGACTGCCCTCATCCTCGTGCGATTTACCCCCGCGTATTCCTCGGCGCAGAGCCTCTGGACCCTCCTGCCCGCTCTCCTCGTCGCATTCGGCACCGGCCTGTTTGACGACCTCGTCAACCTGAAGCCTTGGACAAAAGTCGCTGGTCAAGTCCTTGCGGCCTTCCTCGCCTGCGCTGCCGGCATTCAAATCCGAAACGTCGGTGGCTATTCCATCGAGAATGCCTGGTGGCACATCCCCCTTACCGTCCTCTGGCTCGTCGGGTGTACCAACGCTTTCAACCTCATTGATGGCCTCGATGGTCTCGCCGCCGGCGTCGGTCTCTTCGCCGCCGCCACCGCCTTCCTGAGCGCCTTGCTCAACGGCAACGTGGTTCTCGCCGTCGTTACCGCTCCCTTGCTCGGCGCCCTCCTCGGCTTTCTCCCGTACAACTTCAGCCCCGCCTCCATCTTTATGGGCGACTGCGGCAGCAACACTGTCGGCTTTCTGCTCGGCTGCTCTGTTGTCATCTGGTGGCAGAATTCCGCCACTCTCCTCGCCATGATGGCGCCCTTCATCGCTTTCGCCATCCCCCTTCTCGACACCGCCCTAGCCATCGCTCGCCGCTCCATCCGCCGCCAGCCCATCTTCGCAGCCGACCGCGGACACATCCACCACCGCTTGCTCTCGCGCGGGTTCACACCTCGCCGAGTCGCCTGCACGCTCTATGCCGCTGCCGGCCTTCTCGCCTGCCTGTCGATCCTTCTCACCACCGGCGCCTGCAGCGGCGCCCTCGTCATGGGCGCCTTCAGCCTCACCGTCTGGCTGGCTGTTCGATATCTCGGATACGAGGAGTTCGATTCCATTCGCGGCATTCTTCTCGGCGGTGTTTTCCGCCGCGCCCTCAGCGCGGAACTCGCCATGCACCATCTGGAAACCGTCATCAACTCGGCCCACTCAGTTGACGAGTGCTGGGCAGCACTCCAGAGCAACGGGCCAAGACTCGGATTTTCCCGCGCCGCGATGCGCGTCCACGGCCGCGAATTCACCGCGCAATTTCAGGAAGCAGGCAAGTCAAGCGAGTGCTGGAGCCTCAGCATTCCTTTGAACGGCGACCTCCGGATCCCCTTTCACCCTGACCGTACCCGGGCCTCAGTGTCCCACCTGGCAAACTCCCTGAGGATGGTACTATCCCCCAAGTTGGAGAATTCCGCTGCGCAACAGGCAGTCGTTGGAAGGCCAGCAGCCTGTCAATCGCTAACCGCTCCAACCCATCCCTGACGACCGAAGCACACCGCGTTGCTGTCGAGTATCCGCGCCACGCGACTCCAATCAGTGAATAATTACGTTTCCTCCAATTTTGCCGTTGCCGCCGATCGCGCTTGCGCCTCCGGCGGCAAACCCGGCCGATACCACTACTGTGCCACTCGTGCTATCGAACGCCACCGAGTTGTCTCCGGCAGCTACAGCCCCGCTGAAGACGGTAGACCCGTTGACCTTCACTGTATAATTTCCCGTCGTCACTCCCCCGATGAGGTACTGCGCAATCCCCGTGTGAGTCGTAGTGAAGCTGCTCATCATGGAATGGGTTGTCCCGCCGATGGCGCCCACGAATACCGCGCAAGATACGGCCCCGCACACCTGCGCCCCAGTCCAGTTGGCGTCCGGGTTTAACGCTGTCGTGCTAAACGTGGCGTCCGTCAAGGACTGCATGACCTTGTGCTCGATGAGCGCCGTCATACCCGTCACACTCGCACCTACCGACGAACCCCCTGCAATGGTCACGCGGTCTGTCCATCCGTTACCGCCGCTGTAGGTGTTCAATGGGCTGTTGGTGCATTGCGGTGCGTTCCCAGACCCTGGACAGTCCCAGTTCAGCGTGATCGCGCCGGGAGAATCTACATGCGTTATGACACCGTTGATTTCCGCTGGTGTCCCTCCCCCTTGTTCGACAGACTTGATAATCCGGTTCGTATTGAGCGCAGATGGACAAGAGACTTGAGACCCCGAGGAGTTAATGCAGGTGGTCGATCCAGTGACCTTACCTCCGGAAATCGTCTGACCTGTCTGATTGTAATGGATATGCGTGGCCACTTGGGTTGAGCTGCTGGAAATATCTACAAGGTCGAACACAAACTCATCCTTACCCCATTCTTTAAAGTGCGCAGCACAGCGATTTACATAGCTAATCGTGATCCCCAGGTTGGAAGTGTTATACTCTGGGGCCAAATTGGTGCATACGTAAGCGTATCGGCTCTGGGCATCCCCGTACTGCGTACTCCACGAGCCTGAGTTTGCAGTGCCTCCCCACGCCGTGATCTGGATTTTGCCCACGTTGGCCGTGCTCCCCAGACCAGATAGAAACTCGTTGTCCCACCTTGACTGTGCCCCACCGAACTGCGGAGTATCCCCGATAATGCTGGAATCCGTAACCCACATAGAGCCTGGAGGATTCGTGTCAGGAGCAAGCAGCCAACCGTTCTTGTACAGACGCAACGAGCCATTAGGGGCATCGTAGTCTGTTGTAAACGTCCGCGCATCGAAGAAAAGAACAGAGTCGAATGAGGATGTCCACCCGGTGCGCGAGATCATCGCATCGCCAATAAACTGCGAGCACGGCCATCCAGTCAACGACGCGCATCTTGCGCTGCTACTGGTCGTCCACGCATATTGATGCGGTTGAGTCGTGTAATCAACGTCCCCGACGCGGGGGTCGTTGTGCAGGAATGCCAGTCCGACGCGATCGCCTTCAACCCCGTTTCCGCCCCAATAATTGGTGGTGCCTCCCAGGCACGTACCAATAGAGACACATGGATCCGTAACGTGCTCCATCCAATTCCGGAGGAACTTGGCATTGTTGCTTTGCGGGGCTCGAAGTAGGGCGCCGTCAAAGGGGAACCCTTGTGCCAACACGCCACCGGCATCGTAGGCGTAGGCCACACCACCGCCCCAGACGAGAAAGTTTGGCAGCCCACCCTGCAAATCCGGGTAATACTCGAACATTTTCTGTAGACTTGTGCCCTGCAACCAGGGACCCGTGAGATCCTCATTTGGGAATCCGGGAATCGACTGCGAGAGCATCCACGTTTGCAGGTCGAGGCTTCCCGTTATGCTGTCGATAGAATATCCCGTCCCGGAATGGACCCAGCCTCCGCTGTAGTCCATATAATGCCGGTGCTCATAATCGAACAGATATGATTGCATGCGGGCGGCATCCCTGATCGCGCGGGGATCGCCGTTAGAGAGAGCCAGGTCGGCGACAAGTTCGTCTCCGGGATCGCCCGCTCCAAAGTTGCCTCCCTCCGACATCAGTGAATTGGGGAGAACGTTGCCTCCGGAATCCACTCCAACGGGAACTCCTGCTATGGGAGGATAGACCGCGGAGTTCACGCCATAACCGTTTGGGCCGATGTGCTTCATTGCCCACTGCAACCCGCAATCTCCCGCCTGCCACGCCGGAACCTGCCATGCCATCGACGGAACCGATGCCAAGGCTGTCACGCCGCCACCATTGATGACTGATAAAGTATTCGATCCCACCGACGTGACGTAGCTCATGTTATTCCACAAGTGGAAGTTGTTCCCCCACCCGTTATACCCCATGATCGCATCACCGGGATTGTAGTAACTGCTCAGATTGGTTGTTTTGGTAAACGTGTACGTTGCGGCGCCCTGCGCGGTACTGCTCACAACCACCGTGTCATAAATCACGTAACTGGTCCCAATAGAGCACGATACGTTCGCGGAGCCAGAGCAAGACGCGCTGCTGCTGGGACCATACACCGATGCGGCAGTGGGAGCGCTTGTGAACCCGCTGCCGGGTTGCTGAATTGCGATCGTTGTAGATCCAGCTATGGTGTTGGCTCCAGTAAGGAGTACCGTTCCCACGGCGTTTCCCATGGAAAGAGTGCATTGTTGACCTGTCGTACCAGTAACGCTGAGTCCGCTCGTGTACGTACAGGCCGTGATGTTGTTACGTTGAGCGTATCCGCCTGAAGAAAAGGAGACCGTCAGGACCCCGCCGGAAGTCTGGGCCGTTACCAGGCCGTACGAGTACTGGCTATAGGTATTAGCTCCCCCGTTCGATAGCTGGATCTCGGTTCCGGCGTAGTAATTGACCGTGCCGTAGTGCGGGTCGGACGCCGGTAATTGGACGTGCGTAGCGTCGTTCGTCCCGGAGGCGACTAATCCGCTTGAGAGCACAATAGTATGCCCTGTGCTCATGTCCGCGTTTGTCTTCGAACAGGCTGTTACTGTGGGGTCGTCTAGATCGTTGTAGATCTTGTTGAGTCCGGTAGCCTTTTCGGATGCCGCCCAATACGAAGATCCAATCCCGTATAAGAGCGATAGCCCCTCGTAGTCGGTCGTGTACATCTCGTTGCTTCGATACACTCCAGCCCCCTCGTTCTGCGCGAAACTCACGCCACCGATACGCTCTATGTGGTTGAGGGCGTATATCGTTTGCCCAAGGAACAAGCTGCTGGCCGGATCGACCAGGAATCGAAGCGCAGCCAGTGAATACTCCTGAAGAATCCCAGACCCCGGCGTCACCGTGCCCCCATCATAGGTCATCAAATACGATGGATAGGAAGTAAAGTCGCTGTAGTGAACCATTTGATGCGTGAGCGCATTCCACCACGGGTTGCCGGTGTAAGCCATCTGGGAAACGCGAGTGCATGGTTGAGTGCCTCCAATGGTGTCGTTTGGAGTCGCGGCAGGGCCACAATGGAGGTTGACGTTTGTGTAATCTGCATTCGACAACCCGGTGCATGTGAAACTCGCACTCGCCCAGCCGAAAGAACTAGCCGATACCACCGTGTAAGGTGATTGTGCCCCGCCCCCGGAACCGCAAGTATCCAACGCCGTGCCCGTGCCGGTTACGCTGAAGCTGTTCCCCGCAGCGATTGGAAACAGGCCAGTCGTCGGATCGTAAGTGGTGGCCACGGTAATGCTACACGCTGCGGGGCAGCCGCTCACCACAAGGCCGTTGCTGGTCGTCATGCCGTTCTGTGGTCCGAGCGATACGCGTCGCATCAGGTTGCCATTTGGCCCATCAAGATAACCCAGCGGCCCGCTACCAAGAGTGAAAGGCGTCAACTGCGATACCCATGCGCCGCCCGGGCTCGATTGCCAGGTCCCTCCGCTCCAATACTGCCCAGTGCCCGCGATGGCGGTATTCGTAAGGTCGTAGAGCGAGAGATGAGTAGGGTCCACGTAATGACACTCGTGGATTCCATTTGCAGGGCTCACGCCCGTTCCCGCCGCAATTCCCCACACGCCGCAATAGCATGTCGCGGAGGCGCCACAGGCAGAACTGAAGTTGTGGGGGGAGTTCGTCGAAACCACGATCGGGATTGCGTTCGTGGCCCCGTTGACGATGACCGACGCCGGGCCGCTGGCCCGCAGGTACACCGTAGCCTGAGACCACAGGGGAAGAGCCAGCGATAATAGAAGAAGGAAGCGTATCATATTAGTAGACCAATGTCACCGTCATAAACGATGATGGGGAACTCTGGTTGTTATACTCGGTGGCGATCCAGTTAGCGGAGAGGGCGCTGTTGTCAATGCGCACCTCATCCGCGATTCCTCCAAAGAACTGCCCGCCGTACCCTGGTGTTTGGCCAATGTACAGATCGTACCCCGAGGCTGCTATCGGGCCTGAAGTGGAGGCGCTGGTGCCGCTTAGAGAGCCATTCACGTACACGCGCGCATACGTTCCATCGTATGTGCCGACGACGTGGTATGACCCGGAGCAACTGGCCGCTCCTCCAGCATAAGTATACGTACTCCCCGTACCGATCTGAAAACGGACACCGTATCCTGTGTTGAAAAGCAAGTCAAGGCCGTTGTTCGAACCATTCGTATTCGCGTTAGAAATAGTGTGTGCGTATGTCGCACCGGTTCCATTACAGTACAGCCATGCCTCTACACTGGCAGTGGCATAATTGATCGTGACTGGAACATCGATGTATTGACTCGTACCGTTAAGACCCGCGCCGCCGTCGATCTGCCCGCTGGCCGCTGTGGCCCCGTGGTTTACCGGCGTGGTGTTTCCGGTGGAGTCCGCAACACTTAAAGAACTTCCGTTTGGCATATGCAAGACGAGTTTGCGGTTGCTACTCCAGGTTGATCCTGTCGAGCCTCCCTGGAAGGTCGAGATCGCGCTATTGCCGGTACATACATAGAAGGTTTGATTTGATCCACCGACAGAGAGAGAGGGGATCAGGACCCACGCCTCCATCGCCCCGGATGAGCCGGAGTAGGTCGCCATTTCCCACTTCATCAGGGTCGGGCTGGAACAGGTAGTGGTGGAGAATACGATGTCATATCCGTTGGAATTTGTGACATACCCGCCGTTCGCTGTTGTCTTGAGGCCCGTTGCAGTTGGGCAGGCGCTGCCATTGCCGAGCTGGAGGTTGTCGCAAACCAGAACGGTGAAGTTGGATTGGCTCGCGGGAATCTGCGCGGCCCCCCCCAGCGAAACGGTATATTCGTGCTGATAGCCCCCGCCCGTGCCCGACCCGCTTTCCACACCGGCCGTCACAAACGTGCTCCCCGATTTCTCATTGTTGTATTCCGCCGTCACCCACCCCGCCAGGCGTGACGCAGATAGTGAAGCTCCGCTCGAGACACGCATCTCGTCTATGTTCCCGGTTGAATAATTGCCGGATCCGTATCCTATGTTCACGGGAGTGGCGCTTCCCAATGTCGCGGGAATCGTTCCCGAGAAACTCATGGACTGCTGTACCCCGTCCAGGTAGGCCACCAGTCGCGCGGAGTTGCCGGAAAGGGAACCGTTGAAAACCATGGCGATCTGATGCCAGTTTGTGTCGTTACTAGCGAAACTTCCGGAAGTCACCGCGCCGTTCTCGGCTGAAACGTACACATTTCCATCCGGGGAAGCCAGTACCTGGAAGCGGTAGTCGGCGTTGTCCTTTCCAAGCACAACCGTCGCACCCGGGGAGGAACGTTGGAACCATGCGCTTAGAGTGGCATAGGTAACGCCGGCCATGGCGGAAATCGAACCAAGCGCGATTTCCGGGCTGTTTGATGCTACGAAATTGGCGCCGCCGTCAATCTGTCCAGTCGTTGCGGTGGCGCCGGTAATCGTGCCATTATTCCCACTTGTGCTGGAGTCTATGGCCGTCAGCGTCGTGCCGTTCGATAAGTGCCAGATGCCCTGGAAATTCGAGTCCCAGACGTTGGATGGTGCATAAGATCCCGTATTTTGGGCCGTCGAGATTGAAGAGTTGTCATAGCTCACATAGAACAGCGTGTTCGCGCTGGCGGAGACGCTGCTTAGGCCCACCCATGCGAGGATGAGCCCGGTTGCCTGCGTACACGTTTCCATTTCCCATGGAAGCTTTGTTGTTCCGCCCGCGTCGGAGGTGAAGATCGCGTCGTAGCAATTGGAGCTCTGGATGCGTGAGGATCCCAGCGCCGTGCTCACCAGCACGCCAAAGTTGGTAAGGCCTGATCCGCCCGTCTGGGTGTAGTCAATAGTCAGGATCCTGCAATGGGAGTATCCGGCCGCGGGAGTGCAGGCGCCGACGGATGAGGCGCCGCCAGGCCCGGGGAGTCGCACCTGAGCCCCGAGGCAGGCAGCGCCGATAAGGAACAGCAGAAGTGTCTTCATGGTCGATTCACCGAACCGCTGCGCTGTTTACAGAACGCTCTGAATCGCCGCTCGCGCGATCGGCCCCAGGATCGCGTGGCCCGCGGCCGTCGGATGTTCCCCGTCGCTATAGTACGTCGTATTTGCGGCGCACGAGTCGCACCCCATGGTCGGATCGGCTGCGAAATCCGCGATGGCGTCCCAGAACGAGGGGTCGGCCTTGATCAGCGGATTCACCGCATCCCGCACCGCGTTGAACCCGGCAGTGGTCTGTGGCAGCAGCGTTGCCAACACGATCTTCAGACCCGGAGTCGCAGTTTTGCGGGCCAGGCAGTAACTCTTGAGGTTGGCCACAAAGGCAGTGGCTCCAAGACCGGCGGCATCGTTGGCCCCGATGAACACGAACTCAATGTTCTTGGCGCGAGTCGTCTTAAAGTAGCCATCCGCCGTGGCGCCTCTGGTAACCAGGTCGGCCACTGCGCTGCCCGAGACCGCCAGATTCGCGCCCTGCACAAACGGACTAATGGCCGATTGAGCCACCCAGTAGTACTTCGAAGCGGCCGCAACTCCCTGCGTCGGGTCCGTGATCGAATCGCCTTCGAACACGATAAACTTTGCCGGAGCTGAAATCGTCACCCCGCGCGCCGCCATGATGGATTCGATCGCCGACGTGTTCGCGGCGATCTGCGCCGCCGAGTGCGCCACACCGTAAAGGGCCGCGAATCCGATCTGCCCGGGCCAGTAGGCCGCATTGGCAAAATTGCTCAGGAATAGCTGCTGAATCTGAATCGGAGACGATGACCCCACGCTGTACGAAGCGATCTCCGCCCCATCCAGGTAGAAGTTGATATTCGCACCGTCATACTCGCCAACAAAGACGTGCCAGTTGCCATCGTTCAGGCTGGCTGCGTAGGCATACGCCAGGAGATTGTTGAATCGGAGGCGGGGAAACGGGAGGCCGCTATCCTGCCCGGTCAGGTAGAAATGAGGCGAGTTGTAGTTGTCGCTCAAGATTGGCGCATAGCCCGCGAGCACGTTGGTTCCGGTCCATTTCACCGCCGCATAGACCGTGGCTTTCGACAGATCAATGGGCTGCCATCCCGCCGCTGTCATGTAACTGGCTCCGGAATTGGCCGTGCAGTCGACGCCCGCGGAAACCCACGCGCATTGGTGGGATGTCGTTTGGGGCCCTCCACCATTCACCATCTGGTACACCTGGGGAACGTAAGTCGTCGGGTGCGCCCCGACCTCCAGTTGCGCGCCCCAAATCAGAATGTCCAGGTGGTCGTTGGCTGCATCCTGGGCTACCGGCATCACTTGATAACCCGGCCCTGAAGCAGTCCACGTATAAGATAGGCGCGTCCAGCCCGAAGCGGGGATCGTCATATTGGCCGTGTAGTTGACGTTGTTATCCCCCATCCTCATCGTTTGCGCGCTTCCTGTATTACTCGCCACGTAAATGCTGAGCGTGTACTGCTGGCCGGAGACAAACACGACACCGGGGTACGGCAGCGCGAGATACCCGCCGGTGGATGTAGCCTGCAGCCTGCTTGCCACCCAGTCTCCGTTCGGATCGGCGGCGTATTCGTCGGTGAGCGTAGTTCCGACCGTCTGCCACACCGTGGAGCCTGCCCCAAACTGCTGCTCCGAAGGCCCTACCAAGTTGTAGTTCGGCTGCGGAGGATAAGCATAGTTGTAGGCGTACGCTCCATTCCCCTCGGACAGATTATACTCCGCTACCAGATTCGGCTGCAAAAGGCCGCCGCTTGCCGCGGCCCCCGACGCGCCGCCGCTGCCCCCTAATGGTGTCCACGCCGTCCCCGTACTGATACACAGCATCGGGTTCGTTCCACTGGTGCTTGTGCAGTTGGCAGTATTGCTCACCACTTGGATCACGTTTGCATTACCCGCCGAAGCAGCGGGCAGAGCCGACACCGCAACCGGCGCGATCGCCTGCCCGTTCATGCAGACGCTCCCGTTCGGCGCCCCGGCGGGACAAGGAGTCCCGACCGCCACTCTGCTTCCGGCTGGAGCGCTGACCGTATTGGAACTGGAGTCGTAGCTCCACGGGTCGGTGTTCCTCGGAGCCGTGCTTTTCTGCGCCGTCGCCCCGCCGGTCAAAACCGCCGACAGCAGTGCCATGTATCCGAGTTTATTCATGGTTGGCCTCAATTCTGGTGGTACTCATAGAACACCAAATCGCCCGCGTGCGTACCGTGTACGTGGTAACTGGACGCGTCAATCGTGTTGCTATCTTGATAGGACTCAACCGACCACAATCCGCCTGACTGTGGCGAGCCGTCTTTATTGGTATTGCTTGAAGGGTCCAGATAGGTCCCCGGCGTACTCGTGTCCGGCGTCAGCCCCGGCCCGCCAATCTTCACGGATCCGCTGTCACCAGGCGCCACCTGGAACGATAGTTTGCAACACCTTAGTTGTGTGGCCGAAATTTGAACGGGGGTGGAACCGATCGTTAGCGTTCCCCATTGTGTGGTCATCTTGTTTTCCTCTACTGAGAATGTACTTGCACGCACTTGCCGGCCGCCACCCTTAAGGAGCGGCCTTGCAACCACATTTCAGCACTCGAAGGAAGCAACTCCGCGGAGGCGGGAAGGCCAAGTGGTTTGGCTTCAATCTACAATTCTCAAAAAAACTTGTGACTGATAGTTAGC
>Ga0182030_10016703_pt1 | contig 14262 bp, 11 predicted proteins | sample 812S3MmetaG_FD_121299 | JGI IMG/M metagenome (GOLD analysis project Ga0182030, IMG submission 121299) | Permafrost microbial communities from Stordalen Mire, Sweden - 812S3M metaG (Illumina Assembly) | ecosystem: Environmental > Terrestrial > Soil > Wetlands > Permafrost | place: Sweden...
GCTTGCGGGATGTTCGAAGTCCGACACGCAACCGACCGGTCAGAAGGCACCAGGCACCGAACAGGCCGTAGCGGATGCAACTGACGTTTACATCTATGGCTATCCACTTGTCACGATGGACATGACCCGCAGGCAGATGACCAACGTCGCCGCTCCTGACCCCGGTCATGCGCCGATGGGTCAGCTCGTACGCATGCGCACCTATCCAGCCGTTGACTATCACGCCGTAACCGCTCCCAACGCCGACACGCTCTACACCACTGCATGGCTTGACGTATCCCAGGAGCCTTGGATTTTCAGCATTCCCGACATGGGAGATCGCTATTATCTGTTGCCCATGCTGAGCGGATGGACGGACGTCTTCCAGGTGCCGGGCAAGCGTACCACTGGCGGCAAGGCCCAGAAGTACGCCATCACCGGTCCCGGGTGGTCAGGCACACTGCCGGAAGGCGTCACAGAATACAAGTCTCCGACTGGTCTGGTCTGGATTCTAGGCCGTATTTACTGCACAGGCACGCCTGCGGACTACGCTGCGGTACACGCGTTGCAGGACAAGTTCTCGTTGGTGCCGCTTAGCTCCTACGGCAAGCCTTATACCCCTGTTCCGGGCACGGTCGATGCCAGCTTCGATATGAAGACCGGCGTTCGCGATCAGGTGGATGCTCTGAGCGTGAATGACTACTTCAACTACCTTGCTCGGCTGCTGAAGACAAACCCGCCCACAGCCGCTGACGCCGCGATGGTCGAAAAGATGAAGGCCATTGGCTTGGAGCCGGGTAAGGACTTCGATCCCAGCAAGCTGGGCGCATTCGACAAAGAAGTAATCAAGACCGTGCCCAAGCTGGCGCAAGTCAAGATCATGGAGTACTTCAAGAAGGCCGCCGAGCCGGTGAACGGCTGGATGTACTTGACGAAGGACATTGGCGTGTACGGAACAAACTACATTCAGCGAGCGCTGGTCACAGCCATCGGTCTGGGAGCGAACCGTCCGCAGGATGCCATCTATCCGACTACCCAGAAGGATGCAGACGGCCACGAGTACGATGGCGCCTCCAAGAAGTACGTGATTCACTTCAACAAAGGCGAGATGCCGCCAGTTAATGGCTTCTGGTCCATCACCATGTATGACAAGGATTACTTCTTTGTGCCGAATCCGCTCAATCGCTATACCTTGAGCGCCCGCAATAAGTTCGTCACCAATCCTGACGGCTCAGTTGACCTGTATTTCCAGGCCGACTCGCCGGGTAAAGCCAAAGAAGCGAACTGGCTGCCTGCGCCAAAAGCCCAGTTCATCCCCATGATGCGACTGTACTGGCCGAAGGACACGCCGCCCTCCATCATCGACGGCACCTGGAAGCCGCCAGCCATCACTGAAGCCAAGTAGTTGAACGAATGGGGCAGCTCGCAAGGGCTGCCCGACGTTCCTGGGCTGATGGCCCACCCAACGGCGTTGCCTGCGCGGAAGTTGGAGTTTCTACGGATAGTTGACGCGAACAGGCCTTTGCGTAAGTTTGCGCTGTTTCTTCGCCTGTCGGCAAGGCGTAAGTATTGTTACCAGGCCCTATCGTAACCCGCCTGCCCAAAGCGCCCGCATTTCCCCTATGCCCGTTCCCGCGCCTCGCCCAGCACCACCTGCACGCTCATCTTTTTTCGCCCACGGTAGAAGGTCACGTTCACCGTATCCCCGGAGCGATGCTTGTTCATCACATTGGCCAGGTCCTGCTGATCGCCAATCGTATCCTTGTCGATCGCCACGATGAGGTCGCCGCCGATCATGATGGCCGTCGCTCCCAGATAGGCGCGCTCGTTGCCGCCTTTCAATCCCGCGCGATCCGCAGCGCCGCCCGGCACCACGCGCACGATCAGCACGCCGTAATCCGCCGGCAGGCCCATCTCCTGCGCCATCTCCGGCCCAATCGGCAGCGACACGATGCCCAGCGAAGGCCGCCGCACCGTGCCCAGCGTGATCAGATCGCTCAGCACCGCTTTGGCGGTGTTAATCGGGATCGCGAACCCGATGCCCGCACTCTGGTTCGAGCCGCCCGTCGCGATCATGCTGTTGATCCCGATTACCTCGCCGTGCGAGTTCAGCAGCGGGCCGCCGGAATTGCCGGGGTTGATCGCCGCGTCGGTCTGGATGGCTTCGTCGATGAGCGCGCCTTGCGGCGTCCGGATAGGCCGCAGCGAGCTGATGATCCCGCGCGTCATCGTCCCCGACAGTCCAAACGGGTTCCCGATGGCAAACACCTTCTGGCCGACCTGCAAGTTCTTGGACTCGCCCAGCACCACGGGCACCAGCTCCGGCGCTTTGATCTGGATCACCGCAAGATCGTGCCCGCGATCGCGTCCAATGACCGTCGCCTTGTAACTTTTCTTGTTGTGCAGCGTGACGTCTACCTGGCTGGCGTCTCCCACCACGTGGTAGTTGGTGAGGATGTGCCCATCCTTATCGATGATGAACCCCGAGCCCTGGCCCTCCTCCGGCACCGGCCCGAAGAACAGGTCGTAAGCCATCGTCCGCGTGGTGATGTTGACCACCGAAGGAATGACCCGGTGATAAACCTCGATGTTGTTCTGCTCTTCCGCATCGAGCTTCTCCGGCCCCGCGGCTTCGCTGATCTCGATGTGCGTCGGCCGCGAAATCACCTCGGCGACAGGGTTCGTGCCCTGGTGGTGGGTGGTGAACCAGTAAAACGCGCCTGCGAAAATCGCGCCCAGTAGGAACGGTCGTACGAATCTCATGCCTTTGTGATGGTCCGATCAGTCAAGAGTCTCTGGACGGGAGATAGACGTCTCCCCAATGAAAGTGTAACGAAACCGAAGAGCTTCGCGCATCTCGCTGCGCCAGCCTCAACCGAGGGCCAGCGTTTGCAGCTTGTTCCAGATCTCTTCCACCTGGCGCTCCGTCTCCTCCACCGCGCCGGAATTGTCGATCACGTAGTCCGCGTGCCTTACTTTTTCCTCATCCGGCAACTGCGCTGCGCTGCGCCGCTCCACCTCGGAGAGCGCGGCCGCCAGCGAGATTCCAATGCGCTGCGCGTACCGCTCAACCCGGTGTTCAAAATCGCAGGTCACGACGATGATCTTGTCAAAGTCTTTGGCGGCTCCGGCCTCGATGAGCAGCGCGGCTTCCACCACAGCGATCCCGTGCGGATTCTTGCGCGCAGCCTCCGCCATCCACTCGTTCTGGGCCTTGATCACGGCGGGATGCACAATGGCGTTCAGTTCGCCAATGCGCGCAGGGAATGCGAGTGCGGCCAGTTTGGCCCGATTGATCGTCCCATCTTCGTTGAGAATCTCCCGGCCAAAATGGCGCACCACTTCGTCATACACCGCGGCTCCCGGCGCATAGAGCTGGTGCGCCAACTGGTCGGCTTGCAGAAGATGCGCGCCTCGCCTGGCCAGCATCTCGCCGACCGTCGATTTGCCGCACGCGATGCCGCCGGTGAGCCCTACGCGGAGCACGCTTCACCCGGGCCGGCTGAGGACGTTAGCAGTAACAATGACATGGATCGCTCCGGACCTCACGCAGTATACAAGGCAGTTTGCGTCCGGCCATCAAGGAACCATTCCCGGCGGGCGGACCTGCTGCTCCACCGGCGCTTCCATTGGATACTCCAGCACCCGCCGGCCCAGGTCGTCCGTGAACTCCGTCGAATTGGACAGCACCACCACGCCAACCTTCCGGCGCGGCTCGAAGCCCACATAGGCGTGATAGCCGAATGTGCCGCCGTTGTGACACACAATCCCATTGTCGATGTGCCAGCCCATGGCAATCTGGACGCCGGGAGACACAGCCCTGTGCACGCTTAGCATCTTCTTCATCGCCGGCTGCAGCCGGGTCTGGATCAGCCCCATGTTGGCCGCCAGAAAGATCAGCATGTCACTCGCATTGGAGCGAATCGCGCCCGCGCCCTTCATTGCCGAAACCTCGATGCTGGGGGCCTTAATTCCGCTGCTGCCGAAGCCGGAAATCAGATCGGCCTTCATCTCCGGGGTCAGCTGCATCGCGGTGTGCTTCATCCCCAGCGGCTCCGTGATCCGGTCGCGCAGGAGCGTCTCGTAATCGGTTCCCGCTCGCACGGCCAGCAGTTGTCCCAGCAGGCCGGCGCCAAAGTTGGAATACTCATACTTCGCCCCCGGATCGCGCGTCAGCGTGTAATGCGACAGGAAGTCGTACATCTGTTCGACGCTGTACTCCGGGTTGTAGCCGTTTGGCATTCGCGGCAGCCCCGAGTAGTGCGTTGCCAGGTCCAGCAGCGTGATCGGCTTGCCGTTGCGCGTCGGCGCGTTCACCGTCGCGGGCAGATATTTGGACACCGGATCGTTGAGGTTCACCTCGCCGCGCAGTGCCATGTCGCTCAGCAGCAGTGCGGTAAATACCTTGGTCACCGAGCCGATTTCGAAGATCGTTTCGCCGTCCGGCACGCGCGGGTCGGCGCTGTCGAACTTGCCGTAGCTGATGATCTCCTGGCCGTGCTTGGTGACGACCCCGACCACAATGGCGCCGGCCTTGTGCTGCACATCGATGCGCTGCACCAGCATGTCGCGAATTTCTTTCGGCGTCGCCAGCCGGGTTGGCAGCGTCTGCGCGCCCAGCGGCAGCGCCAGGCAGCACAACCAAAGGAGAAACGCCGGCATTCTCTTCCCGGCTCGTGGGAGATTACGCAGCATAGCTCGACCAGCGTACTCCATCCTCGGCCACGCTGGGTCTAAGTGAGAACTACAATTGTGTTTGGGCAGTGGAACAGGAAGTCCGAAAATCGAGCGCCGTGGGCGCGAAACAATCTAGCCCGGCACGGAGCCGCAGGCGCAGTGCTGGGTAGAGTGAGGAAATTTGCCGAGTCCCGTAAAGTATCTGTGTCGTAGCTGCAATTCGCGCTGAGCGGTGGTAAAGAACATTGCATCTAGGGATCGTAAGGAGCCGCGCAGCGGCGGCATTTGTGTTAGCCGCGGGCGTAAGCCCGCGGTGAAGTGGAAAAAACAATCGAGCCGCGGAGCGGCGGTACAGCTATGACACAGACACGCTAGGGACGGCACACAATCCGTGCCGCGCCCGCGCGAGACTCCCGCCCCCGGAATCCGTTACTATATCTACGCTGTCTCCCTGCTGATCTCGGCCGGCCTGCTTCCGGCGCAAAAGGAAAGTTCTGGAATGAAACGTTCTTCTCTCATGCATCTCGCTTCGGCCGTGATTCTGCTGCTGGCAGGCACTTTGTCCTGGTCTGCCGACACCTCCATGCTGCGGCCTCCCAAGGGATCGAAGGTTGCCATCGTCGTTTTTGAGGACCTCGAGTGTCCGCAGTGTGCCAAGGCCGCTCCTCTGCTGCACGACGCCTCCAAGAAGTACAACATCCCCCTGGTGCAGCACGATTTCCCGCTCCGCCAGCATCCCTGGTCCTACGAGGCAGCGCTGAACGCCCGCTACTTCGACACTATCTCGCCGAAGCTGGGTGACGATTATCGCCTGTACATTTTCAGCAATCAGGTCATGATCACCAAGCAGAACCTGCGCGGCATCACGGAGAAGTGGGCGGAGGACCACAAGGTTACTCTGCCTTTTGTGGTCGATCCCAACGGCCAGCTGGCCGCCAAGATTGACGCTGACCGGGACATGGGCACCCGTATTCCCCTGGACCATACCCCCACGATTTACATCGTCAGCGACTCGGGGCATGGCGCCACAGTCACCGAGGTCCCCGACCTGACTCAGCTCTACTCCAAGCTTGACGAAGTGATGAAGGAAGCCGGCCCCGCTGCGCAGGCCCATAAGACCGGCAGCACCCACTAAGCGAAGCTGCCGTCTGGCTTGTCTGTTTTCGGGCGCTGTTCCCGGACGTGACGCAACTTCCCGGCAGTCGTTGGGTTGCTATCAGCGGATAGCATTATGCCTGAGACCACACCTGACACCGGCGCTGTGACGTCCATGCCCGCCGTCTCCTCGCACGACCGCATCCTGCGTTCGGCCAAGCGCCTGTTCGCCCGCAACGGATTCGAAAACACCAGCACCGTGGCCATTGCCCGCGAGGCCGGCACCAGCGAATCGCAACTGATGAAGCACTTCGGCAGCAAGCAGGGGCTGCTGCTGGCCATCTTCGATCGCGGCTGGGCCGGCATCATGGAACGCGTGCAGGGCTTGCAGCGCACGGCTTCGCCGTCGGACCGGCTCCTGGGCGTTTTGCAGGCCATGGTCATCGAAGTGGACAGCGATGCTGACCTGAAGGAGTTGATGGCCGTGGAGGCGCGCCGCGTCCGCAAGGACAATCGCGATGTGCTGATGAGCCGCGGCTATCAGCAGTTCGCCGCTATCGTCGACGGCCTGCTGCACGAGATCCGCGCCGAGGGCCGCCTTCGCCCCGACGTCAATCTGGACGCCGTGCGCGCCGCCATCCTCGGCATGACCGAGGGCCTGCTGCGCGACCAGGTGGTGGCCAAACGCTCCGAATGCCGCGCCGACTATACCTTCGACGACATTCGCAAAGTCCTGGAAATCCTGGTTCCCGCCCTCACCAGCGAAGCCATCCCGCCGCTCAAAGCCGTCAACCGCTAGAGGCGTTCCGGCGAGCCCTGCCACTGCTGAAAGCAAACGGGAGTGAGTGGGTGCGGAGTGTATATCAATCAACGATTTCCATAGTGGATTCTCTTTCAGCTAAGGCACACACGTTGGGATTGTTTTCCGCAAGGAACTCTTGCAAAGCCGCCCAAGCTGAGCCACAATCAGCCGGTCAAAAGGCCCACTCATCTGGAGGTCCCCATGCACGCCAGACAGATTGCCTTCGTTCGAAGCGTAGCCACTGTTTTCGCCTCGGCAATGATATGGATGCTCCTGACGCAATCCGCGCAAGCGCAGACATTCGCGGTACTGCACAACTTCACGGGGGCGGCGGACGGAGCCAGTCCCATGGCCGGGGTGACGCTAGACCGTGCCGGAAACCTCTACGGTACAGCCTCGGCTGGTGGATTGGGCTATGGTGCAGCGTTCAAGCTGGCTCACTCGGGTTCGGGCTGGACCTTCAACTCTCTGTACCAGTTTCAGGGTGGAGCAGACGGGGCCATTCCTATGGCCGCGTTGGTGTTTGGGCCGGATGGCAGCCTCTATGGCACAACCCAGATTGGGGGCAACAACACATGCACCTATGTCGGCGGCGAAACCGGCTGCGGCACGGTGTTTAACCTGAAGCCCTCGCCGACCCGCTCGAAGACCGTACTCAGTCCCTGGCTTGAGTCTGTGATTTACCGCTTCACCTTCTGGACGGACGGGGCCCAGCCCTTGAGCGAAGTGATTTTCGATCCGGCCGGCAATCTCTATGGAACCACATTTGGCGGCGGTGAAAATGACGCTCACGACAGCCCGCCGGGCGGCGGTGGCTGCTCCTATCACTGCGGTGTGGTGTACGAGTTGAGTCCGTCCAAGGGAAGCTGGACGGAGAGCACCCTGTTCCAGTTCAGCGAGGACAGCGGCGCTAATCCGTTTGCGGGGCTCATCTTCGACGCCGCCGGAAATCTGTACGGAATCACCGCCAATGAGGGGGCGGAAGGACTAGGCGCCGCTTTCAAGATGACGCCTTCCGGTTCCGGTTGGACCGAAAACACCCTGCACAATTTCCAGTGGGCTGAAGGCGCATCCTGCCTGGCCACGCCGATGATGGATGCGGCGGGAAATCTTTACGCCGGCAACCAGGGTTACTCAGGCTATTACGGAAAGTATGACGGCAACGCATTCCGCATAGGCCCTGACGGGGACTTCTTCTCGCTTTATGCTTTTGCACCAGACGACGGTCCCTATGCCGGCCTTACTATGGATGCTGCCGGAAACATTTACGGCACCACTCCCATCGGCGGCGCCAACAACTATGGTTCGGTGTTCGAGCTGACCCCATCTGACGGCGGCTGGAACTACACCTCGCTGCATGACTTCTCCGGGCTTGATGGATGCCGGCCCCAGGGGAAGGTTGTCATTGACGCGAAGGGAAATCTCTACGGCACCGCGTCCCTGTGTGGAACGAACGGTTTCGGCACCATTTGGGAGATTACGCCGTAAGATGTGGCCGTCTGCTGACCAGCAAACCCGGCGTTTGAAGAGTGTAGCTTTCCGCTGGGTAGGGCAGCGTTCAGCGGAATTGGTCGGGACGGGCAGATTTGAACTGCCGACCCCTCGCACCCCAAGCGAGTGCTCTACCAGGCTGAGCCACGTCCCGACTGTGTGAGCAACCCGGTCCGTGCGGACCGGCGAGGTTTCGAGGTCAGCAATAGTTTATCACCCAGCGGCCGTGACGGCGGGCATCATCAGCCCCGCCTTCAACCCAGGCGCCGTCTCTTTGCGCGCGCCATGGTTACAACTGACTTGTCAAACAGTCTTGCATCCTGCCGGCGAATCGCCTCCAGCAGCGACGAGACAATCAATTCGCGTGAGGTCGTCGAACTCCCGAGCACCCGTGCGACAAGGTCTCGCGCCATGATCTTCTCCAGTTCCTGACGGCCCAGGCGGGCGGAATAAAGGAACCTGCCCCCGACCCTCGTACGGTTCAAAATGCCCTTCTGGTACAACCGGTCGAGGGTTGTCATCACGGTGGTGTAGGCCCGCTTGCGAGTCAGCCTTCGCATAACCTCCCGCACACTGCACTCATCAAACTCCCACGTAACTTCCAATATCCGGCGTTCCAGCGGCCCCAGAATCATTCCCGGCAATGTCGTCGGCACAACGGCCTCCTTTCGAACGAACAGACGCCCAGGAAAGGTCCTCGGCTTATCGTCAGCGGAGAGCCGTCGTTCGCTCTCCGCGGTCAGTGGTTCCAGTGCAATGCCTGACCAAAGAGTCAGCGGACTTGCAGCCGGCAATTCGGCTGGGTCGCTGACGCGATCCATGAGTCTGTCTTTTTCGAGGAGCGAAACCCACGTTAGATTGAGGCTTCTTGCACGTGCCATCAATTCTTATTGGGTCCGAAAAAGGGGCCCTCGGCCTGAGAAGTGCAAGTTAACGTAAGTACCACCAGTCAACCGCATAGCCGTATGCGGCCAGTCTACCTTCGTTACGTACGAAGTCAATAGGGAAAATTTCATTTCGGTTGCAAAGCACCAAATTTCAATGCAGAGGCCGGGCTAGATGTTGCGAGCGGCTGCCCAGTGCACGCCTCACCAGTCGAACACGTAGGGCAGCGCCGAGGCCACGATCATGGCGACAACGATCAGTCCGCCGCCGAGGACCTGCTGCCCCGTCATCGGCTCCTTCAGCCAGAAAACGCTGAGGATGGCAGCCGTGACCGGCTCAATGCAGAACAGCACCGCCGCCTCGGCCGGGCCAAGCCGCGTCTGGGCCAGCGCCTGTCCCCAGAAGGCAAACACGGTGGAGAACAGCGCCAGGTAAATCGTCGGCCCAAAGACGCTGGGCTGCCTGAGCGTCTGCGCCAGGTTCTGGAAGCCGTAGGGCGCAGGCAGGCACGCGCTCAAAGCCACGGACACCACGCCGCAAACCGCCACTTGCGATCCCGCCAGCAGCCACGCGTCGGAGCGCCGCGTAAACGCTCCCATCATCACCATGTGGATGGCGCACAGAATGGCGCACAGCAGTGTCTCCAGGTCTCCGCGATTCATCTGCGTAAGGAAACTCAAGACACCGTGGCCGCCCCATCCGCCCGCGGGATGCACCAGCAAGTAAAGACCGTAGCTGGCGATAATCGCTCCCAGCGTCGACGCCAGCTTCACGTGCTGGCCTACAACCATGGCGATGAAGGGCGTGAACAGCACATAAAGCCCGGTGATGAAGCCGGACTTGGCCGTCGTGGTGAAGCGCATGCCATCGGTCTGCGACCAGAAGATGACGGCCAGCACCAGTCCCAGCCACACGCCGTCGAGCACGCCGCGCCGCACAATCGGAATGCTCCGCGCCCGAATGATGACAAAAATCAGCAGGCCGGCCAGCGCAAAACGCACGCTCATCAGCGCGCCCACGGAGATGCCGCCGTCGAGCGCAAAGCGCGTCATGGGAAAACCGAGGCCCCAGATGACAGCCGTGGACGCGATCAGCAGCACCGCTGTTGGGTGCGAGATGGAGACGGGATGAGAGGATTTGCGGTGCATCGTCACGGGCTGGAGCGCACATCCATCCTATCGTGAGAGGCGAATCACTTTCGTCTGCCACTCTTTCGTCAAGGCGGGCAAGGATGGGCGCAGCCAGCAAAATAATATTTTGAACTAACTTGGTTTCGTGCTCTCATGATTGACACGTAAGGACAGATAAGAACTCGAACGGGGGGCAATGATGGGCGAAATAAACTACCGTGCGCTGTTGGACGTCGCGCCTACTCGGCGACAACTGATTGTCGGCGCCGCCGTCGTATGCGGTGCAATCGCAGTGGGCCAGGTTCCTGCCTGGGCCAGCGACGACTTAGGCATTTCTCATACCTGTGCGGCGATTCACCAGGAGGTCGTTTTCAAGGCGAACGCCAAGCGCGTCTATGATGCGCTGATCGACGCGAAGCAGTTCGACAAAGTCATACAGCTTAGTGCCGCGGTGAAGTCTGGCGCGAAGCTGGGAGACAAACCCACCGAGATCAGCCGGGACGCGGGCGGCGCCTTCACGCTGTATGGCGGTTACATCACCGGACGGCAGATTGAACTGGCGCCGAACCAGCGAATCGTCCAGGCTTGGCGCACTGGCGGCTGGGACCCAGGCGTTTATTCGATTGCCAGGTTCGAACTCACAGGACAAGGCTCCGACACGAAGCTCGTCTTCGACCACACCGGTTTTCCGGAAAGCCTGGCTGAACATTTGGCGACGGGATGGAAGATTAACTATTGGGAGCCGCTGGCGAAATATCTGGGTTAGCTGCATTGTGACCGCGTGTGGCGGAGATCGCGGGCCGGATTGACTTAGGTTGTGGCGGGACCGATCCAGTCCAGCTCCAGGTCTGGAATGGATCGAAACTCTGGATCTCCGGTTACCAGCGGGCAGCGATACTTGAGCGCCAGCGCCGCGGCGAACGCGTCAGCATAGGCAATCGGGTGGAGCCCTCAGCAGTGCCGCAACACACGATGGGCCGTCTTAGGATTTCAGATGTTTGCCATCGCTGGGAGCGGCGATGCCAAGAAATACGAGGACAGCACGATTCAGCCGCACCGTGTCCTCGTCGGCAAGACGGCCGACATGTTCGCCGATCTTTGATTTTGGAACCGTCGTGATCTTGTCCACCATCAGCCGACAGGCAGCGCGAAGTCCGTTGCGTTCGCTTGGCTTAATCAACAACCGAAACAGAGGAGCATCGGTTGGGTCGGTCGTGAAGGCGCATAGGGTGATCGAATCCGTCCTGTCGAAGCGATCATCCTGGAGAATCACTGCCGGACGCGGTTTTCCAGCGTAGCCCCTGCCACCTGCAACGGTCCAGATTTCACCGCGCTTCACTTCCACCCCAATCAGAGACCGCGTCGATGAAGCTCTGGTCTTGCTTGGCGTGAGAACTATCGGCAACAGCTAGAGACTGCCGATGGGCCTCGGTTACAAAAGCAGGCGAGCGCATGTCGGGCACCCAGACTTGGATCGGCCGTAGCCCTTGTTGGCGAAGCCGCTCGCGGTGCGCTCTGACCTTGTCCCGAGACGACTTGGCGGGAGTTCGCGTTCGCATTGTACCCTCCGTGGGGCGGTTACATGTAACTTATCACACGTCGCTCGGTAATCCAAGTCCGGTGAGCAGGGCAGCACACTAGCTTGGCCGCATCGATTCGCGGACCGCTACCAATGAATCAGCGCATTGCGGGCACAATGTGCGCAGGTCGGGATCGTCCTGTTTCTGTTGTTTGATTTCATCGGTCAGCGCGAGTTTGATCCCACACCTATCGCATTTTCCAAACCAAGGCAGGTAGCGATTTCCTTTGGCTTTTCGCTGCGCAAATGGCCAAACCGCGCAGACTACGTATTCCTCACTCATAATTCATGTATTGTCCCTTCGGGGACGGCAACCTACAACGACGCACTCTTGCTCTCAATCAGCCCCTTCACCCGCTCCACGAAAGCTTCCGCCTTCACCGATCCCTCTGCCTTCTCTTGCCCCCGGACGCGCACATTTACCTCTCCGGCTTCGGCTTCTTTATCGCCGACGACGAGCTGAAACGGCACCTTCTGCATGGCGTGCTCGCGGATCTTGGCATTCATCTTCTCGTTGCGCACGTCGACGTGTACACGCACGCCGGCGGCTTTCAGTTTGTCGCCGACTTCGTTCGCGTAGGCGTGATGTTTCTCGCCGATCGGCACGACGACCACCTGCACCGGCGACAGCCACACCGGAAACGCTCCGGCGTAGTGCTCGAGCAGCACGCCGAAGAATCGTTCTTCGGAGCCATAGAGTGCGCGATGCACCATCAGCGGCTGATGGCGCTTGCCGTCCTCGCCAACGTACTCCAGCCCAAATCGTTCCGGCAGGGTGAAGTCGAACTGCACGGTGGAAAGCTGCCACAGGCGGCCGATTGCGTCCACCAGCTTGATGTCGATCTTCGGCCCGTAGAAAGCGGCTTCGCCGGGGATGGTTTTGTAGTCGATGTTGCGCCGCTTCAGCGCCTGCTCCAGCGAGCGCTGCGCCAGCTCCCACTGATCGTCGCGCCCGGCGTAGGTCTTGCGATCGTTCGGGTCCCACGTCGAAAGCTCCACCTGAAACTGCTCGAAGCCGTAGGTGTGCAGCGTGGCCAGCGCGAAGTCAATGCAACCCACAACTTCGTCCTCAATCTGTTCCGGCGTGCAGAAGATGTGGGCGTCATCCTGGGTGAAGCCGCGCACGCGCAGCAGCCCGTGCATCACGCCCGAGCGCTCGTAGCGATACACGGTGCCCAGCTCACCCAGACGCACCGGCAGATCGCGATACGACTTCAGGCTGTCGCGATAAATCAGAATGTGGAACGGGCAGTTCATCGGCTTCATGCGATACACCGCGTCGTCCAATTCCATCGGCGTGAACATATTCTGCGCGTAGTAGCCTTCGTGGCCGCTGGTCTTCCACAGGTCGACGCGCGCCACGTGCGGCGTGTACACCAGCGAGTAGCCGCGCTTCAGGTACTCGTTGCGCATCCAGTCTTCCATCTCTTTGCGGATGAGGCCGCCCTTGGGATGCCAGAAAATCAGCCCCGGCCCCGCGAGCTCCTGGATGGAGAACAGGTCGAGCTGCTTGCCCAGCACGCGATGGTCGCGCTTCTTCGCTTCCTCGATTTTGTGCAGATAGTCTTCAAGGTCCTTCTTCGAAAAGAACGAGGTGCCGTAGATGCGCTGGAGCTGTGGATTCTTCTCATCGCCCAGCCAATACGCACCGGCGATGCTGAGCACCTTGAACGCCTTGATACGCCCGGTGGACGGGATATGCGGCCCGCGGCAGAAGTCGGTGAACTTGCCGGTCTTGTAGATGGAGATCTTCTCGTCGGGCGCGGTGAACTGCTCGATGAAGTGACACTTCATGAAGTCGCCTTCCGACTTGAAGCGCTCCAGGCCCTCCTGCCGCGGCAGAAACTCGCGCGCGTACGGCAGGTCCTGCTTCACCAGCTCCTGCATTTTTTTCTCGATGGCCTCAAGGTCCTCCGGCGTGAACGGCTTCTCGCGATAGAAGTCGTAGAAGAATCCCGACTCGGTCGCGGGACCGTGGCCGAGCTTGGTCTCGGGAAAGAGCTCGAGCACGGCGGCAGCCATCAGGTGCGCCGACGAGTGACGATAAACTTCCAGCGCCTCAGGATCGCGATCGGTGAGAATGCGCAGCTCCGCATCCTGCTCGAGCGGACGCGCGAGGTCGACGAGCTGCGAGCCATCCTTCGCTGCGGGCGCATGGACGGAAGCGGGTGCGGCGCCGGAGACTTCGTTCGCAACCGGATGATTCCCGTTGCCGCCGCCGTTCGGCGAAAATGGCTTGATCTGCGCGGCCAGTGCCGCATCAGCTAAACGCGGGCTGATGCTCTTGGCGATGTCGAGTGCGGAGGTCCCGCGCGGTACGTCTCTGACGCTGCCGTCGGGCAATTTCACATGAATGGTTTCAGGCATAATTTCGGACCTATGGAGCTTTGAAGGGGCGCGCCTTCAGGCGCGCCGTCGAGGACCTCTCCTTGTTGTCATCACGAGCCGACTTTAGTCGGCGAGGGATCTGCTTTTCGTCGTAATCAGCAGAATGTCCGAGTTTATCGGAGCCAGGAAGCCGAGGGCAATGACGAGCCCGATCGCAGACTCGCCAAAGCGGACCTACAGGGATGTTCGTGTTCGGCGCGAGCGCACTTCCAGCACGGCCGATCCAATCAGAGCAA
>Ga0182030_10016704_pt1 | contig 14262 bp, 15 predicted proteins | sample 812S3MmetaG_FD_121299 | JGI IMG/M metagenome (GOLD analysis project Ga0182030, IMG submission 121299) | Permafrost microbial communities from Stordalen Mire, Sweden - 812S3M metaG (Illumina Assembly) | ecosystem: Environmental > Terrestrial > Soil > Wetlands > Permafrost | place: Sweden...
CAATCGCGCCGGCGCGTCGTTTCACCCGGCACGGCCGGCGCTTGACCCGAGCCATCTGCGCGCCCGGCGATCTATACACCCGGCCACCCACGACTTTCCTCAGCTTGACTTTCCGCATTTTGGACCCTTCGCACCGGCGGTTAGCGCACGGCCCAGAAAATGTCCTCTGAAGCGATGAACCGCAGGGCTTCGTCGATGGGCAGGATGGTGCGTCCGAACGGCCCGGCGCTGGTCCAGCGTTCCTTCCATAGCGACCAGTAGAGCACCTCGACACGATCGTTCTGTCCGGTCGGGCGCAGTCGCGCGATCGGCGTCTCGGAACCGGCGCGGTAGAGCGTGTAACCGCGGTTGCGGCGTTCGGCGACCAGTTGCCCTCGGCGGCACCGGAAGCTCTCGATACGCTGAATGATCGGATCGGTCATGACGGCGCAGGATAAATCGCTCCGCCGGTGAATGTCGCGATGGGAGGCGGGGACTCTTGCGGCACGGGTGCCGCCTCGATTCTACAACAACGATGGCATCGCACCATCCCGGCGCCACGACGGCGCCCGACCCGCATCTGGTCCCACCGATCCTGGCCACTTGGCTGTCGGTGTTCCGACCCTGCTTCACCGCCCCGGTTTGGAACCGCATCCTGGTTCTGGTGGCTGGTGCGGTGCTGGCTCCAGGCAAGCGCACCGTCACGCAGGTGCTGCGCGTCATGGGGCTGGCGGATGAGCCGGGCTTCCGTCGCTATCATGAGGTGCTGAGCCGGGCACGCTGGGATGGGCAGGCCGTCGCACGGCGGTTGTTGCTCTATATAATCGAGCAACTGCTGCCGGATGGCGAGGTGGTGGTCGGAATTGACGACACTATCGAGCGCCGCTGGGGCGCGCGTATCAACGCCCGCGGCATCTATCGTGACCCGGTCCGATCCTCCAAGGGCCACTTCGTCAAGACCAGCGGCCTGCGCTGGCTGTCGCTGATGGTCGCGGTGCCGATACCCTGGGCCAAACGGACATGGGCCCTGCCGTTCCTGACGATCCTGGCGCCCTCGGCACGCTGGAGCGAAGCCAACGGCAAGCGTCACAAGACGCTGACGACGTGGGCCCGGCAGGCGATCCTGCAAACCAAACGCTGGTTGCCAAATCGCCGCCTGGTATTTGTCGCCGACAGCGGCTTCGCGGCGCTCGGCCTGCTGGCCGCTGTCCGCGGCCATGTCTGCATGATCACCCGGCTGCGGCTGGACGCCAACCTGTTCCGGCCAGCACCCAAACGCCGGCCAGGTCAGCGGGGCCGCACGCCGCTGAAGGGGCGTGCTTTGCCCAAGCTGAGTGCTGTGCTGAAGAATAAGAAGACGGTCTGGACGAGCGTGATCGTCTCTCAATGGTACAATGCCCAGCAGCGCAGGCTGCTCGTCACCACCGGCACCGCACTTTGGCACCATACCGGTATTGCGCCGGTGCCGATCCGCTGGGTCCTGGTCCGTGATCCATCTGGCGAGCATGAGCCAGCCGCGTTTCTCAGCACCGATCTCGCTGCGCAACCCGCCACCATCCTCGGCTGGTTCGTCTCGCGCTGGCGCGTGGAGACCACGTTCCAGGAAGTGCGTGCCCATCTCGGCGTGGAGACGCAGCGGCAGTGGTCGGATCTGGCGATCCTGCGCACCACCCCGGCGTTGCTCGGGTTGTTCTCGCTGATCACCGTGTGGGCCGATGGCCTGGCGCGCGACACCGCAGACGCACTGCGTCCGAATGCCGCAGCATGGTACGCCAAGTCGGAACCAACGTTCAGTGACGCCATCGCCGCTGTCCGCCGGGTGCTTTGGGCGCCGCCGAATTTATCCATGTCCCGGAAGCCGGGTGAGACCATCACAATTGCGGCCGGTTTGCTAAATCGAGTCTTCCAGACTCTCTGCCTCGCTGCCTGAATTGCGGAAAGCCAAGCTGAGGGGTGAGATGTCGCGGTTTTTCGTGACACGGACGAAATTGATGAAGCAAGGGCAACCGAATGGACAAAATCCTTGGCTGCGGGAATTGGTTTTGCTCTGTGGATCGTCGCGCCTGTCGCTGGTGAGGGGGGCCTCGGCCTGGGGATCGGCCTCGAAGAGCACCAAGCCCGGTTCGTGGGGCAAGGTGCTCGCACTGGCGGCGTGCTGTCCACCGACCAGAAGTTCGCCAGCAAGGAAATCCGCGAACAGCTACGGGAAGAGTGGCAGCGGCTGCAAGCCGGCCCACGCAATTCAGGTGCGACCGCGATCCTGGAGCAGGGGCTGAAATGGCAGGCGCTCGGCCTCTCGATGGTCGATAGCCAGTTCATCGAGTCCCGCAACTTCCAGCTTCGCGACATCGCCCGCACCTTCGACGTGCCGCCCTACAAGCTGGCGATCGAGGGCGAAACCGAAGGCCCGGCGATGGTGCAGATGGGCCAGCAGTACCTCAATGGCCCGATCTCGGGGTATTGCGAGCGGTGGAAAGCGAAGGCGAGGCAGTTTTACGAACTCGACGGCGACGATGCGTTGCGTGACTGGGACAATGGGCGTTTCCTCAAGGCGGACCTTCTCTCCCGGTTCACCGCCTATCGTCAGGCTGTCGGTGAGGCGTGGATGAAGGTCAACGAGGCACGGCGTGCCGAGGGTTTGTCGAGCGTGCCGGATGCCAACACGGTGCAGCAGGCGGTGTACATGGCGCCGCTGGGCTGGGTGCCAAACGGGTCAACGATCGTGCAAACCGTGGTGTAACCGACTCATCACAAACCCCTGGCCATCCGCCTCTGGACGGTGACGCGGCACTGAGCATGATAGCGTGTGCCCCGTTCCGTTGCGTGACCATGCACGATCGTACCGCCCACGAACATAGCTTCACCCTGCTTGAGCCGCTGGTGACTCTCGTAGTCATTGGCCTGCTGATGGTGACGTTGACGGAGGGGACCAGGGTCGGACTTCGGGCGTGGGCGCTTGAAGGTCAGAGCGGCCTGCGCGTCGGGAGGCTTGAGGCCACCGACCGTGCTTTGCGCCAGCTTCTCGAGCGCGCTTCGTCTGGCGAGGCAAACCAGCAGGGGACCGCGTTCAGCGGCACCCCTCACGCGTTAAAGTTCGTCACAACCTTGCCGGACGGCTCCGGCGCCCAGGCGACCCACGAGGCGGAAATCACGCTGTCGGTCACCGACGGCCACCGCCTCACCCTGCTCTGGCGGCCGCACTATCGCCGCTGGATCGTCCCGCCCCAGCGTCTGTCTGGTCGGCGCGTGCGCTGCCGCCCCTCGTGCGCCTGCGCATGACATTCCCGCCCGGGGATCCAAGGCATTGGCCTGACATCGTCGTCCCCCCGATGCGAGAGATTCCATCGCCGTGAGCGCTCGCATTATGGCAGCCGAGCAACGCGGCTTCGCCTTGCTGATCGTGTTGTGGACGCTGGGGCTGCTGGCTTTGCTGGTCGCCGGACTGGCGGCCGCCGGGCGCAGCGCGATGGAGACTGCCGGCAACCTGCGCGGCAATGCCGCGGCGGAAGCCGCAGCCGACGGCGGCGTGCAGCTTGCCATATTCGAGTTGCGGCGCGGCACATGGCGGCCAGACGGATTGTCTCACTCGGTCGGGATCGGGCGAGCCACGGTTGGGGTTGCCATCGAGGACCAGAGCGATCGCATCAACCCGAATTTCAGCTCTCCCGCGCTGTTGGCCGCTATCCTCGCTGCGGTTGGTGCCGATCCGGCCGAAGCGCTCGACCTCTCACGTGCGATGGTCGATTGGCGTACGGCCACGACCATGTCGCTCGCCGGTGGCTTGAAGCTGGATCGGTACCGGCGCGCCGGCCTGCCGTACGGGCCGCCGAACCGGCCATTCGCCAGTGTGGACGAGATCGGTCTGGTGGTCGGGATGAACGATGTATTGCTCGCGCGGCTTCGGCCATACTTTTCTGTCTATCAGATCGGCGACGCCCACGAGATCGCCAATTCGTCGTTTAATCGCGCCGTGCAGCAGGATGCCGCGATGATTGGCCGTACCTCGGCGCTGATCGGCTTCACCAGCCCCGATGAAATCGTCCTGGTCAGCGCCACCGCCGTGCTGGCCGATGGCGCACGTTTCGTGCGCCGCGCGGAGCTACGGCTTTCAGCGCAGCTCAAGCCGGGCGAGCGCGCAGAGCAAATCCTGACCTGGAAATGACCTGGGTTTCAAACTGCCGAAGCGGAACGATCCGCAATCGGCGCGGACATCTATGGCTCCTGCTGCATCCGCACGCGGCCAGTCAACCAGTCCACGGCAATTGTGAGCCGTTCCTTAGGGCCCTCGACGGCGACTGTGCCTCCGGAGGAACTGCCGTCAGGTGCGAAGCCGATCGCTGCGTTTCCGGCCAAGGTTATGTCCGTCGGAACGCCATGCGCAGCCGAACCGGCGATCCCGTAGGAAGTCGCGGACAGCGCCACGGCAACCGGCCGATTTTCGGCAATCGCCATGCCGCGTGCCATGCGCAATGTGCTCGTCAGGTTGCGGGCGGTGACCTCGGCGTCCAGATGTGCGCTGTGCATCGGACCGCGCGTGATTACAAGGCTCAGCGCAAGACCGAGGATCACCAGCACCACGATCATCTCGAGTAAGGTGAATCCGGAGTGGCGGCACCGGTTCATGCCAGCCCCCATATTGGCCAGTACAACCACACTAACCAGAACGAGGCGGCCAGGAATGGTCCGAATGGCACGGCAGTTGTCGCACGCATCGATCGGCCGGCAAGAGCAGCGAGCCCCGCCCAGGCGAGTCCGGTGAGCGCGGCGAGCAAAACAAGCGAGGGCAGCGCGCCCGCGCCAACCCAGGCGCCAGCCGCCGCCAGCAGCTTCGCGTCGCCTGCACCCAAACCCTCGCGTCCCCGCAACACGCGATAGGTCACGGCAACGCCGCGCAATCCCAGATAGCCGCAAACCGCGCCGAGCGCATGCCAGAACGCCTCATCCGGCGCCGTGGCGATGACGACGCCGAGACCGCACAGGAGCAATGGCAGAGTTAGAAGGTCGGGCAGCAGAAAGCACAACGCGTCGATCCAGCCGAGCGTCAGCAGCGTCCATCCGAGAAGGCAACCAATCCACACCTGTTGCGGCGTTTGGCAGGCGATCACGCTCCAGACGGCAACGCCGAGCGCAGCCAACTCCACGGTCGGATAAAACCACCCGATCGGGCTGCCGCAATGCCGGCAGAGTCCCCGCTGCAACACGAAACTTGCCACCGGCACGAGGTCGCGCGGTGAGAGCACGGTCCCACATGCGGCGCATGCAGAACGAGCGAATGCAACGGGCCGATCGTTCGGCAGTCGCTGGATCAGCACGCCGAGGAAGCTGCCGATAAAGGGCGCCACAAGCAGGGGCGACCAAGCAGGCAACGTGAGCGCGAGCATGCACGATCTCCAGACGAACCGCAGCGTCCATGGTTCCGTTTGCAGGGGACAGACCACGATGCGCCAAAGGCCGCAAGACAGTTTATGGGCCGACGTGCAGCGTCTTCGAGCTCGCATAGCGAGGGTGCTCGCCCGACTGGAACACGTCTGTCACTTGCACGGATCGAGATGACACTTCAGGGTAGGTTGATGCACAACCCGCGTTCCAGCCTGTCCTTCCTTCGCCACACACACGCGACGGCCTGACCGTGGCGCAATTCCGCTACACCGCGATCGATGCCGGCGGGCAGATGCGGCGCGGCCTGATGGAGGCAGGCAGCGAAGCTGAGGTTGTCACACAATTGCAACGTCAGGGCAGCCTGCCGATGCGCGCGGAGGCGGTGACACAGGGTGGCCTGCTGGCGCCGCTGATGCACACCGAATTCCTGCTCCGTCGCGGCTTGTCGGGACAGCAGGTTGCTGAACTGACGCGCGAACTGGCGACTATGTTGGCAGCCGGCCAGGATCTCGACCGTGCTTTGCGTTATGTGCTGGAAACCGCGGCGAACGCACGCGTGCGGCGGGGCATCGCCCGTTTGCGGGATGCCGTGCGTGACGGCAGTCCACTGTCCGTCGCGCTTGGGCGCGAACCGGGCAGTTTTTCCCGACTTTATCTCGGCATGGTGCGCGCCGGTGAGGCGAGCGGGAAACTGGCCGATGCGTTGGCACGGCTGGCTGACTTGCTCGAACGCCAGCGACGCATCGCCGCGGCTGTGACCTCGGCACTGATCTATCCCTGCCTGCTGGCGGTCGCGTCGGTCGGCGCGATCATCCTGTTGTTGACTGACGTGCTGCCGCAGTTCGTGCCGTTGTTCCAGCAAAATGGCGCGCGCCTGCCGCCGTCCACCCAGTTCCTGATCGACGCCGGCGCGTTCGTCACCGATCGCGGTCCACTGCTGCTGCTGGCAGTTTCAGTGACAGTCCTGGCCACGGCCGCGCTATTGCGCCGTCCCGGTCCTCGCCTTGTTGCCGATCGGCTGCTGTTGCGTCTGCCGGTGGTGGGATCGTTGCAGCGCGAACTGATAGCGGCGCGATTCACCCGCGCGCTCGGCACATTGTTGGTGAACGGTGTGCCATTGATCGGCGCACTGGCGATCGCACGTGATGCGTTGGGAAATCTTGCGGCCGTGGCTGCGCTCGATCGGGCAAGCCGCAGCGCGCGTGGTGGCGGCAGTCTGTCGCAACCGCTCGCCGAAGCGGCGGTGCTGCCGGTCCGCACGATCCATCTCCTGCGGCTCGGTGAAGAGAACGCGCGTCTCGGCGAGATGGCGCTGCATGCGGCGGAAATTCACGAAGAGCACACGCGCATCTCGGTCCAGCGCCTGGTCGCCCTGCTGGTGCCGGCGATGACGATCCTGATGGGTGCGGCAGTCGCCGGCATCGTGGCATCCCTGCTGAGCGCGATGCTGAGCCTGAACGATCTGGCGGCACAATAGTCATTCCGTTGCCGTTTTAAGAACCGAACTCCAGCTTCTGGCTGGCAGGTTATATTGCCATTCTGTGACGTTGCCATAGCCCCTGCTGACGCCAAAGGGCGGCCATGCTAATCGCACCGGCAATGAACGTGGGGCGAACGCATGCTGCGTGAATTCGTCTTGTGGTGGGCGAGGCAGATGCGCGCGTTCCTCCCCCGGCGCCTTATGCCGGATGCGAACCAGACAGGAGCATTGGTCGTCACCGCAGGCACCAGCCACGTGAGGCTGTCGCTGATCCGGCGTGGGCGGGAGACCGACATCGGCCAGTATCGCGCCGACGATGACGGGCTCGCCGCCGCCGTCGCGACGCTACGCCGTCCGCCACGCAGCGTCGTCGTACGGGTCGGGCCTGGCGCCTTGCTCGAGCGTCCGGTCGAGCTGCCGCTTGCCGCCGAACACGACCTGGATCGGGTCATCAGCTACGAAATGGACCGGCTGACCCCCTTCAACGCGGCTGACGTCGCTTGGCAGGCCGTTGTGGTGCGGCGCGAGGTAACGCAACGCCGCTTGCATCTGCACCTGTGGCTGGTGCCGCGTCGCGCGCTGCAGTCCTGCCTCGACCTGCTTTCCCGGATCGGTCTGCAGCCGACCTGGGTGGAGGCCAGCAGTGCGGACGGCACGCCCCACCGCATCGCCTTGGTTGCCGCCCGCACCGACCGGACCGCCCATCGCGTGCTGGCGATCACCGCCTGCGCTGCGGCGGCACTTGCCACGATCGCCATCCTCACGCCGTTTGTCACGCAGGTTCTGGCACGTCATGCGGCCGAACAGGCGATCGCCGTGCTCACGCCTCAGGTCGCTAAGGTGGAGGCGCTGCGTCAAAGGGTGGCCGCCGGCACCGCGGTAGCCGATATCTTTACAACCGAACGTGCCCGCATCGGCGACGCGTTGCAGGTGCTGGCGGCCGTCACCGACATTCTGCCGGATGATTCATGGTTGACCGAACTGACCCTGCACCAAGGAAAACTGGCGATCAGCGGCCAGTCTCCCGCGGCTGCGCGGTTGATCCCCGCCCTTGCAGCGGATCCCGCCTTTCATAATCCGGCCTTCGCCGCGCCGGTGACGCGAGCCCCGGACGGCCATGCCGACCTGTTCGTCATCCGCGCCGAGCTTGGTTCCTGACATGGAAACCGCGCTTCCCGACGGCCCACGCGGTCAGTTCCTCGCGGCGGCACTGACCCTGACAGTGCTTGTCGCGCTGTGGTTCGGCCTCGCCGCGCCGCTGATCGACTGGTACCACGATGGTGCCGAAGACCTCGCCCAGCGCCGCGCCCTGCTCGTGCGCATGCAGCAGACGGCGGAAACATTGCCGATGCTGGAGCATCAGTCGGCCGACGCCCATCCGGCGCCCACGGCCTTGCTCGCGGGCGCAACCGACGCCCTGGCGGCGGCGGCGATGCAAAACGCGGTGCAGGGCATGGCGACCACCGCCGGCGTGGAGCTGACGAGCATGGAGACGCTCCCGGCCGAGAAGACCGGCGCCTATCGCCGCATCGGCTTGCGGGTGTCGCTCGCGGCCCCCTGGCCGGTGCTGATCGGACTTCTGCGCACTGCCGGCCACGCCCAGCCGCAAATGCTGATCGACGACCTGCAACTGCGCTCGGCGCCGATGCAGGAAAGGTCCGCTGCCGGGCCGGTGAGTGCCAGCTTCACCTTGCTCGCCTTCCGTGCCGCACCGGCCGGGGGCAAACCGTGATCCGCCTGTCGATTGCGGGGCTATTGCTCGTTTCCTGCGGCTTCCTCGCGCTGATTGCCTGGGAACTTGGCGTGTCTTCTGCCCCTGAACCAACAAGTGCGGCACGCCCGCGCGCGGTCGCCGCAAGCCATCCGGTCACCGTCGCGGATCACACCGACGAATGGGTCGCGACGATCCTGGCCCGGCCACTGTTCAGCCCCGACCGCCGCCCGCCCTCCGAGACGCAGGTGGCAACGGGCGCAGCCCCTCTCGCGGGACTGCCGCGGCTGTCGGCCGTGCTGGTGGGACCATTCGGCCGCAGCGCGATCTTTGCGGCGGAGGGGCAAAGGCCAATGGTCGTACTCGAAGGCAACCGCGTCGGCGCCTGGACGGTTCGCTCGATTGAGGACGGCGCCGTGGAGGTGATCGGTCCGGGCGGTCCCCGCACCCTGCATCCAAGCTTCCAGTCATCGCCGTCCGCCCCGACACAGGGGGTCCCGTTGCCGGCGAGCCCGATGGAAGCCCCGCCAACCGCGCGGCGCGTTGGATTAGCCCTGCCGCGATGATGACGATGACCAATGTTCTGCCTGCCCGGCCGGCGAACGGCCAGGCGACGAAGCGCGTGCTTTCGCATGCCGCGCGTCTCCGGCTCGCCCTGCTGCTGGCGGCGGCGCTCGCCGGCTGCGCGAAGCCGAAAACGCCGGTCGTGACCACACTGCCCCCGCTGCCGGGGGAAACCGCCGCCGCGCCGCTGCGCACCAATGGCAATGTCGGATCGCCGCAGGCGACGGCCCCGCCGCAGATATCGCTCGGCACGCCGGAAACGCCGGCCGTGCCGGCAGCACCGGCGGGGCCCGCCGGCGACATCTCGCTCGATTTCGCCGATACCGATATCAGGGAGGTGGTCGCGCAGATCCTTGGCACCATCCTCAAGGTGAACTACGCCATCGATCCGACTGTGCACGGCACGGCAACCTTGCGCACCCGGACGCCGCTTGCGAGGTCGCAGTTGTTGCCGGTGTTGCAGTCGCTGTTGGCCGAGAACGGGGCAGCGCTGGTGCAGACCGGTGCGCTGTATCGCGTCGTGCCCGTCGCGCAGGCCGCCGCCGTCGCTGCCAATGCGGGCACTGCGGGAACCATGCCGGTCGTTCTGCACTACGCCGCAGCGGAGGACCTTGCCAAGCTGTTGCAGCCCTTCGTCGGCGATGGCGGCAAGATCGCCGCGGATCCCGGCCGCAACATCCTGCTGGTCAGCGGTTCCCCCGATACTCGCGACAGCCTGATCGGCCTGATCCGGTCCTTCGACGTCGATGTTCTCGCCGGCCAGTCCTATGCGCTGCTGCCGGTCGAAAACGGCGGCGTCCGGGACTTCACCACCGCGTTGCAGGACGCCTTTCACGCGCAAAGCGGCGGGGCGCTGGCGGGCCAGGTTCGCGTGGTGCCGATGTCCCGCATCAACGCGGTACTGGTCGTTGCGTCCAACCCACGCGTCATCGAACAGGTGCGGCGCGTCTACGGCCTGGTGGACCGCGCCCGGCGGCAAACCATCCGCAGTTGGCACGTGTATTACTTGCAGAACAGCCATGCCGAAGACGTGGCGTATGTGCTGCAGCAGGCGTTCACCCCGAACAACGTAACGGCGCAGCCGACCAGCCAGTTGCGTTCCCAAAACGGCGCCGGCACCCAGGGCAGCGGTGGCGCCGGCGGCGTTCTGGGCCGGAGCAGCCAGGGTGGCGTGATGGGCGGCGGCCAGGGCGGAGCGACCGGGGGTGGCTTGCTCGGCGCAAACGGCGCCCAGGGCAGTTCGCCCTTGGCCCAGGTGCCGCAGGCTGCCGCCCAGGCGGCGATTCCCGCCGCTGCGGCACCGCTGGCCGGACCGCTCGAGGCCAGCAGTACCGAGGCCACCACCGACATGCTGCGCATCATCCCCGATCCGCAGAACAACGCGCTGCTGGTCTATGGCACCGGCCAGGAGAACGACACCATCGATGCGATGCTGCGCAAGATCGACATCATGCCGCTGCAAGTGCGCATCGACGCGGTCATCGCCGAGGTGCAACTGAACGACAACCTGCAATACGGCACGCAGTTCTTCTTCAAGTCGGGCGGCCTGAACGGGATACTGAACTTTGCCTCCCAGCAGGGCGTACAGACCCCGTCGCAGGCGACGCTCAACCTGAATTTCCCCGGCTTCTTCCTCGGTGGCACCGGTGCCGGCGGCGCGCCGTTCGCGCTGAACGCCTTGCAGCAGGTGACCACGGTGCGCGTGCTGTCGTCACCGCAGCTTCTGGTGCTGGATAACCAGCCGGCGCGGCTGCAGGTGGGCAACGTGGTGCCGTACCTGAGCCAGACCTCGCAGAGCACCGAAACCAGCGGCGCGCCGGTGATCAACTCGATCAATTACCAGCAGACCGGCGTGGTGCTGGACGTCACGCCGCGGGTGAACAGCGGCGGGCTGGTGACGCTCGACATCTCGCAGGAGGTCAGTGACGTTTCGACCGCGATCACCACGCCGGGTATCAACTCGCCGACTTTCTTCGATCGCAGCATCAGTTCGCGCGTGGTGGTGCAGGACGGCCAGACGATTGGCCTGGCCGGCCTGATCAGCGACAATACCAGCACCGGCAACCAGGGGATTCCCTGGCTGAAGGACGTGCCAATCCTGGGCGCGCTCGCCGGCGATCAGAACAACACGCGCCAGCGCACGGAACTGCTGATGCTGCTGACGCCGCACGTGATGCACGATCAGCGCGACGCGCGGGCGCTGACCGAGGACATGCGGGAGCAATTGATCAACGCCGCCGCGGTGCCGGAGCAATTGAACCGGCTACGGCCATCCGGGTCGCCGGATCCGAATGCCGGCGTGCGGCGCAAGATCGAGCAGGATTTGCAGCAATGACGGGAGGGGTCGGCGCGCAGTGCGAGGCTCGCGGCGACACCGCGTCAATGATTGCAGATCATGGCATCGCCGGTGGCGTTGCCCGACGGACCTTTCGAGCAAAGGTCGTAGTCGTGGCCCGGCCGGCTGGAAGGCTCCTGATAGACATAGGAATGGTTCCACGCGTCCACCGGCAGCCGGTCGTCCTTCAGATAGGGACCGTTCCAGTTGGGCACATCCGTCGGCTGCTGCACCAGCGCCTGCAGTCCTTGCTCTGTGGTCGGATAAACGCCGACATCGAGCTTGTACATGTCAAGTACCGAGCCAAGCCGCTCGATCGATTGATGCGCGACGGACGTCCGCGCGTTGCCCAACTGCCGCAGCACCGCCGGCGCCACCATGCCGATCAGCAATCCAAGGATGGCGATCACGACGAGCAATTCGAGCAAGGTAAAGCCGGCGTCCCGCCGCGCGGGGCGCCGGACACGGCGCGATGGATGAATGACCGGAGGCATCTCGGCAGGCTGTTGGCTGGGTTGGCTGGTCACCGGGGATCAATAGGCGAAGTTCGGGGACTTCGGTTATGACAATTCCATTTCTGGCCTGCATGGCAAGTGTCGCGGCGTTCTACCATCTGCCGCCGCGGGTGCTGCCGGCGATCCAGGCCGTCGAGGGCGGCCGGCCGGGGCTGGTGCACATCAACCAGGACGGGTCGCAGGACCTGGGCGTGATGCAGGTGAACACGCGCTGGATCCAGCCGCTGGCCTGGCAGACCGGCATGGCGCCGGCCGTCGTGCAACAACGATTGGTCGGCGATCCCTGCTTCAACATCGCGGCCGCCGGGGCGATCATGCGGATCTACCTGAAAGAGGCAGATGGCGACCTGCTGCGCGCGGTGGGCTACTACCACTCGCATACCGCGCCGCTGGCCGAGGCCTACCAGCTTCGCGTGCTCGGCTCCGCAACAAGGCTGTTTGGCGGCAATTGAACGTGCGCGACGCGCGCGGCTTCACCCTGCTGGAAGTGCTGATTGCTTTCGTCATCGCGGCGCTGGCGCTCGGCGTGATGTTCCAGGTGGCGGCCAGCTCCCTGCGCGCCTCGCAGACGGCCGCGCGTTACGAGGAAGCGGTGGTGCGAGCCCGCTCGCATTTAGCGATGGCGACCGCCGGCGGGTCGCTGATGCCGGGCGACTGGGAGGGCGACGACGGTGGCGGGTATCGCTGGCATCTGCATGTCGCGACCGCGGGGCTGGATGAAAGCCGCCCGGCGGACGAGGGCACGGCGGTGCCGCTGGCCCTGTACGCCGTGACGGTGTCGATCTCCTGGTCCGAGGGCGATCATAAGCGGGAAGTGCGCCTCGATACCGACCAGCTTGGCGCGCCGGTCGGCGGCAGGTGACCCGTCGCCTGTGGACCCTTTGCCGCCAGGCGGCGGCGCAACAAATTATTCACATGCGCGCTACGATCGCGCGTGTTGTGGACGGCACCCCGCAGAGAGAAACTCCGCCAATGACCCAGGGTGCTCGGCGCGTCATCCCGGCGAAAGCGGGGACCCATGCCGCCTGGGTCCCCGCTTTCGCGGGGATGACGCTGGAAAGGCAGCAGCGAACCAACCTTCCTGCCGCTTGGCATAACACAACGCGATAACGGGCGCCTCGCTGTTCGCCGACTGAGCCACGATGGGAGATGCCAGCGTGAACAGCGTGGTGACGTTTGCGCTGCGCCAGCGTTTGCTGATCGTCGTTATGATGCTGTGCATGTTCGGCCTCGGCGGTGCCGCTTTCATGCGGCTGAACATCGAGGCCTATCCCGACCCGGTGCCCCCGTTGGTTGAGATCATTGCGCAGAACCCGGGCCAATCCGCCGAGGAGATCGAGCGCTACATCACCATCCCGATCGAGGTCCAGTTGGCGGGGATGCCGCACATCACCTCTTTGCGCACGGATTCGGTGTTCGGCCTGTCCGATGTGCGGGTGCAGTTCACTTATGACGTCACCTACGACGAAGCGGAACAATTGGTGATCAACCGGCTGGCGCAGATGCCGCCGCTGCCGAATGGGGTCGCGGCGGAAATCTCGCCGGAGAGCCCGACCGGCGAGATCTTCCGCTACCGGATTGTCGGACCACCGGGCTATTCCGTGACCGACCTCAAGACCATCCAGGACTGGATTCTGGACCGTCGCTTCAGGGCGGTGCCCGGCGTGATCGACGTCGATGGCTGGGGCGAGACCAAGGCCTTCGCGGTGAACATCGACCAGGACAGGCTGGTGCGTCATGGCCTGACTGTGCCGCAGGTGCTGGCGGCGTTGAACAATGCCAACATCAATGTCGGCGGCCAGACGGTTGAACTCGGCCAGCAGTCGGCGGTGGTGCGTGGCGTCGGGCTGGTCCACACGATGGACGACATCCGCAACACCATGGTGAGTGCCAATGGCGGCTCTCCCGTGCTGGTCGGCGACGTTGCCACGGTTACCGTCGGCCATCAGCCAAGGCTTGGCATCGCCGGACAGGATGACGACGACGACATCGCACAGGGCATCGTGCTGATGCGACGCGGGGCGGAAAGCCTGCCGACCATCCGCCGCGTCGAGGCGGAGATGCAGAAGATCAACAACTCGGGCGTCCTGCCACCTGGCGTACGGCTCGAAAAAGTCTATGACCGGTCGGAGCTGATCCGGCTCACCACGCGCACCGTATTGCGCAACATGCTGACCGGGATCACGCTGATCTTCCTGCTGCAATGGCTGTTTCTCGGCAGCCTGCGCAGCGCGATCATCGTCGCGGCCACCATTCCCTTCGCTCTCGCTTGCGCCATCGGGCTGATGGTGTTGCGCGG
>Ga0182030_10016706_pt1 | contig 14261 bp, 6 predicted proteins | sample 812S3MmetaG_FD_121299 | JGI IMG/M metagenome (GOLD analysis project Ga0182030, IMG submission 121299) | Permafrost microbial communities from Stordalen Mire, Sweden - 812S3M metaG (Illumina Assembly) | ecosystem: Environmental > Terrestrial > Soil > Wetlands > Permafrost | place: Sweden...
CTGGTCGCCTACCGGCAATCCGCGCCGGAAAATTTATCTGGATGAAAGCGCGGGCATGGCCGTCCAAGACCTTTGGCTGGATTTTCGCGACGCGCACAACCAAAACATCGCCATCTCCGGCTAGCCGCAGATGGGCAGGAGGCCGCGCAGCGTGCGGACTTCCTTGAGCGCGCTCTGCAATTGGGCGATGAGCGAGACCTGCGCCTCCTCCGCCTGCCGCCGCTCGGTGATGTCGCGGATCACGGCCATCACCAGTTTGCTTTCTGCGGAAGTCGTGATGGGACAAAGCATGATTTCCACCGGAAACTCGGTGCCGTCCTTGCGCCGGCCAAACAGCTCGATTCCCGTGCCCATCTTTCGCACCTCCGGTTGGGCCGAGTAGCGGGAACGGTGTTCCACATGATTGGCGGCAAACCGCGGCGGGATGAGCATCTCCACGGTTTTGCCCATGAATTCCTCGCGGGTGTAGCCAAACATTTTCTCGCCCTGCGAGTTGACCGTGATGATGCTTTGCGCGCCCGACACAATCACCGTGTCGGGCAACAATTCAAAAAGGTGAAAATAAACGTCCATGCTTCCGGGCTAATGTTTGCTGCATGATTTCAACTGCGTGTCAATCCGCAGGATGTGGCCGGTGATCCACGAACTCATCGCGTGATGCAATTCCTGGAAGGCCAGAACCTGAAACCCGTCTTCCTTGAACTGTTTTTTGAAGCGATCGAAAAACTCCAGAAACTGGGCGTGCATCAGTTGATTTTCGGCATGAGCCGGACAGCGGTAGCTTTCCATGCACTGCTCTTCCACCCGGAAATGCCGGTCGGCGTAGGCTTCAAGAAACTGGACCAGGCTGTGGGCAAACTGGATCTCGGCCGGGGTCGGCTGGGGCGCCGCCAAAATCTCCTCCAGCCGATTGATGTGGTCAATCAGCATCCGGTGCTGCTTGTCAATCGTTTCGAGACCGGTCGCAAAATCGTCGCTCCATGCCAGCATGATTTTTTCAGCCTAATCATGGGAATAAGAATTTGCAATGACGAACTTGCATGGCGTCCCCTTGGCGACAAAAAAAAGCGCGGGCCGGAGCCACGCGCTTGAAAATTTGGCAGGGACGCCGCGCTGCGGCGTCCGGTCGGCGCAGCGCGCCGACCCTGCCTTACACCGTGTAAGTGCTGCTGGCCGTCGTGCCGCCGCGGCCGGTCCAGTTCGTGTGGAAGAACTCGCCGCGCGGCTTGTCCACGCGCTCGTAGGTGTGCGCGCCGAAATAATCGCGCTGCGCCTGCAACAAGTTCGCCGGCAGCACCGCGCTGCGGTATTGGTCGTAGAACGCCAGCGCCGTGCTGAACGCCGGCACCGGAATGCCGCGCTTCGCCGCTGTCGCCACGATGTTGCGCCAGCCCTTCTGCGACTTCTTGATCTCGCCCCGGAAATAATCATCCAGCAGCAAATTCGAGAGCTTCGGATTGTTGTCGTAGGCTTCCTTGATCTTGCCGAGAAAGCGCGAGCGGATGATGCAGCCGCCGCGCCACATCAAAGCGATGCCGCCGTAGTTCAGATTCCACTTGTATTGCTTCGCGGCCTCGCGCATGAGCATGTAGCCTTGCGCGTAGCTGACAATTTTCGAGGCGTAAAGCGCGTCGCGGATCTCGGCGATGAACGCTTTTTTCTTCTCCGCATTTGCGGCGATGCTCGTGAGCGCGGGGCGCGGGCCTTTCAATTTCTTCGCCGCCTTCACGCGCTCGTCTTTCAACGCCGAGACGCAGCGGGAATAAACCGCTTCCGCCATCAGCGTGATCGGAATTCCCAAATCCTGCGAGTTGATGACCGTCCATTTGCCGGTGCCTTTCTGGCCGGCGGTGTCGAGAATTTTGTCCACCAGCGCGGTGCCGTCCTCGTCCTTCTTGCCGAGAATGTCGCGGGAAATTTCGATGAGATACGAATCCAATTCGCCTTTGTTCCATTCCGCGAAAACTTCATGCATCTCGTCGGCGCTCATGCCGAGGCCGTTTTTCATGATGTTGTAGGCTTCGCAGATGAGCTGCATGTCGCCGTATTCAATGCCGTTGTGGACCATCTTGACGTAATGGCCCGCGCCGTTTTCGCCGACCCAGTCGCAGCAGGGAACATTGCCTTCGACTTTCGCCGAGACGGCCTGGAAAATTTCCTTCACAAGCGGCCACGCGGCGGGCGAGCCGCCGGGCATGATGCTCGGCCCTTTGCGCGCGCCTTCTTCGCCGCCGCTGACACCGGTGCCGACGTAAAGCAGACCTTTGCTCTCGACGTATTTCGTGCGGCGGTTCGTGTCCTCAAAGAGCGAGTTGCCGCCGTCAATGATGATGTCGCCCGGTTCCAGCGCCGGGATGAGTTGCTCGATGAATTCGTCCACCGGCTTGCCGGCCTTGACGAGCATCATCACGCGGCGCGGCTTTTTGAGCTGGGCCACCATCTCCGCGATGGAGTGCGCGCCGAGCACTTTGGTGCCCTTCGCCTCGTTCGCGAGGAAATGATCCACCTTCTCGGTGGTGCGGTTGTAAGCGACGACGACGAAGCCGTGGTCGTTCATGTTGAGAATGAGATTCTGGCCCATGACGGCCAGACCAATGAGGGCAATATCGCCAGTAGGTTGCATAAAGGTGGCTGATAACATACCTAAACCGCCGGCGGCGGCGAGCAAAATCAGCGCGGAGCTTGGGGGCAAACCACCCGCGCTCCGCGCCGCCCGCCCGCTCAAGCTCGCGCTCAAAATCTTCCTCTCGTCGCCGCTGCGTTGGTCATCGCGGGCTACTACGACTCGGATCCAAACATGGCCGGCAATTTCAAACAACCTTTGATCGCGAGCCGATCAAAAAGCGGCGGCGATTTTTCCCCCTAGTAAACCGCCGGCTCGCGTGTCATAACCTGTGAGCACGATGTCCTTTTAGTTTGTAAGAAATATTGCCGTCGGGTTGACTATGAAGACTCGCCAAAGATGGCCGTGATGCGACCAGACAAAACCAGCGCGGAGCCGCCCGGATGGGAAACGATTGAGGAGCTGTTCGCAGCTCTGGAGTCGCCCCTTTTGGGTTACGCGCTGCGTTACACCGGCGAACTGGCTCTGGCGGAGGACGTGGTGCAGGAAGCGTTCATGAAACTTCATGCCCAGTTTGCATCGGTCGAAAAGCCACGCCCGTGGCTCTACCGCACCGTCCACAACCTCGCGCTCAACCAGCGCCGCGCGGCGGGCAAAACGGTTTCGCTCGATCAAGCTTCCCAGGAGGAAAATTCCGCCGCCGCCGACACCGCCGATCCGGCGCTGCCGCCGGACGAACAAATCATCCGGCTCGAAGGCATCGGCCTTGTGCGCATCAGCCTCGAGGCGCTGGACGAACGCAGCCGCGAACTGGTCCGGCTGAAATTCAACGAGGAACTTTCCTACAAGGACATCGCCGCGCGCACCGGGCTGACCACCGGCAACGTCGGTTTCATTTTGCATCACGCGTTGAAAACCATCGCCAATGAACTGGCGAAAACGGGAGCTGTGCCATGAACCCGGACCAACCTTCCCGCCAGGAAATCGAGGCGAAGCTGACCGCGCTGCTGCTCGGCGAACTGTCCGACGAGGAAGCCCGGCTGTTGCGCTGGGCCGTCGCGCAGGATGCCGGGCTGAAAAAACTGCACGACCAGCTTCAAGTGACGATTGGTTTCGTGCGCGAGGCGGAGAAAAATCCGGCGACGACGCCCGGCGAAAATGTTCCGTTGAAACTTTCCGACGAGCGCCGCCAAAAACTGCTCGCGCATTTCCAGACGCCGCGGCCGCAGGCGCCGAAAGAATTATTCTGGTTGAAGCGGATTGAAATCCGGCCGTTGGTCGTCGCGCTCGCGTTGGTGGTTGTCGTTGCTTTGCTCGCGGCGATTGCGTTGCCAAATTTCGTCAAGGCCAGAAACACCGCCATGCGGACCACGCAATCGGACCGGGCGGAATTGCGGGAGATACAACCTTTGTCTGGCGACAGCGCATATATTCCGCCTTCCGTTCCGCCGGCCGCCGCCATCACGCCTTCGCTGGAACCAAAGCTGGCACTGCCGCCGACAGAGATTGTCCTGCCCAAACCGGATTCAACGCCGGATCCCGGCGCGCAAGGAACGTTCGCGGATGTTGGAAATATCGCCGTCCTGTCGCGAAGGATCGTTGGCTATAATAATGTTGTTCTGTCACCGGCACCGGCGACGACACCCAGCACGCTGACGGTGGCCGAAGCGGTGGAGCCGAGTTCCCAATCTGATGCCAAAGAAAATCAGCACCCGGTTGACACGCAGAAGCGCATGGAACAGGTGGAGAAACAATGGGTGGAAAATAATCATGCAACGGATCAAGCCCAAGGTGCGAAAATGAGTGGCGACACTTTTGCGGCGCGGTTGAATAACGTCATTTCCAGTCCTGCCAATGCGAATGTTTTTGGCCTCGGCGGAAAAACGGAATCGCAGCCTGCCGGCGTTGTCAACGTCAACGGTCTCGCTGACCCCAGCGGTTCGGGTGGTCGGAGCGGCGGCGGTGGTTTCGGTGGATTCGGTGGTGGTGCCAGCAGTAGTGGCACAATGAGTTTGAAGCCTGCCGAAAATGCTTCCACCACTCTGGAAAAAGGTTTGGAAGAGGAAACTCATCTGGCTTATGCCAACCCGTCCGACATCTCGGAAAGTTTGCGAAAGTTGAATCAAACGGCAAACAACGGCGGGGATTTTAACGGCGACGCTGGCGTGGCGCAGAACCGGACTGGCAGCGGGGAAAGATTTTATCGCAACCTCGGCGACGAAAGTGGCGCGGCCAAGCCGGGCTTTGAATCATTTGACGGCAGCATCAATTCACCGGTTGTTTCCCCGGCAGTGCCGAACGAGCTGTCAAAATCCGGCGGCGGCGCGCTGATGTTGAACGGCGGCAATACCTATTCCGGCGGAACCACGGTCAACAACGGCACGCTGGCGTTCGATGATTCGGAAAGCACCCGAGCCAAAACCGCTGGCAGAAGCGACCAATTGAGTCTCGATGTGGTAAAGCTCGGCATCGCCAAGCCGTCCGACCACGACCAGGATGTTTCTGTAATCGGCCCGAAAAACGCCGATCCGCAACAGGTGGCGGAAGAGTTAAAAAATATGTTTGCGGCGGGATCGTCACCTGCTGCCAATTCGTCCTCGCAGAACAGCGTGCTCATGCAACGCGCGCAAAACGCCGCAAGCGTAACGGTGTTTGAAGATCAAATGGCCAGGGAAAAGCTTGCCGCGACGAAATTCGAAGACCAATCCGGTTCCAATCTCCACCAAGACTATTTCAGGCTGCGGACTCCGATTGCGGTTCAAATAACCAATGCCATTGCGATGAACAGTGGCACGGCCAATGATTTGTTTTTTTACAATTCCGGCCAACTCAATCGCAGCCGGGGCGTGGATCAAAACGGAACCGCTGGACCAGCAACGGTGACGGTGGATCCCGCCACTCATAATCTTGTCGTCGTCGCAGACAAAGCAACCAGCGCACAAATCCGCGAAATCATTGGCCAGCTTGAAGTGCCGGTTTCGGCGGCAAATCCGCTGAGCGCATTTCCGGCCACCACACCGCCGGGCGATGCGGCTCAACTTGCGGCCACAAAATTTTCAGTTGACCCTAGTAAGTTTTATTCCGGCCTTACCAGAGATGATGTGTCTGGACTGAAGTATCTTTTGTTGGAGAATTCTAACATCGCCTGGGAATCGGCACCGGCAGCCAGCCCCGCTCCGGCTCAAAGCGGCGCGGTTGTTGGTGTCGTCAACGCGTTTTCCGGTGCCGGCGGTTTGAATTATATCACGCAGAATCCGCTGGCTGGGTCAAAAAATGAAGAGGCGCGCAATTTTATTTCTTCGTTGGGAGTGAATTTGCAAAGCCCGCCCGGCAAGGCCGTTTTTTACAATGACCGGCTCGGCAAACTTTTCGTCAAGGCCACCGAGCAGGATTTGGACACCATCGAGCGGGCGATTGCCCCGAACAGCACTTCTTCTGCAAATTCCGAGACGGATAAACTTGCCAAGGCAAATGTGAATGACCTGCGGATGAGAGCATTCAGTTTCACGGCTGGCACCAATTTGCCGGCAGTGGCAACACTCGTGAATGATCGTCCGATTCCAAAAGCGCCATCGTCCGCGCCCGTCCCCCAGCCGGAAATTTTGTGCCGCGAAAATAATTTTTCCACCTTCTCGCTCAACGTCAGCGACGTGTCGTTCAAGCTCGCGGCGGCGAATTTGGAAAAAGGCCGGCTGCCCGACGCTGCTTCGATTCGCAGCGAGGAATTCATCAACGCCTTCGACTATCGCGATCCCGAAGCGGCGGCGGGACAGCCGCTGGCGTTCGCGGCGGAACGCGCGCGGTATCCGTTCGCGCACAATCGTGACCTGCTGCGGTTCTCCGTCAAGACGGCTGCGGCGGGTCGCCCGGCGGGCCGCGCGCTGAATCTCGTTTTGCTGCTCGACACTTCCGGTTCGATGGAGCGCGCCGACCGCGTGGCCATCATCCGCGAGGCGTTGCGCGTGCTGGCCGCGCAGTTGCAGCCGCAGGACACGGTGAGCGTCGTCACCTTCGCGCGCACGGCGCGGCTCTGGGCGGACGGCGTGCCTGGCGACAAGGCTGGCGAAACGCTGTCGCAAGTCGGCGGCATCACGCCCGAGGGCGGCACGAATCTCGAAGAAGCCATGCGGCTCGCCTACGAAACGGCGCGGCGGCATTACCTCGCCGGCGGCATGAACCGCGTGGCGCTGCTCACCGACGGCGCGGCCAATCTCGGCAATGTTGATCCCGGCGCGTTGAAGCAAAAAGTTGAGGCGCAACGCCGGCAGGGCATCGCGCTCGACTGTTTCGGCATCGGCTGGGAAGATTTCAACGACGATTTGCTCGAACAACTTTCCGGCAATGGCGATGGGCGTTATGCCTTCATCAATTCGCCGGAGGACGCGGCGAACGATTTTGCCGCGAAGCTCGCCGGTGCGTTGCAGGTCGCCGCGCAGGACGTGAAGGTGCAGGTGGAATTCAATCCGCAGCGCGTGATTTCCTGGCGGCAGATCGGCTACGCGAAACATCAGCTCACCAAGGAACAATTCCGCGACAACTCGGTGATCGCCGCCGAAATCGCCGCGCAGGAAGCCGGCAACGCGCTCTACACCGTCGAAACCAAGCCGGACGGCATCGGCCCGATTGCGACGGTGCGCGTGCGTTACCGCACGCCCGGCACGCAGGATTTTTACGAGCGCAGTTGGAACGTGGATTACACCGGCAACGCGCCCTCGCTGGAACAAGGCAGCCCTGCGATGCGGCTCGCGGCCACGGCTGCTGCATTTTCGGAATGGCTCGCCGCGAGTCCGTTCGCGCAGGAAGTGACGCCGGATGAATTGCTGAAAGATTTGAGCAGTGTGCCGCAAATTTACGGCGCGGATCAGCGCCCAGCGAAGTTGGAAACCATGATCCGCGAAGCGAAGAGCATCGCCGGGAAATGACGTGGAAAATCTGTCGGCTTACATAAATTTTACAAACCTTTGACCTGCGTCTGACAACCGGCGGTCGTTGCGACTGCTACAGCCTGATTGAATTATGAAAACGAAAATTGTCGCTTTTGGAATTTTGACCGTGCTGCTGGCAGTTTCGTGCAGCACCATGACGCCACGGCCAACGCCAACGAAAGACACACCGGCAGGCGGCGTCACGCTGTCGGATTTCAAGCTGACCGGCGAGCTTGGCGGCGAGATCGCCGCGTTCACGCTCACCGCGAACGCCAAGGTCGAGGATGCCAAGGGCGGTTCGCTGGAACTGCTTTCCGGCCCGGTCGCGCTCACCAGCCTCGGCGCACAGCAGAAATGGCAGATGACCGTTGACCAAAATCGTTTTGTCGCCAAGTTCGACCGCAGTGGCACGTTTCCGATTGAAGTGCATTTCAACGCCGCCGTCACGCGCAGCAACGACTGGCGTGCGGTGGATTTTCGCGTGGCGACGAGCGCGTTACAGCCGGTCGTGCTGCAAGGCTTGGCGGCGGACACCGAATTTCAGTTCGCCAGCGCCGCGCGACCGGAACGCAGCGGCACCAATTTCCTGAGCTATTTGCCGGTGGACGGCGCGGTGAAATTTGCCTGGAAGCAAGCACGGCCGGAGGCGGAAGGAAAGTTGTTTTACGCGGCGGAAATGATTTCGCAAATCAGCGTCAGCCCTGGTCTGATGCGGCAAGCGGCTTTGCTAAACGGGAAAATCATGCAAGGTGAAATGACCCGCCTCTCGTTGCTGCTGCGCGGCGCAGGCGAAGTCACACGCGTGCAAGGCGATCAAGTGCTCGCGTGGGATGTCGCGCCCGTTCCGGAATCGCCCTGGCGTCTGCTCACCATCCAGTTCAATCAGCCGCAAAAAGATTCCTTCGCGTTGCTCGTGCAAATGCAAACGCCGCTCGGCGCATTTCCACAATCGGTGGATGCGATTCAAGTGCGACCCGACGGCGCGACGCGTTTCGCCGGCACGTTCCGCATCGTGAACGACGGCGCGGTGCGACTGGAAGTGACGCAGGCCAGCGGCCTGTCGCAGATTTCGCCGGAACAATTTCCCGAGGCGAATATTTTCCGAGCAAGCGGAACCCAGCGCTTCGCTTACCGTTTTTCCAGTTCGGATTTCGCGTTGAAGATTCAGGCCGACCAGATTTTGCCGGAGGTCGGCGTGTCACAAGTGCTCGCCTATAATCTTGGCGAAAGTGAACTTTCGGTGGACGCCGAAATTGAGTTGGACATCCGCGAAGCGCCGTTGCGTGAATTGCTGCTGAACATTCCCAAAGGCTACGCCGTCGCCAAGCTGACGGCGTCCGGCATGAGTGATTATTTTAGTGGCACGGGCTTCCAGCCCGTGAGTTCCAATGCAACAAACTCCACCAATCTGGAAACACACGGGCTGGAAGCCCGTGCCACTACGGAATTGCGCATCGTTTATGGCCAGCCCGTTTCCGACCGGCAGGTGATTCAGCTTCGTTTGGAACGCAATCAATCGCTCGGCGAAACAAATTGGACGTTGCCACGGATCGAAGTGGCCAAGGCGAAATCCGTGCGCGGGTTCGTCGGCGTTTCGGCGGACAGCGGTTTTCGTCTCACGACGGAACGCTCGCAGTCACTCACGGAAATCGCCACGGCATTTTTCCCGAAACAACTTCCGGGCATCCAGTCGGCGTTTCGGTTGAGCGATGCCGACTGGCAGGCGACGATGCGCGTGGAGCGCTTGCCGCAGACCGTGCAGGCGGATGTGTTTCATCTTTTTTCCATCGGCGAAGGCATTGCTTACGGCAGCAGCGTGATGAATTACGTCGTCAGCGGCGCGCCGGTCTCGGCGTTCCGCGTGGAATTGTCGGATGAATATTTCAACGTCGAGTTCACGGGCAAGGATATTCGTAATTGGGAAAAAACTACGAATGGTTACATCGTGCAACTGCACACGCCGGTGGCTGGCGCCTACACGTTGCTCGCGAGTTACGAGCGGCCGTTCAAGCCGCAGGGCGAGACGCTGGCGTTCACCGGCGCGCGCCCGCTTGATGCGCAATCCGAGTCCGGCCACACGATCATCATCAGCGCGTATCAATTCGACGTGAAGCTGGCGAGTGTTTCGCCGGGATTGCTGGAGCTTGAACCCGGTGAAGTGCCGCCGGAATACCGTTTGTTTTTCGACCAGCCGGTGCTCAAGGCTTATCGCTACTCGGCGCGGCCGTTTGATTTGAAACTTGCGTTGAGTCCGCTGGCGCAGGGCGATTCGCTGGCGCAGGTCGTGGACCGCGCGTCGCTCGAAACGCACCTCTCCAAGGAGGGCCAGGCCATCACGGACGCGCATTATTTTGTGAAGAGCCGCGGCAAACCGAACTTCCGCATGACGCTGCCGGCGGGAACGGAACTGTGGTCCGCCATGGTCAACAGCAACAGCGCCGTGCCGGTCACGGACGGAAAATCAATTTTAATTCCGCTGCCGCAGCACGCCGATCCGGCGGCGGTGATGACGCTCGACCTGAAGCTCGCCTCGACCTCATCGGTGCCTTCGCGCGTGACGCTCGCCGCGCCCATCGCGTCCGTGCCAGTGATGCTCGCTGAATGGAAATTGATGCCAGATGAAGGACGCCGGCTTCTTTATCGCCACGGCATTCTCACGCCGGTTGAAAACGCGGATGACGACACCGGCTTCGCGCAGCTCGCCAATTCGGCGCGCTGGCCGTTGCTGGGCGAACTCGGCCTGGCGCTCGGCGGCGTGGTGTTGGCGCTTCTGCTCTGGCGCTGGGCGACGACGGAAGGCGTTTTCAAGTTCAGCCCGCGCCATTGGCTCGGCACGGCCGCCGGCACCGTCGCTGTCGTCGTGGCGGCGCTTTCGCTGCTGCATCTGGCACGGAGCATCGAGCCGACGGGCATGAGCGCGACCAGGGTGATCACCTTCCTCGCGCCGGTGCAGCCGCCGGGCAGCGCGCTGACGGTGGACGTATCGAACCTCTCGGAGGGCTGGGCAAAGTTTTTTGACTGCGCGCAAAGGCTCTGGCCCGCGTTGCTCGCGTTGCTCGCGCTGGTCGCGTGGGTTTTCGCCCTGCGGCGCACGGACCGGTTCGCGCGGTCATTCTGCGAAATCAGCGGCTGGACGCTGCTGGCGTGGGCCGCGCTGCGCTGCCACGGCGGCGCGGGAATTTTCATTGCCGTCATCGGCGCGTTCCTGCTGCTGCGCGTCGTGCTGCCGTCGGTAAAACAACTCTGGCGCGTGCCGGCGAAAGCGGCGGATGATTTTCTGCCGCCGGCGGCCACGGCCATTTTGATCGGCCTCTGCCTGCTCGGCGGCGCGATGACCGGAAACTCGGCGGAAGCGTCCGCGCGTGTTTCCAAACCGCAGCCGGTCGTGGCCGAACCGTTGCCGGCATTGCCCGAATCCGTCACGCAACAAATCCGCATCGAGGATAAATTTGTGACCGCGACGGCGAAGATCCGCTGGTCCGCGCAAAAAGGCGACGTGCTGCCGTTGCTGTTCGAGCCGGCGGTGCTGATGCGCTTGAATTATCCGAAGTCCGTGCGGCTGGAGCCGTCGCCGCGCGGCTCGCGCAGCGCGCAACAGTTCGTCGCGCCGGCGGCGGGAACATTCGATCTCGAAGTCGAGTATCAACTTCAAATCAGCAAACGCGATTCGGACAGCGGATTCGCGCTGCCCGTGCCCGCCGGCCTCATCAACCGCGCTGTGCTCACGCTGGTGAATCTGGACGTGGACGTGTTTTCGCCGCAGGCCGTCTCGGTGCAGCGCGCGGCGTCCGGCAGCAACACGGTCGCCACGCTCACGCTTTCGCCCGGCGGCGCGTGGATTGGTTGGAAGCCGCGCAGCCGCGACGTGAAAAACGAGAAGCCAGTTTTCTACGCGGAAATTTCGCAGCTTTACGTTCCCTCGGCGGGCGTGGTCGAAGGCGTGCATCAAGTTTCCGTCCGACCCGCGCAGGGCGAACTCGGCGAACTGATTTTCAACGTGCCGGCAGGCTCGACGATCACGGACGTTGCGGATAATTCTGCTTCAAATCCGCAATCGGCAATCGGCAATCGGCAATCCTTGGTCTCACTCTGGCGGTTCGACCCCGACCAACAAAAGCTGCGCGTGACGCTGAATCCCGCGCAGTCGCGGCCGTTCACGCTGGTTGTCCGCTCGCAGGTGCCGACGGGCACGCTGCCGTTCGAGCAGCGCGTCGGTTTGCTTTCGGTTGAAAGCGCGGCGAACCAAATCGGTTTGCTCGGCATCGCGACTGGAAACGAAGTCCAGCTTGATGACGTGGTGGCGGAAAAATTTTCCACGCTCAATCTGGAGGATTTTCCGGCGGGTGTCGCGCAGCCGCTGGCGGCGCAATTTGCGGGATTGACCGTGCGCCGCGCGTTCCGCCACTCGGATGATTCGGCGTCAGCGCAACTGAAAGTTTCCGCCGTGGAGCCGGACGTGCGCGTCGAGACGCAGGACACGCTGTCGCTCGGCGAGGACCGCACGGTGCTGGCGAGCACGGCCAGCGTGACGATTTCGCGCACGGGAATTTTCCGGTTGAGCTTCGTGATGCCGGCGGACTACGACGTGGAATCCATCAGCGGCGCGGCTTTGAGCCATTGGACGGAATTGAAAACGGACGCGGGCCGCGTCATCACGCTGAACCTCGCGGGCAAAACCGAGGGACAACAACAGTTCAACATCAGCCTGTCCGGCGCGGGCATGAAGTCGGCCAGCGCGTGGGCCGTGCCGCAAATTTTATTGCGCGAGGCGAACAAGCAGCGCGGCACGCTGCTCATTGTGCCGGAGCAGGGAATGCGTTTGCAGGCGGCCACGCGCGACGGCGTGACGCAGCTTGACCCGCAAAAATCCGGCATCCGGCAGAAAGGCGTGCTGGCGTTCCGCATTCTGGAAACGCCGTGGAAACTCGCGCTGGACATCGAGCAGGTTGATCCGTGGATTCAAGTCACAAGTTTGCAGCACGCCACCGTCAACGAGGCGCAGATGAAAGTGGCCGCGAATTTGCAGTATCAAATTGAGAACACGGGCTTGAAGGAATTTCGCGTTTTCATTCCCGCCAACGCGGAAGGCGTGACGTTTCAAGGCGATCAGCTTGCGGATTTCCGCGCGGTGGACGGCGCGCTGACGAACGGTTTGCAGGCGTGGGAAATCAAATTGCACCGCCGCGTCATTGACCAGTATTTGCTGCAGGTGAACTACCAGACGCCGGTCGCCGAAAATTCCGGCGAGACGCTTTTGCGCGGCGTGCTGGCGGCGGAGGTGAATTTGCAGCGCGGCTTCGCGACGGCGCAAGCCGCCGGACGCCTGCAAGTGCGCGTGGACAATCTCCCGGCGTCGCTCCAGCCGACCGAGTGGCAGGGCATTCCGCACGCGCTGCAAAAAGATTTGCCGGTGGTGGCCGCGAGTTTTGCGTATCGCCTCGTCGAGCCGGATTTTCAACTGCCGCTGAAACTGGAACGGCACGAGGTCGCGAAACTGCTGCCGGCGCGCGTGAACAACATCACGTTCACCTCCGTGATTTCCGACGCGGGCGAGATGCTCACGCTGGCGCGGCTGGAAATTTTGCCGGGCGACAAACGCCTGTTGCATCTCACGCTGCCGCCGGGCGCAAATTTCTGGTTCGCGTTCGTGAACCAAAACGGCGTGTGGCCGTGGCGTGAGGCGGACCAGATTTTGATTCCGCTCGAACAGCAGTCGCGCGGCGACCAGCCGGTGCCGGTGGAAATTTATTTCAGCAGCGCCGTCGGCAAAGCCGGCGGCAGGGCGCTGGACTTGGATTTGCTCGCGCCGAAATTTGATCTGCCGCTGGAAAACCTGACGTGGCGCGTTTTTCTGAACGACAAATGGTCGCTGAAAAAATGGGACGGATCATTGCAGTTGCAGCAGCAGGAAGTCGTGGCCGACACCGGAGCGCTTGACCTGGAAAGTTATTTGCGGAACGAAACCAGTTTGCAGCAGGAAAAAACCCGGCAGGCCGAGCAGATGCTCGCGCTCGGAAATTCCGCGCTCCAAAACGGCGACCCGCAATCGGCGCGGCGCGCGTTCGAGTCCGCTTACGGCTTGTCGGCGCACGACGAGGCCTTCAACGAGGATGCACGCGTGCAACTCAACAATTTGAAATTACAACAGGCGTTGATGGGGTTGAATGTGCGGCAGGCCGCCGGGTCCGGGGCAAACAACGCCATGGGCGGCCGGCTCAACCAGCTCCGCAACAACAAGGATGGGAATTACACGCAACAGGACGCCAGACAGATCATTGACAACAACAGCGCCGACGAAAACGGCGCGTTCATGAAACTGGCCGCGCGGCTCATCCAGCAGCAGGACGCGGCGGTGGCCAACCCCGCCGTGATCCGCGCGAACATTCCCGAACAGGGCCACCTACTCACCTTCAAGCGCGCCGTGGTCGTTGACACCTGGGCCGACTTGAACCTCAGCCTGAAGGCGCGCACCGCAACCGTTGCGTCGTGGAGCGTCCGCCTGAGCGTGCTGATAATCACGGCGCTGTTTCTCGCCGGGCTTGCGCTGCTCGCCCGCGCCCTGACGAAAAAGCAGCCGGCGTGATCAAAGGTTTCTTTGACCCCGGTGCGCGATCTGGAATAGAAGCAAGACCGGCTTCCCATCAAACGATTCTAAGGAAGCGCTGATTAAAGCCAGCCTTCCCAATTTCAATTTTTATTGGCTGGGAAAGTGGCCGCCGCAGTGAAAAATTTCCTCTGGCGTCACCGGTTCTCGGACTGTCTCCAGCCAGCGC
>Ga0182030_10016707_pt1 | contig 14261 bp, 9 predicted proteins | sample 812S3MmetaG_FD_121299 | JGI IMG/M metagenome (GOLD analysis project Ga0182030, IMG submission 121299) | Permafrost microbial communities from Stordalen Mire, Sweden - 812S3M metaG (Illumina Assembly) | ecosystem: Environmental > Terrestrial > Soil > Wetlands > Permafrost | place: Sweden...
CTGTGCGGACTGGGAGAGCGTGACGGTGTCCGACGACGACTCCGGCGGTGCTGCCTGCTTGGCCGCCGCTGGTGCAGGAGCAGGTCTATCGGCCAACTGAACCGACGCTACGCTGGAGATGGAGAGTGACATTAGGAATCTTCCCTTCATATGAACATATCGGCAGAATATTCGATTCTTCCGCGAATATCTGCCCGGCCCAAACGGCTGCCGCCGTTGGCGGAAGGGACGCGGTCTTCGCCGTCGATCCGCACGCACCAGCCCAGCAGATGAGGGCTATGAGCCGTTTTCCCTGTCACGGGCGACTTTCTGCCGGGTTGGGAACGATAGGCTTTCCGGAAAGAACCCGCCAGCCGAGCTTTCCACCAGCCCCGTCATGCTCAGGGCGGCCCCATGGAGCCTGGCTGAGGTTTGGGCGCGCGCTCAATGGGAATCACCAGCGTCGAACTTCGCGGTTTGCTCGAACGGCGGGCGGCCGTGCTGTCGGCAGAGCCAGAGGGGCCCTCGGGCTCTAGCCCGACTTTCTTCGGCTTCATCTACATCCATGCGGCGGTGCCGATGCCCAAGAAACTCGTCGCGTATCGAATATGGCGGCCTGAAAGGCCGCCTGCAGGCAAGATTGCCTGCCCCACGAAAGGCCAAAGCCCAGCGGGCGAGCTCCGCTCGCCGGACAAGCTAAAGCATGTCCCACATAAGAGCCACCTACTGCACCCAAAGGGGCACGAATTGGCTGGAGGATAGGCCCGATGCGACGATCAACATCCTCATGCCGGACTGCTGGTCGCTGAATAGCTGGAAGTTCACCTGGTAGAGTCCCGCAAAACCTGGCGCGAGACCCGCGTAGGACGGCAAAGCCTCGCGTCCGTCGACATCCACAATGAAGAGGCTGGTTGGAAGAACCGGCGCGGCTTGCGCGGGTTGGCCTTCTACCGACGGCGGGTCGGTGGCGCCGAGACCGGTGCAAAAGATGGCCAGATATTCTCCGGCCTTCGCCGGATTGCTCTGCGTGACACGCGAGTAGTCGGAGGTGTGGACCACATACGCCTGGTCGGTGCTCCCGTCGCCGCTGGCGGTGAAAATTCCCGGCGCTCCAGCGACCACGTACAGCGTCCGTTGACCCGATTGGCTGCCGTTGGTGACAACCAAAGTTGCGCTGACCGGCGGCGCGCCATAGGTCGCCTGCACGCCGTACGGCACCTGGAAATTGATTTGCCCCGGCGATACGAAGTACAGAGGAGCGGCGATTCCGCCCACGGTCACCGACACGCCTCCCAGCGACGGCGGCAATGGGTACGATAGTGCCTGTTGCGCGGCCGGCGCCAGTTGCTCGCCGAAAATGGCGACCGCTTCGCCCGGCGCCACGGTATCGGAGAGATGATAGCTGGCCGCGTTGTACACACTCAGGATCAGCGGCACGCCCGCCGGCGTGGCCGGCGGCGGTCCGAAATTCAGGACGCCGGTGGATCCGGCCGTCGCCAGCCATAAGTTGCCACCGGCGACCGGCGCCATCCCCAGAAAATTCCGGTCGCTATACGTGGAGAAATCCCAGCTTGCGCCGCCGGGATCGATTTCGGCCAGAAATCGGCCGCCGGCATTGCTCGGCTGAAGGGCCTGGACGAGCGGCAGTGCGATGCTGCCGGTGGTCCCGGCGAGCCAGACGCCGCCTTGCGAAGTGAGCGCGATGCCGGAAACTGTGCTGGTGGCCCACCGATCGGAGCCGCCGACGTACGTCGAGTAAACCAGCGCGCTGCCGCTGGGATTCACCTTGGAGACGAACCCCGTCGTGAGTGGGTAACCTGGCGTGGCTTGCAACGGTTTCACCGTCGGGAAATCGCTCGACTCAGTGTAGCCCGCGACATATGCGTTGCCGGCCGCGTCCACCGCGATGCCCGCCACAGTCTGATCGAAACTGCCGCCGAGATACGACGAGTAGACCAGCTGGCCATCGCTGCTGAAGCGCGTGACGAATGCGGAGGCGTGCGCTCCGGCGGGTTTGCTGTGGGTGGAGGATTGAAACGCGTTGAGCGTCGGGAAATCGAGGGAGGTGGTGAGTCCGGCGACGTAAGGGTTCCCCGCTGCATCCACGGCAACAGCTTGGGCGGTAGCGCCTTGCGATCCGCCAAACACGGTGGCCCACAGGTACGCGCCCGACGGATCGATCTTGGCGAGGAAGGCGTGCTGGGGCGACGGCGCGAGACTGCCGACGTAAATCGTGGAGGTTGGATTCACCGGATCGAGCGCCAGAATGTTCGAACCCTGGACCCATGGGCCAGTGACGGCGGTCCACGTGTTGCCGCCATCTTTGCTCTTGAGCAGCGTGCCGTAGTCGAAGATCTGGTCGAGGCCGCCGGACGGATCGACGGCCAGATTGCCGGCGTTGCTGTTGGGCGCGAGTGAGGATTGCGCAAGCGTGGTCCACGTCTGGCCTGCGTCGGTGCTGACGCCCAGCGCATTGCCCGGCGCGTATAAAGTAGTCGGGTTGGCCGGATCGAGAACCGGCGGGTTGACGAATCCCGGGCTGCCGGCGGTCCACGTCTTGCCACCGTCGTCGGAGCGGAACACGCCGTGTGTCTGTGCACCGAGAGTGTTTGTGCAGCAGGAGTAGATGCGGGAAGAATTGGTGGGATCGACGAAAACGTTGGCTCCGGTGGAGCCAGGGTTGGCAGCTGTGGCCACGAAGAACGCCTTGAAGTCATGAGCGTCCTGCCAATGCAAGCCGCCATCGCTGCTCACGAAGACCGATGGCGAGCCGGGCATGGCGATAGACATCCACACGGACTGCGAATTCTCGGGATCGAGCGCGATGGTCCCAATATTCAGCGGGATTCCCGGCACCCATGGTGGCGGCAATGCGGCGGTGAGGTTCTGCCAGGTGGCGCCGCCGTCGGTCGACTTGGCAAATTGCGTGCCCTGCGTAGCGGCGCCGTAGAGAACGTAGAGCGTCGAGGGATTTTTAGGGTCGAGCAGAATTTGTTGCGCGGTGGTGGCGGCGGGCAGCAATTGGGTCCAGGTGGCGCCGCCGTCGAGCGATTTGTAGAGACCGGAACTGGTGGCGGCGTAGAGGGTCGCGGTGTGGGTCGGGTCGATGGCCAGGGAGTTGATGGCTTGCGCGGAGATGCCGGCGATGGTTTGCCAAGTGGCGCCGCCGTCGTGGGTGACGAAGAAATTCTGTGCGGGCGGGACGGTCAGAGTGGAATGGAGTGTGGGGAAGTTGGCGTCGAGACTGGCGCCGGCGAAGTAAGCGTTGCCCGCCGAGTCGACGCCGACGGCGCTGCCGCTGGTGTACGCAGCGATGGATAGGTTGTAGACCAGCGTGGACCCGGTGGGGTTGACCTTGAACAGGAATGCCTGCCCGGCCGAGGGCGGCGGCAGCGGGCTGGGCGCGGATGCGGTACCGGAGACGTACGCGTTGCCGGCGGTGTCCACCGCCAGACCGGACACCACGTACTCTTGGGTGGCGCCAAGATAGGTGGAGTAGAGAATCTTCGTACCCGTAGGATCGAGCTTGGCGACGAATGCCGTGGAGCAAGGCGAGGAGTAGTTCACGACCTCATCGGAGCAGTTCCCGGCGCTCACCGTCGATTGAATCGGATTCACCAGCGGGATCGCGGCGGCGGTAGCGCCGGCGAGATAGATGTTGCCGGCCGGGTCGAGCGCGGCGTAGCTGTATGGGAAGGCTCCGGGGAGCGCGGTCAAGTTCAACTGCGCTGCGGCAAACGAGAGATAGGGGAAAAGCAAAAGGGCACACATGCGTCGCATAGGGAATGGCCTTCGGGACGCGGGAGGACTCGATCTATTATCGAACAACCCAGGTGATCTCTGCTTGCTGTTAACGGCTGCCCTGGACAAGCCGGAACATATCCCAAACTACCGAACGATTGAAGGCTGCAAAAGGCAGGAGCGCGCCGACGGGCAATCGCTCGCCTGGGGGGCGGGCGAGATGCGCAGCGATGCGGTACCGCCGGGACCGGGCCGCACCTGCACGCGGAACAGGCCAGAGGACGGGTCGCGCACGGGCAGACTGCTGCGGCCCGTAGTGGCGGCTGCGCTCACCGGCACCGGCGAATACCCCAGGAGAGTGCGTTCCGTTTCGCCTTTGGCAAACGCCACCGTGATGCTTACCGCGCCATCGTCGGCCAGAGCCGTGATGCGCTTCTTACCGAGGGAAACGAAATGGCCGGCGTCCCCCACCATGGCGATTCCGGACGGGCCCGCCGGCGCGGCAATCTGGTAGTTGAACGTGGTAGCGTCAAGGCTCACAGCGTCGCCAGGCTGGACCAGCCTACCGGTGCCATGGAAGTAGTCGTATAGGTAACTGGGACCGGTCACGCCCACATCGGCCAGAGTGAAATTCGCCTGGGTGTTGGCGCCCTGTGCAAAGGCAAAAACGTACCAGGCGCGCAGACCGTCGAAATCGCTATAGGTGGCGGCCACCACAGGCGCCTGCGCGTTGTTGGAATCGCTCCAGAAACTGCTGTCGATGGGGGCGATGGGCACGTCGGGTTTGACGATGATGCCGTCGCGGCGGGCCGTCTGGTGCAGGTTCCGTCCGTTGAGCGTTCCGATCTTGTCACCCAGGCCCACGGGCCCGGCGGAGAGAGTCGCCAGCAGCAAATTACCGGTCTCGCTGCTCGCCAGGACGTCTGTAAAAGGCCAGACACCGACGGCGCTCGCTAAGCGCGCGGCGTACAGGAATCGCCACCAGCGTGACGGATTGAAGCGGTCCTCGCTGGTGCGAATGGTCGTCAGGTTGTTGTACTTACTGCTTTGCAGGAAGTGGCGGGCAGTCCCGGAGCAGTACTGCACCCCGATGTGTAGCGGCGCCAGAGAATTCGCCATGTTGTCCAGGAAGGCATCGCCATCGGTCAGGTTGTACGCCGTGGACGCCTGGCTGAAGAGCCAATCCTGCTCGAAAACAGCGGCGCCGGAACTCGCCAGATAATTTGCCACCTGAGCCCAGTAGGCCGGGTCGATGGATACTTGCCCCGACATTTGAAACTGTTGCTGGATGGGGCTGGCGGGATCGATCCAGCGGGCGTGAGTGACCAGCGGAATCCCCAGGGAACTCTGAAAAGTCGCGAGACTGGAAGTAAAGGGCGGCGTGGCGGCCTGGTATTCGTAAATGCCGCCGCTCATAGACGTCCAGTTATTGGTCGCTCCCTTCGGGTAGAACCAGCTATCGAGCTGCATGTAGCCGAGCGCAATCCCTTTATGGCTGAAATCCTCCTGCACTCCGGCCAGAGTGTCCTGATAAGAGAGCCCGGGCTCGGTGGTGTAGTAGTAGCTGGAACCGGCGTCGGTCCAGTATCCGAGGTGGCTCAGGGTCACGTCGGCGTCGTTAGCCGGCCGGGCCTTCCCGGTCACGCCGGTGAGCAGATTGCCCCAGGTGTCGAATGCGCGGCCGATGCCGTCGTCGATGACCAGGAGCGTTTGCTGCGTGAAACCGGCGGGCAGCGTCGCGATCTGCGAGGAGATTCCACTGGATAGCGTGCCGTTCGAGGCTCCCGTGCTGGCCACCATGAAGTGCGTCGCCGGCGAAAGAATGGCGGTGTGGTAGGCGGCGTCGAAGGCCACCCACGGGCTCTCGGGGTCCGACCCTTGGAACGTGGGGAATCCGAAAGTGCCGGCGAATGAGATGGTGTGGAGTCCTGCCGGGTAGCTGGTGAGAGTCGGGAAGGAGAAGGAATTCGGACCGCCGGCGGGCAGGGTTACGGTAAAGAGCACGCTGCGCGATGCCTGGTAGGTGCGGATGGCGGCGTGACGCGGGGCGTCGGTGACGAAGTCGAAGGCAATTTCGTTATACAGGCCGCCGGCAGCGTCGACTCCGGAGCCGGTCGCCATATTAGAGACCTTGCCGCCAACCGTTCCGGAGAACGTCCAGCCGGGCGACGGCGAGGAGACGGTATACGACCCGTCGAGGGAGACGGTGACCGTCAGCCCACCGGAACCCGCCACGGAAGCGCCTCGCAGGAGGCAAACGCATATAAATAAGGTAAAAGTGCGAAGAAGTGTCGACAACCCTGAAGCCCCAATACTGTACGATAATGCACGAGTTTAGCATGGCTCCAAAGGGCTATGGGTCTGTTTGTGCGGGTAAATACCGGATCAGATGAGGGGGAAAGGCGTTTGGGGGCGTTTGCGCGTGCGCAGAGCCGTCGTCCGCCATAGGCGCTAAAATAAGCCGCCGCACACCCCCGCGGGTTGTGGACGGCAAAAGTTGCGTTTCCAAGATGTTGGGGAAACCGTTCCCGGCGACCGGCTTGCTGAGAAGCTGTGAAATAATACCCAAAACCATTTTTGGCGCCAAATGTTTTCAGCGAGTTAGCCTGTGCAAAACCAGCCGGAAATCGATTATTTCACGGCTTCTGACGCGGCGGCTCAGTAACTGACATCCAATCGCCGGCTGTCTTTCGAGCCACGACCGCAATGGAGCGGTTCTCCCCAAGACGGTTGAGCACCCAATCCAGCCAGAGCTTCCCGGGGTAACTTGTTATCCTGTTTAGATGGAGGAAGTCGGTCTCGGTATTATCGGTCTCGGCAACGTGGGCGGGGGCACGCTCACTATCCTGGCGGAAAACGCCGAGCAGATCGCCCTCAAGCTGGGGTTCCGGCTGAAAGTGGTGGCAGTGTGCTCGCGCACCGCGCATGCGAAGAGATTGCCTCCCGCGCTCGGCCCGGTGTTTCGGACCACCGACTGGCGCGAGGTGGTGGCCCACCCCGAGGTCCAGATCGTCGCCGAACTGGTGGGCGGCACCACGGTGGCGGCGGAGATTTTCGACGCGGCCATTGCACATCGCAAGTCGATGGTCACTGCCAATAAGGAATTGATGGCCGCCTGCGGCCCGGAAATCTGGGACCGCGCCATTCGCGCCGGCATCAATCTGGCGATGGAAGCCAGCGTGTGCGGCGGCATTCCGATTCATGCGGTATTGCGCGAGGGCATCTCGGGCGACCGCGTGCAGGCCTTCTACGGCATCTTGAACGGCACCTGCAACTACATCCTCACCGAAATGGAGAAGCGCAACGTCTCGCTCGCCACGGTGCTCGAAGAGGCGCAGCGGTTGGGATACGCGGAGGCCGACCCGAGTGCCGACGTGGACGGGTACGACGCACGCTCCAAGCTGGTGCTGCTGGCGGCGCTGGCGTTCGGTGAGAAGATCACGGCTTCCGACATCTTCATGGAGGGTATCCGGCGGATCGGCGAAGTGGATTTCCGCTACGCCGGACAGCTGAAACACACCATCCGGCTGATTTGCGGAGCGCGCAAGATTCCCGAGGGGCTGATTCTCTCGGTACGTCCGGCATTGATTCCCATGTCCACCATCCTCGCCGGCGTGCAGGGCGCGTACAACGCGGTATGGGTGAAGGGCGTGTACGGCGAGGACACCTTCTATTACGGATGGGGGGCGGGCGCGCTTCCCACGGGCGTCGCCGTGGTGAGCGATTTGATGAGGGTGGCGCGCGAGATTCGCAGCGGCAGTCCGCAACGCGTGTCGCCGTTCGCGCATGAGCGCCTCGGCGAGAACAAGCCGGTCTCGGTGACGCTGCAGCGCCGGGCGTATTATCTGCGCTTCCGCGTGGACGACCGCCCCGGCATCATTGCGAAACTGGCGGGCATCCTGGCGAGCAAACGCATCGGCCTCGAGGCGGTGCTGCAGGAGCCCTGCGAGACCAAGCACGACCTGCCGTTCGTGATCACCACCGAAGAGACATCCGAACAGGCCATTCGCGAGGCGGTGGAAGAAATGTCGCGGCTGGACTTCCTGAAAGAGGCGCCGCTCGCGCTGCCCATGGAGACTGCTTTATGAAGAGACTGGCGATCTTCGTTTTGTCGCAGGCTGGGGTTTTGTCGCAGGCTGGGGTTTTGTCGCAGGCTGGGGTTTTGTCGCTGGCTGGGGTTTTGACGCTGGCCGGCGCGCTCGCGGCGCAGGTGGCGCAACCGGCCAATGCTACTTACCAGACGGAAGCCGGCCGCAAAACCGTGGCGCAGGGGTTGAACTCGCCCAATCGCGAGCAAACACAAAAGCCAGGCGAGTTGATCAGGGACATGGGCCTCGATCCGGGGATGACGGTGGCCGACGTCGGGACGGGCGTGGGATACATGCTGCCGTTCCTGAGCCGCCGCGTAGGACCCGCGGGGCGGGTACTGGCGGAGGACATCTTCGACGATTTCCTGGCCGGCGCCAAACACACCGTAGAAGAGCAGAAACTCTCCAACATCACGTTTATCAAGGGCACGGAGACCGATCCTAATCTGCCGGAAGGGCAAGTGGACATGGAACTGGTGCTGGATGCCTATCACCATTTCGACTACCCGGAGAAGATGCTGGCGGCGCTCTACAAAGCGCTCAAGCCCGACGGGAAACTGATCGTCGTGGAGTATTATAAGCGCGAATCGGCCATGCCCGGGGGCCGCGCGCTGACCCACATCCGGCTCGACATGCCGGATGTGATCAAAGAAATCGAAGCCAATCGCTTCCACCTGCTCATGGAAAAAGAGCACATCAAGAACGTCCAGTACATGCTTGTGCTGGAGAAGAGTTAAACAAACCATGAACTACTTTCGACTTGCGGCGGTGCCGCTGATTCTGCTGCTGCCACTGGGCGCGCAAGATTCCAAGAAACCCAAGAAAGACACCGGCATCACCAGCGAACAGGCGGACCAGATCCTCGAGGAACTGCGCCAGATTCGCCAGTTGCTGCAGGCGCAGGCGGAAAAGAACGCGCCGCAAGCTCCCTCACGGGCCAAACTGGACCTCAAGGGGTTCCAGATGCTCGGTTCGAAGGATGCGCCGGTCACGCTGGTGGAGTTTACGGACTATCAATGTCCCTACTGCCGCCAGTTTCACGTCGCGGTATTCGGCGAATTGAAGAAGAATTACATCGATACCGGCAAGGTCCGCTTCTACAGCCGCGATCTGCCGCTCGATTCCATCCATCCGAACGCCAACCGCGCGGCGCAAGCGGGACGTTGCGCGGCGGACCAGGGCCAATTCTGGAAAATGCGCGACCTGATGGGGGCGAACTCCGACAAGCTCGACCTGGAGAACCTGGTCGCCGAGGCCGGCACTTTGCAGATGGACACCAAGGCGTTCCGCGGCTGCATCGAAACGCAGAAGTACAAGGAAGCGGTGCAGACGGATGTGCTGGAGGCTATGAAAATCGGAGCGCAGGCCACGCCGACATTTGTGCTGGGCAAGAGCACTCCGTTGGGCGTGGACGGCGAACTGATCGAGGGAACGCGGCCTTACGCGGAGTTCGTGAAAGAGATCTCGAAGCTGGATTCCAAGTAGTCTGTCGCGGCTTCTCGGAAGTCAGCTCCGCCAGCAGGGGGCTTCGGATCGTGCAATCTGTGACTGCGGAACGGGCGAGCCCCGCTCGCCGGGACAAGCTAAACTGACATGGCCTCCGTGGCGGGGCCGCCCAAGAAGATGAAAAGCGGCCGATGCCGGACGGGCGGGCGGGGTAGATGCTGAGCGTTGCGAAACGGTCGTCGGCAATCTAACCACCGGTGCGTGGTGTTAATCTGATCGCTGGAGAAATGTCTTCATGATAATCGGCGTTCCGAAGGAAATCAAAGATCACGAGACGCGTGTCGGCCTGGTGCCCAGCGGCGTCATCGCTCTGCGCGAAGCGGGGCACGAAGTGCTGGTGGAGACGCATGCCGGCGAGGGCAGTTCGATCACCGATGGCGAGTACATGCAGGCGGGCGCGGCGATCCTGTCAACGGCAACCGAAGTCTGGAAGCGCGCGGACCTGATCGTCAAGGTGAAGGAGCCGCAGAAGTCCGAGTACGAATATTTCCGGCCGGGGCTGATCCTGTTTACCTACCTGCACCTCGCGCCGCTGCCGGAGTTGACCGACAGCCTGCTCGCTTCCAAAGTGAACGGCGTGGCGTACGAGACCATTATCGAGAGCGACTATTCCCTGCCCTTGCTCACTCCGATGAGCGAAGTGGCGGGACGCATGTCGGTACAAGTGGGCGCGCAATATCTGGAAAAACCCAGCGGCGGGCGCGGCATTCTGCTGGGCGGCGTGCCCGGTGTGGCGCCGGCCAATGTGGTCATCCTGGGCGGCGGCATCGTGGGCACCAACGCCGCCAAGATCGCGATCGGGATGGGCGCGCATGTGACCATCATCGACCGCAATTTGAATCGCCTGCGCCAGTTGGACGACATTTTCAACGGCGAGGTAGTCACGCTGGCATCCAACGTGTGGACCATCAGCGAGAATCTCAAGACGGCCGACCTGGTGGTGGGCGCGGTGCTGATTCCCGGCGCGTCGGCGCCACGGCTGGTGAAGCGCGAGATGATCGCCACTATGAAACGGGGCGCGGTGGTGGTCGACGTGGCGATCGATCAGGGCGGGTGCTTCGAGACATCGCACGCCACTACTCACACGGAGCCCATCTACTTTGTGGACGGCGTGCTGCACTATTGCGTGTCGAATATGCCGGCCGCGGTGCCGCATACGTCGACCTTCGCGCTGACGAATGCGACGTTCCCGTACTTGTTGGAGCTGGCCACGCATGGGTTGGAAGGCGCGTGCGAGCGTCACGCGGCGTTGAAGAAGGGCGTGAATACCTACAACGGGTATGTGACGCACGCAGGAGTCGCGGCGTCGCAGGGACGGGCGTTCAAGGAAATGGCGGCGGTGTAGCAAATTGCCGTTTGTGGGTCGCCCTCGTCCGCTGCCAGCCCCCTGTCCGGCCTTTTCGATGTTAGCTTGGGCCTAAATGTTCAAGTCGAGTGCGGGACGAGGGCGTCCCGCGCGGACCAGGGGGTCCGCCCCATCTCTTACGGCCGCAATTTGTAGCTTGCCCCTAACTTCCCTGCCGCCTGCAAATGCTTCCGAGCGCGCACTAACTCCGCGACCTGACGAATATGGCCGAGATCGTGCATTGCCCACTCGTGGAGCATTTGCTGCAGCGTGATCTCGCCAACCTCCTTGTGGATGGCGCGCCGTTCGCCGGCACTGCGGGGTAACGAGCGCAGATATTCCACGTTCGTCTCGCGCTGCTCCTCGAAGTGGTCGAATGAATCTTCGGCGTCAGCACCGCGATAGAGATCCAGATACATCTGAGCGTCGTCCGGATCGAACTCCGGGAGCTCTTCGCTCATGAAGCGATCCACGCGCATGCGATAGCAGTGGCCTTCGCTGTGCGAGATGTGCGCGAGCACCTCCGCCACCGAAAAACGATCGGGCGCGGGTTTCCAATCGGCATCGTCGTGGTTCAACTCACGCATCAGTCCGCGCAGAATCGAGGGTGTCTCCTCGAGCAGGTCGAGGCAATCCAGTGCGTCATCATCTTCCATCATGCGATTTATCCTACGATATTCTCCCCACCGTCCACATGCAGAACATTTCCGGTAAGCCAATACGTGGCGGGATGGGATAGCGCCGCGATGGTGCGCGCCACATCCTCAGGCTGGGTGAGGCGGCGGCTGGGATTGCGCTGGCGCGCGGACTCCAGAATCTTCTCGAAGCCCGGAATTTGCCTGAGCGCCGCGGTATCGGTGACGCCCGCGAGGATGGCGTTCGCCGTAATCCCGGCCGGCGCGAGTTCCACGGCGAGCTGCCGGATGTGCGCTTCGAGCGTGGCTTTCGCGGCGCCGACCGGACCGTACCGCGGCACCGCGCGCGAGCCGCCGATACTGGTCATGGCGAAAATGCGCGCGCCGCGGTCGAGCACACCGGCAAACAAACATTCCTGTACCCAATAGACCAGCGAGTTGCCCATCACGTCGGCGGTCAATTCCAACTGGTGCCGATTGATGACCTCCTCGGCGCCTACCAGCGGCTTGAATGCCGGGTACGTGAGCGAGTGCAGCATCACCCGCAGCGTGCCCGGCGGATCGACTATCCGGCGCGCGAGTTCCGCGACGCATTCCTTGCGCGTGTCGTCCAGCGTGGCGTTGTCGTTGACGAAGTGGCATTCGCGGCCGCACTGGCGGATCTTTTCCTGCAGGGCGTCGACGCGCTCCGGCTGGTCGCGGCGATCCATGTGGACGCCGAAGATGTTCATGCCGGCGCGCGCCAACTCGAGCGCCGTCGCCTCGCCAAACCCGCTGCTCGCGCCGAGTATGAGCGCCCAAGGTTGTTTATTCGCCATGCGTCCCTTTTGTTAGTGTAACGGCCTTCGGCTCACCGAATTCCGAGGGAGTGGAAATTACGGTGATCCCGGGGACCGCTTCCTTTGGTCGCGGCTCGGAAAGCAATCTGCCGATGCTGAGCCGTGACCAAAGGGAGCGGTCCGCGGCAGCGCGGGCGAGCTGCGCTCGCCAGACAAGCTAAAGCATGTCCTACCTTTGCGTCACTTCGATTTCTCGCGCGTCATCGCCAACCGAAGTGATGCGAATCTCCGTGCGCACCGCTGGTAGCATCTTCGGAAATCGCTCGCCCCATTCGATCAGCACCAGCCCGTCGCGATCGAAGATTTCATCGAGCCCCAGGGTGGCCACTTCGCGCGGCTCGTCGAGGCGGTACAGATCCACGTGGTACACGCGGCCTTCGCCGTATTCGTGAATCAACGTGAAGGTCGGGCTCGACACCTCATCCGGCGCGGCGGCGCCCAAGCCGTTCACGATCCCTTTGGCGAGCGTGGTCTTCCCCGCACCCAGATTGCCGATCAGCAGCACCACGCCGCGCCGCGGGAGTTCGCGCGCCAGCCGTTCCCCCAGCGCGATGGTCTCCGCTTCAGAGGCGGTGCGATACGTCGCCACGCGCCTCCGGGCCTGCTAACGCCGCCGCGAAGCAGACGGCGTCCGGCAGATATTTCAAGATGTCCGTAGCGATGAGCGACTTCTCTCCGACAGCGCGCGCGCCAATCTCGCCGGCCAGCCCGTGGAGATACACCGCGGCCGCCACAGCCTCGTCGGGCTGTTTCGGAAACTGCGCCAGGAAGCCCGAGATCATGCCGGTGAGGACGTCGCCGGTACCGCCCGTCCCCATCGCCGGCGTGCCCGTGGGGTTGACCCACACGCGCCCGTCGGGGAACGCCAGCAGCGTGCGCTCGCCTTTCAGCACCAGAGTCACCGCGCGCTCCATAGCGAATGCCCGCGCCGTGCCGACGCGGTCCTGCTGCACTTCCGCAGTGGTCTTGCCGGTCAGCCGGGCCATCTCCCCGGGATGCGGAGTCAACACGCGAACCCGTCCAGCCGTACCGGCGACCTGATCGACCAGGGCATCGGCGTCCAAGACCATGGCTTGCGGAAAGCTCTCCACTGCGCTCGACACAAGCATCGCGATATCGGCATGGCGACCCAAGCCCGGCCCCATGGCGACCACCGTCATGCCCTCGGCCAGCTTCTCCAAATCGGCATTCAGTGCGATGGAGCCCATGGGCGTCTCGGCCAGCGGCTCGGTCATCAATTCGGGTGCGTGCGAGGCGATTTCGGCGATCGCGCTCGCGGCTGACGCTACGGTCACCAATCCCGCACCGGCGCGCAGTGCGCCCAGTCCACTCATCGCCGCCGCGCCAGTCTTGCCGCGCGAGCCGGCGACGATCAGCACATGCCCGAACGTACCCTTGTGCCCCGCGCGCGGCCGTGGCGCCAGCAGCGAGCCGAACATCGTGGGCTCGATTAGAGACAGCCACACATCTTCATACAACGATTCCGGACTGCCGATGGTTCCCACTGCCAGTTCGCCCACGCGGTCGCAATTCGGCGGCAGCACGTGGGCCAGCTTTGGCGCGGTAAACGTCACGGTGTAATCGGCGCGCGCCAATTCGCCCGGCGATTCGCCCGAATCGGCCGCCATGCCGGAGGGAATGTCGACCGCCATCACCTTCGCCAGCGGAAAGCCGCGATTGATTTCGCGGATAGCGTCCAGCATGCGGCCGCTCGCCGCGCCGGTGACGCCCGTCCCCAGCAGCGCGTCCACCACCAGTGTGGCGTTGCGCGCCTCGGCGGGAATTTCGTGGACTACCGCGCAGCCGCACACCTCAAGCATCTGGAGATTCGCCGCCGCGTCGCCGCGCAGATCTTCGGGTGCCGCCAGCAGCACTACATACAGCGCGCGCGGATGAAATCGCGTAAAGATCTGGCGAGCGATTGCCAGTCCGTCGCCGCCGTTGTTCCCTTTGCCGCACAGCACCACGATGCGCTGGCCGGCCAGTGGCGCACAATGATCGGCGAGAAACTCCACTACGCGGTGCGCCGCGTTCTCCATGAGCACGATGCCGGGGATACCCATTTCGATGGTGTGGCGGTCGACCTCGCGCATCTGGGCTGTAGTCAGAACTTTCATATACGACGAAC
>Ga0182030_10016708_pt1 | contig 14259 bp, 16 predicted proteins | sample 812S3MmetaG_FD_121299 | JGI IMG/M metagenome (GOLD analysis project Ga0182030, IMG submission 121299) | Permafrost microbial communities from Stordalen Mire, Sweden - 812S3M metaG (Illumina Assembly) | ecosystem: Environmental > Terrestrial > Soil > Wetlands > Permafrost | place: Sweden...
AAGTCGCAATCAGGGTGTCGAATTCGCCGGCCCCGATCGGGTCGAGGCCCGATGTCGGCTCGTCGAGAAACACGATTTCCGGGTCGAGCGAAAGCGCCCGCGCCAGCGCCACCCGCTTTGTCATGCCGCCGGAAAGTTCCGAGGGAACCTTGTCGCAGACGCTGGCGTCGAGGCCGACCATTTCGAGCTTGGCCACCGCGAGTTCGTCGAGCAGGTTCTGCGAGAGTTTGAGATATTCGCGCACCGGAAATTGAAGGTTCTCCCGCACCGTCAGCGACGAGAACAGCGCGCCCTGTTGGAACAGCACGCCCCAGCGCCGCTCGATCGCTTGGCGTTCAAAGTCGCTCGCCGTCTTCATATCGACGTCGAACACCTTGATGATGCCCTCGCGCCTGGGGATCAGACCGATGATGGTGCGCAGCAGTACCGATTTGCCGGCACCCGAGCCGCCGACGAAGCCGAGCACCTCGCCGCGGTAGACGTCGAGATCGACATGGTCGAGCACGACATGGTCGCCGAAGCCGGCCACCACATCGCGCACCTCGATCACAACGTCTTTCTTTTCTTTGCTTGGTTTCGCCATGCCTCACATCCCGATCGAGGCAAAGAATATGGCGAAAAACCCGTCCAGCACGATCACCAGGAAGATCGATTCCACCACCGAGGCCGTTGTCTGCAAGCCTAGCGATTCCGCGCTGCCCTTGACCGAAAGTCCCTCCACGCAGGCCACAACGCCGATCACCACCGCCATGAACGGCGCCTTGATCATGCCGACCTCGAAGGTCTGCAGCGAGATCGCTTCCTTGAGGCGCGATAAGAATATGTCGGGATCGATGCCGCCATAGAGCCAGCACACCAGGGCGCCGCCATAGAGCGCCGCCATCGAGCCGAGGAACGTGAGGATCGGTACGCCGATGACCAGCGCGATGATGCGGGGCAGGATCAGCACCTCGATCGGGTCGAAGCCCATGGTTTGGAGCGCATCAATCTCCTCGCGCATTTTCATGGCGCCTATTTCGGCGGTGTAGGCCGAGCCGGAACGGCCCGCCACCATGATGCAGACGATCAATACGCCGAGCTCGCGCAGCACCAATATGCCGACCATGTCCACGACATAGACGTCGGCGCCGAATTTGCGGAAATGGAACAGGCCCTGCTGCGCGATGATGCAGCCGATCAGGAAGGTGATCAGCAGGATGATCGGCACCGCGCGCCAGGCGACATTGTCGAGTTGGTGCACCAGCGAAGTGAAGCGGAAACTGCGGGGCCGTGCCGCCACCCGGAGCATGGTCACCGAAAGCGCGCCCAGCATATTGACGATCGAGGCCAGCGATTGCCCGACCGACACGATGCTGTGGCCGATCGAGGCCAAAGCATACGTGATGTTCTGCCCGCCGGTGTGATGAACCGGCGCCGCTTCCGGCTTTACGGCTTGCAATTCTTCCATCAGCGCGCGGTAGTCTTCGCGCAAGCCCGTCACTTTGGTGTCGCAGCCTCGCGCCGAAAACGCCCGGATAAGCCGCTCCAAAAGCCAGGCGCCGAAGGTGTCGAGCCGCTCGACGCCCGCCATGTCGATATCGACGCGTTTGAACTTACCGGTCCGCCGGGTTTCGGCGTCGATTTCGGATTCCAGGCGGTGGGCATTTTCCGCGATCCACGCGCCGGCGCCGGCGAGCTTGAGCCGCTCGCCTTCGGTAATGCCTACAAGCAGCGTATCGCTCACGTAAGATGCCTCTGATGCCACTTACCGGCCCCCAAAAGGGAGTAGCCCGAAGAACCATACTTGACCAGCGCCCACGAACCTGTCGAGGGTTTGGCGTGCCCTAGATATCCCCAGGTGCCTGAATTTGAGCGAGAAACTCAACCTTACCCTCAACCTGGCCGTGGAACGCTGGCCGATCGCCGGTAGTTTTACCATCAGCCGGGGATCCAAGACCGAAGCCGTGGTTGTGGTCGCGGAACTGGGCGACGGCAACGCAAAGGGCCGTGGCGAATGCGTGCCCTACGCGCGCTATGGCGAAAGCGTCGATACCGTCGTGGCGGCGCTGGAAGCCATGCGCCCGCAACTGGCGCAAGGACTAACCCGCCAGGGTCTGCAATCGGCCATGAAGCCGGGCGCTGCCCGCAACGCGCTTGATTGCGCGTTCTGGGACCTCGAGGCTAAGCGCGGCGCACGACCGGCGTATGACATTGCCGGGCTCGCTGCCCCACACCCAGTCACCACCGCGTTTACGATCTCGCTCGCCAGCCCGGGCGAAATGGCCAAGGCCGCGCGCGCGTCGTCCGGCCGGGATTTGCTCAAGATCAAACTCGGCGGCAATGACGAGGCTGGAGGCGATCCTGCCCGTATTCCGGCGGTGCGCGGGGCGGCGCCCCACGCCCGGTTGATCGTGGACGCCAATGAAGGTTGGAACGAGCGCAATCTCGCCGCCAACCTCGCCGCCTGCGCCGAGGCCGGTGTCTTACTGGTGGAACAGCCGTTGCCGGAAGGGCGCGATCAGGCACTGGCCGGGCTCAGGCGGCCTATCCCGGTCTGCGCCGACGAGAGCGCGCATGGTTTGGAATCGCTCGCGGCGCTGCAAGGCAAATATGACGCGGTCAATATCAAGCTCGACAAAGCCGGCGGTTTGACCGAGGCCCTGGCGATGGCCGATTTGGCCGGCCGGGCCGGATTCACCGTCATGGCCGGCTGCATGGTGGCAACGTCGCTCGCCATGGCGCCGGCGATGCTGCTGGCGCAAGCAGCAAGCTTCGTCGATCTCGACGGGCCTTTGCTGCTGGCCAAGGACCGCGCCGACGGCCTGCGCTACGTGGACAGCCTGGTTTACCCGGCCTTCCCAGCGCTTTGGGGCTGAGTTCCCCTTACGCCTGATGCAGCCAGGCCACACACCTTAAATACTTGAACTTGTTCCCGAATTGTCCACTGCAATCACGTTAACCAAATCTTCCCGTAACCGCCCCGTTGAGCCTAGACTTGGTTAAGCTGCGTTAAGGATGCTTGGCCTAGGGGGGCCAAATCCCAAAAAGACTACGCCAGTAACGGTGCGTAACGGGGACGGGGGTCATGCGTATTCGGAGCCTGTTGCTCTGTGCCGCGATAGTGGCGTCCGTTGTGACGCCCGCTTCGGCGACGATGCGTATTGCCGAAGACCGCGGCGGCCAGATCGGTCATTACCTGCAAGCCTTCGCCATGTTGCGCTCCTCCGGCGAGCGCGTTGTCGTCGACGGCAACTGCCTGTCGGCCTGCACGCTGGTGCTGGGGTTGATCCCGCGCGAACGCGTGTGCGCGACGCCCCGCGCGCGCTTCGGCTTCCATGCCGCCTGGATGCCGGATATCGACGGGCGTCCGGTCACCAGCCCGATGGGCACGCAAGCCTTGTGGAATATCTACCCGGTCCCGGTGCGGCGCTGGATCAGCCGGCATGGCGGTCTGTCGCGCAGGATGATCTTCATGCAAGGCCGCGAGCTCGACGGCATCGTGGCGAGTTGCGATCAGCCCACGCGCCGCGCCCATGTGCGCTCAAACCGTCGCTTCGCCACGGGGTCGATAGGCTATCACGGCGCAAGCGCCGCCAGCGATCGCCGCTAGCGCCATCGCCGCGTAAGCCAAGCTGCCGAAGGCTGCATAGAGCACACCGGAAATTCCCATGGCGGCGGCCATGCCGAAGCCTTGCGCGATGGCGAGATAGCCTTGCGCGGTGGCGGCCTGTCCGGGCGGCGCATGGCGCGCGACAAAACCTAGCGCGCCCAGATGCGTTGCGCCAAACGAAAGCGCATGCAGCAATTGCAGCCACGGCAATAGATAGACCGGTGGAGCGAACGCCATGCCGCTCCAGCGCAAGGTCGCGCCGAGCGCACCGACGATCATCATGACTGTCGGCGAAAAAAACGGCGGCAGCCGCCCCGAAAAAGCAAAGAGCACGATCTCGGCCGCGACCCCCAGGCCCCACAGCGCCGCGATGGTGGTGCCGTCCAGCCCGGCGCCGCGCCATTGCACCGCCGAAAATCCGTAAAACACCGCGTGGCTCGCCTGGATCAGACTCGAGGCCAGCACCACCGCGATGAAGGCAGGATCGCGCAGCAGCGTGCGGCGCGCCGGCGCCGCATCGCTGGGCGCCGGTGCCGGCGTCGACACCGGCATCAGCGCTAGAGCTGCCAGCGCCGTGCCGAAACTCGCCACCACGATCATCCAGATGATGTGACGTGCCGAAATAATATCGACGGCATAGCCGGCGGCCAGATTGCCGAGGATAAAGGTGGCCGAACCCCACAGCCGCACCGGCCCATATGCCTTGCCGCGCGCCATCAGGCCCTTGAAGGCATAGGTCTCCGACAACGGCATCAGCGGTGTGAAGGCAAGCGAAGCCAGCGCATAGGCGGCGAGGATTTCGAAGGCGCCCTCGGCCAGGCCCATCAATGCATAGCCGGCGACCGTGAAGCAGGCTGCCAGCACGATGGCGCCGCACAAAGCGTCGCGCCGGTCGGCCGCGCGTGTCACCAGCGGGATGGTCAGTATCCGCAGCAACATCGGCGCCGCCAGCACCAAGCCGATGGTGGCTGAGTCGAGCCCCTTGGCCTTGAGCCACACCGGCAGGAACGGCTGGCTGATACCGGCGACAATGAAAAAGGCGGCATAAAGCGCCGCCAGGCGCGGCGTAAACCCGATTTTAGATTGGAAAATTAGCAACATACCGGCGCCTACCATGATGCCACATGATGTTTTCGCCATCATGTACTGGCCGAATCAAGCCGGGTGATTGATAAACTGTCGCCTGAGGCTTGCACATGCCGGATAAGGTTTTGGCGGATATGGTTTTGGCTGACGGTTCGGCGGTCGCGGCGGAGCCTGTTAGCCCGGCCACCACGGACGATTATCAAACGCTGCACGCGGCGCTGTCTTCAAGCGCGCGCGGCCGCGAATTCCTCGCCGAATTTGCCGGGCGCAACCGCCATGCCGACACCGAAATGCTGTTGGCCGCGCTCGACCGCCTGGAAGCCAGGATGCGCGCCGATGGCACTGCGCATGAGCGCTTGCGCGACGAGTTGCGCATGCTGCTGATCGCCGTCCGGCTCACCCGCCCCGACATCGACGCCGCCAGCGCGCCGGACAAAGCCGAAAAACTCGTGGCTTTGCTCGACATGCTGGCAAGCCGTATCGACGCCATGGTGGCGCGCGGCGCCAGCGATGACGCAGCACCAGCCGAGGCGCCATCGTCGCCGGCGGCGGTGCTCAGCCTGGTGCCGATTTCCGACGAGCCGGAATTGCCGATCCCCGCCCCGACCGCCCCGCCGCGCGAGATCGCGCTGGTTCGCAGTGCAGTGGCGATGCCTGAAGTGACTTTTATAGGCGGCGCGCCGCTGGGGCCTAAGGTGGTCGAGCACGTCGATATCGAAAAGCCCGCGCCGGTGCCGATACCGCTGCCGGCGATGGCGAAGTTGCCGGCAATCGATCCGCTGGCGCCCATCAGGGCGCTGAGCGAATTTGAGCGGATTGCGTTGTTTACGTAATCAGCTTGGCGAACAAATCGGCGTCCACATTGCCGCCGGACAAAATTCCGACCACGACCTTGCCTTTGACAACGAGCTTGCCGGCCAGCAGCGCGGCCAGGCCGATAGCGCCGCCCGGCTCCACCACCAGCTTCAATTCGTGGAAGGCATACGCCACCGCGCGCGCCACTTCCTCGTCGGTAGCGGTCATGCCGGTACCGATCAGCGCCTGTGTAATCGGAAACGTCAACTCGCCCGGAGTATTGCTCATGAGCGCGTCGCAAATGGTCCCGCTCATGCGCGGATTCGCCTCGCGCTTGCCGCTCTTGAACGAGCGCAGCGTATCGTCGAAGCCTTCCGGTTCGACGGTGTAGAATTTGGCCGACGGCACGCGCGCCTTGACGCCGAGCGAAATGCCGGCGGCAAGGCCGCCGCCAGAGGCGCCCACCACCACGATCTCGGGCTTGAGATCGAGCCTAGCCAGATCCTCGACGATCTCGAGGCCGATGGTGCCCTGCCCGGCAATGATCAGCGGGTCGTCATAAGGCGGCACCAGTGTGGCGCCGCGCTCGGCGACGATTTTCATGGCAATGGCGGCGCGATCCTCGCTATTGCGGTTGTAGGGCACTACCTCGGCGCCAAGCGCCAGTGTTCGGTCGCGCTTGAGCCGCGGCGCGTCGGACGGCATCACGATGGTCGCAGGAATCCCCAACAGCCGCGCCGCCGCGGCCACGCCTTGCGCGTGATTGCCGGAGGAATAAGCCACCACGCCGGCGGAACGGCGCGCCTGCGGAATCGAGGAAATCTTATTATAGGCGCCGCGGAATTTGAACGAGCCGGTGCGCTGTAACGTCTCGGCCTTGAGAAACACGCGCGCGCCGAGCAAATCGTCCAGCACCGACGCATTGATCAAAGGCGTGCGCACCGCCGCACCATAGAGCCGCTTGGCGGCGGCCTCGATGTCGCCGGCGGTCGGCAGAATCGTAGTGTCGATGGCGCCCATGCGGGCAAGCTAACGCCGCTCGGCAAGCGGCAGCAAGCCCTAGGCCGCAATCCTCCCGCGCCTATCGCGCCAGGCGCGTGCGCCCTCGGTCACGTGCTGGATGAAAATGCGCGCGCTTTCGCCCCAGGTCAGCCTGAGCGCGAATTCGCGGCAGGCCGCGCGGGAACATTCCAGCGCTTTCAGACAGGCGCGCCGTAAATCCTCGTCGAGGCAGCCGACCGGCGCATCGCCAATGACATCGCGCGGCGCCGCTGCCGGGAGTGCCGCGACCGGCACGCCGCTTGCCAGCGCCTCCAGCAGCACCAGGCCGAACGTATCGGTCCGGCTCGGGAAAACGAACACATCGGCCGCGGCGTAGATTTCGGCCAGCGCTTCGCCTTGGCGCGACCCGACAAACACCGCATCAGGAAACCTACGCTCGAGCGCTGCGCGCGCCGGCCCATCGCCAACCACTAATTTGGTGCCCGGCAGATCGAGCGACAAAAACGCCTCGAGATTTTTCTCGACCGCGAGCCGCCCGACGGTCAGAAATATCGGTCGCGACAAATTGAGCGGCGCCCCGTTCCGCGGATGAAACAGTTTCGCATCGACGCCGCGCGGCCACAGCTTCACCGGGCCAAAGCCGCGCGTGCCAAGCTCTCTGACGAGCGTCGGCGTCGCCGCCAACACCGCGGCGCCGCGGCCGTGAAAGCGGCGCAGCCACGACCATGTCACGTCGCAGGTCCAACGCTCCGGCACCGGCAGCCGGCCGGCAATGTAATCTGGAAATCGCGTGTGGAAACTCGTCGTGAAGGGCACGTTGCGCTTGATGCAGACGCGCCGTACAGCATGGCCGATCGGGCCTTCGGTCGCGACATGGATAGCGTCGGCGCGCGCGTGGTCGAGACGGCGTTCTATATCGCCGGGCCCGGTCAGCGCCAGCCGGATTTCGTGATAGCCCGGCATCGGTATCGTCCAGAATCCTTCCGGGCTGAGAAATTCCAGATCGGCGTCGAGCACGCGCGCCTCGCGCGCCACATGGCCGAGCGTGCGCACCACGCCGTTGACTTGCGGGTGCCAGGCGTCGGTGGCGACGAGAATCTTTGTCATGCTTTTTCCTTGCGCATGAGTTTGTCCGAAAACCGGTTCCCACTTTTCGGGCTCATGCGGCCTGCGCCTCCTGCCGCGCCGGTTCGCTCTGCTCGCCGGTGCTGATCCAGGTAATGATCTCGAATTGGCCATCGAGCCCCTCGGCCACCGCCGTGCAGCTCTCGACCCAGTCGCCGCAATTGATGTAGCGCAAGCCGAATTCGTCGTGCAGCGCGGCGGTGTGGATGTGGCCGCAGATCACGCCGTCGGCCTGATGATGCTTGGCCTCGGTCGCCAGCGCCTTTTCGAAGGCGCCTATATAATTGACCGCGTTTTTCACCTTCAGCTTGGCCCATTTCGACAAGGACCAATAGGGCGCGCCGAATATCCGGCGCATGACGTTGAAGATGCGGTTGGCGGTGAGCGCGAAGTCGTAGGCCTTGTCGCCCAAAAGCGCGAGCCAGCGCGCTTGCGTCACCACGAGGTCGAAGATGTCGCCATGCACGACCAGATAACGCCGCCCGTCCATGCCTTCATGGATGGCGTTTTCCTTGACTTCGATGCCGCCGAAATGCGTGCCGTAATAGCCGCGCAGGAATTCGTCGTGGTTGCCGGGGATGTAGATCAGGTGCGAACCTTTGCGGCCTTGGCGCAACAGTTTCTGTACCACGTCGTTATGCGCCTGCGGCCAATACCACGACGAGCGCAGCGCCCAGCCATCGACGATGTCGCCGACCAGATAGATCGTTTCGGCTTCGTGATGGCGGAGAAAATCGAGCAGTCTCTCGGCCTGGCAGCCGCGTGTGCCCAGATGCACGTCCGAGATGAAAAGCGCGCGAAAGCGCTTCGCGGCGTGCTCCGTCACGATGAAGGGATTTCCAATTCAAGGATCATGTGGGCAGGCATTAGCAAAGCTTGGTATCGGTTTTATGACGGCGGCGTTAACTTTGTTTAACGACGCATGTCTTTGATGGCGCATGATCTTTATCCGAAAACCGGTTTCCACTTTTCGGGATCATGCTTATGCCGCCGCGCGTTGCGGCTCGACGCGGCGGAACCGCACCAGCGTATAAACGCCGAACGGCTTGACCTTGCGCCGCTCGATCAGCTCGGCGCCGCCATGGCTGGCGGCCCAATCGGCGAGCCGCGCGAAGGGAAATTCCGGACGCAGGCCGAAGCTGCGCGCTTTTTGTGCCAGCAGGCGCTCGATCGCAGCGGCGAGCCCGCGCTCGGAATAAAGATGATTGACCAGGATGATCTGCCCGCCCGGCTTGACCACGCGCGCGCATTCGCTGAGCACGCGTTCGGGGTTCGCCACCAGCGTGATGACAAATTGTCCGACCACGCAGTCGAAACTGGCGTCGGGATAACTCAACGCATGCGCATCCATCACCGCTAGGCCCTTGACGAAAGGATATTGCCCGCTCGCCGCCCGCAGCCGCGCCCGCGCGATCATCGGTTCCGAAATATCTATGCCGGTGATTTCGGTGGATACGTCGTAATCATCGAAAGAGAGCCCGGTGCCGACGCCGATTTCAAGAATTTGCCCGCCGGCCTGGCGCGCCGCAATTTTAGCAGCCTGAGCCGCCGCGCGCCGTCCGTTGAGGAAAATCGGCCCGCACAGCGCATCATAGACCGGCGCCCAGCGCGCATAGGCTTTTTCCATCACCTGCTTTTCGGGATCGCGCGGCGAACGGAGCGGCATGTGGCCCTCGAATCGGAATATCTCCAGGAACCCGACCGGACTACCAAGCCATTGCTACAGTATGGCGACAGGCTTCCCGCCCCCTCCGGAGCACAGGGAAGAGAACGGCTTGACGCCCCGCCTTGCCTGCACCAACACTTCGCGCCGTAAGCACACACAAGGAACCCCCTAGGAAACGTCCAATGGATCTTGGAATTGCCAGCCGCAAGGCCATCGTTTGCGCGTCGAGCCGCGGGCTGGGCAAAGCCTGCGCGCGCGCCCTGGCCGAAGCCGGCTGCGAGGTCGTAATCAATGGGCGCGACGCCAAGACGCTCGACGCCACCGCCGCCGAGCTTGTCAAGATAACCGGCGCCAAGGTTATTGCGGTGGCCGCCGACGTATCCACACCCGAGGGCCAGAAGGCGCTGCTCGCCGCCTGCCCGCAGCCCGACATCCTGATCAACAACAATGCCGGCCCGCCGCTGCGCGACTTTCGCGTGCTCACGCGGGCACAGATGATTGAGGGCGTCACCGCCAATATGATCGTGGCGATCGAACTGATCCAGAAGGTGATCGACTCGATGATGGCGCGCAATTTCGGCCGCATCGTCAACATCACATCGGGCTCGGTGAAGGCGCCGATCCCCGGCCTCGATCTGTCATCGGGCGCGCGCGCGGGCCTGACCGCGTTTCTCGCGGGCGTCGCGCGCACCGTCGCCGACAAGAATGTCACCATCAACAACATCCTGCCCGGCGCCTTCGACACCGACCGACTGCGCGGCACACTCAGCAAGGCGGCCGAAAGCAAAGGCAAGAGCATCGCGCAGATCGCCGCCGACCGCATCGCCACGATTCCGGCGCGCCGCTTCGGCGATCCGGCCGAGTTCGGCGCGGCGGCCGCGTTCTTGTGCTCGGCGCAGGCCGGTTACATCACCGGGCAGAATCTTCTGATCGACGGCGGTACTTTCACCGGGGCGTTCTAAGCGGCGCGTCCTAACGAAAAAGGCCGGCATCGCTGCCGGCCTTTTTATTTCAGTTTGAACGCCAGCTTTTACTTGGCCTTGGCGTAGCGTTGTTTCACGGGCTCGGGGGTCGGATCGTCCCAGCGATATTTCAGCGCCAGCGAGATGATATCGATCTGGGAACTGACGCTGCCGCTGTACAGCGTGCCGTTGAAGGACGGGTTGCTGGTGTCGAGGAGCGTGATCGGCGCTGATTTCACGAAGACATGCGAATAGGCGAAATCGATCGACGTCTTGGCGTTATATTTATAGGTCGCGCCAAGCGACAACCAGAAACGGTCGTCGTCCGGCACGGCTGGAACGCGAACCGTGTCGGATACCGGCGACAGCTCGTAGGCGGCGCCGGCGCGAAGCGCGAGTTGCGGGCTCCACTGATATTCGGCGCCGGCCGAGAAGAACCAGCTGTTCTTGTACTGGAAGTCGATGACGACGGGGGCGAAGGCTACCGTGGCCGGCGCGCCGCTGGGCTGCAATATGTTGGAATTGCCGATGCGGCTCCAATTCGCCCATTCGACTGTGCCCAGCGCCGTCCACTGCGACGTCAGCTTCTGGCGCAAGCCAAGGCTGACCGTGTCGGGCAGATTAACTTGGGTGTTGACCGAGCCCGGCGTGGAAATCGCATTGAGCGCGGCCGGAATTACCATCGTGCCGTTGATCTTCTGATTGATCGCCGAACGATAGCCCAAGCCAATCGTGGTGTTCGGCGACGGCGTCAGAGTGAAACCGGCGGTCCAGCCATAGCCGTAACCGGCGCCGCTGACGCCTACCTGATTGGTAGGCCCAAGCAATGCGATGCCCTGTGTAAAGGAGGCGCTGGCATATTGGATTTGCGCACCGAGACCGAAGCTCAGCCAATCATTGAGCTTGTAGGCGATAGTTGGCGCAAAGTTATAGGTCTTGAGGTTCTCGCCGCCGGCGGCGTAAGCACGGCCGGCCCAGGTATCCGGGAAACTCTCGGCAAGACCGTAGGGCGCATTGACCGACAGACCGAGCCAGAGCTTTTGATTGAACTGCCAAGAGTAATAGCTCGAAGGCACGAGCGCCGAGATGGCAACATTGCCGGTGCCAACGCCGGCATTGGGGTTGTTCACGGAAGAAGGAATAATACCGGTTAGGGAGGACTCGCTGTTGATGCCCGGCATTTGCGTCAGCGTCGCCGGATTATAAAACATCGACGACAGCGATCCGCCCGCGGCGACGCCGGCGTAGGATGAACCCTGCCCGTAAGCGCTCTGCTCGCGCACGGCTAGACCGCCCGCATTCGCGTCTAGCGTGGCGCCGAGCAATGCGGCTGCGCCGCTACAGGCCAGCAAAAGTGACTTCACGTGGCGAAACGACATCTAGCAGCCCCCTCAAAGCATTCGGCGCCTTGATTCCGCATGGCGCGCTTATGGGCAGCATCGTGCCGATTTTATCACCGCATCACAATGACTTGAGGGGGCCCCCCATGCATTCAGATGGGACAATGTGACGTATTTTGCGGCCTGTGGCCGGCGCGCCACAGCCATTCGGATACCGGCGCAGCCCTGGCCGGAGCGGGAAATCATCGCGGATTCAATCATCTGCGCGAAAGCGCCGCGGCCGGGGCGGCGCTTCAGTTGAAGATTCAAAGCGACGCTACGGTTTACACCGCTGCCCGCCGTTAGGGCATCGGGTGCGCCAGCCGCTCGGCCGCGTCGGTATCGGTAAACACGACACCCAGGCGCTTTAATTTGCGCCAGATCACGTGACACGGCTGCTTGAAGTGATCGATTTCGATCACCAGCACGAAATCATCCGGAATGCCGACCTGACTCGCGACTTCGAGCAGGGCGCCAGCGTCAGACAAATTTCGCACACGGCAGTCGATGCCGGCGTCCTTGTTGAAGGTAATGCTGCCGGCTTTGAGCGTACGGTGGCGCGCAATCTTGCGCCGCTCGATCGCCTCCGCTTCCGGCAATGCGTCCAATTTGACATCCAATTTGGTGTCCATAACAATCCTCCGCAGATCGCGCCGCCAGCCTGCGCCTTATGGAGCGGCGATACTGCGCCCTCGACCGCGCGTGGCGACCGCTCGCATTGATCAACGCATGGATTATATGCGCGCCGCTTTATCCGACCGTGAAACTGATCGCTGAAATACGACGGTATTCGGTAGAATTCGCTAACCAAACAAAACGCGCGATCACCGGCTGTTTGCTTGAAAGCGCGTGTATTTTATTCGCAATTTACGAAAGTTGCCGTCGGCCAGGGGCTAATGTGAATTGGGCCTGCAGGACAGTGCGATGCATGAAGTTGGACCGACTGTGATCAATTGGCTTATCGGCAACTTCAAATTATTCGGCGTCGATATCCAGAATTGGATGCTGGCCGCGGCCGGCGGACTGCTGCTTTACATAGTCATTCTGATGATCGCGCGGCGCTGGCAGCGGGGCGTGCATTAAGCTGGTGCGCCCGGCCCGCTTCACCGAAAATTCAAGTCGATGGCGCGTCGCTCGGCAATAGAGCGCGCACCGATAATTCGCGCTTGAAGTTGCCCATCGCCTCCTCGATCAGCGCCGCGCTATTGGCCTTTTCAAGCTTGCGTAGCAGGACCTTCAGGCTTGGATCCTTGTCGCGAATCACCCAGCGCCGGGTGAACACCTGAGCGTCGTAGAACGAGGTGATACGAACGGGGTTTGCCACCGCCGGAAGGCGGGCGTCGAAGTGCTGTGTGAAGGGAATGGTCATGGTGCCCAAGGAGTAAGAGTATCTCGCAGATGATGTGTCTCACAAACTCAGAAGTGGGACGGGTGAAGATCGTAGGAGCCGCCTTTTTTCCCGCGGCCGTAGATTTTGGCGGCGGCGTCACGGATGCGCGGGCAATTGCGGTCGAAGGCCGCGAGCAGTGCGCCTTCGTCGCGCGCAGCGCCAGGCGCGAGCCGCTGCAAGGCATCGGCGCTGATGTAGAATGACGTCTCCATAGATTGGTCGTGACCCCAGAAATGCACGGCGTTACGCGTGGCGTCGTAGCTGCGGCTGGGGTTAGGAAAGTTCAGTGCCATGCGTCACCATGCGCGCTTTGGCGGCGCAGCGATACGGCGGCTGTGGATTAAATTGGACGCCGCGGAACATTACCGGATACCGTTTTCGATTGCGCCGGCGCGCAGCCACACGGGGTTACGCGTACCCTCGTAGCTTGTGGGGATGCGGTAATAAGACTATATAGACACTCTATATTCTTTCGCGGCACGTTTGAGCGGATCGACCTCCGCGGAAAGACCATCCATGAATATTTTCATTTTCAAATCGGAAGCCAATCGCGAACTGCGCGCCTTTTCCGACGATCAGGGCGGCCACAAGCTGCCGGCGAAGTTCCGCCCTTGGCACGCGGTCGGCGTGGTCAAGCCGGAGGCCAAGCCGCCGAACAATCTGTCGCGCGACGTGATCGAGAAGTCGATCGCCGACACCGGCTATCAGCTCTACAAATTAAAGAGCGACAAGTAGCCGCCTCTAGCGCCGTTCCCTCGCTTGCCCCATATTTCTGCGATGCCGAGCCGACCTTGCAAACCCGACGCGGATTTTAAGCGCTTGTGGCAGATGCTAATGCCCGGAGTCGATATGCCGGCCTGTGGGACCGGCGAGGCGGACGACCGCGTCAGGTCCGAGCTGCGGGCCAAACCCAGGCCCGGCGTCGAAATTAGCGGCCCAGCGACAAAAACCGACCCGTAAATTCCGGAATTCGCGGACGCGACCGAACAAAGGCGCCTTGCCCCGCCCCCCTCCGCCGTCGCATGATCGGCCCCGACCTCGATTCCATCCAAATACACTTCGCTCCAGGAGAACAGTATGAAGCTCGTCCGCTATGGCGCGCCCGGCCGCGAGAAGCCCGGCATCATCGGTGACGATGGCAAGATCCGCGATCTGTCGCGCATCGTGAAGGATATCGACGGCGCCATGCTGGCCTCCGGCGGCCTCGCCAAGATCAAAAAGGCCAATCTCAAGCGCATGAAGCCGGTCGGCGGCAAGCCGCGGCT
>Ga0182030_10016709_pt1 | contig 14259 bp, 13 predicted proteins | sample 812S3MmetaG_FD_121299 | JGI IMG/M metagenome (GOLD analysis project Ga0182030, IMG submission 121299) | Permafrost microbial communities from Stordalen Mire, Sweden - 812S3M metaG (Illumina Assembly) | ecosystem: Environmental > Terrestrial > Soil > Wetlands > Permafrost | place: Sweden...
ATCGCCGATCTGCGCAAGCGGATCGGCATCGTGCTGCAGGACTTTCGCCTGCTCGATCACATGACCACCTACGAAAACGTGGCGCTGCCGTTCCGGGTGATGGGCCGCGACGAATCCAGCTACCGCAAGGAGGTCATTGATCTCCTGAAATGGGTCGGTCTCGGCGAACGCATGGATGCGCTGCCGCCGATCCTGTCCGGCGGCGAGAAGCAGCGCGCGGCGATCGCCCGCGCCGTGATCTCGCGGCCGCATCTGCTGCTGGCGGATGAGCCCACCGGCAACGTCGATCCGACGCTGGGACGACGCCTGTTGCGGCTGTTCATCGAGCTCAACAAGTCCGGCACCGCGGTGATAATCGCGACCCACGACATCACGCTGATGGACCAGTATGAGGCGCGCCGGCTGGTGCTGCATCAGGGACGGTTGCATATCTATGAGTAGAGCCGGCGACGATCATGCTCCGTTGGTGGATCTGGGACACGAGCGTCCGCAGGTGTCGGCGCGGGCGCGCAATCTTTCGCCGATCGTGCCGCGCGCCTCGATCGCCGGTCGCGCGCTGGTCGCGGTGGTCGCCATCATGACGTTCCTCGCCTCGATGACCACCGGCGCGGTGCTGCTGGTGAACGCGTCGGCGGCCGAGTGGCAGTCGGAGGTTGCGAGCGAAATCACCATTCAGGTGCGGCCGGTGGCCGGGCGGGATCTCGACCGCGATGCGGCGGCGGTGGCTGCAGCGATGCGCGCCCAGCCCGGCATCGTCGAGATCAGGCCTTTCAGCAAAGAGGAGTCCGCCAAGCTGCTCGAACCGTGGCTCGGCAGCGGGCTTTCGTTCGACGATCTGCCGGTGCCGCGGGTGATTGTCGCCCGGGTGCAGCCGGGCACGGCGCTTGATCTGGCGGCATTGCGCAGCCGGGTGACGCAGGTGGCGCCGTCCGCCAGCGTCGACGATCACCGCGCCTGGATCGAGCGGATGCGGTCGATGACCGGCGCCACCGTGTTCGCCGGCGTCGGCATCCTGGTTCTGGTGATCATCGCGACCATCATTTCGGTATCGTTTGCCACCCGCGGGGCGATGGCGGCGAACCGCCCGATCGTCGAAGTGCTGCACTTCGTCGGCGCCGGGGACCGCTATATCGCCAACCGGTTCCTGCGGCATTTCCTGCGGCTGGGGCTGCAGGGCGGCGTGATCGGCGGTGGCGTCGCGATGCTGGTCTTCGGCTTCTCCGAATCGATCGCCGGCTGGTTCTCCGGCAACCCGGTCGGCGATCAATTCGCGGCCCTGCTCGGGACATTCTCGCTGCGTCCCTCCGGCTATCTGGCGTTGGCGGCGCAGGCCGTGCTGATCGCGGCGATCACCGCCTGGGCATCGCGGCGGACGCTGTTCGCCACGCTGGACGACATCGATTGACGCGGTTTGTACATGGATACCGCGCCGGCCGGACTTTAATTGGCCTGAAAACGTTCTAGTGTGTGCTGGCGACCAGGACCACGGTTTCGACAGCAGGCTCGACTTGCAGAGGAAGATTGCCGGCATCGCATGACGCCATCATCCGACGATAAATTGGCGAAACCGCCTGCTCGCGCGCCGCGGCGTTCGCTGCGCGCGGCGATCGTCGCGGCGCTGGCGATGGTGTTCGTCGCTGCCGCGATCGGATTTGTCGGGTTTCTGTCGCAGTTGCGCGGTGCCGAAACCAGGCCTGCCCGCAAGGCCGATGGCATCGTGGTGCTGACCGGCGGTTCATCGCGGGTCTCCGATGCGATGGAATTGCTGGCCGACGGTTATGGCACGCGGCTATTGATCTCCGGCGTGCATCCGACCAATGCGGCAAGCGACATCTCCCGTTCGCTGTCCGACAATCAGTCGTTATTGAGCTGCTGCGTCGATCTCGACCGCTCGGCCGTCAACACCCGCAGCAATGCGGCGGAGACGCGGCGCTGGGTGCATGATCGCGGCTTCAAATCGCTGATCGTGGTGACATCGAATTACCATATGCCGCGGGCCATCGTCGAATTGTCACACGCAATGCCCGATATTGCGCTAGTTCCATTCGCGGTGGTCGGCGAAAAATGGCGCGACGAACCGTGGTGGACGAGTGGCACGACGGTGCGGCTGCTGCTATCGGAGTACGCGAAATACGTCGCCGCCGAAGTTCGGGTGCGTCTGGCCAGTGTCGGCCTCGAACTGACACCCGAGGCTGCCGAGCAGCCGAACGGGTTCCTGATGTCGCACAAACCGGCGACGGCTCAAGCCAACTGATCGGGTTTTCGATGGTTTCGATTTTCTTGCGTTCGCTGGCCTACAATGTGCTGTTTTACCTGGTGCTGGTGTTTTGGGTGATTGTCGGAATTCCGACCTATCTGATGCCGCGCTGGGCCATCATGAATATCGCCAGATATTGGGCGCGCAGCAGCATCTGGCTGATGCGGGTGATCTGCAATACCAGGGTCGAATATCGCGGGCTCGAGAAAATTCCACAAGGCCCGTTGATCGTCGCGTCGAAACATCAGTCGATGTGGGAAACCTTCGCGCTGCTGCAGTTCTTCGATCAGCCGCTGTTTATTTTCAAGCGCGAGCTGAAGTGGATCCCGCTGTTCGGCTGGTATCTGATCAAGTCGAACATGATCGGGATCGATCGCCGCGCCGGCGGCCGCTCGCTGCTGAAAATGGCGCGCCTTGCCGGCGACGAGGTCCGGCGCGGGCGTCAGCTGATCATCTTTCCGGAGGGCACCCGGGCCGCCGTCGATGCGCCGCCGAATTACAAGACCGGCGTCGCCCAGATCTATGTCGATTGCGGCGTGACCTGTCTGCCGGTTGCGCTCAATTCCGGGCTGTTCTGGCCGCGCCGGACCTTCATGCGCTATCCCGGCACGCTGGTGGTGGAATTTCTCGATCCGTTGCCGCCCGGCCTGTCGCGTCGTGAATTCATCGGGCGGCTCTCGGCCGTGGTCGAGGAGGCCACCAACCGGCTGGTCGAGGCGGCCCGGCGCGAGCAGGCGCAGTTGTTCGGCCGCGTGCCCGGTGCGGTTTCGGCGCAGGCTGGCGTGCGCGACCTCTAGAGCGTTTTCGAGCCAGCGGGTCGGCGCAAAGGACTACCCGTGCGGCGGCGTCTCGTGGTGCAGCAGCAACGCCAGCTGGTGCAATTGCTGGTCGCGAAAACCCTGCTTTTCGATCGACCTTACCGTTGACAGCACATAGTCGCGGTTGTTTCCGGAGCGGCCATGCCCTTGCTGCACGTAGCGCAGCTGTTCGGCCAACGAGAGCCGTCCGGCATACTGGACGTGGCCGCGGTCGACCACATAGGCCAGCGCGCTGACCCGCTGCCGGGCCTCATTTTCAAGCCAGACCGAACGCATGACCTCGTGGTAGACGCTGGTGGTCTGTTCGCGGCTGCGCAGATAACCGACGGTGTCGTTGCGCCGTGCCGCCGCGACCCGGAATGCGATGCCGCGGCAGGCGCCGCCGCGGTCCAGCCCGAGCACAAGACCCGGCTTTTCCGGCGTCCCGCGATGGTCAAACGAATAGACGCACAGCGCGCGGTGCTCGCCGATCAGCCGCGCCGGGACCTGCTCGATGAATTCAAAGCCCGGCCGCCACATCAGCGAACCATAGCCGAACACCCACAGGTCGCCTTGTGACAATTCCGTTTCGGACAGGACTTTCGCTGGCATCGCGGCGACGCCTAGCAGAATTTGGCCTGCAATGAAAATGCGTTAATTCGATTGCCGCGCCCAGCCATCGCTTAATTGACAAAATCGTTGGTCAAAGCTCGCCGGATGTCCGATATCACCCTCGCGCCGCGCCGGCGCCCGCTTTGGCGCCTTTTCATCATGCCCGTCTTGCTGCTTGTCGCCGCCGCGGCCTGGAGCGCGTTCTGGTTCTATTCCGCCTCCAGGGTCGACGAGACTGCGGATGCCTGGCGCGCGCGGGAGGCCCGATCGGGCCGGGTCTACGATTGTGCCAGACGCTCGGTGGCCGGCTACCCGTTCCGCCTCGAAGTCCGCTGCGATGGCGCCAGCGTGTCGCTGCAGTCACAGACCGCCGGGCAGGCCGCCACGCAGGCGCCGATCACCGCCAGGCTCGGTGAAATCCTGGTGGTGGCGCAGATCTACGATCCGAAATTGCTGATCGCCGAATTCACCGCGCCCGCCACCATTTTCGAGAGCGGACAGCAGTCGTCGATGGTGGTGAACTGGCGCACCGCCCGCAGCAGCGTGGTCGGACTGCCGGCGGTTCCGCAGCGGATTTCCCTGGTGTTCGACGATCCCGCGATCGACCGCGTCAACGGATCGGTGCAGACGCCGCTGGCACGCGCCAAACATATCGAGCTGCACGGCCGCCTGGCCGAGGGCTCCGCTTCCGATCATCCGGTCCTCGAGACCGTGCTGCAGATTGCAGCCGGCAGCGTGCAGGAGGTGCATCCGCTGCTGGCGGAGCCGTTCGATGCCGAGGTGCGAACGATGTTGAGCGGCCTGAAAGATTTTTCGCCAAAACCCTGGCCGCAGCGGTTTCGCGAAATCCAGGCCGCCGGCGGCCACGTCGAGATCGTGCAGTCCCGGATCCAGCAGGGCGAGCTGATCGCCATTGCAGCCGGCTCGCTCGGCCTCAACGCCCAGGGTCGCCTCGACGGCGAATTGCAGATGACGGTTGCCGGCCTGGAGAAGGTGATTCCAGCGCTGGGCCTTGAAAAAATGCTCGATGAGGGCGTGCCGCAGGCGACGCTCGATCGCGTCGCGCCGGGCGTCAAGAGCTCCGATGTGCACAACCTGCTCGGCGCGCTGGACCGGGCGATTCCCGGCCTCGGCAAGGTAGTGAAGCAGAACGCCAATCTCGGGGTTGCGGCCGGCATCAACGCGCTCGGCAAGGAGGCGGAGCTGGAAGGCAAGAAGGCACGGGCGTTTCCGCTGCGCTTCGTCGATGGCGCGGTGTTTCTGGGCCCGCTGAAGGTGGCGCAGATTCCGCCCTTGTTTTAGCAGAACCCGGCCGATTTGCGGCCGGGCGGCGCGACCGTTCAATCGATTTTCTTGGCCAGATTGGCGTGCGGGCGGCCGAAATCGGGCACGGCTGAATCCTGGCCGATCTCGACAATGCCGCGGCGGATCGCGCGGGTCCGGGTGAAATGCTCGAACAGCGCCTCGCCGTCGCCCCGGCGGATCGCGCGGGTGAGCTTGGAGAGGTCCTCGTTGAAGGTGCCGAGCATCTCCAGCACCGCGTCCTTATTGGCGAGAAAGACGTCGCGCCACATGATCGGATCGGAGGCCGCGATGCGGGTGAAGTCGCGAAAACCGCCCGCGGAGAACTTCATTACTTCCGATGAGGTCACCTGGCCGAGTTCCTCGGCGGTGCCGACGATGGTATAGGCGATCAAATGCGGCAGATGGCTGGTGATCGCCAGCACCAGATCGTGATGCTCTGGCGTCATGATCTCGACCTTGGCGCCCAGCGCCGCCCAGAACGTGCGCAGCCGCTCGACCGCTTTCGCATCGGTGCCCTCGGGCGGGGTCAGGATGCACCAGCGGTTGATGAACAGCTCAGCGAAGCCGGAATCGGGGCCGGAGTGCTCGGTACCGGCGACCGGATGCGCCGGCACGAAATGGACGCCGGCTGGCAGATACGGCGCCATATCCCGCACCACGGCGCCCTTGACCGAGCCGACATCGGAGACGATCGCGCCTGGCTTGAGGTGGGCTGCGATCTCCTGGGCGACTGCGCCGCAGGCGCCGACCGGGATGCACAGGATGACGAGATCGGCGTCTTTCGCCGCCTCCGCATTGGTCTCCACCACGGAATCGGTGATGCCGAGTTCCGACACCCGGGCGCGGGTCTTCGGCGAACGCGCGGTGGTGACGATTTCCACCGCGAGCCCTTGCGCCCGCGCCGCCCGCGCGATCGAGCCGCCGATCAGCCCGAAGCCGATCAGCGCGATTCTCTTGAAGGGCGGCGCGGCGCTCACTGCCGCGCCATGAAGTCGCGCAGGCCGTCGACCACCAGGCGATTGGCCTCCTCGGTGCCGATGGTCATGCGCAGCGCGTGCGGCAGGCCATAATTGTTCAGGGCGCGCAGCACCAGGCCGCGTTTGGTCAGGAACGCGTCTGCCTCGGCCGAGGTCTTGCCGGTCTCAAGCGGGAAATGGATCAGCACGAAGTTCGCCACGCTCGGCGTCACCTTGAGGCCAAGCTTGCCGATCTCCTCGGTCAGCCAGTTGCGCCAATGCTCGGTGTGGGCCTTGGACATCTGCTGATGTGCGGTATCCTCGATCGCCGCCACGGCCGCCAGCATCGCCGGCGTCGAAACGTTGAAAGGTCCGCGGATCCGGTTCACCGCATCGACGATACTGGCCGGGCCGAACATCCAGCCGATCCGCAGCGCCGCCAGCCCGTGAATCTTCGAAAAGGTGTGGGTCATCACCGTGTTCTCGGTGGTCGCCACCAGTTCGATGCCGATCTCATAATCGTTGCGCGATACGTAGTCGGAATAGGCGGCGTCCAGCACCAGCAGCACATGCGGCGGCAATCCGGCGCGCAGCCGTTTGACCTCGTCGAATGGCAGATAGGTCCCCGTCGGGTTGTTCGGGTTGGCGAGCCAGACCAGTTTGGTGCGCGGCGACACCAGTTTCAGGATCGCATCGACGTCGGCGGTGAAATTGCTCTCCGGCGCAATCACGTTGATGGCACCGTTCGCCATCGTCGCGATCGGATACACCAGAAAGCCGTGGGTGGTGCTGATCGCCTCGTCGCCGCGGCTGAGATAGGTATGCGCCAGCAGATTGAGGATTTCGTCGGAGCCGGCGCCGCAGATGATGCGGTTCGGGTCGAGCCCGAAGGCGCGGCCGATGGCCTCGCGCAGCACGCGCGAGGTCCCTTCCGGATAGTCCTCCAGATGGCCAGCGGCCGTCTTGTAGACCTCCACGGCCTTCGGCGAAGGCCCGAACGGCGTCTCGTTGGCGGACAGCTTGAACACCTTGCGGCCCGGCTCCGGCACCGGGCTCTTGCCGGGCGTGTAGGGCGCAATATCGAGAATGCCGGGATTCGGCACAGGTCGGGACATCTTCAACTCCGGATTGTCAGGGGCGGTCTGGAGCTCTCGCCGCCCCGTTCGGGGGCACCGTATAGCGCGTTGCGTGGCTGCCGACGAGAGCCGATGAACGCACCGAGGCACCGGCCTCGATCAGCGCCGATCTGATCTTTTCGAGGCCGCCGGTGCCTGCGACCGACACCAGCAGGGCCGCGCCGTCGAAGGCGGTATCCGGCACCGCGACGATTTCCGCCAGCGGCGACAGCGCGCGCGCGGTCCCGGCGTTCCAGCCGGAGACGCGCACGCTCCACATCTCGACCTCGGTCACCCGGGCGCTGTCGGCGACGCGCGACACCACGAATACCGGCAGTGCGGCCGGATGATCGGCGCGTTCGACGAACGGCAGCCGCGCGATGATCTTGGGCGCGCCGGCGGCTTCGAGCGCGATCCACCACGGGGTGCGGCTCGAGGTAGCGGAGACCAGCGCCAGATCGCCCTTCGAATTCGCTGCCGCCTCGACCGCGGCGGTTGCGCTGAAATGCGGCACGTAGGGAACGGTGAAACCGAAATGAAATCGCGCCGAATCCCGCATCGCGGATTCGCCGAGCGAAATATCGGCATGTACCGAAAACGGCGCCTGCACATAGGTGAAGGTCGAGATGATGACGCGCCAGATGCTCTCGACGGTATCGAGCGGCAGGATGCCACGATGACGCTCGACCAGCCGGCGCATCATGTCGGCCTCGCGCGCCGGGCGGAACGCCGAGCCGACCTCCTGGGTCTGCTTCACCTGTATCAGACGATCGATGATATCGCCGCGCGCCATCAGCAGGCCGTGGACCTGCGCATCGATGGCGTCGATCTCTTGGCGCAGCACCTCGAGCGAAGGCGGAGCGGGAGGCGGTTGAGACATCTTCGAAACCTGTCGGCAAAACCCGTTGCTACGGCTGACACGGCCCATTGATTAGGTAAGACGGCAGCTGAAAGCAAAGAGAAAACGTGGCGCCCCAGGGCTGGCGGCGGATGGCTCGGACCGCCGTTAACCCCAGGCCAGCCTTGACGAAAACCTTCCTGGGGGCTAGTCTTTAACCATTCCGTGGTCATTTGAGCCGGCCGGCTTGCAGCCACGTTAAACAACTCGCTAAACAGGCCGGGGACAAACGTGATCCCGGTCGAACCTATGTTCAGGCCGGGTTTTTTATGGCCTGATTTCCGGTGGTTTCTCGCAGCCTCCCGAAAGGGTCGTTATCCAGATGGTAAACGTGCAGTCGATATCCAGCCCGGCGATCCATGCCGAGGAGCGCGCGCATGAGGCGGACCATCCGACTTCGCGGGTCGCGGTCTTCGGAACCGACCAGCCGCTGAAGCTGGATTGCGGCATTGACCTTGCGCCATTCCAGATCGCCTACCAGACCTATGGCGAGCTCAATGCGGAGCGCACCAACGCCATTTTGATCTTTCATGCGCTGACGGGCGATCAGCATGTCGCCAACGTGCATCCGGTAACCGGCAAACCGGGCTGGTGGGAAACCATGGTCGGTGCTGGCCGCCCGCTCGACACCGACAGGTATTTCGTTATTTGCTCGAATGTGATCGGCGGCTGCATGGGCTCGACCGGGCCGGCCTCGACCAACCCGGCAACCGGCAAATTGTGGGGGCTGGATTTTCCGGTCATCACCATTCCCGACATGGTGCGGGCGCAGACGATGCTGATCGATCGCCTCGGTATCGAGACATTGTTCTGCGTGGTCGGCGGCTCGATGGGTGGCATGCAGGCGCTGCAATGGACGGCGGCCCATCCCAAACGCGTGTTTTCGGCGCTGGCGGTGGCCTGCGCCACGCGGCATTCGGCGCAGAACATCGCGTTCCACGAACTCGGCCGGCAGGCGGTGATGGCCGATCCGGACTGGCGTCATGGCCGCTATTTCGAACACGGCGTCTATCCGCATCGCGGCCTCGGCGTCGCGCGGATGGCCGCGCATATCACCTATCTCTCCGACGCCGCTTTGCACCGCAAGTTCGGGCGGCGGATGCAGGACCGCGACCTGCCGACGTTTTCGTTCGATGCGGACTTTCAGGTCGAAAGCTATCTGCGTTATCAGGGCTCGTCGTTCGTCGAGCGGTTCGACGCCAACAGCTATCTGTACCTGACCCGGGCGATGGACTATTTCGACATCGCCGCCGATCATGACGGCGTGCTGGCGCAAGCTTTTCGCGGCATTCAGGCCCGGCTCTGCGTGGTGTCGTTCACCAGCGACTGGCTGTTTCCGACCTCGGAAGCGCGCGCCATCGTCCATGCGCTCAATGCCAGCGGTGCACGGGTGTCGTTCGCCGAGATCGAGACCGATCGCGGACACGACGCTTTCCTGCTCGACGTGCCGGAATTTTTCGAGATCTCGCGCGCCTTTCTGGAGTCCGCGGGCGTGGCGCGCGGGCTGACCAGGAAAGGCGGCTGACATGACCCAGCAACAGGTCTTGCCGCTGGACGGGGCGGTCGCGCGCGGCACCGAAAAAAGCTATCGCGGCGATCATCTTCTGGTGGCGCAGATGGTCGAGCGCGGCTCCAAGGTGCTCGACGTCGGCTGCGGCGATGGCGACTTGCTGCAACTGCTGGAGACCCGGGGCATCGACGGCCGCGGCATCGAGCTTTCGCGCGAGGGCGTCAACCGTTGCGTCGCCAAGGGCCTCGCGGTGGTGCAGGGCGACGCCGACACCGACCTCGTCAATTATCCCGACGACGCCTTCGACTACGTGATCCTGTCGCAGACCTTGCAGGCGACCCGGCAGCCGCGGGTGGTGCTGGAAAATCTGTTGCGGATCGGCCGCCGCGCCATCGTGTCGTTTCCGAATTTCGGCTTCTGGAAGATGCGGCTGCAATTGCTGGTCGGCGGCCATATGCCGCGCACCGAAAACCTGCCGGCGACCTGGTACGACACGCCGAACATCCATTTCTGCACCATAAAGGATTTCGTGCAGCTCTGCGAGGCGATCAACGTCAAGATGGAGCGCGCGGTCGCGCTCGATCTCTACGGTCGTCCGCTGCGGCTCAATGCGCCCTGGTGGTTCTGGAACATGTTCGGCGAGCAGGGTGTGTTCCTGCTCAGCCGCGCCGGCAAGGCGCGGTAGGTAGGCATCGATCGAGATTCCGGGTTCGTACTGACGCACGCGCCCCGGAATGACGATCAGGTTTGCTGCATCAGCGACCCCGGATCGCGCGCCGGCCAGCGCCCGGCTTCGGCCAGCGCGATGAAGCGCTCGACCATTTCATTGAACAGTGCAGGTTCCTCGAGATTGAGCACGTGCCCCGCCTTCGGAAAGATCGACAGCCCGGACGCCGGCAGGTGCCTTTTCAGGAACAGGCTGGGCTCCAGGCAATTGTCGTCCTCATCGCCGCAGATGATCAGGGTCGGCGTCGGAACTTGCCGGATCGCGTCGGTCAGGGTGTAGATCGAGGGCCTGCCGCCCTGGAAGCCGCGCATGGTATTGGCGGAGCCTTTGGCGTCGTGCTTGGCCAGCGAATCGTAGAAATCGGCGTGTCCGCGCGGGTCCTTCAACAGGAACGGAATCCGGCTCGGCGCTTCGCGCGTCGCCCTGGCGACTTCGACCGAGCCGATGTTTTCATATTGCTCGGCATTGGCGACGCATTGCCGGCGGAAGGCATCGAGATTCTTCAGGTCCGACCCTGAGCCGACGGCGGCCAGCGTCAGCGATAGCGCGCGCCCCGGCGCGTTCAGGCCGATCTGCAACGACGAGTAGGAACCCATCGACAGGCCGACGAAATGCGCCTTTTCGATCTTGAGATGATCGAGCACGGCGAGCGCATCGGTGTAGAAATGCCTGTAGGTGTAGAGATCCGCCGACGCCGGCACATCCGACGGCGTATAGCCGCGCGCCGAATAGGCGATACAGTGGTGGCCGCGCGAAAAGTAGCGCATCTGCGGTTCCCAATTGGTGTGGTCGGCGGCGAATTCATGCAGGAAGATGATCGGTGTGCCGCTGCCGACCTCCTCGAAATAGAGGCGGACACGGTCGCTGGTGACGGCATAGGGCATTTGCGGTTCCTCTTCATGGGCCGTCTCGAAAATCGCAGTTAATGCTCGCGGCCGCAATGCGGCGGGATCGATTCTTTTTCGTCACGGAATGATCGCGGAATGACCCCGAAACCGGTCCCGCACTGCCGCATCGCGTCTTGCTCTCGCCACACGGAAAAATGCATTACGAGCCCGGATGTCGGTCCGGGCGCGTTTCACGTTGCTAAATGAGTTCGCGGCCGATGGGGAAACGGGGGTGTCAATGAGGATTGAGTATGATTCAGTTGGTTGCGTTTCGCCGGTTGCTTCGTGTTGTGGCACTGGCATTGTGTTCAGCGGCGATGGCTGCATCTGCCGCTCCGGCCTCGGCCAGGTCTCATCATTCGGCCAGGTCTCATCATTCGGCGAGGTCTCATCATGGTGAAGGGCGGTTCGTTCATGCGCACGACGCCGGTCACCACGTTGGGCGCCATTTCGCCTATCGTCATCATTGGCACGCCGCCCGAGGATCGCGCTGGGAGCGCGGTGTCGCTCAGATGCAAAGCGGCGGCTTTGCCGATGCGTATGCCGGCCTGGCGCCGAGCGCGGTGTCCGGTGGCATGGCCGCCTCAGGCGGTTTCGGTTCATCCGAAGTTGTAGCCGAGGCGCGCCGTTACATCGGCGGCAATCCGACCGGCCGCGGCAGTCTGTGGTGCGCGCGGTTCATGAACATGGTTCTGGAGCGGTTGGGTCGTCACGGCACCGGCTCGGACATGGCCAGTTCATTTGCAAGCTATGGCCAGCGCGTCTCCGGCCCGCAGATCGGCGCCATTGCCGTGATGGGACGGCGCGGCGGCGGACATGTCGGCGTGGTCAGCGGCATCGATGCCGATGGCAATCCAATCCTGGTCTCCGGCAACAACCGCAACCGCGTCGCGGAAGCGCCGGTTTCGCGCGGCCGGATCTATGCCTACGTCATGCCGACGGGCTGACGGCAACATCGTCGCCGGCGGCAATCGAGCCGCCGGCGATGACCTCGGCATAGACTCCGCAGTCGGCATGGCCGAAGCGGCGCATCAGGGTATGCGGGATGTTGAGGTCGCGCACCGCCGTGTCGGGATCGACATTGGTGGCGGCGCAACGGACGATCCGTTTGACGACCCTCAGACGGACGTCGCCGATGGCGAGGGTCTGGTCGAGCAGCGCGAATTCGTGCCATGCCGGCCAGCCGCGGACATACAGGTTGGCGCGGAACCGCAGCGGATGAACCGGCTGGCCGACGAGGTCTTCGATGGCGGCCACGCTGGCAAGATTGATGATCGAGACGACCTTCCTGGGCACGTCTGAAAAGCTATGGCCGCGGCCGGCCAGGAGTTTGGGCGGCCCCTCGAGTTCGCGGGCGTAATTGGCCGCGAAGAATGCTTCGATGGCGGCGCAGCCCGCCGCCGTTTCCAGATCGCCGCAGGCGGCCACGTTGCCGTTTTCGCGAATCGTCAGGATGGCGGTCGATTCGTCGAAATGGGTTTGCAGTCCGGCCAGCCGCTCATTGCGCATCAGCATCAGGAAATACGATTTCGGCAAGTATTTCGGGTCGGCCGGATCGAAGCCGCTGGGGCCGTTTTCGATGGCGTAGCGGCGGTCCGACGGAACCGTCTGGCCGGGGGTCAGGGCCACCTGCGGCATCGGTTCCGGAGAGAGGCCCTTGACCGGATAGCGGTAAAGGCCGGCGATCTGCGCGGGCTGGAGCTGGGGCATCCGGCTATTTAGGAGCTTCCCCGGCGCGGCGCCACGGCACACGAATTTGTGAAGCGACCTCTTCCGTTCCCGAAAACCCGTTCCCACATTGGCCCCAAGCTGGCGGAAGAGTCGGCGAGACGACTGCCGGCGGCTTGAGCGATGTCAATGCGGCCTGTGGAAACCCAGTGAAGATGCTGTGTCCGCGCCTCACGCTGGTGGCGGAGCGGCAGGCTGAGGAAAATACCGATGAATATTGAAAAATACACCGAGCGCGCCCGCGGGTTCATCCAGTCGGCGCAATCGCTGGCGATGCGCGAGGGCCACCAGCAGTTTTCGCCGCTGCATATGCTGAAAGTATTGCTGGACGACAGCGAGGGGCTCGCCGGCGGGCTGATCGACCGTGCCGGCGGCAATTCGCGCGCGATCCTGAAAGCGACCGAGGACGCGCTCAACAAGCTGCCGAAAGTTTCCGGAAGCGGCGCCGGGCAGGTCTATCTCGCCCCCGAACTGGCGCGGGCGTTCGATGCGGCGGAAAAGGCCGCCGAGAAGGCCGGCGACAGTTTTGTCACGGTGGAACGGCTGTTGCTGGGCTTGACGCTCGAGAAGGACAGCGACGCCGGCGCCATCCTGCGCAAAGGCGGCGTCACGCCGCAGAACCTCAATGCCGCGATCGAGGCCCTGCGCAAGGGCCGCACCGCAGACAGTGCAACGGCCGAAAACGCCTATGACGCGCTGAAGAAATATTCCCGCGACCTGACCCAGGCGGCGCGCGACGGCAAGCTCGACCCGGTGATCGGGCGCGACGAGGAGATCCGCCGCACCATTCAGGTGCTTTCCCGCCGCACCAAGAACAATCCGGTGCTGATCGGCGAGCCCGGCGTCGGCAAGACCGCGATCGTCGAGGGTCTGGCGCTGCGGATCATCAACGGCGACGTCCCGGAAAGCCTCAAGGACAAGAAACTGCTGTCGCTCGACCTCGGTGCGCTGATCGCGGGGGCGAAATATCGCGGCGAGTTCGAGGAACGCCTCAAAGCGGTGCTGCAGGAAGTGACCTCGGCCGAAGGCAGCATCATCCTGTTCATCGACGAGATGCATACGCTGATCGGCGCCGGCAAGGGCGACGGCGCGATGGATGCGTCCAATCTGCTCAAACCGGCACTGGCGCGGGGTGAATTGCATTGCATCGGCGCGACCACGCTGGACGAGTATCGCAAGCACGTCGAAAAGGACGCGGCGCTGGCGCGTCGGTTCCAGCCGATCTTCGTCTCCGAGCCGACCGTCGAGGATACCGTTTCGATCCTGCGCGGACTGAAGGACAAGTACGAGCAGCACCATGGCGTGCGCATCACCGATTCGGCGCTGGTGGCGGCGGTGACGCTGTCGAACCGCTACATTACCGACCGCTTCCTGCCCGACAAGGCGATCGACCTGATGGACGAGGCCGCAGCGCGGCTGAAGATGCAGGTCGATTCCAAGCCGGAAGAGCTCGATTCGATGGACCGG
>Ga0182030_10016710_pt1 | contig 14259 bp, 10 predicted proteins | sample 812S3MmetaG_FD_121299 | JGI IMG/M metagenome (GOLD analysis project Ga0182030, IMG submission 121299) | Permafrost microbial communities from Stordalen Mire, Sweden - 812S3M metaG (Illumina Assembly) | ecosystem: Environmental > Terrestrial > Soil > Wetlands > Permafrost | place: Sweden...
GGGCCGCGCCAGATCGCGGCCAACGTACTGAATCGCGGACTTATCGATTTCGAAATCCAGGATCGGATTGCGGCCCATGGGTCTCCTCGCTTGCTACTCCGGAAAATCCACGCCTTCGTCGAACTTATAGTTCTCCAGGTTCGTCGAAGGGGCGAAGAAGCACACCACTTTCATCTCCTCCTCGCCGGTGTTTTGCAGCATGTGCACCAAGCCCTTGCGGAAGAGCACCAGCGTGCCTTCGCGGACCGGGCTCACGTCTCCGTCAACCAAGACCCGTCCGGTCCCCCGGATGATGTAGATCAGTTCCTCGCCGTTGGGATGCGAGTGCGCGGGCCTGACCTTCTCTCCCGGCGCCACCCGGATCACGCTTGCCGAAAGGTATTGCGGTTCGAGCGCGTCCGCGTTCGCCACCCACCGCAAATGACGGCCGGGCAGCGCCAACTCCGGAACTTCGCTTTCATGGATCACATGCGGCTTCATTCCATCCTCCTTGCCAAGGCCAGCGCGAGCTGCGAAGGCGCAAGCCCGAACGCCGCCAGTAACTGCCCGTACGTTCCCGAATGAATAAACTGGGGCTTGCCCAGCGAATCGAGGGTGTTCACGGCGAACGCCCGGTCCGGCGTAATCGGGGTTCCCCGCCGGAAGAGCGCCGTCTGGAAATTGCGCCAGATATACCCGTTATTTTGCTCGGCGAAGCACAGCAGCTTCCCGGAGTCGTGCAACTCCAGGAGCAGTTTTTCGTCGATGGATGGCATGTCTACCACTCCAACCTTCAAACCGCGCTTCCCGCACTCGGCCGCCGCCGCCAGCCCCTCGTGAACGCCGCGCCCGCTGCTGAGGATCACGGCATCGCCGGCCGTCTCCTGAAGCGGGAAGTAGCCTTTGCCGAATTCAAACTCGAAGTCGGTGTCGTAGAGGACGCCGGAACCCGTGCGCATCACGCGCAGATATACCAAGCCGCGGTTGCCGGCCATGATCCACTTCATGATGCTCAGCATCTGCTGAGGGCAGGAGACGTCGACGATCTTCAGGTGTGCGATGCCATCGAATATGGTGATATCGTCGTTGCCCATATGGGTCGCGCCGTTGGTCTTGGTCTCAAGATTGGAGGCCGTGGCCAGGAAGGTCAGGTCCAGCCCGTGCCCTTCGCTCAGCCAGCCGCCCGGCGCGGCGATCGCCTCCAGGCGCTCCTGGTAGCCCACCGCAATCCGGCGCAGCACCTTCCAATCGAAGAACGGGCAGAAGGTGCTGACCCAGGTGTTGTACCCCAGGGCCGCATAGCCTTCGCCGATACCCATCATGTTGGCTTCCGCGACGCCGACGTTCAAGGCGCGCCCCTGGTCTACCGCCGCAATCCCCGCCTCAAGGCCGGACGTGCTGGAGAGATCGGCGTCGATCGAAACCACGCGCGAGTCCCGGGCGAAGACCTTCATGGCCGAGGTGATGATCGTGCTGGCGGCGTAATCCTTGCCGCGTTCGATGCGCGGAAGCGCGCCCGCATCGTAGCGGATGGCTTTATCGCGCCGCGGCGCCCGCCGGCAAACCGCCGGCCCGATCACAGCGGAGGCCGACAATTCGCCCGAGGCTTGCTCCTCGATAGCGATCCGCATCTCCCGCGCCAAAGCCAGAACTTCCTTTTGAAGGCGCTCTCCGTCCGGGTTGCGGCCAAGGCCGCGGTAATACTCGGCGAAATCGCCGATCCGGGCGCGGCGCAACTCCCCTTGAAGCGCCAACTCCTGCTCCATGACGGCATCGGGGATTTCCACCTTGTGTTTGTTCAGGAAATTCGAGAATGCGCCCTGACCCTTGGAGCAGTTGCAGATAATCACCGTCGGCTTGCCGTTCCGTACGCCGTGCCGGAACCTGTCCAACGCCGCGTGGACGGGCGCGTAACTCGTTCCGTCCACGTTCTCCACGCGCCAGCCGAAGGCCCCAAAAACGGCCTCCATGTCCGGCGCCGGCCAAACCAGCCGGTCCACAATGTCCAACTGGCCGTTGTTCCGGTCCAGCAGAACGCATAAATTGTCCAGGCGCTTGTAAGCGGAGTACATCACCGCTTCCCAAATGGGCCCTTCCTGCAATTCGCCGTCGCCGCACATGCAGTAAACGTCGTGGCTCGGGCTGGTCTTGCCCGCGAGCGAGAACCCCTCGGCGACCAGCAGGCCCTGCCCGAGCGGCCCGGTGGCGACTTGCAGGCCCGGGAGCACGGGACCGGGATGTCCGTTCAGAATGCTCTCGTAAGAGCGCGAGTTCAGCAGGACGGACCGGTCGAAGTAGCCCAGCTCGGCGTAGATGGACGCCAGCGCGGCAATCGCGTGCCCCTTGCTGAGGACAAACATATCCTGCCCGCGCCGCGTCGGCTCTTCGATGTCCAGATTGATAAATCCGCCATAGAAGAGGGATACCAGCGGAATCACGGCGGAAAACGCCCCGCCCGCGTGAAGGCCCTTGTCCACGGCCGCCTTGCACTGCTCCAGCGTCAGAATGCGAATGTCGGAATCTTTGATCGCCAGCAGCTTCAGAATTGCGTCGTCGCGCAATCCGCCCACGTTTGGCGCTCCCGTGCGACGGCCGGCGGCCTTCGCCGCCGCCTCGGATACACTCATGCCATGCCCCTCCAAAGGATGCTACTTCCCGATCCAGCCACCTTCGGCGTGCAGGCTCTGGCCGGTGATATAAGAGGAATCGTCCGAACAGAAAAACGCAGCCGCGGTTCCCATCTCGCGAATATTGCCGGCGCGCCCCATCGAAATTTGAGCCAGCACCAGCGGTCGAATCTCGTCGTTCTTCATGACCCACGAGGTCATATCGGTTTCGATCAGCCCCGGGTGCAGGCAATTCACGCGAATCCCATAGGGCATCATCTCCACGGACATGTTGCGCGTCAGCGCCTCCAGGCCGAGCTTGGTGGGCGCGTAATGCGTGCGGCCCGGCAGCACTTTGGCGGCCTGCACGGAGCCGAGCATGAGGATCACGCCCTTACGCTTCTCGGCGACCAGGCGGCGGCAATAGACCTGTGACACGAGCCACGGAGCGCGCAGGTTCACATCCACCAGACGCGTCCATTGATCGTCGGTAAGATCCAGAAACGGGACGATCGTTTCGATGCCGGCGTTATTCACCAGAATGTCGATGGGCCCCAGTTCTTTCCAAACCTTATCGACCATCGCTTCGACCTGGGCGCGATTCGGCACATCGGCCTGAACCGTCATCGCCCGCCGGCCCTTGCTTCGCACATAGTCGGCAACGTCTTCCGCCGCCTTGGGGCTGGCGAAGTAGTTGACGGCTACGTCCGCGCCCTCCTCGGAGAATACCTCGGCGATGCCGCGTCCGATACCGCGGCTCGCGCCCGTAATCAGTGCAACCTTATTCAGAAGTCTCATTAAGTCTCCATACTACAAGAACTCGCACTAGCGCAGTGCGTCATGCAGAATGCCGATTATCCCGAACGCCCAAGCAACCGCTCTCTTACGTTCGCGGCTCGGCAAAGCAAGCGACTCGTACCGAGCCGCGACCGTAAGGGAGCGGTTGCCGGCGCGATTATACACGTCGCAAATTCGGACGCAGACCACTAGTGGATCGTCCAGCCGCCATCCACCATCAGCACATGGCCGACGACCTGCGCCGAAAACTGCGGCGATACAAGGAACAGGACCGCGCCCACCAGATCCTCCGGCTGATTCCAGCGCCCGCTGGCCAGTTTGTCGCTCGTGACCCACTCCTTGTAGCCGGGCTTGTCCAGAATCGGCTTGCGGGAGGGGGTCTCGGTGATGCAAGGCGCCACCACGTTCACCACCACCCCTTGCTTGGCCCACTCGAGCGACAGCGCCCGCGACAACTGGTGCACGGCGGCCTTGGCCCCGGCGTAGATGGCTCGCGTACGAAACGCCGAAACGGCGAAGTTGGAACCGATGTTGACGATTCTTCCTCCCCCCTGCGGAATCATCACCCGCGCCGCGGCCTGGCACGCAAAGAAGACGTTCTTTGCGTTGGTGTCCATCGTCCCATCGTAATCTTCCTCGGTGGCGTCGATGGCTGGGCCGGTGCAGGTCCAACTCGCGTTGTTCACCAGAATGTCGATGCGGCCAAAAACCTCCTTGGCCTTGTCGACCATGGCGCGAATCTGGGCGACGCTCGATACATCCGTGGGTACGACGAGCGTCCGGCGTCCCAAGCGCTCGATCTCGCCTTTGACCTCCCGCAGGGCCTCCTGGTTCAAGGTCGGATGTTCCGCCAGGACCAAGTCGGCCCCGGCCTGCGCCAGTCCCAGCGCGACCGCCCGGCCAATCCCCTGCGAAGGGCCGGTCACGATGGCGATCTTACCGTTTAGTTGAAAGCTGGAATAATCAATACTCATAGGCTCCTCTCCTCTTAGCGCCCCAGTACCCCATCCCAAGTATCCACCTTGGACTTCTTCTTTTCCTCTTCGCTGAACCAAGTCGTGGTGACGCACTTGGATTCGGTGAAGAATCGCAAGCCGTCCTTGCCCAGCGTGTGCAGGTCCCCGAAGAACGATTGCTTGTGGCCCGCGAACGGAAACACGCCGACCGGGACCGGAATGCCCACGTTGATGCCCACCATGCCGCCATGCGCCCGCTTGGCGAATTCGCGGCTGTAATAGCCGTTCTGGGTAAAGATCACCGAGCCGTTGGCAAAGCGGTTGCCGTTCATCAACGCGACGCCCTCTTCGAAATCCTTGACCCGCTTCACGCACAGCACCGGGCCGAAGATTTCTTCGTCGCCCACGGACATGCCGGGCTTCACGTGGTCGAAAATCGTCGGGCCGACGTAATAGCCGCCCTCGTAGCCTTTGACCACCGCGCCCCTGCCGTCGAGAACCAGATCGGCGCCTTCCGCCACACCCTTCTCGATCCAGTCCGTGACCCACTTCCGCTGCCCCGCCGAGACCAGCGGCCCGATCTCCGAGCTCTTGTCGTAGGCCGGCCCCATCTTGCGCTCCCGGGCGAAATTGACCAGCAATTCCACCAGGCGGTCGGCGACGCTCTCCTGCACGGCGATGGTGGGCAGCGCCATGCACCGCTCCCCCGCGCAGCCGAAAGCCGCATTGATGATTCCCCGCGCCGTGCGCTCAAGCGGCGCATCCTCAAGCACCAGCGCGTGGTTCTTGGCTTCGCACAGCGCTTGCACCCGCTTGCCGTTCGCCGCGGCCGTCTGGTAGATGTGCAGGCCAACCGAGGTCGACCCGACAAACACGATCCCCTTGACATCCGGGTGCTTCAGAATCAGATCGGCCTCCTTGCGGCTGCAGGTGACCACGTTGACCACGCCGGGCGGCAGCCCCGCTTCCTGGAGCAGCTCGGCCATCCGCATCGAGGTCATCGGAGTCATGGTGGCGGCCTTCAATACGAAGGTGTTGCCCGCCGCGATGCACAGCGGCATCATCCAGCCCATCGGAATCATGGCTGGAAAGTTGAAGGGAGCGATGCCGGCGAACACGCCCAGGGGCTCGCGGTACAAAACCGTGTCGTAGCCCGAAGTGGCGTCCATCAGCGACTCTCCCATCATCAGCGATGGGACGCCGCATGCCAGCTCTACAGCCTCCTTGGCCTTGAGCACGTCGCCCTGCGCCTCATCCCATACCTTGCCGTTCTCCGCGCACAGCAGGTGCGTCAGCTCGTCGAGGTTCCGGTCGATGAGGTCGCGGAACTTGTACAGGACCTGCGCTCTCTTAATGGCCGGCGTATTGGACCACGCCGGAAAGGCTTCCTTCGCGCACTGAATGGCGCGGTCCACCTCCGCTTCGGTGCACAATGGCGTTTGCGCGAGCACCTCTCCCGTGCTCGGATCGATAACGTCGGCGAACTTGCCCGACGCGGATTCCAACGGCTCGCCGCCGGCGAAATAGCTAAGTACCTTCACGCTGCTGGCAATCATCATAATTCCCCTAAGATCGAAATGTATAACCGAGTTTCTGGCGGGCTTCTATGTGGGCAACTCCCACTCTTTTCGGTACTCCCGCTGGAAGAGCCGATTGGCCTCCGCCTCTTTGAACTTTCCGGCCTTGGCGTCGTAGTGCAGCTTCATGCCCTTGTTCCGGATAGCGATATCGCCCAGCATGGCAATCATGCTGACGTTGCCGCCGTACTCGAAATTGCAGGATGTCTGCTTGCCCGCCTTAACGCACTCCACCCACTCCATGCAGTGAGACGTGGCGATTCGCGGAATGGTCTTAGCCGGCCGCTTGTACTCCTTGTCCAACTCCTCCGGTATGAGCTTCACCAACTGCAACGCCCCCGGCTTGCTGGCGTAAATCTCGCCGTATGGAATGGCGCCCTTGCTCCCGATAATGATTCCGCCACCGGTCCATGGGAACTTGTCCTCCGCCTTCCAGAATTTGGAAAGCGGCGGCATCTGGTCGTGATGATGCCAGTAAACCGTCACGGGCGGCTTCTTGCCGCGCGCGGGGAACTCGTACCGGACCACGGCGAAACGCGGGTACTTCTGCGTTTTGTCGGGTACGGGATCCCATTCGGGGTCCGTTTGCACCAGCTCCACCGTGCTCGGGGCGCCCAGTTCCAGCGCCCAGTAGATCGGATCGATATAGTGCGGCCCGTGGTCGCCCAGTTTGCTGGTGCCGAAATCGTACCAGTAGCGCCACTTGTTGGGATGGTAGAACGCATTGAAGTTGCGCGATGGCGCCGGCCCGATCCACAAATCCCAGCTCAAGTTTTCGGGAACGGGAACCTCATCCTTCACCTTCGGGATTTCATCGTAGTAGCTTAACGGGACCTGCCGCTCGGTCTCGTATTGGTAAAAGTGAGCCTCTTGCACCTCGCCAATCGCACCATCCTGAACCCATTCGACAATGGAACGGCAGTCCTCCGAGGCGTGTCCCTGAATCATAGTGTGCGTGATGGATTTCTTGTACTTCTTCGCGGCATCCATCATCAAACGCGTCTCGTGAACCGAATGCCCCAGCGGCTTCTCGCACAGGACGTGCTTGCCCATCTTCATCGACGCGAGGACGCAGTGAATGTGCGTGTGATCCGGCGTACTTACGACGACGCCGTCAATCTGCTTGTCCATCTCCTCAAGCATCTTTCGCCAATCGGTGTAGCGCTTGGCATCGGGGTACTGCTTCGCAAGGGCCGCCGCGGTGCCCCCCATGCCCCGGACGCTACCCTCCCGCCAGTCCACATCGCAGAGGGCTACGGTGTTCTGGCTCTTCAGAGAGCCGATCTGGCTCCGGCCGGCCATCCCGCAACCTACGAAGGCAAGGTTCATCTTTTCGCTAGGGGGCGCCTGGCCTCCGCGGCCAAGCACGTGCGAGGGGAGGAACGTGAACCCGCCGGCCGCCGCGCCGAGAGCCAGCGCCTTGCGTCTTGTCATTCCATCCCTGTTGTTCATATGCAGCTCCTTGTCAACTCACGCTACGTTGGCAACTCCCAACCCTTGCGATACGCTCTGGTGACCGCCATCTTGTTGGCTTCTTCGCTGTTCTTGAAGCGGCCCGCTTTGCCATCGTACTCCAGAACCTTGCCGGGTTCCGCGTTGGCCGCGTTGCCGATGATGGCGAGCTCCGACATGAGGCCGCCGTATTCCAGGCTGGAACTGGCCGGCTTACCGGCCTTCGCGCTTACGATGAAGTCCGCCCAGTGGTTGAATACCCGTGGCAGGGTCGGCGCTGGCCGCTTGTAATCCTTGTTCAATTCCGGCGGCCACAGCCGTACCACCTCCGGCGTGCCCCAGTTCACGTTCTGCGAAAGGTCGGTGGATGCCACCAGCGGCTTGCTGGCGTACAGCGCGCCCCACGAAATCGCGCCCTTCGAGCCGAACATGAAACCGCCGCCTTGCGCGATAATCTTGTCCGCACCTTCTTTCCAGCCCGGAGGCTTGGGGACTTCCAATTCCTTGTTGGGGCCGTAGTGGAAGTACACGTCCACCGGCGGCATCTTCCCGCGCTCCGCGAACGACCACTTGATCCTTCCAGACCAAGGGTAGACTTCCTTATTAGTAGCCCAGTCGTATCCCTTCTCCGGTTGAGCCTCGACGTGCGTCGGGTATCCAAGTTGCAGCGCCCACGCCACCGGGTCGGCCAGGTGGTCCAAGTAGTCGCCCGAATTGCCGGTCCCGTAATCTACCCACGCGCGCCACCGGTTGGGGTGGTAAATCGGGCTGTAGGGGCGCTCCTTCGCCGGTCCCAGGAACAGGTCCCAGTGCAACCCTTCCGGTATATCGAACTTCTGCGCGAGCAGCGCCGGGACGTTGTCGTACGTCACCGCAAGCTTCGTCTGCGGCAGCGCGTTCGGCGAACTGGCGGTGTCCTTGTGGAAGATGTGGACCTCTTTCACGTCGCCGATCGCCCCATCCCGGAACCACTCGACAACCAGCCGGATGTCTTCCGAGGAATGGCCCTGGTTGCCGACCTGGCCGGTCACCTTGTACTTCTTGCCGAAGGCGATCATGCGCCGCGCCTCTTCCACCGTGCGGCACATGTTCTTTTCGACGTACACATGCTTCTTCATCTTCATCGCCTGCAGAGCGATGACGGCATGAGTGTGGTCGGGGGTGGCAATGACGACGGCGTCGATGTTCTTCTCCTGCTCTTCCAACATCTTCCTGTAGTCGTCGTACTTCTTCGCGTTCGGATAGTTGGCCATCGTCGCGCCAACGCCGCGGCCGCCAATTCCACCCCGCCCGGCGGCGGGAGTACTCGAGTCAATGTCGCAGATGGCCACGATGTTCTGCTTGAGATCGTTCATCTGCCTGAGGTCCTCGGCGCCGCGCATTCCGGCGCCGCAGAACGCCAGGTTCATGCGTTCGCTGGGAGGTTCAACGCCTCCCCGCCCGAGCACATCGGATGGAAGAAACGTGAAGCCCGCCGCGCCAAGAGCCAACGCTTGGCGTCTTGTCATTCCTTCTTTAGAGTTCATAAGGTCACCCGCCTTGCCATGGGCCTACGCTAACTCTTGGCTCGGAAAATGGCAATCCCCCCTTGAATGCCTGTGCTATACATCGAAGAGCCTGACATGAACGAAGACCTGGTGATTGGGCTGGACAGCAGCACCTCGGCCACCAAGGCGATTGCCTGGAGGCGCGACGGCGCGCCATTGGCCGAAGGACGCAGCGGCATTCCGTTGGCCAGCCCCGCCCCGGATTGGTACGAACAGGATCCCGGCGACTGGTGGCGGTCCGCGTGCGCCGCGCTCCGGGAAGTGTCGCGGCAGGTCTCTCCCGCCCGGATCGCCGCCATCGCTGTTGCCGCGCAACGGGAGACGTTTGTCCCGTTAGATATGGACGGCATTCCCGTCCGTCCGGCGATTGTCTGGCTGGACCGGCGGTGCCGGGACGATGTGGAGCCGTTCGCCGCCCAGGTCGGCCGCCGCCGCATTCACGAGATCACCGGGAAGCCGGTGGATATGGCGCCGGTGGTGTATCGGATGGCGTGGATGATGCGCCGCGAACCCGGCGAGTACGCCCGCACGTCGATGTTCACAGACGTGCACGGGTACCTGACATGGCGGCTCACCGGATGCTTCGGGACCAGTTGGGCCAGCGCCGATCCGCTCGGTCTGTTCGACATGCGGGAAAGAGCGTGGTCCGCGGAGATCTTGCAGGCCCTCAAGCTCGACCCCGGGCGGTTGCCCGTGGCCGCCGCTCCTGGAAGCGTGCTTGGCGCCGTGAGTGACGCGGCCGCCGCGGTGACCGGAATCGCTGCCGGCACGCCCGTGGTGGCCGGGGGAGGCGACGGCCAAGCCGCCGGTCTGGGAGTGAACGCTCTCACGAGCCGCCGCGCCTACTTGAACCTGGGGACGGCCGTGGTTGGCGGCGTCTACGCTCGGGAGTACCGGGTTGGGCAAGCCTGGCGCACAATGGGCAGTTGTTCCGGAGAGGGCTTCTACCTGGAATCCAGCCTGCGCAGCGGGACCTTCCTTTTGGATTGGTTCGTGGCGACCTGCGGCGCAAGCCGGTCCCGGTTGGAATCCGAAGCCGCCGCTCTTCCCCTTGGCAGCGGCGGCCTGCTTGCCCTGCCATATTGGGGCGCGGTGATGACGCCATACTGGGATGCCGACGCGCGGGGTTGCTTTGTGGGCCTTACGGCGGCGCACGGGGCCACGCATATGTACCGTGCGCTGCTGGAGGGAATCGCCCTGGAACAGGCCATGGTCACGCGAATGATTGAGCGGGAGGCCGGCGTTCGAGTCGAGGAATTCGTCGTGATGGGAGGCGGCGCCGCGAGCCCTCTATGGCTCCAGATTATTGCGGACGCCACCGGCAAGCCGCTGAAGCGCGCTCAGACGGTAGAAGCTTCAAGCCTCGGCGCCGCGATGTGCGCAGCCACCGGCGCCGGCTGGTTTCAAGACGCGGCGGCCGCGGCGGAAGCGATGTCCGGCACGGTCACGGACGCGGCGGAGCCAAACGCTCACCGAACGTCGCGCTACGCGGAACTGCTCGATATCTACCGCGAAATCTACCCCAGTCTCAGGGATACGTGCGGGAAAATCGCGGCGTTCCAGCGGTTTGCCGAGCCGCGACCGTGAGGGAGCGGTCGCCTGCTACGTGCGCGGGTCTACCTCATAGCCGCGTTCCCGGTAGTCGAAATAGTCGAAATCCGCCGGCCTGAAAGCTCCGGCCAAATCCTGGCAACACATCCCCACGAACGCGCCCGTGAAATTCGGGCCGAACGGAGGCCCCGCCTCATCCGAGAGGATGCTGGCATCGAACGGTTGGGGCATCCACTGCCAGTCCTGGCTGTCCACCGAGTACCCGAAATAGAGGCGCTCGTAATCTACTTCCACCCGCAGGCGCACCGGCCCAAGCGGCAGGGCGATGGGCGCGGTGACGTTGTCCGCCTGACCCAGATCCGGCAGGCAGGACATCACGCGAATGTACCGGCCCAAGCTCTCGTCCTGCGACACATAAAGGTAGTGGAACTTCGAGCTGTTGTAATAACAGATCAGCCCGGCGAGTTGCTCAAAGCTCTTCGGCTCGAAGTCCACGAGCGTTGCGGCGCTGAAACAGTGCGCTTGCTGGCGCCGCGCCACCAGGGACTGGCGAAACAAGCTCCCGGCGGATTCCCTGCCGTAGAGGCGCAGATATCCGGGGCGCTCCGTCAGGCTGAACAGTTCCCCAGGCCACGGGGAACGAAGCCACTGGAAATCCAAGCCAAGTTGCGGACCGTCGAACTCGTCGCGCGCAGCCGGCGCCGGAAATGTATGCTGCGGCAGCGGCGGGGCGCCAACGTCGGTACGGGGCGCGCCATCGCCTCCGGCGGTTCGCAGCCAGCCATCGTCGCCCCAGATCATTGGTTGTATGGCGGTCTCACGGCCCAGCGTACAGCGCCCGCGGTTTCGCAGGGGCCGTCCGCACAGGTGCGCCATGTAAGTCTCTCCGCTTTGCGTCTCCACCAGATCGGCGTGGCCCGCCCGCTGCAATTCGATATCCGGACGGTCCCGCGAAGTCAGGATGTAGACGTCCGGGTGAAGGTCATAGGGTCCGGTCAACTCACGCGACCGCGCCAAGGTTACGGCGTGTCCCCAGCCCGTGCCGCCCTCGGCCGTCAGCAGGTAATAGTAGCCGTTCCGCTTGTAAAGGTGCGGGCCCTCCGTAAAGCCAATGCTGGTCCCTTCGAAAATCAGGCGGCGCGGGCCAATCAGACTGCGCGCTTCCACCGAATACTCCTGCAACACGATCCCGGCAAAACGGTTGCGCCCCGGGCGGTAATCCCAGAGCATGTTCACCAGGTACTTCCGCCCATCGTCGTCGTGAAACAGCGAGGGGTCGAAGCCGCTGCCGTTCAGATAGACCGGATCGGACCACTCACCGTCGATGCTGTCACTCGTGACCAGGTAGTTATCCAGATCCCTGAATACCGCTCCCGAGCTAGGCCCCACCGACGTCCGCCCATACCGCTTGACGTTCGTGTAGATCAGGTAGAATTTGCCGTCCGCCCAGCTCAGGCACGGCGCCCACACGCCGCACGAATCCGGCGCTCCGAGCATATTGAGCTGGCTCGCACGCCGAAGCGGACGAGTGAGCAGCCGCCAGTGAACCAGGTCGCGCGAGTGGTGGATCTGAACGCCGGGATACCACTCGAACGTCGAGGTGGCGATGTAATAGTCGTCCCCCACGCGAAGGATCGACGGATCGGGGTTGAAGCCCGGCAGGATCGGATTATGGATCAAAGGTGCGGTTTCCGGCATGTTTAGCTCTCCACCAGCGCATCCGGCGCGCGCTCGCGCACCAGGGACCAGAGAAGTATCGCGCCGGCCACGTCGAACACTCCCAGGCAAGCGAAGAACGGCGCGTAGCCGATGGTGCCCACCAGCCCGCCGATCAGCAGGGAAAAGATCAGCAGGCCCGCGTTGCCGAACGTGCCGGCCATCCCCGCGACCGTGGCCACCTCGGTCCTCTTGAACAGATCCGATGCCATGGTGATCACCGTGACCGAAAGCGTCTGATGCGCGAAGCCGGCGAGAGTCAAAAGGGCGATAGCCGTATAGGGGTTCGCGACGAATCCCGCGAAGGCCACGCCCAGCATCAGGAGCGCGCCTAACGTGAAGGTGCAGCGGCGGGCATTGATCACGCTGAGCCCGCGCTTTTGCAGGCTCATGGCCAGCGCGCCTCCGAAGAGGCAGCCGAGGTCGGCGCCCAGGAAAGGCATCCACGCGAACAGCGCAATGTGCTTCAAATCGAAATGGCGGACTCTGCTCAGGTACAGCGGCAGCCAGAAGGTGAGCGTGCCCCAGGTGGGATCGGCCAGGAAGCGCGGCAGAGCGATGCCCCAGAAGTTACGCTGCGTCAGTATCCTCTTGAAGGACGGGCGCCGCGCATCGCCTTGCAGGTGTTTCTCCTGCCCGGCGGCGATGTACTGCCGCTCCGCATCCGAGAGCGCGCGGTGCTTCCCGGGCGACTCGTAGAACAGCAGCCACAACACTACCCAGATCAAGCCCAGCGCGCCCGTAATCACGAACGCCATGCGCCAGTTGTAAACCAGAATTGCCCATGCCACCAGCGGCGGCGCGAGCATAGACCCCACCGAAGCGCCGATGTTATAAACGCCGCCCGCCAGGCCCCGCTCCTTGGCCGGAAACCACTCGGCGGTCACTTTCATGCCGGCCGGGTTGGCCGACCCTTCGCTAAAGCCGAGCGCCGCCCGAAGGCCCGCGAACGCCTGCCAACTGCCGGCCAGGCCGTGCGCCATATTGATCAGCGCCCAGGCGATCACGAAAATCGCCAGGCCGATCTTGAGGCCGAGCACGTCCAGCACGTAGCCGCACGCCGGTTGCAGCATGATGGCGCCCTGAAAGCCTCCCACAATCCACGAATACTGCTGCTCCGTGATGTGCAGGTCCCGCAGCACGGTTGGGGCGGCCACCGATAGCGTGCTGCGAGTCAGGTAGTTGACAATCGAGCCCAGCATCACCAGGCTGATCATCCACCACCGCAGACCCTTGACCTTGGACATCCGCTCGCCTCCCTCCGATACCGCGTCGAACGGAGATCATAGCATCATGACGGTTCCCTAACCGCTCCCTAACGGTCGCGGCTCTGTTAGACACCCTCGTACGGAGCCGCGACCGTAAGGGAGCGGTCAAGCCATTTCAGAAACACTACGCTAGTGGAGCGTCGACGGGGGCGGGCCACGCCGTGGATCGCCCTGCGGCAGTTCAAACGGCTCCAGAATCGCCGTGTACTTTTCAATGGCCGCGCGCAGCGCCGGCAGATTCGGCGCGCCCTTCCGCAACAAGTCCACCGTTCTGGTCGGCGGATCGTACATCGCGATGAGTTGGCCGGATTCCAGGAGATTGGCGGAGACCTCCGCGAGATTCAGCCCGGCATCCCAGCCGGCATTCGTGTCCGCGAGCCACTTCTTGTTGTTGTTCACGGCGCGGGTGACAAAACCCTCGCGGTCCGGCGCCCCCGGTATCACGTTCTCTTCGCGGTCCCGGAACATTCCGAAAAGCGCCGTCACGATCGTGGGATCGCGGATAGTCCCGTCCGCATGAAACACGCCATGTATCGTGCCCCACTGGTGCGTGATCATCAGCTCCCAGATGTACCAGCCCACGTTGGCCTTCATGTGCTCTTCGAGCGCAATGTCGTAAGGGTTGGCCCGCCCGATGCAGCCGGTCTCCGTATCCATCAGCGGCTTGTTCACTTTGGCCGCGTACGCCTTGGCGTTGGCAATGTCGGCGCGAATGGCGGCGCGGGTAGGCAGATAATTATGGAACGTCAGCACGTCCACGGCGTCGCCCATTTCGATCATGTTGGCCGAGAAGGTAGACCCTATGGTCA
>Ga0182030_10016715_pt1 | contig 14253 bp, 11 predicted proteins | sample 812S3MmetaG_FD_121299 | JGI IMG/M metagenome (GOLD analysis project Ga0182030, IMG submission 121299) | Permafrost microbial communities from Stordalen Mire, Sweden - 812S3M metaG (Illumina Assembly) | ecosystem: Environmental > Terrestrial > Soil > Wetlands > Permafrost | place: Sweden...
ACGCCAACTCCGACGCCAACTCCGACGCCGACGCCGACGCCGACGCCAACTCCGACGCCAACTCCGACGCCGACGCCGACGCCGACGCCAACTGCAACGCCGACTCCGACGCCAACACCGACGCCAACACCGGTGCAGCAAAACCCGACACCGACGCCAGTTTCGACGCCAACTCCGGCTCCCGTTCCGGCTCTCTCTGAGTGGCGGCTGGCGGTTTTGGCCTTCCTGCTTATCGGGACTGCGATGGCCGCGCTGCTGCGTAAAGCTTAGTGGAGTCTAACCGTGTCAGCCACTCCTGGGCATGCGCGGCTTGCGCGTAAATTGAAATCTGGCGGTTCGGCCTGCTCCCCCCGACCCTGTCCGGCGGTTGCCGGTGGTTTTTTCCTACTGCTGTGAAGCTCGCCTTTTGGGTGGCAACCGCTCTCAGCAAACAGTTGCGGAGACAGATGGATGGTCCCGTTTTTGTGTGTGAGCAACTGGCGGATTCAGGGTAAACGGATCTGGTTCGCGGAGTTTTTCAGGGCAAGCAGTTCTCCAGCGCCGGGGCGAATTTCCTGCTTCTCCAGGACTCACCCTTGGCGCTGGGTTCGGGCGGATTTGCCACAGCCCGACGTGGTAGGTTCCGACTTCATAGTATCCGTGCCAGATGTACCGGTCCCTTATCCTAATCAGCCGGGAACACTCCAGCTTGCTGCTCCCACACTTGCGCCTTACCCATAGCTCCAGGAGCTTGTTCTTTTCGTCGATCTTGCGCCGGTACACCCGGTAACCGGGCCATTGCAGGATTTGCGTGAATATTCGTCGTCGCTAGGCAACTTCTGAATTTAACCCAAAATCGATTTCTCAGAGTGCCGATCCATTCAGCGGTTTTACGGATTCTCGCCCAGACCCCAATTCTTGACTCGCTGGATACCGGGATACAGATGTCGGCCAAGCAGAAACTCGCGGCCGTCGTGGAAAGTCCCTGGCGCCGGGACAGGTTGCGCGTCGTATGGTCTATTGCCGCCGGCTTCCCCAGATCGGCAGGGACGGAAACCCTGGCCGACCTAGCAAGCTCCCTCAGCGAGCATATCCATGAGCAGGGACGGCGAGAGAGTCATACCTGCTCTGGAGGTCGAAACGAAACCATGGGCTCTCAAGGCTGGACGTACGGCGTCCACAAGAACAGATACGTGGCCCAGGCACTAATTGCCACCGAGATTCCGAAAAGCACATTTTCGATCCAGGGCCATCCTGGCGGCCCGGATTCAAGTAGGATCATGAACATCCAGGGCAGCAATACCGTCGCGTAACGATAGGAATATTGCCACCCCCCCGTGTTGCCGTGGGTCCAGAGCAAAAGCGTCAACAAAACAATCGCAGTCCAGGAGCCCCACTTGATTGCCTGATCGCGTGCGCCCCCTCGAGTACGGAACAACAGCAAAAGCAGCGGACAGCTAAGAAAGATCGACCCCCCAAAGCCGCCTGGCGTCACGTAAGGATATTGCGGGACGCGCTTCCAACCCTGGAAGAGCATCGCGCTGGCATTGGCAGGAATCGCCCCGAGCGAAAAAATTCCATGCCTGTACCATGGCTCCATCAATACGCCCGGGATGCGTGCGTTGCCGAAGTCGGTCATCGCGCCAAATCGCGCGTAATTGTAAGCTAAGGTGCAGGTACCCAATAGGAAAGGGATAATCAAAAAGCGCAGGGCTGCCGGGGCTTGCGTCTTGATGACATAGGCCACACGCTCGGCAGCGCCGAGCCGGAATATTGCGCTGCTCCTCGGCGCTTCCCTGAGCTTGATGGCGTGCGCGATCTGCCCGCACCCCGATGGCGTCGCGCCGGTGGGCCGCAACAAAAAGTACAGAAAAACAGGCGCAGTAAGGATGACTTCCGTACGGTTTCCGTAAGCGATTGCAAAGAACAGGCCGGCTATTAGGGGTCGCCGGTCCACAAGCACGAAATAGAGCGCGCCGGCTTGGCCGAGCAGTGCAAAGCCGAGTGCAATCTGCCAGGCGCCGCCGTACGCAAGATTGCACAGTACCCAAGTCCCGAACAGCGGAAAACTCGCCAGTAACAAGCGCCTGCCAATCTTGTCGTCGTAAAGCGATGTAAGCCGGAAGAGAAAGACAACTGCAACGCCAGCCTGCACCGCCACGATGGCCGCGCTGGGAAACGTGGTAATTATGCCGGCCACTCTGAGTACTGCTGCCGGAATCATGCAAAGTACGGCCCCAAGCGGAAAACTAGAGTAGTAATACCCGTGATGTGGGATCATCTCGTTCAGCCACGGCGGTGGTGGCTGATCCAATCCAAGGCGTCCCTGGAGCATGCTTTGTGCGAAGCGCATAGTGTAGTCAAATGGGGAATGGCGCTCCCAATTTGCGAAGTAATAGACCAGCGCTGTTCCAACCGCTAACAGAGGGAGTAGTGAAATCCGCGGAAGCTTCCGGGCGGGTGTCGTTGGGGACCGCGGGTCGGTTCGACTTGCCATGATCTCAGAGCCTCGACCGAAAGCCGTTACGCCGCTTCAATAGCTGATCTGTACTGTCGGTCAGCCTCTACGCGGCACAACCCGGCAGTTCCCGCCGCGAAGACACCGTGGCCTTGCACTTGGGCCCTCTTTCCTTCCGCGCAGCGTACCTCGTTCTTTTCGGTTCACGTACGCTGAGGCTCGTCCAGGCGGAAGGCCCGCGCGTGAGCTGCCTTCTGAGGATACCACAGACCCTTTCGCGCCACCAATCTTCACCAGCGGCACAATTTTCTCCGCAACAAATCGACGGTAGACGCGCTGCGCAGTTGCGTGCGGCACTACTGCTACACGGTGAGCATCAACGGCCCGTCGCTGCGCGACCTGGATGGCTGCGGCCAGGAAGAATACATCCGCCAGTCTTGGAATCGTACTGCAAAACGCCGGGTACGATGGGGACTGTCCGCCGTCCGGACCGAGTGCTGGCTACGCAACTCTTCCAACGCGGCGTCCCCGTGGGCGTGATCGAAAACGCATTAGATTAGAAGCACTGGAACTATTAGTTCCTATGTAAAGTAAACGGTGTCTACTGTACCCACTGGTAGGGGGGATGAGCTATCTGCTTGGCTTTGCCGCGCACACTGCCTTGGCAGATCCTGATTCCGACGCCGCAGTCGCGTCTCAGACCATGCAGAGCGCCCTGAGGAATTTAAGAAGGGAGGTCTTCGCCGGTTGTTTCCCGGTGGCGGTTGGGGCTCTGCCCCGTCTCTCCGTCGGCGCCCACGAAAGCGGCACGGCGTATAGCCTGGTCCGCCGCAAATCCGTCAGCGGCGAATCTGCCAGAGCCCGACGTGGTAGGTTCCCACTTCATAGTATCCGTGCCAGATGTACCGATCCTTAATCAGATCGTTCAACCTATCGAAGGTAAGCGGAGGCAATTGGTTCTCGTCCCTCCCCCATAACACAAAGCCGATCCCGTTGTCGGCGAGCCAACGGGAGCTATCCGGTATTTCGCCACGGAAAAAGAGTTCGACCTCGTGCCTCCGGACCTCAATGTCCGAGCGATTTCCACGCCAGACGTTCTCATGATTCGGCCAGCCCAGAAAAGCCGTCTGCCCGGCGAAGATCGTGAGCGCGGGCTGGGCTGTGTATGCCCCGGTCGGCATGCGCTGCAGCACGATGGTCGGCGGCGAGTGCCGGAGGAGATCGAGCATCACTTTCTCCCCGGCATCGTCGCGGATTATGGCGGCGCCGTCCAATTGGCCCGGGTGCGGCTTGGACATCGTCCAATAGTAAGCCCCCAACTCCCCCGCGAAAGAACAGACCAGCAGTAGAACGGCTGTGGTTCCCCAGCGGCAGATGCGCGACCGGGCCCGAAGGTTGAAGCCGCCGATCAGAAGGATACCGCCGGAATAGATCCAGGCCCACCATTTCAAGGCGGAGTTAAAGCGTTCATACTTGCCCCCGTACAGGTCGTCCACGAAGAAGATCTCGGAAAAGGCTAGCAGTGCAATCCACAGGACGCAGAGTCCCACCGTCAGCCGCGATTTCTCTCCACTGAGCAGTTGCAAGGCGAGCAAAGCGACGATGGGGTAGAAGAGGAGCAGCCAAAGAATCGGCGGTGTGTGCTGGGTAGCCAGAACCATCCGGATGGGCATCCTGGCATCCACCGACGAGGGTCCGAAATGGGCGAGGAAAGGCTCCATCAGCAACAGAGAAGCCGTGAACCCTCCTGCCACGAATTTCCACGCGACGGGTCTGCGCGAAAACATGCGCAGAAAAAGATATCCGGCCGCCAACGCCAGTTGCAGGGGAAATTGCCAGGTGTTACAGGCGAGTATCAACGGCACAGACGCGCCCAGCAGTGCATGCGATGCTTCCCAGGCGCAGCCTGCCTCGATGTGAGCGATCGCCAGCAAGGCCAGCATCAGCACCAGGAAACCGCTTAAGGGAGGGTGATAATCGCCGAGACCCACCAGGTAAGAGAAAGTCTCCACCGGGAGCTCCTGCGTGTCCTGATTGACGTGGCTGACGTGGACCAACCACCGTCCCAAAGGCCGCGTGGCGGATTCCGCCGTGAAACTGGAGCCTATGAAACGCAAGCTCGCATGCATAGGCGGAGACGCTTCGATGAACCGGATGAGCGGCGCCGTTCCCGCACCGCCGACCAGGATAGATGCGGTCAGGAGAAGTGCCGGCAGGCGCCGCCGGACGAGCAGCATGGCGGTTGCCCCGGCGGCAGTAGTCACTAGCGCTATGAGCGTGCAAAAACCCAGGTTGTAGGCCATTCCCGGCGTACTATCTAAGATGCGGCCGATCAATGCCGCCGCGTAATGCTGGAGCGCATAATACATGTCGAACCCGAAAGGCGGCAACCATCGGTCCACGGGCGGAAGCTTGCCGCCACCCAGGTAGTTGGCGATAAAAGTCAGATCCGTGATTTTTTCCGAGCTGGCGTCGATGTCGGGGAAGCTGTAGCGCCACATCAGTGCATAGAGGAATGCGCCATGGAAAATCAGCTCCGTGCGCCAGCGGGAACGGAGAAAGCTTCTCTCTCGCACCACCAGCCAAAGGGCCCCCGCAGTACTCAAAGGGAACAGCCAGCCGAGGTGTCCGAGCCCAATAAAATGCTCGACAAAGAAGAGAGCGGCCACGAGCGCGACCGGCGAACTCACCCTCCCCAGGGACCATGATCCCGTAAACTTGCGCAGGGCCAAGGCCAAGCCGGCCAAATTGATCCACAAAACTAGTACGATCAGCGCGTTAGAGATGTGGATCATAAGAAAACAATTTAACAGACTGACGGCGTCCTCGTACGATTTCGTCAGTTGGGTCGGGCTTCCGCTGCTGCTTAACCGATCCGGGGAGAATGGCTACGCGGGCAACACTCCCTAACGCGCTCCCTGAACATAGGCGTTAAGGTGTGCCACGTCAGCCAGATCTTGGAAACGCGATTTCCGCCGGCCACAAACCGCTGGGGTGCAGGGCGGCTTATCTTAACGCCAATGTCACGGTAGCGGGTCGCACCCCATCACGGCAACCTATGCACCGACCGGCACGAGCAGCACCAACTGGAGCGCCGCTACCTCCGGCCTGTTGACGGAGGTTGTGGGTCAGATCGCTCCCACTCTCAGCCTGCCAACCGCCAGTCCCACTTCGGCATACGCGGCGAGTACGGTTCAGCTCTATGACAAAGGCGTTCCGGTGGGCCTGCCGCGCAACGTTGTGGCCGCACCGGGCGTGTTCTCATCGAAAAAGACACTCGGGAAAAGGCGCAACGGCGGAATCACTCTCAATCCGTACCTACGCCAGAGTTACTCTTCGCAATGAACGCCGACGTCAGTCGGCGCCTTGGCTCTGTGGTGAATGCCCGGTTTTCGTCACTCAGAAATGCATTCGCACGGCGGGATTTCTCTGTGCTCTCTGCCCCCTCTGTCGCCTCAAAATCGCCAGGGCGGCGCCGCGCCACAATGTCACCGGCCCATATTCTTAGTTTTTCTCCGTGTCTCTGTGCCTCCGTGGTGAATGCCTCTTTTCCTCACTCAGAAATGCTCTCGCAACTCCGCGAATTCTGCCAACACAAGCAGTTTTCCAGCCCCCGGCCGGATCTCCTGCTTCTCCAGCACCCAGGTATGAGCGTGGGGCACAAAGACCGCGTTCAGTCCGGCTTCCATAGCGGGATTGATGTCCGACTTCGGGCTGTTGCCGACCATCCACGTACGGCCCCGGTCGAACTGCCGCTCCTCTACCAGCCGCAGGTACGCCGCCGTGTCTTTCTCCTTGACGATGGCCGCGTGGCGGAAGAATCGTCCCAGCCCGGAGCGGTCGATTTTCAGCTTCTGCTCTTCCGGATTGCCTTTCGTGAAGATTGTCAGATCGTGGCGGGCGGAGAGGTACTCCAACGTCTCCGGAACGCCCGCAATCGTCTCCATGGGGCACTCCAGAATGCGCTCCGCAAAAGCCATCGCCGTGCGCAGATCTTCCGGGCGCACGTCGCGCTCCGCCAGGTGTTCATAGCACTGGCGGAGATTGCGCGCAAAGTTGAGCGAACCGTAGCCGTGGATCCTGGCATTGGTCTCTTCGATCTCGTCCAGCACCGCCCGCACTTCGCCCGGCGACATCGCCGAGTGGTCCAGGTAGGCGACGAATTCGTCGAAGGCGCGCTCGAAATAGATGTTGTTCTCCCACAGCGTATCGTCGGCGTCAATCAGCAGGTGTTGGGGCGTCATCGTTGTGGTTTGGGGGCGAGAGTGAAGGGGATTTCGAACACGGCGTCCACGTCCACGGCCACGCCGTTGCGCACCGCCGGCTGGAACAGCCACTTGCCGAGGGCCTCCTGGGCGCTGCGGTCCAGGCGCTCATCCAAATGTTGCAGCATGGAAATGTCCCCCACGTGGCCGTCCTTGCCGATCACCGCCCACAGGCGCACTTTGCCTTCCACGCGATCGTCCACGGCCGAGTTGATGTACCTGGCGCTCACCATGTGCAGCGGCAAGGGCGGGTGCATGTCTACGTTGGGGTTGCCGATGTCCGGTTCGCGGCTCGCGAACCACACCAGCCAGCTTCCGGAATAACTGGTGAGGTTGGGGATCTGGATGGCCATGGTGTACACCTGGCGCCCGTACATGCGCGGATCGGGAGCGCTCGAAACCCGCACCGGCTGGCGCGCCGGGACTCCGGTGGCAGGCGCAGTGCCGTGGGCGGTGCGCAGGGCCGCCGCCAGGCCCTCCGGCGAGGTGGGCGACACGCGCGCCACCATCACCGGCGGTTGCGAATCTCTCGCGCCGCCCTGAATGGTCAGGCTGGGAACCTCCAGCAGCGCCCCGGATGCGGTTCCCTCGCCGCCCTTCGGCTGCGGTTTGGGACCACCCGAGAATTCGGCCTTGACCGATCCCGGCGGCGCCGGCGCCTCAAGCGACCTGGCGGGGTTCAATCCGGCGATTACCAAAGTGTTATCCGAGGGCATTGCCGTGGCGGACGCGATGGCCGGCGGCGGCGTCGCAATCGTGCCCGGATCCTGCGGCGCCGCCGTGTGTTTCGACGGGGGCACAAACTTGTGCTGTTGCCGTGGCAGCGACACCTCCGCGGCCAGGTTTGTCGCCGTGGAAGCCAGTTCCGGCGCGGCGGGCAGCGGGGGCGGGTCCGCCGGTACAGGCAGCTTGGGTTGCTTGGGCGGCGTGAACCGCCGAATCGCGCGCGGCGCCTTCAGGTCGAGCACCGGAGCCTTGGCGTCCGGCACGGCTACCGCCAGTTTGGGCGCGTCGGGCAGAGTGGGCGCCTTGTCGGGAGGGCGCTCCACAACGGGAGGCGGGACAAAGAGACGCGCCGGTGGCCGTTGCGGGGCTATGGCGACGATATTGGGCAGCGGCAGCGGTTTGGCGGGCGCGATCTCGGGCACCGGCGCAAAGATCAACTGCGGCGGGCCCAAACTGTCCCGGGGACCGGCGGTAATGTTCTGGTCGAACCTGGACCTGGCCCGCAGCGGGCGCGCATCGCGTTTAGCCGCCGGCGGCGTCACGTCGGGCAGCTTCTCGCTGAGTTTATACCAGACGATGTGCGTTTCGTTGGCTTGGATTTCGCGCTGGTAGAGGGATTTCTGGCGTTCCAGCGGGATTGAAGGCCCGAGCGCCACCCACGCGAGTATCCAGGCATGCAGGCACACCGATCCCATGAAAGACCAGGGGCCTCGCATGGGCTGGGGATCGCTGCCGGTAAGCGAGGTCATTGCTTACAGCCCCGCGGGCTTCCCTCCATGGCCGTTGGTCGGCGCCAGCGCTTTCATGCGCTCCACGGTGCGCTGCCGCGGAATGTAGAGTGCCAGGTACTGGTTCAATTGCTTCAGCCGTTCGGCTTCCGACCGGTGGCGCAGCAGAGCGCTCAGAAAATCGAGATCGGGCAAATCGTACGCCAGTTGGAAACTGACCTGGCGATCCGCCAGATCCGGATCGGGGCCGGGGTGCGCTCCCGGCAGCCGCATGAGCGTCTGGTAATTCGAGACTGCCTGGTCGCGCAGTTCGCTGGAGGGCGCGGTGGAATCCTCGTCGTCGAAAAAATTCACTTCGGCACGCAGGTAATCTTTTTCCTCATTCAAGGATACGATCTCGAAGCGCCTCTGTCCGCGCGTCAGAACATCCATGCGCCCGTCGGGATACAGCCGCAGGAGTTTTTCCACCGTTACGGTGCAGCCGGCGTTGACGATGCCGTCATCGGTGGCCAGCACGACGCCGAATTCGGAGTCGTCGCGAATGGCGCCGCCTACCATCACTTTATAGCGCTCCTCGAAGATGTGTAGCGGCAACGGGGTGCGGGGAAAGACCACCACTTGAAGAGGAAACAGCGGGAGAAGCCGCGTCGGCATGGTAACATTATGACGTTTTGATGGGTTAGGCGGCAATGGACGTGGCGCAGGCACTCCGCGGACACGAGAGGAACTTGCAGAATTCGAAGAAACCGCTTGCTTGCGCGCGCGGCTCGGAAACCGCGCGCGGAAAGGAAGCCACTTACCGAGCCGGGCCCAGAGGGCACCCCGCGAGGGAGCGGGTTCGCCACCGAATTCTGCAAGTTCCTCACGAGTCCCCACCTCAGCCACGGTGAACTATGCGTCTTGACGGCAAAGTCGTGCTGATTACCGGCGCCTCGGAAGGCATCGGCGCGGCCTGCGCGGCGGAGTTCGCAGCCGCGGGGGCACGCCTGTCCCTCACCGCGCGCTCCGCTGACGGACTGGCGCGCGCCGGCGGCGCCGATACCCTGATCACCGCCGGCGACCTGACGCTCGAAGACACCCGGCGCCAGGCAGTCGACCGCACCCTCGAGCGATTCGGCGCCATCGATCTTCTCATTAATAACGCCGGGGTGGGACTCTATGGACCCTCCTGGAGCGCTTCCATGGAGGACGTCCGCCACCTAATGGAGTTGAATTTCTTCGCGCTTCTGGGGATGATTCAACTAGTGACCCCACACATGCGAAATCGGCGGAGCGGCACCATTGTCAACGTCAGCTCCATCGGCGGCAAGATGCCGCTGCCTTGGGCGACGGTCTACAGCGCGTCGAAATACGCCGTGACGGCGCTCACCGAGGGGCTCCGCATGGAACTACGCGACGACGGCGTGAAGACCATGCTGGCGTGCCCCGGGTATGTCACTACCGGCTTTCAGCAGCACGTGCGCCGAGGCCGTGCGCCCGATGCAGTGCTGCGCGCCCGCCGCCAGGCCATCACCGCGGAGGAATGCGCCCGCGCCATCCGCCGGGGCGTGGAGCGCGACGCCCGCACCGTCATGGCGCCGCGGTCCGGCTGGATCCTGGTAGCGCTGGCGCGCCTGTTCCCTTCGCTGGTGGAATCCCGTATGGCGCAAATGAACGGTACCGCATGAATCTCAGGCTCAAGAAAACGCCCGGCCTCTACCTGGTGGGGTTTATGGCCTCCGGCAAATCCACCATCGGCCGCCACCTGGCTGGCCAGCTCGGTTGGAGCTTCTTCGACATCGACGAGGAAATCGAAGGCGCCGAGCAGACCAGCATCGCGTCCATATTCGACACGCGCGGCGAGGCCGAATTCCGGCGTATCGAATCGCTCATCGTCAAGCAGCACGTGTACTGGATCGAACGCGGCCGGCCGGCGGTGCTGGCGCTGGGCGGAGGCGCGTTTGCCGAGCCGCGCAACCGCGACCTGCTGCTGGGTAACGGCATCGCCATCTGGTTGGATTGCCCGCTGGACGTGGTGCTGCATCGCGTGTCGCAGGCGTCGCACCGTCCGCTGGCGCGCGACCCGGAAAAGTTCGCCGCGCTCTACCATGCCCGCCGCGAGCATTATGCCCTGGCGGATCTCCACGTCGCCATCGAAAGCGACGACCCGGCCGTTGCGATTAAGGCCATCCTGTCCCACCCACTGCTAAAATGAGCCGCCTGTTGCGCCGCCAGGCGCTCTCTATTTTTCGCGCGGCGCTGGCCGCGGCAGACCCGGTGGACGCCGTCGTCCGCCATCTCCGCAGCCGCGATTATTCACGCTTCCGCCACATCTATGCGATCGGCGCGGGGAAAGCCGGCGCGTCCATGGCGCTGGCCGCGGAGCGTGTGCTGGGCCGCCGGATCACCGCCGGCCTGCTGAACGTGAAATACGGCAACACGGCGAAATTGCGCCGCATCGAACTGAATCCCTGCGGCCATCCGCTGCCCGACGAGCCGGGAGTGGCCGGCTCCACGCGCATTGCCGAAATCGCCGCTCAGGCGGGCGAAGGCGACCTGGTTCTGTGCCTCATTTCCGGTGGCGCGTCGGCGCTGCTGCCGCTGCCGGCCGATCCCATCACCCTGGCGGAGAAACAGGCCACCACCCAGCTCCTGCTGTCGTGCGCCGCCAACATCCACGAGATCAACTGCGTGCGCAAGCATCTTTCGCGCATCAAGGGCGGACAACTGGCGCGCCTGGCGGCGCCCGCCGCGGTGGAGTCGCTGCTGCTCTCCGACGTCATCGGCGACGATCTCGACGTCATCGGCTCCGGCCCCACCGCTCCCGATGCGTCCACTTTCGCCGGCGCACTCGCCATCCTGGAGAAGTTCGACCTGCTGGAGCGCGTGCCCGCCGCGGTGCGCCTACGGCTCGACCGGGGCGCGCGCGGTGAGTTGCCGGAAACTCCCAAACCGGGCGACCGGTTGTTCCGCGGTGTGCGCAATGTCCTCGTGGGCAACAATCGCCTGGCCTTGGATGCGGCGGCGGCGCGTGCGCGCGCCCTGGGGTTCCGCACGCTGGTGCTGTCGAGCGAGATCCAGGGGGAGACGCGCGAAATCGCGCGCATGCACGCCGCCATCGCGCGCGAAATTGTCTCCACATCGCGGCCGGTGAAAGCGCCCGCGTGCATCATCACCGGCGGCGAAACCACCGTGACGCTGCACGGCGACGGGCTCGGCGGACGCAATCAGGAATTCGTGCTGGCGGCGGCGCTGGAGATCGCCGGCCTGCGCCATGTGGTGGTCCTCAGCGCCGGCACCGACGGCAGCGACGGCCCCACCGACGCCGCCGGCGCCATCGCCGACGGCGACACGCTGCGCCGCAATCCCGAAGCGCGCCGCTATCTGGATCGCAACGACTCGTACCGTTATTTCCAGCCGCTGAACGACCTGGTGATCACCGGGCCCACGAATACCAATGTGATGGACGTGCGGATCATTCTGGTGGGGGCGGGGAAGTGAGCTTCTGGCGAAAAGAGGTGATCCAGCCGGTGCTGGACGACGAGACCCGCAAACATATGGAGGAGCAACTCGCGTGGATCGCGCGCGAGCCCGCCAACGCCCGGCCGTATCTCCATCTGGCGGAGTTCTACCGCATGGAAGGCCGGGAGGAGGAGGCGCTCGGACTGATGCTGCATGCCGTGCAGTTGGACCCGGGGTTCGCTGCCGCGCATGCGGCGCTCGCCGAATTCTACGCCGTGCGCGCCGATTACCCGGCGGCATGGCGTCACGCACGTCGGGCGGAGCAGGGCGGAGAACCGCGCGCCGTGAAGTTACTTGAGCGGCACAGCGTGCCGGAATGATACGTGGGGGCTATTTCGGGGACAGGCTACATAACCTCGAAATTCAAATGTCTGAACTCCCGATGGCGTGGAATTTGCGATCTCTCGCCGTGGAGCGGAGTAAGGAATGGCTCAGCCCATCTCCCCAGGCAGACAGAAACTGCGGGGCGGCATCGGGAGTGCGGAATGCGGCTCCGATTCCAAGCCGCGAGCGAAGAACACCACCCGGCTCTACTGCTTCTTGAGAATGTAGACGTAATCGTTCAACCCGAATTCGGCGGTGTTCGGATCCACGAAGTGGTAGTCGATTTCGTTGGCGCAGCCCGTTCCCAGGGACTTCCACGACGTACCCTTAAAGCCCACCTTGGCGGCGAGCTTCAGAGGATCCACCGACTTGTCGCGCCGACGCATTTCGTCAAAGGCGCCCTGAAACAGCCCTTCGGCGGGAACGTCCCGGACCTTGTATTTGGGACCTTTGCAGGCAACCTGGCGGGGCCCGGCAATCTCGGCCGCTCCGATCGTCACAGCCTTGCCGACGAGTCCCTTACTCTCGGCGGCATCCGGTTTCCCGGCGGAATCCCACCAGGGCGCGACGACAGCCGAGCCGATCTTCCAGGCGCCCAGATAGAACGGGTCGGCCGCGAAGGCTCCGCTGATGAAGACGGTTGCGAGAAGAATGCCGAAAGGGCGCACAATCACTCCAATCTTTGCGAGAGTACCACGGCCCCGCTCATACCAGACAGTTCCGGCGCTGGGGAGGGCCTCAGCGCCGGAAGGGTACTACTGCTATGTGCCGATCTCGCAGACTATGCCAGGCAGCTCTTCACATAGGCGAAGCACTTCTTGGCCTCGGCAACGATCGTCGAGCCCTCGGGAATGCCGTATTCCAGTTCCATGTTTGCCGGGAAACCGTACTTCTCCGCTTTGAGGAGTTGCATCACGGCTTTCAAAGGCGTGTCGCCCGTGCCCCAGACGGCCACATTGGGGCCATGGTCCTTCTTGCGATCTTTCAGGTGCAGGTTGGTGATCTTATCGTGATGCTGCTTGATGAACGCGATCGCGTCGTAATTGGCGGCGGTGAAGTGGCCGATATCGAGATTGATGCCGTTGTACTTGCCATACGCCATCAAAGTGTCGTAGCTTTCGAGAGTCGCAGTCTGGTTGGGGTCGTTGGTCTGATCGTGCCCGTGATACCCCACCATCATCTTATGGCTCTCGGCGATGGGCGCGATGCGCTTGGCCATGGTGAGAGTCGTGCTGGTAGTGATGGCTTTCACGCCGAGCGCCTTGGCCATCGTGAACCCATATTCGATGTCTGCGTCTTTCATGGCGTCCTGCATGTTGTAGCAGAGCAGCGCGACGTCTACGCCGGCATCGTTGAATTTCCTGGTGACGGCCTTCCATGTATTGGCGTTTGTCGAGGCACGCCATTGCGCCAGTTTCTCCGTGGCGGCTTGCCGCTCAGCCTGTTGCTCCGGGGTGAGCGGTGCACGGCCGCCGCGTCCGCCACGTGCGCCGGGTTCGGGTGGCGGGCCGGCAGGGGGAGTTCCGGCCGCCGCGGCCGGTGGAGGACCGCCGGGCGCCCGCCCCATTCCGCCGCCGCCTCCGCGGCCGAAGTTGGGCATCGCGGGGGCGCCCGCCAATGCTTCGCAGTGGTTCGACATCAGCTCCGCTTCGCCCAGGCCGACTTCAACATAGGCCCTAATGATTGCTTCCGGATCGGGGCTGGCAATCGTATTAAAGCTATAGGTGATGGCGCCGATCTGGACGCCCCCGATCTTCGAATCGATCATTTTCGCGCCGAATGCCCTACTGAGTGGCAGGGCCACCAGCGCGATCTTTCCCAAGTCTCGTCTTGAATATTCCATGCTCTTCCTCTCAGGCCATCGTGGGCCCTGTCGAGGCGGGCGGCGTACGGGTCGCCGGCCTCACTTCCAATTGATAGTAACCCACCTGAAGATGCGATAGGGATGGAATCGGGGCGGGCGGCAAAGGCGGTGGCCGACTCCATACACGTAGAGGAAGATCGCGCCAGCCGCGGCATGGCAAGCAGGGAGCTGGCGGCGATGTGGCGCAGGCACTCTCGTCTCGACCCTCTTGGGAGTGCGGTTCTCGGAGCGCCGGGGGTGCCCCCTGGGCCAGTCTCTGGACTCCTGATCTCATGGAATTAGGCTGAGCCGGGGGGGTGGGGCCAGGCTTCAGCCTTCCCCAGAGGGGACCCCGGACTTCAGTCCGCCCGCCGCAGGTCTCACATCGCTGGCAGGAGGGCGGGCTGAAGCCCGCCGCAGACTGAAGTC
>Ga0182030_10016717_pt1 | contig 14252 bp, 8 predicted proteins | sample 812S3MmetaG_FD_121299 | JGI IMG/M metagenome (GOLD analysis project Ga0182030, IMG submission 121299) | Permafrost microbial communities from Stordalen Mire, Sweden - 812S3M metaG (Illumina Assembly) | ecosystem: Environmental > Terrestrial > Soil > Wetlands > Permafrost | place: Sweden...
CCAAGCGAGGGAGAAAAGGTCAAAATTGGCAGGTTTATTTTTACGGAACAAAGCGATAGAGCAATGAATTCGGGACCCGGTGGTATTGACTTAACACCTGCTAATATGAATTTGCAGACCTCAAACGCAGGTGAAGGGATCAAATTCCACCTTGACCCTGCACAGTTGGCCCAACTTCAAAACGCTTCTGGCTTTGTACCGGTAATAATCAACATCCAGCCGATGACGGATTTACGACTCTTTTTGGGGATTAAAGAAGATAAAGCAACAGTATTAATAGGCTAGGAATAGTATGAAAAGTTTAATGAAGTACATAAATTGGAGGCGATGGACAAGCATATTGGTGATGGTGTGTTTTCCCATGACCGGTTTGAATATTCCTTTGGCCCAAGCCCAAGATTACCATTTGCCTGTGCCCGGAGTCATAGTTCATTTAAGCCCACCGCTTGATCCTCCAATCTTAAAAGGAATCAAAGTTCACCCTGATAATCCATTCCGTTTTGATTTTATTTTAGACAAAGGCGATAGTGAATTGAGCAATGATCAGCTTAAAGATGAATCAAGTACGTTAATTAAATATTTTCTTGCCTCATTGACCATTCCTGAAAAAGATTTATGGGTAAACTTAAGCCCCTATGAAAAGGACCGTATTATTCCTAATAGTTTTGGATTGACCGAAATGGGCCGTGACCTGTTAGCAGAAGACTACATGCTCAAGCAGATAACCGCCAGTTTGATTTATCCGGAAGAGGAGATAGGTAAGAAATTCTGGAAACGAATATATGAAGAAGCACAAAAGAGGTATGGCACAACCGATGTTCCCGTTAATACGTTTAACAAGGTATGGATAGTGCCCGAGAAGGCAGTCGTGTATGAGAATGCAAAAGCAGGAACGGCATATGTGGTAAAAAGCAAACTTAAGGTCATGTTAGAACAAGACTACCTTTCCCTTGAGAAACATGAAGGCATTCAATCCGGGAAAGCACAAACTAAAGACACTAACCAATTAGGCAGCCAGATTGTCCGCGAAATAGTCATCCCAGAATTGACAACAGAGGTTAACGAAAATAAAAACTTTGCTAAGCTTCGTCAAATCTATAACAGCCTTATTCTTGCCACTTGGTATAAGAAAAAAATTAAAGACAGCATATTATCACAGGTATACGCGGATAAAAATAAGGTAGCAGGTGTCAATATTGATGACCCACAAGAAAAAGAAAAGATTTATCAACGATATCTTAGGGCGTTTAAGAAAGGCGTTTATAACTATATCAAAGAAGACATTGACCCTGTGACACAAGAAACTATCCCCAGAAAGTATTTTTCTGGCGGGATGAATTTTGCGATGAATGCGGTAGGGGCGATAGGAATTGGAAAAGAAATCGAAACAACAAGTGAGCTTCCAACGGGAGAAGATGAAAAGCCTTTATATGTTGTCGAAGACAATATGCAAGGTGTAGAACCAAAAGGGAGGGACTTGAATCAATCATTGAAGTTTGGAAATGATCTTGGCCATTTGCCAAGCCCCAAAGGAATTGGTGATTTGCTTCCTTGGCCTGGCCTTGGGGACTCACCAGAAGATAAATTTAGAAAAAAACATGATATTCCACCGTGGATAGGTGTTATTGAAGTATCTCAGGGTGTTTTTGTCGTTGATCCGGCGGATAAAGGAGAATTGAGGGAATGGAGATATAGACAAGAGCATGGTCTTCCCTTTTGGGTAGAACTTCGACAAATAAATGAGCGGGGTGATTTGGGGATAGCTCCTGGACAAGAAGACGCGTTAAGGGAATGGAGATTTAGACAAGAGCATGGTCTTCCCTTTTGGGTAGAACTTCGACAAATAAATGAGCGGGGTGATTTGGGGATAGCTTCTGGACAAGAAGATGCGTTAAGGGAATGGAGATATAGACAAAAGCATGCTCTTCCCTTTTGGGTAGACCTTCAACGAATAAATGAGTGGGGTGATTTGGGGATAGCTCCTGGACAAGAAGACGCGTTGGCAAGCAGATATCGACAAAAGCATAACATTCCCGAATGGGTTCCACTTAGGCCTTTAGGAAATGGGAATTTTACAGTTGATGAAAATTGGTTAGAACAAGCAAAGATAAATATGAAATTAAATTCTGCCAGTCCGGAAGCCCTAGAAGCAGAGAGAAGCTATAATCATGATAGTCTTATGGCGAAATATAATAATGGCACGGCTGTAAGCTATAAATATTTTGATAGATGGCTTGGTATTAGCGAGAGTGATCCTGCATATGAAAAAGCCATAAAACAGGCAATTAGCGGACTTGTTATTGAATCAAAATCATACTTAACTCGTTTTCCTAATGATACCCACGCGGTAATTTATAGATGCACATTGAATGGGGGTAGAGTATCGGTAATTACGATCAGTAAAAATGGTAAAATGATTAAAATGTTTGTACGGGTATTAAGATATGGTGAAATAGATATTGAAAAAGGCAAAGAATATTACGAGGTTCCACAGCAAGCTTTAGATGCTATGTTGCCGATCTTAGAGCAATACTCTGGGAAACAATTGGACATTAGTGATGGTTTTAAACTTGCATTGCCGTGGCTCTTGACAGACTCAGATAGAAAAGTTTTTGAGGATGCACTAAAGGCCAACCCTCTCCTAGAGGAGTTCTTCTTTTCATTGTTAAACCGCACACAGGATCTTCTATTCAGCGGGAAGGTAGTTATCTCTTCAAAGAAAATATTTGGTGCAATTCACCCAAAGCACTACATTGGCCGGTTTTCATATTCACCTGATGCCATCAACGAGTTTATGCATGAGTTTATACATGAAGTATTTGATGTTTTGACTCCGGAGCAGCGGGATATTATTGATCAATATGTTAGACAACATCATCCTGAGATATTTGATTTAGATAAAACTTCCGTCTATAGAGGCATGATACAGAATACTTATCCTACTGAATGGCTAGCTTTTTACCTTGCAATGGCATTAAGAGGAGTAAATACAGAGCAATTTAGAAATGAACATGGAGAAATAGTTACAACACTGACTTTAAAAGCAGAAGATGTCGATTTCATTTATGAATTGGGATTGATTAATGCGGAATTAAGGGATCAAATTCGTCAACGATTGGAAGAAAGAAAAAGAGTGAAGCAGGAGGAGAAGATTTTAGGAGCTATGCATGATGGCAGTAAAGCGGCAGTCCGTTTGGATGCATTACGGCGATTATTGAAGATGAAAGGTATTGATATTGAAGAATGGGCTGAATCCCAAGCGCAAAAAATGGGCAATCTTTCTCAGCGTAAATTAAGAGAAGCTTTAGTATTTGTTGGGCTAACACCCCAGCAGATCGATTATTTAATAGACAAGATAATTCTAGTTGATGTCCCTTCTCAGATTCGTCTGGAAGGGGAATCTTCCCGTATTGGCGGGGTCATTATAAAGACGCGCAATGGTTATAAAATATTGTTTCCTAAAGAAAGGATTTTAGCAAATCTTCAAAATAAAGAATTTTTAGCGGATTTGTTACATGAGGTAGTCGAGATACAAGCAATTGAAAGAGGAGTACCTGTTGCACAAGCACATGAGATAGCAATGCAAGCTAGGGCGGAATTTCTTGGGAAGCATGGGCAAGTCGGAGAAGAATTTGATAGGCATTTTAAAGAAGAAATCGAAGAAGAACAAAGGTTTACCGGATTTTCAGGAATGAATGGGGAACAAGTTATTAAGGGTATGGCTATCAAAAAAGTTACATTAGTTGAAGATGGTGTTTTTGGCGGGAGAGTGTTTGAAGTTGTTAGTCAGGCAGGAGATAAATTTATTGTTTTGGTGGATGAATTAAATCATGTTGTTGCTATAGCATTAAGTACCAAAGGGGTTAATAGTTTTTTGATTATTCCTTCAGCGAAGCAGGAATTGTTAGGGGAGCAGTTTTTGATATTACTAAGAAAATATAATCCATTTTTTGAAGAGAAATTACAGCCATTTTTAAAGGCTAATAATTTCGAAGATAATCGACTCCAAGCAGGGCAGAAGAACAAAGTAAAAATATTTCTACCTCTTATCAATCCATATTATCAAACGCCTCAATTTAGAAATGATTTTATTAATAATCCAATCATCCGTAATTTTGCTAATCGATTAAGTCCGGAAATTATTTATAAGTTTTCACACGAGATCCGTCAAGCGTTACATAATGGGGAGCATGGTAATTCAATGGGAGAACAGACTTGGTATGATATACACACCCATAGAACAATGGAAAGTTTTCCTTTGTATCATCAGTCTGTCGTTGCTCATGAACTTGCGCATGAGTGGTTTGATGAACTAAGCTCTGAACAACGTCAAGAATTGTCAGATTATTTTTTAAATAGGCTAGAAATGGTCAGTGTCATTACTACAGATCAAATGTATTCTCAACTCAAAGGGGATCATTTAGTTACAGAAATAATTTCACAAATTATAGGCGCATTGGTTCAGGGATTTACTAGCGTTAATATGCAGGACAATAGGGGCTTTACTGTTCGAGATTCAATTCGAAATGAAGATATTGAAATTCTGATAAGATTAGGCTTTTTGCCGGAAGAATTTAGAGATATTAATCATACCGCTCAAGAATCTCAAGCGATTTCAATTGAAGATTTAGTAAGAGTTTACCCTCAAGTACAAGAAAAGGTTAGGGGAAAAGCACACCAAAATAAAATTGTTGGCGCAATGCATGAAGGGAGAAAAGCAGAAGATAGAACAACACCACAGATTAATGGCGGTGGAGACAAAGCAATGGCAGAGTCTGCACAGGCAACAATGGTGCTAGAAGCTGATTTGCCAACTGATCCTCAAATTGCTGAAGCAGGAATTGAGGATTTTTCAAAAATGGTGGATTCATTACACCCATCCCTTGCTAAATATGTTTTGGAGGATAGTGATTTAATCAATGCATTAGTATCCGTGTATACTGGGGTTAATCCTGAACAATCGATTTCTCTTCCAGATGTATTCCTTCCATTTGAGAGGAAAATTTTCTTAGATGCTATCCAGGCAGATGGTAACATCAAAGTCGTTGGTGGGAATGAATTATTAAATTTGAGGGCAGCACAAAGAGTAATGCGGGCCAATCGAGGTGTATTATTCGAAGGGAAGCCAATATTCCCATCGGATGATCCCCAATGGCTTTTGGAAAATATAAAAGAATGGATGGGCAGTAACGATAAAGGGATCAAGGTTGTCCGTTACGGTTTGTTGAGCGGCTTTCCTAGGGCTGCTGTAATGAAATATGTAACATGGAGTAGAGCCATTGAAAAAATGGGAGGCGTGAATTCAATGGATCCTCTTATTCAGGAAGAATTGTTTCCGAGATTCTCTTTTATGACAAAATCGGCAGAACAAAAAGATAGATTAAAAAAACAAATCGCTGAAAAATATCCATTCTTAACCGATGAAGAATTAAATGTCTTGGTAGATCGTAGACAAGAAAAAACTCCTGGCGGTGGTTTTGCGGGGTTTTCGAATGAAGATTATCAATGGGGCATTCAATTATTTAAAATTATAAATATCGCCACTTCCAAGGTTGATCCTCAATTGGCAAAAGATATCGAAAAATATCAAGATGAACAGCCTTCGGAGTTTACTAATCCAGATGGATCACGGAAATCTCCAATAAAAGCAATAATAACGCGATTAACGGAAGCACTTATCATTTATTTGAATCACAAAGTTAAAAGTTATGTAAAGGTATTTACTAAGAGATCTCCTGTGAATGGATCAGAAGGTCAAAGATATTCGGCGATGAACACCCGGACAAGTCAGGGAGAGCTAGCAAGAAATACTGTGGAATCAAGAAAGGGCGGTATTGATCTAACCCCTGCCAATATGAATTTGCAAACTCAGAATGGGGGAAGTGAAATTAAATTTCACCTGAATCCCGCCATGCTTGCACAATTGCAAAAGGCTTCCGGCTTTACACCAAAGGTTATTAATATTTTGCCGATGACGGATTTGAAATCATTCTTAATGTTTGGAGTTATAAAAAATAGCCAGCCAAACACATAAAAAATAGCGTATGGATCACTCAAAATTCCCAAAGCTTGAAATAAAAGAATCTCTAATCATTGACGACAAACTACGTCTACAAATAAACTTTATGTCTGGGAATAAATGGGTTGGTGAAAAAGAATGGATTTTCATTATTATCAACGAAGGGGAACTTATTTCCGGCAATCTTTGCAATGTTGATTTAAAAGCAATGACAGGAACTTTTATTTCATCAATTGATTACGAAGACGCTACGTTTGTTGAATCGAAGGTCTATAGTTATTTAGATTACTATTGGGGGGAGCGGGCGTTCATTGTTCTCTCAACGGAATTTAAATGGGTAGAGACGGTGTTTGTTCCAAATTTAAAATATAGGGATGATCACGATGAATGCCATGTGTGTTGGGCAACGATACCATCGGAGAAAAGCTCTTTTTACATGCAAAGTTATTTTAATGATCGTCTATTGCCTCAACTTATGGGGCCACCGCGTATATGCATGAACTGTTATAAGAATTATGTTTTAAAAAAAGATTTATCGTTTATTGTGATTGATAAACTTTAATAGTTGATTTTAAAAGTAGGGGACTTAGCGTCGTCTTGTTCGCGGTGATCATAAATGCGGGTGGTTTGAATATTGGCATGGCCTAACCATTTTTGCACCTCGACGATGTCAGCATTATTGTTGAGCGCGTTGGTGGCCGCGGTGGCCCGCAGGGAGTGGGGGTGGAATTTGTTTATATCGATGCCGGCTTGAAGAGCATAGTGCATAATGATTTTATAAATCCCATCACCGGTGATATGTTTTAAATTGTTGTCTTCGTCCCTGTAGTTTTTAAGAGGCAAGAATAACGGATCATCTTCTTGACCTGGGTGGTCACAGGCATTAAAATATTCATTAATCAGCTTAATTGTTGATGGATTAATTGGAACACGGCGAATTTTATCGCCTTTGCCTTTAATTAAAAATACGTTGACCCCGTTGTCAACGTACATGCTCTTTATCTTTAGATCACAAACCTCAGCCCGGCGTAAGCCGTGGTAAAGGAATGTGGATAATATCGCACGATCCCTTTTGCCTTTGATGGTGTAGGGCAGGGGGGCAGATAGAAGCTTTCGGGCTTCAGCTTCGTTGATGATTTTGGATTTACCAATGTGGTTATCAACGCTTGGCCGTGAAATTACCTTAAATGGGTTAGCTTTCATGGCGCCTTGCTCACAATAGAACGTAAAGAGGGCGGATACAGACGATAATTTGCGCGCCACAGTACCGTTTCCGATGAGTTTATGGGTGTCCTTGGGGATTTTATCAGCGATTTTGTAGCCAGGACCGTATTGCAGGGCCAGTTTCCACTGGGTGATGTGCTTAGCGGTGATTTCGCGGTATTGCTCGGGTTTCTTGATAGTAAAGTATTTTTTGAATTGTGCCAGATCAGTTTTGTAGTAGCGGGCCGTCTCCGTGCTTTTGGTCCTGGCGTTCTCAAGCCAGACATCCTCAGCAGGGAGTGGGGCTAGGGAGGGGTCACCACAGAAAACGGAATATAAAGTACGTTAAGGAATCAGAAACAACTTCAAATGAACGTTTTTAAGCGCAAAAAGGCATAGCTGGTCAGTGGAAATGGATCCAAGCACGGTTAAGCCCTAGAAAGCGGCCGTAATGGCCTAAACCTACCCTTATTTATCCGTTTATAATGCTTCCAGACATAATCTCCGGTCAAATTAATATGCTCCCAACCCAAAGGGGAGAGGTATTGGAATAAAGTATCATCAACAGATCTTCCATTGGCTTTTAAAGCGTTAATCGCTCGCTCCACATAAACAGTGTTCCAAAGTATGATGGCCGCAGTGACAAGAGTAAGTCCACTGGCGCGAAAACGTTGATTTTCAAAATTCCGATCTCGCACTTCACCCATTCGATTAAAGAATACGGCCCTGGCCAAGGCATTTCTAGCTTCACCTTTGTTTAAACCGGCTTGAACACGGCGGCGCAACTCAGCATCTTGCAGCCAATTTAAAGTAAACAAGGTTCGTTCAATTTTACCAAGTTCCTTAAGAGCTATTGCCAGTCCATTTTGACGTGGATAGTTGGCTAATTTTCGGAGCATTAAGGATGCCATTACCGTACCTTGTTTTATTGATGTGGCCAGGCGCAGTATCTCATTCCAATGATTCTGGATCGCTCGAACATTGATAGAGCCACCAATTAATGGATTAATCGTCGAATAATGTTTTCGGCTATCAGGGACATATAATTTTTTATCTTTCAAGTCGCGGATACGAGGTGAAAGACGAAAATCCAACAAAGGCATTAATGCAAAAACTTGATCAGTTTGCCCAAGGGTATCCACAAAGTGTTCTTTAATGCGCAGCCGCAGCTTTGATCCGTGATACAAAAGTCCGTCAAGAACGTGTGTTGCATCACGCATGCCCACATTGATAAGCTTAGTATGAAAAGGGGAGTACTGATCAGAAACATGGGTATAAAACTGTAAGCCTGGATCGCTACCATATTTAGGGTTGATGTTTCCGAGGGCTTCTGCGCGACCACCTACCCTGAATCTCTGACCGTCGGAAGAAGAAGTGGTACCATCGCCCCAATTGGCGGCAAAGGGCTGTTCTAACTGAGCATTGACCAGTTGATCTAAAGCGGCTTGATATGTATCATCTCGAACATACCAAGCCTGTAATCTGGAGAGTTTTGCATAGGTCGTACTTGGGCAAGCTTCAGCCATCTTGGATAGCCCTAAATTGATAGCATCAGCAAGGATGGCCGTCAGCAGCAACATTTTATCATGTGCTGTTTCGTTGCTTTTCATGTGCATAAAACATTTTGTGAATCCTGTCCATTCATCAACGTCCAAAAGCAGTTCAGTGATTTTGATATGCGGTAAAAGGCCATAGACTTGGCTCATGAGGCTAGCAGCTTCATCTGGTACGGAATTGGTTAGCGGGGTGATCTTAAATCCGGTTGTAGTGATGACAGTATCCGGCAAATTATCGGTTTGGGCTAATCCGTCGATGGTCGCCAATCGTTCTTCAAGTAAGCGTAATTTATTTTCAATGTATTTATCACAGGGAACAGATAGGTTCAATGGCAATTCGTTATTGCTTTTTAGAGTGATAAATTCAGTAGGAGGTAATAAGTAATCTTCAAAATCTTTATGATCACGGGAACCTTCAACCCAGATATCACCGGAGAGAAGGGAGTTGTTTAGTTCAGATAAAGCACATATTTCATAGAATGGCCGACTAATGCCGTCATCGGTAAAAATAAGTTTTGACCATCTTGGGCGAATAAATTTCCTTGGAGCATTGGCAGGGATTTCTCGGACAATACGGGAATTTAATGATTTGAGTATTTCAACGGCATCAAGGATTGGTTGGGCCGCGGTGGTAGCCTTAAAATGTAACACTTCAAGGAAAGAGGGGGCATAGCGTCGGATTTGGCTGTAGCTGTCAATGATCCGATGTAAGTAATCAAAATCTTCGGATTGAATCAAAGCTGTTGCTTCCTGCACACATTTTATAAAATCATTCCAGGAAAGCACATCTTCGATTGCTTTATATGGATTGCTGCCAGTTTCCCTGGCTGCTATCACAGCGTTACTAGTTAGGCATAATAAACGGAGTTTATTATTAATAGCTTTGCCTGATTCCTGAAATTGTTCTTGATGATTATGCTTGGCGCGGTTAAATATGACGCCAAGGATTCTGTCATGTAAATGAATGATTTCATCAGTCACAGTGGCAGTGGTTTCAAGGGCTATGGCCACCAAGGTGGCATACCGGCGCTCTGTTTCAAATTTGGCGAGATCATTGGGTGTCATTCGACTGCCTTCACGCGCTATTTTTAGCAATCGGTTTTGATGGACTTTTTCCCCAATGTTTTCGGGCAAATCAAGGGCTTGAAGTGTTTTAAGCCGTTCAATATGTTCAATCATTTGTCTGGCATTTGGAGCAAGAGGGGACTGACGTAACCACACCATCGTTGTGAATGGGCCATCATCTTTAAGCTTTAGCAATCCATCTAATCTTCTTAAATGTTCTTTCGAGAGAGGTTCCGTCAATGCTTTATAGAAATCTCTGTTACCGTGAGTCAACGCTTGCGCACAAATGCGTTCGATCACATTAATTGACGGCAAAAGGATTTGTTGGCTTCGCCAACTTCGAAGAAGAGCACAAGCCAAGTGGATACCCTTGTCAGTCTGCTTAACCAATTTATCAAGATCATTTATAGCTGTCCGGTAATGCTGCATCGTAAATGTTTTAAACCCGAATACTGATTGTAATTCCAGAAGGTGTTCTCGTCTGGTTCCTGGTCGCGTGGCATACTCTTGCCAGGCTGTTAGATCAATCTTAAGCTGCTTAGAAACCAATTCGAGGATTGGAGACGCCGGCACTTGATCGGGGCCAAGGACTATTCCAGGATAACGCATGTAGCAAAGCTGTACGGCAAAGCCTAAACGTTTAGATGGCCCTCGATGTTGGTTAATGACCGAGAAATCGTATTCGCTAAATGTGTATTGCCGGATCAGATCGCCTTGTGTTTCAGGCAGGGACAGAAGACTTTCTTTTTCAATAGTGGAGAGTATTGTACGACGTGGCATAGTGCATTCCTTTGTTTTTGTTGACAGGGGCAAATATTTTGGTAGAATACTTGAAATACTAAATCAGTATTATATGGTACTATTATGAAAACATCCAATCCTTTAGCTGATAAAATTCTAACTGCCGCCCAAGCTCGTATGGTTCGTTTCGGATACCATAAGGTCACCATGGATGAGATTGCCGCTGACCTTCGCATGAGTAAAAATACGATTTATGTGCATTTTCCCAGCAAAATAGATATCGCCAAGTGTTTGGTTGCAAAAATACGAAACAAAATAAACGATCATCAAATAAAGATTGAACAAACTGAGAAAGATCCGCTAAAAATAATTTCATTAAATGTTCTCTTTTTACAGCAAGAACTGTCGCCGTGGTTTGAATGTTTCTTAAAGGACATTCAGTTAGAGTTGCCAGAATTATGGCAGGAGTTTATTAATTTCCGAACAGAAAAGGTCATGGAATTGGAGAAACTTGTTGCTGAAGGTATTAAAAAGGGGAAATTCCGCCAGATTAGTCCGGGATTAGCTGTCCGGGCATATTTGGGTGCAGTAAACAACATTATCGATCCGGAAATTTTGCAGCAGGAAGGGATAACGTTTCAGCAGGCGCTGGAAACAGTTATGGATATTTGGTCAAAAGGCATTGTGAAAGAGGGTAAAAAATGAAAGTTCTTTTTTTGACACCGAAATTGGGTTCATGGGCAACGCATGGTCATCATGTTGCCCCAAATCAAATGCACGCACAATGGGCGGCTTACGCACGCCAGATGGGAACAGTTCAGCCAGAGGTTTTAGATTGTAAAGCGCTTGAGATCCCTTTTGAGACTATGCTTGATCAAGTCAAAGCAAAAAATCCTGAGGTAGTTGTTTTAGGAGATATTTTACATTCTTACGGTGGTTTTGCCGTACAGAAGTATTTTAATGACACAGCTCAAGCAGTAAAGAAAGTCCTTCCGAAGACTAAAATTGTTGTCGGTGGGCTGTGGTATTCCTTTTTTGGTAAGGAAACGCTTGAAAAGAATTCAGATATAGATTTCGTTGTTATGGGAGAAGGGGAGCTAACGTTTAATGATTTGATGGATGCCTTAAATAAGGGGAAAACGGATTTTAGCGATATCCCAGGGCTGTCATCCCGTAAGAACGGTTCGGTTGTTTTTGGGCCAGTCCGGCCACTCATTAAGGATTTAGATACTCTTCCTATCCCGGCGTACGATCTTTTTCCCATGGACAAATATGTAGGACACACCTATTGGAAACCGTTTGTTGAAATCGTGACTTCCCGTGGGTGTACGCATGGATGTACTTTTTGTTATGAATGGAGCGAGCACGATCCCAGATCACTTAGCCATTTTAATCGTTGGCGCGCAAAATCAGCTTCAAGGGTTATTGATGAAGTGGAATTATTGGAAAAGAAATTTGGCGTTAAGGTAGCTGTTCTTCAAGAGGACAATTTCCTTTTGAATCCTAAACGCGTCAGGGAATTTTGTGAAGAAAAGATAAAGCGCGATCTAAAAATGAAATGGGTATGCCTGGGGTGTGCCAGCGATTGGATAAAACTTGAGAAGGAGATTCCTCTCATGAAAAAGGCTGGTTTATTTATGGCGGTGTTTGGCATCGAAGTGGCCAGTGACGATGAGCTGCGTAAACTGGAAAAAGGCATCACAGTTGATCAAATATTCAAGACCATTGAAATACTTCGTAAGAATGATATTGCCATTGTTGGGGATATCATGATCGGTTTTGATTATGATAATGAAATCATCATCAAGAAACGTTTTGAGTTCGCTGATCTGGTTGATCCTGATGTTATGTGGGTGGGGTATCTAACGCCGCCGCCCGGATCACCTATTTGGGCGGATGGGATAAAGCGCGGATGGATCAATCCCGACAAGCTTGATATGCTCCAGTGGGATTTTCTTCATCCGGTTGTCCCAACTGAACATTTAAGTATCGAGGATTTAGGTAGGTTGGGAGCTTGGGGCATGCGTGAATTTTATTCAAAACCAGGACGGATTCAGCGCATTATGGAGAGTAATTTTGACGAGCTGGGGAAATTATGCTTTAAAGACGTCATGGCTGGCGTAGGAAAGTGGGAAGCTGGGGCAGTAAAGGGTGAGAAACATATTTAAATTTTAGCGTCTTTCTTAACGAACAATTTTAAAAAAGATGGCATGTGCGGTAAACGCTAGGCACGCTTTAATTGTGGTTAATTATTTGACAAATAAAAATTCTTACGTTATACTTCTTACGTAAGAAAGGAGTTGTACATATGGACAAAATATTATCTGCGAGAGTTGACGAAACAGTTCTAAATAAGATTTCCTTCCTGGCCCAAAGACTTCATCTTACAAAAAAGAAAGTGATCGAAGGGGCCGTGCAACTATACGCACAAAGAATGGAATCAGCAGGGGACATGAATGTATTTACACAAACAAGCGGCGCTTGGAAAAGAAGTGAATCCATCGACCAAACGGTAAGTCACGCTAAAAATGCTTTTAGAAAATCCATGGAAAGGCATCAACAATGAGAGCCTACATTGATTCCGATATCTTGATTTGGCATTTGCGTGGAGATCGCAAAGCCCTTGATTTTCTAAAAGAGTTACAAGAGAAGAAAGAATATGAGTTATGGATAGGGGCTATCCAGCGGGCCGAAGTCGTTTTTTTTATGCGAAAGGACGAAGAAAAAAACACCGTATTGTTTTTATCTCAGTTTAAAACTGCTCCGATTGATCAAGCCATAGTAGATGCCGGTGGAATCTTGTATCGTAAATGGAACCCCTCGCATGGGACTGATATTAATGACGCGCTCCTGGCGGCTACAGTGAAACATACAGGCGGAAAGATTTATTGTTTAAATAAAAAGCATTATCCGATGCCTGAAGTTGTAGTTGAAAAACCGTTTTAGGAGGGAAGGGGAAAATCTGCTTTTAAGCTGGTTAGCTGGGGCAGATTTTTTAATATTTCTCCAACATGCTATAATGTATATTATAACATGTTGACAAAATATCGATTTCTAGCCATAATAACCATCAGAAATGCCGTTTTTAAGGCCTTAACGTACGTTATTTTCCGTTTTCTGTGGTGCCCTTATGTCAGATGAACCTAAATCTCATATCTTCTTTGCCCTGCTGGAGCATCCCCTTGTCAAAACATGGCTCGATAATACCATGTCAGCAGCTTCCCGATCAAGCAAGCGGCAGGATTTAACGAATTTTATTTCCTGGTTTAAGGTAGCAACGATGGAAGATATTGAGAAAATTAAACGTGAAGACATTATCAAATGGCGTGACGCTATGCTTGGCCCCAAGGATGATCAACGCTACGCCATCCGGACCGTTAAGCGTCACATGGCAACCATATCCAAATTCCTTGAAATGCTCCGTGATAACAAAATCCTTGAGAATAACGTTGTCCAAGGGGTCGAACGGCCTAAACTTAACTCCGCCGAAGGCGCTACAGCCATCATCAGCTCAACCCAAGCCAACGATCTTCTGGATGCCCCTAATACTAAAACTCTAAAAGGAAAACGGGATCGTGCCGTCCTGGCCACTTTTTTATTCCATGCTTTACGGCGTTCGGAGCTTTGTAACCTTAAGATCAAAGATATTCAGGAACGTGAAGGCATTA
>Ga0182030_10016718_pt1 | contig 14251 bp, 12 predicted proteins | sample 812S3MmetaG_FD_121299 | JGI IMG/M metagenome (GOLD analysis project Ga0182030, IMG submission 121299) | Permafrost microbial communities from Stordalen Mire, Sweden - 812S3M metaG (Illumina Assembly) | ecosystem: Environmental > Terrestrial > Soil > Wetlands > Permafrost | place: Sweden...
CAGCCGCTGCAACCAAAGGTGGCCGCGGCGCTGCGGGCCAAACTCGCGACCGACACCGATCCCAAGCAGCTTGAATCCTACGAGACTTTGTGGGGCCTTGAGTTTCGAACCCACCCGCCCAATGAGCACGACGCCATCCGAGCACAGGTCGCTCTCGATTTGAAACACCTGGAGGCTGCCAACCCCCACGGCGACGCTGCCTGGGAGTCGTTCCTCGTCGGCGGCTACAAACAGAGCGGCGCAAGCAAGGAAACCCTCACCGCCATGGAAGACCGCCTGCTCCAGGACTTCCCCCACTCCGATCAGGCCTGGCAGATTGTCAACGACCGCTGGAATAAGGCGCACAAAGAGCCCACCGACCAGACCGACAAGGCCGCCTGGACCGCCTACAACAGCGCAGACAAGGAAGCGCTGAAGGCCTGGATTCCCAACTATCCGGATAGCAGCTATCTCCAGCACTACGCCTGGTTCTACGCCATCTACGACGACGATGACCTCACGGAAAAAGAGGGCGTCGTCGCCGCGGATGCCTTCCTCGCCTACATCCGCGACTATCAGGCGCCGCGCTGGCGTGGCAACTACTACCCCACCGCCGCATCCTTCCTCATTCAACACAAGTGGCAGCCGGCCCGCGCCCTTGACCTCATGCTCCAGGCTAGAACCGCCACCGACAAGAATCGCCTTGACGGCGACGAAAACGACAACCGCAGCGACGAAGAGCTCAAGAGCCGCGCCGAGCAGAGCGCCGAGGAGGATGCATCCGCCTTCGGCATTATTCTGCGCGCCGCCATCCAGGCGGGCCAGCCAGACGCTGCGTTGAAGTTCAAAGCGGCCATCGAAGCGCCGGCTCCAGCCGACAAGAAACTGCTGTCCCGCTACTGGCTGAACCGTGCACGGCTTGAGGTGCTTCAAAAACACACCCAGGACGCGCTTGCGTACTATCAGCTGGCGCTGGCCACACGCACCGCCGAACCCAAAGCCTACGAAGGCAAAGTCGAAGACGATCTGGGCGACGAGGCGCGCGCATTGTGGAAGGCCCAGGGCGGTACAGAGACCGCATGGGTCCTGTGGAGCAAACCGCAGGGCGCGGCGCAGGAAGAGTCCGCCGAGGGCCGCTGGGAGAAAGCCACCAAGACCATCCCCGAATTTGAACTCTCCGACATGTCCGGCAAAACGTGGAAGCTCAAGGAGCTGAACGGAAAGACGCTGCTCATCAACCTGTGGGCCACCTGGTGCGGCCCCTGCCAGGCTGAGCTGCCGCATCTTGAAGCCTTCTACGAAAAGAACAAGGACCGCAAAGACATCCAGGTGCTCACCTTCGACATTGATGAAGACCTGGGCGTAGTGGCGCCGTTCCTCAAGGAGAAGGGCTACACCTTCCCGGTGCTGCCGGCCTACTCCACGGTGGTGAGCCTGCTGGATGGGTTCGCCATTCCGCAGACCTGGCTGGTCGACCCGCGCGGCGTGTGGCAGTGGAAGCAGATCGGCTTTAACGGCGGCAGCCAGGCCGACTTCGAAAAAGAGATGACGATGCGCCTCGACTCGGCCAAGGGAGGGCAGTAACTGCCGCAGCGCCCGTCTCGATCTGTTGCCTGCAAATAGCTGCCCAAACGGAGCGAATTCCCGTGGGTTTCGCTTCCCGCTTGTGCTATCCTCTCGGCGTGTCCACACCAACTTTAGCTCCGGTCGCAGTGGCTCAGCGGCATTCTCTGCTGGTGCGCGTCACGCATTGGGTTATGGTGATCGCGTTCTTGGCCCTGCTCATCACCGGCGGCGAGATCATCATCTCCCATCCGCGCTTCTACTGGGGCGAGACCGGCAACTCCGGAACGACGCCGCTGTTCAGGATTCCCATTCCCGCCTCGCGCGATAGCGTTCCCACCGGCTACGGCTACCAGTTGCCCGACCAGAATGGCTGGAGCCGCTATCTGCACTTTGAGGCTGCCTGGGTGCTGGTGCTCACCGGGCTCATCTATGTTGTCGCGGGCCTGCTCAACGCCCACTTCCGCCGCGACCTGCTGCCGCCGCCAGGCGAACGAAACTGGCGCGCTGTGCGTGCGGTCTTGCAGAGATATCGTCGCCGCGCGCCGCCCGACGCCAAGGACAATCACGCCTACAACGTAGTGCAGCGCCTTTCCTATCTCGCCGTCATCTTCGGCCTGTTCCCGCTCGTCATCTGGACCGGGCTGGCCCTCTCTCCGGCGTTTGATTCGGCCGTGCCCGCGGCCGTCAACCTGCTCGGCGGCCGTCAATCCGCGCGCACGCTGCACTTCTTTGTCACCGACCTGCTGGTGGCTTTTCTGGTGGTACACATCACCATGATCGCGCTCGCAGGATTCTGGAAGCGCACGGCTGCCATGTTTACCGGACGCGAAGCAGCATCCTCTAAAACGAAAGGAGCTGAGCGCCGATGAACGCCATCTCTCGCAGAAGACTGATCAAATCCGGAGTTGCCGCTACGGTGGGCGTTGCGGGCCTCGCCGCAGCCTCGCGGATCGCGCGCCGCTATGGCCTCATCCCCCCCGACGGCAGCGGCATCTACGGCCCCGGCGAGACGCTTACCTACGCGGCGCAGCGGCTCATGACGCGGCACTCGCTTGCCCGCGAGTTCCCCCGCAGCATGATCTCCGAGAAGCCTTTCGGCAATCCCGTCGCCCCGCCCAGCGACGCATTCAAGCGCCTTCAGGCCACAGGCTTCGCCGACTGGCGGCTGACCGTGGACGGAATGGTCACCCATCCCACCGCCTTTTCGCTGGCCGACTTGAAGACCCTTCCCACCCACAGCCAGATCACCGAGGTGGTCTGCGAAGAGGGCTGGTCTTATGTTGCCGAGTGGATCGGGACGCCGCTTTCCAACCTGCTCAATGAGGTGGGCGTACTGCCGCAAGCGCGCTACGTTGTCTACAACTCCATCGAGCCCGACTGGTGGGAGAGCGTGGACATGGCCGACGCACTGCACCCGCAGACTTTCCTGACGATGGGCATGAACAACGGCGATCTGCCGGTAGCCTTCGGCGGCCCGCTGCGCCTCCGCGTCCCCCGCCAGCTTGGCTACAAGAGCGTCAAGTACATCACCCACATCACGGTCACAGATTCGCTGAAGCGCTTCGGCAAAGGCCTGGGCTCAGCCTCCCCCGAAGCCGGCTACTCCTGGTACGCCGGAATCTAAACTGGCCAGAAATGCCGCGTGCCCCATCCATTCCGCAGCCTCACCGCGGAATGGGTGGGAAACCTCAGCCGTCGGAACCGCCGGGCGGAACTGAATCGGCTTCAGCGGGAAGGCCACAGGCTTCAGCATGAAGGGTACGGGCTTCAGCATGAAGGGTACGGGCTTCAGCATGAAGGGTACGGGCTTCAGCATGAAGGGTACGGGCTTCAGCATGAAGGGTACGGGCTTCAGCCCGTACATCAAACGCCCTCAACGGAAGCGCAGGCTTTAGCCGCCGAGGGAATGCGCCGCGAATATCACCGCTGCATTTGCGTTCTTCCGCAGTGAGTCCAGACTAGCTACCGCAAGCACCCTACCCGGCAGCCCGTTGGGCCCGCGCCTGCGCAAACTCCTGCGGCGTCGGAATCGGCGACAGATCCCGCCCCGCAAACATGTTTTTGAACAGCTCAACCAGCTCGCCGTGAATGAGCCCGTTGGACGCCAGCACCGCGCGGCTGTCCAACTGAAACGCACCGCCGGCAAAGTCCGTGAGCATCCCGCCCGCCTCTTCCACCAGCAAAACCCCCGCCGCCGTATCCCATGGGTTCAGGTTGAACTCCCAGAAAGCTTCCAGCCTTCCAGCGGCCACAAACGCCAGGTCCAGTGCAGCCGAGCCAGCGCGCCGCACCCCATGCGAGCGCAGCGTGAACTCATGATAGAAGTGGATGTTTGGACTGTCGTGCCGCTTGCGGCTGGGGAAGCCAGTGGAGATCAGCGACTCAGCCAGCACCGGCGTGCGCGACACATGAATCGCCTTGCCATTGAGCCACGCGCCCTTGCCACGCTCGGCCGTATAAAGCTCATCGCGCATGGGGTCATAAATCACCCCGGCCACGATCGTCTCTGTCGCCCGCTTTTCCAGCCCCATCGACACGCAGAACTGCGGAAACCCATGCGCAAAGTTGGTCGTCCCGTCCAGCGGGTCTACGTACCAGCGGAACTCGCCATCCATCCGCTCGCGCGTGCCCTCTTCGCCGTAGATGCCGTGCTCCGGAAACGCCACAGCCAGCCGCTCGCGGATCAGCTTCTCCGCCGTGCGGTCGGCCACCGTCACCAGGTCCACGTCGCCTTTGTACTCGGTTTCCACGCCCTGGGCAAAGAACTCGCGCAGCCGCGCTCCCGCCTCCCGCGCAATCTCTGCAGCTTTTGGAACCCAGACCAATCCCTCGTCGACCTCGCTCAAGAGACAGCCCCGCTGGACACGGCGTTTTCGGACACGGCCTTGTCGGCATTCGCTCCACTCGGACCTGCGCCATTCGGACTCGCGCCGTTCGTTCCTGCGCCATTCGGGCCCGCGCCATTCGACACGCGCTTGCCCGCCCCATCCGCCTTCGTCTCCCGCCGCTTGCTGGCCTCGGCGATACTGCGAATCTGGCTCTTGTAGATGAACAAGTTCGGCGCGCCCTCGCGCGTCAACCGCACCATCGAGTCGTCAAAGTACTCAATCCAGCCGCGCACCTGCTCCCCGTCGCGCAGCTTGACGGTGACCACAACCTGGCGGTCGGAAAGCGAGCGCAGATAGAGTGCCTCCTGGCCGGTCTCTCCCGGCGGAGGCGCCTTGGTGCGGCGGCGTGAAGAAAGGGTTGAGGTCATTCTGCCATTTTAGATGCAGCGTTTGCTTCGGACGGCGCGGGCAACGCCACAACAAAACACGCGCCGGCCCATTCAAAATGGCGCGTCCCCCCCAGGAAACGAAAACTCTGCAAAGAATTGCGTCCGGTATGCGGACTTTCAGGCCTATTATTACTGGATTATGAAGTTCATGCTTGGTTTGGTTCTGTCTGTTCTTGTCGCCCGCGGAGCTTGTGGCGAGGACATGGAACTGCGCAATCGTGCGGAGCAGCTTATGAACCGCTCCCTCGTTGCCAGCCGATTCACCACCCCCATGAACATCCGCACGGAAGTCACTTTCTCCGCAACCGGGAATGACGGCGCCGTGACTCACGGCAGCTACATCCGCACCCGAAGCGCAGACAGTGCGCTCCGCGAAGATCTGGTCCTGGGCGACTACAGCATGTCGCGCATCCGCGAAAAGACCAACGCAGCCATGCGCGGCCCCTGGGTCGACATCCCGTATACCTTGCGCAGGGTGATGGACTTTGTCCCTTATCTACCCATTCGATTCGACCCGACAGATGTCGTCACCGGCATCAGCGAGACAAAGATGAATGGAAAGGCGGCCACCTGCATTCAATTTGTGACCGTGCGCGGCGAAGATCGCAACCCCGGTGACATCTGTGTCTCCAGCGAGAACGCAACCGTGATTGAGTGGCACGATCGCGATCGCTCCTTCCAGGCATTCGAATACGGCAGCGTCAAAGACGTCTTGCTGCCGTCCCATTTTGTGTATCGCGAAGGAGAACAGTTCTCGATCGATGCCACCGTACACTTTGCGCTTCTCGATGCCCGGCCCAACGACGCGTTTATTGCACCGGACGATTGGCATCACACGCGCTTCTGCAGCTCCTTTTCGATGCCGGTGCCGAAGTCTGCGCCTCAACCTGCTTCCAAAGGCGGCGTCGATGCGCCCGTCATCACCGTCGAGGTACACCTGCACGTTCGTCCCGATGGCACGGTCTGGGGAGCCGAGATCTTGAAGCCTGTGCGGGACGACCTGGATGCTGAAGCAGTGGAACTGGTCAAGACCTGGACCTATCAGGCTGGGGTCTGCGAGGGAACCAGGCAGGACTTCGCCATCGACGCATCGGTTCACTTCCAGGGCAGGTAGCTCAGCCTTAACAAAGCCAAGACGCCCGGTCGCTGCAGAGCCGCCGCATTGCGCGGGGAAGATCGGTTTCCGCGCCGCCGGGTTGCCTGCTTTGGAGACGTGCCTTTCGCCCACGTCATTGCGTTCACCGCGCACGTCAACGTGGGCTTCTTTCAAGGCGCGGTTTCACGGCTCCACAGCATGGTCGCGGGCCTCAGTCCTTCCGTGCCGGCGCGTCGCCGTAGTAGCCGGTCTTGTGGCGGACGTTGAAGTCCTGCGTCGCGGCCCGCGGCACCGTAACCAGAATGCGATGGAAGATGCGGCCTGGCTCCTCGTCGTGCGGGTAGTAGCCGATCAGGTATTGCGTCCGCAGGTCGTCGCTCACCTGCGTGAAGGCTTTGTCGAGTCCGCCTGCGCTCACGTAAAAGCTTTTGCCGCCGGTCTGCTCGGCCAGCGTGATGAGGGCATGCTCGCCGCCCAGGTCGCGGCCGGCGCTGGCTTCAATCGGCACGTCGATGATGGAGTAGATCATGACCTCGTGACGCAGCGCCGCCTCAAGCGCCTGCTTGTAGGTCGTGCTCTTGGCCGTGTCGCCGCCATCGGAGACCAGCACCAGCACGCGCCGGCCGTCCTTGTTGCCCAGCCCCTCGGAGCCGAGATAGATGGCATCGTAAAGCGCCGTTGCAAAGTCAAAGTGCAATTTCGAAAGCCCGCGGTCAATCTGCACGGCGCTATTCGTGAATGGGGTCAGCTCCTTCACTTCCGTAGCGAACTGGAGAAGGCTCATCTGATCCTGCGGCCGCAAGATGGCGTGTACAAATCGCCGTGCGGCGTCGGCTTCTTCCGACATGTCTTTCTTCACGCTGCCGCTCGTATCGATCGCCAGCGTCATATCGAGCGGCAGCTCAGACTGCCGCTCGAAGACCGCGATCTGCTGCGGATGGCCGTCTTCAGTGACCGCAAAATCTTCGCGCGAAAGTGCGCCGACGATAGCTCCATTGCGGTCCGTAACGTTCACGAAGACGTTGACCAGGCGAACGTCCATTTTGAGCGTGGTTTCCTGCGCAAGCAATGCCGGCGCCGTCAACAAACCCAGACCCGCAGCCAGTGCAAGCACAACGCCCCGTGCCCCATCCATGCGATGTCTTTTTGTCGCATGGGTGGGAAAGCAATAACCCTTCCCAGCCTTGCTCACCCCGCCCAAAACCCTGTCATCCTGAGCGGAGCGTCCTTCAGCGGAGCCGAAGGACCTGCTTTTTCTTTGCGGGTCATCTCCCAACTCAACAAATGAGCCGGGTGCCCCATCCTTGCGGCGCTCTTCAGCCGCAAGGATGGGAAAGCACAAAAGCCGGAAGCGCGATTCAATACTCATCGCACAGCCTCCGTGTCGGAGGCAGTCTCAACGACCAGTGCCGCCGGGAACGGCTCCCCATCGGCCCACACCGCTCCGTCGACGAACGTTTCCCGCTTCCAGATGGGCACCGTCTTCTTCAGCGTGTCGATCAACCAGCGGCTGGCATCGTACGCCTGCGCGCGATGCGCGGAAGCAACCACGATCAGCACGGAGGTCTCGCCCACCATCAGCCGGCCAAGGCGGTGCACCAAAGTCACGTGGCGAACGCCAAAGCGTGTGCGCGCCTCGGCGGCAAGCACGCGCATCTGTTTCGCGGCCATCTCTTCGTAGGCTTCGTAGTCGAGATACAGCGTCTGCCGGCTGCGCGTGTTGTTGCGCACAATGCCGTCAAAGACCACGACAGCGCCGTCTCCACCACGCTTGGCCGCTGCAACCAGCGCATCCCCGGCGATGGTCTCGCGGGTCAGTGCAATATGGGTATCGTCCGACGCGGTGAAGTTGGGGTCCTCGGCGCCACCCGAGACCGGCGGCAGCAGACCGACCTCGTCGCCATTTTTTAGCTCCTGGTTTACGAGCGCATATTCCGCGTTGACGCTGACAGCAATGCCGCGCAGGGGCGCTGCCGGCTGTCGCTCAGACAACTGCTCCAGCAAACTTCCAACCGTTGCGCCCTCGGGCAGCTCCAGCGTCGCCGCCGCGCTGCCAAATCGATCCTTCAACACGCCAAAGCTGAGAACTCGCACCTGAATCACGCCTAAAGAATACCGCCTGCCGGTTAGACGCGGCAGGAGGCAACAAGTCCATCGGAGTTTCAGATTGCGCGGAGTGGGGCTTTGAATCAAACCAGCTTGTAAAGGAAGCCTGTGGGCGAGCCCCACAAGTTGCGCGCGCGATCCTCGTAGAAGATGCTGAACTCAAGGCCGCCAATGTCGAAATCAAACAGCGGCACGCGGTCAAACGAGTAATCGCCGCGGACCGAGTACTCGTCGCCGCTGCAGTCAATCATCAGCGTGTCGCCCGTCGACAGGCGCTCCGGATGGGTGAGCAGCATGCAGCCGAAGGTGAAAACGCCCAACCCGAATTCGTTGCCGGCCATGGAGACGCGCGTGCGCCGCGCCGAACTGCCGCGATGCAGCATCCCCGCCTGCGCGCCCACCACCAGCAGATCGCAACCCTCCTGCTGCTCGCCCAGAATCTTCTCCGCCAACTTGGAGCGTTCGCTCTGGCGCAGGTACTTCGCATCCATCTTCCCGACGATGCGGTTGGCAACCTTGCGCCGCGTCGAGAGCGCACCGAGCACCATCTCCACGGCCTCGTTGTACGTGCCCGCCAGAGCCTGCCAGCGGGGAATTGCGAACCAGGCCTCGGCACCCTCCGGCAGCGGCTTGCGCTGCAGCCGCTCATTGCATTTGCCCAGCCCAGGAAAGATCTTGCGCAGCTCCGTCACCTGCGCCTCGATCGGGCGCACCCGGTAGGTAGGCGGATACGTGCGGTCCGACTCGACCTCCTCGTCCTTGTACTTGTCGCTGCAGGTGTGGCGATGGATGATCTCGACGACGCGCTCCGCGACTTCCGTCTTGAGCTTCCGGTGCATGTCAAGCACCGCCTGCGCGCTCTGCTGGTCAAGCTGCTCAATGGCTGTCCGATACGCCTCCAGCATCGCATCGCCGAGAAACTCCTGCAGCTGCGTGTTTTGCTGCTCGGTCGTGTTCCCTGACAGATGCAGGGGGACGATCTGGTTCTGGCGCGGGGTCGCTTGTGAAGTTGCCATGGTCAACCCTTCTTGTGCGCCCGGGCGCACTGCGTTCTTGAACTTCATCGACAGATTCGCACATTACGGTAGTGTTTCGGGATTGAACTGAATTGGGACAGCGCGAACCGCTAGAGGCGATTCCCGGTCGCGGAAATTGCAAGGGTCCTATCCGCTTATGGGAGAAGCCTGATGGGAACTCGCCGAATGGATTGAGGCGGCTGATTCAGTCGTCCCTAAAAGCAAAAGGCCGGCACATGCGCCGGCCTTCACTCGTTCTGTCTTGGTTCACTTTGGCAGCGATACCCTTCGCTGGAGGACTTAAGCCACTGCAGCCAGGCCCACTTCAGACTTGCCTTCCGACTCGGCCGGCTTGTTGTCCGACCGAGCCTTCAGCAGCGGCAATGCCACTTCGAGCACGTCTTCGATGCGGCTGGCATAGTGGATATCCACGCCCTCGGTCAGCTCCGGCGTCAGGTCTTCTTCCACATCCTGCCGATTGTCGGCTGGCAGAATGATCGTCTTGATTCCCGCCCGGCGCGCGGCCAGGAACTTTTCCTTGATGCCGCCCACGGGGAGCACGTTGCCGCTGAGGGTGATTTCACCCGTCATTGCGGTCAGCGGGCGAACCGGCGTGTCGGTCAGCAGCGAAACCAGGACCGCGGTCATGGTCACGCCGGCCGAAGGGCCGTCCTTGGGTATGGCGCCGGCGGGCACGTGGATATGCAGGTCGATGTCGCGCGTAAAGTCTTCTTCAAGACCCACGCTGGCCGCATTCGAGCGCACCCAGGTCAGCGCCGCCTGCATGGATTCCTGCATCACGTCGCCGATCTGCCCCGTCATATTGAAGCCGCCCTTGCCCTTCATCTTGTTGGCTTCGATGAAGAGAATATCGCCGCCGGCCGGCGTCCAGGCCAGGCCCACAGCTACGCCGGGCCGCTTGACGCGCTCCTCGACTTCGGTCTCCACACGCACCTGGATGCCGCCCAGAAACTCCTTGAGAACGTCGCGGGTGACGGTCAGTTTTTCCGTATTGCCCTCGACTACGCGGCGCGCCTGTTTTCTGCACACCGTTCCCAGCACCTGCTCGAGCTTGCGCACGCCGGCTTCGCGCGTGTAGTGGCGAACCACCCAGCGTACGGCATCCTCCGGGAACTCGATCTGATCCGTGGTGATGCCGTTCTCCTTGATCTGGCGCGGGATCAAATAGCGGTTGGCGATGTGTACCTTTTCCTCTTCGCTGTAGCCCTGCAGGAAGATCAACTCCATGCGGTCGAGCAGCGGTGGCGGCACCGGGTCGAGTTGGTTCGCGGTGCAGATGAACAGCACCTTGGACAGATCGAATGGCACATCAAGATAGTTATCGCGGAACGTGTTGTTCTGCTCCGGGTCCAGGGTTTCCAGCAAGGCTGAGGCCGGATCGCCGCGGAAGTCGCGGCCCAGCTTGTCGATCTCGTCGAGCATGATGACCGGGTCGTTGCAGTCCGCACGGCGGATGCTCTGAATGATCTGCCCAGGCAGAGCCCCAATGTAAGTCCGGCGATGACCGCGGATCTCCGCCTCGTCATGCATGCCGCCAAGCGAGATGCGCTGGAACTTGCGGCCCAGCGAACGCGCGATGGAGCGTCCCAGCGAAGTCTTGCCCACACCCGGAGGTCCGACGAAGCACAGGATCGGCCCCTTCATGTCGGGCTTCAGTTCAAGCACGGACAAGTAATCGAGGATACGGTCTTTCACCTTTTTCAGCTCGTAGTGATCCTCGTCCAGAATCTCCTTGGCCTTGTTGATGTCGATCTTTTCGCCGCTGCTCTTGGACCACGGCAGCACCGCAAGCCACTCAATGTAGTTCCGCGTGAGCGAGTAGTCGGCGGCCATGGGAGACATGCGGCCCAGCCGCGAGAGCTCCTTGAGTGCCTCCTTCAACACGTCTTCCGGCATGTTGGCGTCTTCAATTTTCTTGCGCAGGTCTTCGACCTCGCGCTGGCCTTCGTCCTGCTCGCCAAGCTCCTTCTGGATGGCCTTCATCTGCTCGCGCAGGTAGTAGTCGCGCTGCGACTGCTGCACCTGGTCCTGCACTTCGGTCTGGATCTTGGTGCGCAACTGCTGCACCTCGATCTCCTTGGCCAGATGCTTGTTCAGCTGCTCCAGCCGATCGGCGATGCTCGCCGTCTCCAGCAGCAACTGCTTGTCATCGGTGGTGAGAAACGGCAGCGAGGAGGAGACAAAATCCACCAGGCGGCTGGGCTCGTCGATGTTCGCGGCGATGGTGCGAAGTTCGTCTGACAGCGTCTGCGACTCAGCCACAATCTGCTGGAACTGGCCGATCACGTTGCGCACCAGAGCTTCAATTCCGGAGCTCGATTCGGGCTCCTCGTCATTGAGGGTCTCGACCTCGACCACCATGAACGGCTCGGTCTGCACAAAGCGCAGCAGCTTCACCCGCTCCACGCCTTCGGTAAACACGAAGCGGCTCTGGTTGGGCATGCGCACAACCTTATGCACCGTGGCAAGCGTGCCCACCATGTGCATGTCTTCCGGCTTCGGCGCGTCCAGCCGAGGGTCGATTTGCGCAGCCACAACAATGGTGCGCTCCTCGCCAAGCGACTCGATGAGCTGGATGGAACTCTCCCGGCCTACGGTCAGCGGCAGCACGGCGTGGGGAAACAAGACAGTATCGCGCACCGGAAGGACGGGAACTCTGCGGATGCCGGTGGGGTTCGATTTGGAGGTCGGGTTTTTGGCAGGTGTCGCAGACTGATTCGGCATTGAGTGTCCTCGTATCAACTTTCCTTACTTTAGACAGCGCAGGATACAAAAAGTTTCAGAATTCCCTGACCGGCGGCTCCGCGCCCGGTTTCTTGCTCCCTGCGCTTTGCTCGCCCGTCTCTCTGCTGCCGCCATCTTCTGCTACGGACAGCCGATTGCCGGAGTTCCAGACCGCTGTTTGGATTCAACTTGCGAACACAGGTCCGGGCAGGTGCAGCCGGGTGACGATTGTTTGGATGCAGGCGAACGATGGTCTGCAGGCAGTTTTGCTTGCGGACGAGCGATCTTCCTTGAGACGCAGAGTCCTTCACCTGACATCCATCGGCAGATTCCAGCCGAAGACGAGGGGGAAAATGACGCACGCGCGGATCTCCCGGAATCATCTCCGGGGCGCTTTCAAAGAAAGGTCAAGCCTGCATTTCTCACAGAGGGTGCGACGGCTGAGAGTTTAGGGTCTGGGGAAGTCTCTGAGGGCCAGGAGGCTCTCAGGACAGCCGGTCTGGAGACCAGCGCTACGGTTTGCGGTTACCCGTTTGATGGAGCGCCGGTCTCCAGACCGGCCCTCGTGCGGGCGTCCACGCCCGCATTCCTTCCGGAGCAATGCCTAAATCACACAATCCCGCGCCCCTAACTGGGCTTCCGCGATGAAAGCGCGGCGTCCATCACGTTCTGCTCCAAGTGGTTATCCGCGCTGCCAGATTCCGCTTCGATCTTCGATTTGATATGCTCCCAGAGTTCGTCCGGAGGCTCGACGACCGGGAACAACTGCCGGGCTGCTTCGGCGATCGTCTCCAGATCGGCCAGCAGGGCGCGGCACAGTTCGCAGGTCTGCACATGCGGGTGGTTGCCGATCTTTTCCCCGGTGCCAATCAAATCCGGCAATTGCGCCTGGAAGGCCGCACAGCTTAAATCTTTCTGATCTTCATTCATCGCCGGCCCTCCTGCTGAGGTTGAATGCGCAAAGTGGAGCGCAGCTTGAGCCGCGCTTTATGCAACTGCGATTTGCTATTTCCGATGGAACAATCCAGCATGGCTGCTATCTCGTTGTGCTCGTAGCCTTCAATGTCGTGCAGTACAAAGATTAACCGGTAACCGGCGGGCAGTTCATCAATGGCCTTTTGCAGCGCCATGCGGTCAATGGCGCCGGTAAGGGTCAAGTCGGCAGTCCCGAAGCTGCGGCCCGGCCGCTCCTCGACCGAAGGTTCCATGGCCTCGTCCAGCGAGATGACGGACAGGCCCTTCTTGCGCAACTGCATCAGGACGACGTTGATCGCCAACCGGTGCAGCCAGGTAGAAAACGCCGAATCGCCGCGGAAGGTGGCGATCTTGCGGTGCAACTGGAGAAACGCCTCCTGCGTCAGGTCCTCTGCTTCCGTGATGTTGCCTACCATACGCAGGCATAAAGAATAGATGCGCCTTTTGTGCTGCGTGTAAATCTGGGCGAAGGCCTGATGGTCGCCGGCCTGTGCACGGGTGAGGATATCGGCCTCTTCCGGATTGGAGGAGACGGGCTGCACGACGGGCGCAGGAGCGGCCGCAGCCGCCTGCTCTTCCGCTACCGGGTCGGATGAAGGAACCTGCGCAGGGTCGGGGGGACTGCCGGGGAACGTGGATTGGGGCATAGGCTTCCTTGATCATCGCTCAACATTCCAGTTGGCTGCTGCGCGTGGGGTGGTTTCCTCGTTAGTATAAAGGGAGCCGGGCAGCCGGGCAGCGACGGGTCCCAAATAAGTCTCGCCCGGGGTATCTTGCGCAGTCCCGCATCACGGCCATGCAGTATTCGGCAATTGGGCTTGGTTCCTTCATTTCGTGGGAGATGGATGTTTTGAGGACGAAGCCGTCAGGGTTTTGGGGCAGAGGGAGAGGACTACGGCGATGCGGATTTCATGCCGCCGCCGCTCTGTCGCTCCTCCTGCTGGCGGCGATGCCGGCACGGAGCCAGGCTGCCAGCGCGTTGCCGCTTGATTCGAATGCCGCTGTGGACTCCGCTTCCTCAGCCCCGCGTGAAGCTGTGCAGACGCCAGACAGTTTCGGCGCAACCAGTCCCGATGCGTTCAGGGGCCTCATTGTGCGCAGCGTTGCATTTGAAGGCGTGGATGCGGCCAGGCTGACTCCCTTTCCGAGCCAGTTGGCGCAGCAGGCCGGGGCGCCTCTCGATCCGGAAAAGCTGCGCGCCAGCCTGCGCCAGCTCTTTGCCACGGGACTGTTCGAGACCGTCGAAGCCCTTGCGTCGCCGGCAGACGGCGGCGTGGCGCTGGTTTTTCGCGGCACGCCGCGGGCGTTTATCGGCTCCGTCAGCGTCAACGGCGCTCGTGGGGCGACCATCAATACCCAGTTGGGCAGCGCCGCTCAGTTGGAAGCGGGCTCCAGGCTCACCGATGCCAAGCTGGCCCATGCTCTTGAGCAGATGCGCGGTACCCTTTCCGACAACGGCTATCACCAGCCGCAGATCACCTACGTCGAGAC